>Ga0194111_10002741_pt1 | contig 21288 bp, 19 predicted proteins | sample TA2KigC300mmetaG_FD_146194 | JGI IMG/M metagenome (GOLD analysis project Ga0194111, IMG submission 146194) | Freshwater microbial communities from Lake Tanganyika, Tanzania - TA2015033 Kigoma Deep Cast 300m | ecosystem: Environmental > Aquatic > Freshwater > Lake | place: Tanzania: Lake... | reverse complement strand
CTAGTTTCTCGTGTCAAAGAACAAATTAGCGCGTTCGGCGCCGCGATTATAGATTTTTTGATTCCGGCTGCCTACTACGACCCAGCCGTGTTGAAAACGGCCGCCTGACTTTCTGCGAGGCCATCAACTTTGAACCTTGAACTTTGAACTTTATTAACCCCCGGCCCCCGGCCCCTGGTCACCGAACACTGATCACTGGTCACTGGCAACTAAGAGGAAATCCATGAGCCTTGAGGCCATTTTCCAGACAATAACACCTGTACTATTGACCGGATTTTTCCTCGTGTTGTTTTATTACGAGAGGATTTTCCCCTTGCGGCGCCCCAAGAGGTCTCTGGCCCCCCGTCTGGCGGTGAACCTGACGCTCTCCGCCCTGGTCTTCGTGGTGGGGGGTCTGGTGGTGCGGCCGGTGGCCCTGGGAGTTTCCTGGTGGACGGAACGCGTCTCCTTCGGTCTGCTGCATTTCTTGACCCTGCCCTTCTGGGCTCAGTTTGTCCTGGGGTTTCTCCTCATGGACCTGACCATTTATTACTGGCACCGCATCAATCACACCTGGCCGATTCTGTGGCGCTTCCACAACGTCCACCACGTGGACCCGGACCTGGACGTGTCCACGTCTTTCCGCTTTCACTTCGTGGAAATCCTTTATTCCGCCCTGTTTCGGATGGTTCAGGTGGGTCTGGTGGGGGTGGCGCCTCTTACCTATGTGGTCTATGAACTGGTCTTTCAAGTATGCACCGTGTTCCATCACAGCAATCTCCACCTGCCCATTGACTGGGAACGGCGGATTAACCGGGCCTTGGTCACTCCCCGGATGCACGGGGTGCATCACTCGGTGGTGGGCCCGGAGACCAATTCCAACTATTCCGTGGTCTTCAGCTGGTGGGACCGCCTGAACCGCAGCCTGCGGCTCAATGTGCCTCAAGGGCAGGTTATTATCGGCGTCCCCGGCTATTTGCAGCCCCAAGATAACAGTTTCTCATCTCTCACTGCTCTACCCTTCTTGCCTCAGCGCCCCTACTGGCGCTGGCCCAGCGGCAAGGCTTCGGTGCGTAAAGTGGGTAAGGCCTCTGATAATTGTTTTATGGAAGAATGATTTAAGCTAAAATTGTTACCGACTTAGCATAAAGTGGATTTGAGATTTTTGGGTCTCCGGCAGGAGGTAGAATGATTCCTCATATTAAACAGGTAAGAATCCGTAATTACAAGAGCATTGGCCAACTTAATGTGAGGTTGGAGCCTTTTACTGTTTTCGTTGGACCAAATGGCTCAGGAAAGAGTAATTTCATCGATGCCCTTGCCTTTGTGAAGGATTGCCTCGCTGATTCTTTAGAATCTGCATTTCGTAAGAGGGGGGGAATAGGAGCGGTTCGACGCCGCTCCGCAGGCCATCCCACTAATATAGAAATCAGTATTGTCATGGATTTAGGGGACAGTCGATTGGCCTCTTATTCCTTTAGAATTTCAGCCATGTTCGAGAAGAAATTTTCGGTGGCTTTTGAGCGGTGCAAAGTGCAGGGCCTTTTTGAAAAAGAACATGAATTTAAAATTGAGGAAGGTAAATTTGTTAAGGAGATAGCCGGCATAAAGCCGAAATTATCATTAGATCGACTTGGGTTATACGCCGCTTCAGCCACTGAGGGGTTTCGCCATGTGTATGACTTTCTTACTTCCATGAGATTCTATTCTATAATCCCAAAAGAACTGAGAGAGTTACAAGAATCAGATCAAGGGGATTACCTTAGTCGAGAAGGTAGCAATGCGGCTGCTATTTTAAGACGTCTTAAAAAAGATGAACAGTCAGCTTGGCGATATAAGCGTCTTTGCAATCTGCTCTCAAAAGTAGTTCAAGGAATTGACCAAGTTGAATACCACCCTGTAGGACAAAAGGAGACTATTCAAATTAAACAAGACGTCGGCACTAAATATCCATGGACGTTTGATGCACTTAACATGTCGGATGGAACACTGCGTATACTCGGCTTACTTCTGGCGGTTTATCAACCCGGATTTCACTCCGTCATTGCCATCGAGGAACCCGAGTCAACTGTACACCCCGCTGTAACAGAAATAATCATTGAAGTGCTCATGGATGCGTCAAACGAGAGGCAGGTTCTCATAACCACACACAGCCCGGATATCTTGGATTATAAATACCTTCAAGACTCTCAAATAAGAATAGTGACAATGGAAAATTACAGTACTCTCATCGCTGAGCTGTCTCAATCCAGCCGGCAAGCAATCCGCGAACACCTATATACCCCTGGAGAACTCTTGCGTTCAGGTGAATTAACCCCTGACATTGAGAAGGCTAAAGAAGAATCACGCAAGCAATTGATATTATTTCCATCTCAAAGTAGGGCTTAAAATGAACTCGGCAATCCTCCCCATAGTTGAAGGCCAATCGGAAGTCGAATCTGTGCCTATCTTGTTGCGCAGAATTCGTGATCAAATGCACGCTTTTGATATTCAGATTGTCAGGCCATTCCGGGTTAAGCGTAATAAAGTTGTATTTCCAGGCGAATTGGAACGGGCGATCGGTCAGGGGGTTAGGGATCGGGGGAATATTGGGGGAATATTGGTACTCTTCGATGCCGATGATGATTGTCCGGCTAGATTGGGTCCCGAACTCTTGGAAAGATGCAGACAAACAACCCATTTGCCAGTGGCAGTGGTTTTAGCAAAAATTGAGTTGGAAGGATGGTTCCTTGGGGGGAAAGAGTCTTTGCGGGGGGTATGTGGTATAAAGCAAGATGCCGTTGCTCCCCAAAATCCTGAAAGCATACGGGGTGCAAAAGAACGACTTAGCCAAAATATGGATCATGGAAGAAGATATCTCCAAGTAGATGACCAACCGGTATTGGCAGATAAGGTCGATTTCGATCTTACTAAAGGTCGTTGTCCATCCTTTGATAAATTTCTTAGAGAGGTACAGAACTTAATAAATTATATTCAGGGGAATTAAACTATGTCGCTCAAAGGCAAGCGCATCGCCATCCTGGCGGAAGACCTTTATCAGGAATTGGAGTTATGGTATCCCCTGCTCCGTTTTAGGGGCGCGGGCGCGGAAGTGGTGGTGGTGGGCTCGGGGCGAACCAAGGTGCATAACAGCAAATACGGCTATCCGGTGGAAGTGGATAAATCCGCCCAAGATGTTAATGCCGACCAGTTCGACGCGCTGATTGTGCCCGGAGGCTACGCCCCGGACCACATGCGGCGCTATCCCGCCATGGTCAGCCTGGTGCGGGACATGGCCCTGAAAGGCAAGGTGGTGGCCGCCATCTGCCACGGCGGCTGGATGCTGGCTTCGGCCAAGGTCATCCAGGGCAAGACCGTGACCGCCTTTTTCGCCATCCGGGACGACCTGGAGCACGCGGGGGCCAATTTTGTCGACGTGGAAGTGGCGGTGGACGGCAATATCATTACTTCCCGGAAGCCCGAGGACCTGCCGGCCTTCTGCCGGGCCATTATCGCGGCTCTGGGGGGCGAACCCAAATGCCCGGCCTGCAATATTCCCATTTATGCCGGGGAACCCTGGGACTGAGGAAATGCAGTTTCCAGTTTTCATTTTTCATTTTTCGGTTCTCGGGGGTTAAGGGGGCAGTCCCAACCTCCCCCTAAAGTTATTATGCCGTTTTCCCTTTGGAATGAAGCAAACCAAAATCGCAGATGGCATAGTAGGGGCGGTTCGCGAACCGCACCTACATCAGTTGTTGCATATGAAGTGGAACAAATAGAACATTATTTCCGCCCTTCCCGGGACATGTCCCGTTACTAAGCCCGGTGAAGTACCGGGGACTCATAATTTTATCTAATCATTACTGACCGTTATCAATTGACCCTCCTGGCAGCATTTTTGCTCTTATTATCGCTTGACTGTAAAATCCCTTCATTTTCCCTTGCCAGGAATCCATGATGCCAGATTGTGGTCTTGCTTGTTCAGATCAAGGGCGAACTTTTGACTTCCCCTTTGCAGAAGGGAATCTCGACCGGGTTTTGGTCGCCGGTCTCATTTTGGAGGTCATCCTGGCCAGCCCGGGACTGCCGGTGGAATCCCAAAGCCGCCGGATTCTAATAAAAAGCCGAGTACAGCATGCTCTGCTGGGCCACCTGGCCGGGCGGGTGACCTTGCAGCGCTTCCAGGAACTGGCCAGGCTATTAGACCGCTGGTTCCCGTATTATTATCCCTTAATCAGCACGTCAGCCCCGGCTCTCAAAGGAATTTCCCCCGCCCCCCCTTCCCTCCCCTCTCCCCGGGAGGCCCTCAAGGAAGATTTGCTGGCCCAGTGGCTCAGCCAAAATCCTCATCTCTTCCCCCGGCGGCGCCATCGCAAGCTGCACCAGAGCGGCCTAAAGGAATTCTTGCACCTCAACCGGGGCAATTCTTTCCGGGTCAAGGATTTCCAGGAGTTCTTCCGTCTGGACCGCAAAACCGCCTGGGAATATCTGAAAAAATTTTGGCACGCCGGGTTGCTGGCCCACAACCAGGGGCGCTCCGCCGCGGTGCGCTATTCTCTCGCCCCGGGTTTTTTTAAGGTTTGAGGTATCAAGGATCAGGGCCTTAAGGTAAGGTTGTTTTCTGTTTTCTGTTCCGAAAAGTTCCAGGCTGCACAGGCTAGAAAGCCTGTGCCACTAATCTTCAATTTCTTGTTTTTTGACAAAGATTTTGCATGTATCCTGTTGACCTGATTAAGTAATCAGTTCAATTTTTGAGTTTGGTTGCGGCCTCGGGCCGCGCTGTGCCACCAATACTTTTCATGATTTACGGGTGAGCCAGCGGCTCATGAGCAACTGTTTTGAGAACAAATTTCATCCAAATGCCCTCCGGTTCCTTTTCCTAAAACCTGAAACCTGAAACCTGATTTCCCCATTGACCCGCATGAATAACTTGTGATATTTTTTGCAGATATTTAACCGGGAGGTGCTTGCTTTTTCATGATTCGCGACGTCTTCTCTGAGACCATGCCCCGGGAAGACCTGGAAGCCCTCCAGCTTCGCCGGCTTCAGGCGGTGGTGGAACGGGTTTACCACCTGGTCCCCTTTTACCGCCGGCGCATGGACGAGTTGGAAATAAAACCGGAACACATCCGCACCCTGGAAGATTTGGAGCTTCTGCCGTTCACCGCCAAGCAGGACATTCGGGACAACTATCCCTACGGCATGTTTGCTACGCCCATGGACCAGATCGTGCGGATTCACGCTTCTTCCGGCACCACGGGCAAGCCCACCCCGGTGGCTTACACTGCCCGGGACCTGGACATCTGGTCGGAACTCATGGCCCGGACCCTGGCGGCCGCGGGAGCCCATCGGGCCGACATCATCCATAACGCCTATGGCTATGGCCTCTTCACCGGCGGCCTGGGGTTTCATTACGGGGCTGAACGCCTGGGGGCCACGGTGATTCCGGTCTCCGGCGGCCAGACCCGGCGTCAGATCATGCTCCTCCAGGACTTCGGACCCACGGTCATTACCTGCACCCCCTCCTTTGCCCTGTACCTGGCGGAAGTGGGCCAGGAAATGGGGGTGGATTTTCCCGGTCTCAAGCTCCGGGTGGGCGTTTTCGGGGCGGAACCCTGGACCGAAGGTATGCGCACGGAAATTGAAAACCGCCTGGGCCTGGACGCCCTGGACATTTACGGCCTGTCGGAAATCATGGGCCCCGGGGTGAGTGTGGAGTGCATCGAGGCCAAAAACGGCCTCCACCTGTTCGAGGACCACTTCCTGCCGGAAATCATCGACCCGGCCACCTTAAATCCCCTGCCGCCGGGAGAAATTGGGGAACTGGTCATCACCACCCTTACCAGAGAAGCCTTTCCGCTCCTGCGCTACCGGACCCGGGACTTAACGGCCCTGAACAAGGCCCCCTGCCAGTGCGGCCGCACCATCTGCCGCATGAGCCGCCTCCGGGGCCGCTCCGACGACATGCTCATCATCCGCGGGGTCAATGTCTTCCCTTCCCAGATCGAGTCCGTGATCATGGAAGTGCCCGGGGTGGCCCCCCACTACCAGCTCATCGTCTCTCGGGAAGGGCAGTTGGACAACCTGGAAGTGCAGGTGGAAGTGGATGAGGCCACTTTCTCTGACGAAGTCAAACAGCTTCAGGCCCTGGCCCAGAAGATCCAGAAGCAGATCAAGGATTACCTCACCGTGTCCGTCAAGGTCAAACTGGTGGAGCCCCGGAGCATCCCCCGGAGCGAAGGCAAGGCCAAACGGGTCATTGATCTGCGTCAGCAATGAGGGGAAAGACCATGAAAGTGGAACAGATTTCGGTATTCCTGGAAAACAAGGCGGGCCGCCTGGCGGAAGTCACCCGGGTCCTGGGTGAGGCCGGCATTAACATCCGGGCCTTGTCCCTGGCCGACACCACCGACTTCGGCATCCTCCGCCTCATCGTGGATCAATACGATAAGGCCCGGCAAGTCTTAAAAGAAAAAGGTTTTACCGTGGGTAAAACCGAGGTGGTGGCCGTGGAAGTGCCGGACCGGCCCGGCGGCCTGGCCCTGGTGCTCCAGATTCTGGCCCGGGCCGGAATCAACGTGGAATATATGTATGCTTTTGTCCAACATTCGGGGAAAAACGCGGTGATCATCTTCCGGTTTGACAACCTGGAAGACGCCATCAGCCTGCTCCAGAAAGAAGGAATTCACATTTATAAAGGTGAGGAAGTTTACCGGCTTTAAACACGGAGGGAAGACTTATGAAAGTACGGGCAATTATCGGTGTGGCGGCGTTGGTCCTGGCGGCGGTTCTGACCATGGGAGGCGTGACTCCCACTCCGGCCGCGGAGCCATACGTCATCGGCGGCATCTTTTCCATTACCGGTCCGGCTTCCTATTTGGGAGACCCGGAAAACAAGACCATGGAGCTACTGGCCGCGGAAGTCAACGCCAAGGGGGGCATTAAAGGGCATCCCGTGAAGCTGGTCATCTATGACGACGAAGGCGATGTCACCAAGGCTCGCCTCAACGCCGAAAAGCTCATCCAGAAAGACAAGGCCGTGGCCATCATCGGCCCCAGCCTCACTCATACCTCCATGGCCGTCCTGGAGGTGACCCAGAAGGCCAAGGTGCCCTTGATCTCCTGCGCTGCCGGCGTCGGTATCACCGCCCCGGCCAAGGATCGGGTCTGGACCTTTAAAACCCCCCAGACCGACGCCATGGCGGTGAACCGCATTTATCAATACCTGAAGAAGGCTGGCCAGACCAAGGTGGCCATCCTCACCGTGTCCACCGGTTTCGGGGTGTCGGGCAAAGAGCAGCTTCTGGCCCAGGCCAAACAGTTCGGCATTGAAGTGGTGGCTCAGGAAGTCTTCGGGGAAAAGGACACGGACATGACCCCCCAGCTCACCAAGATCCGGGGCACCGCGGCCCAGGCGGTGATCTGCTGGGGCACCGGCCCCGCCCCGGCCCTGGTGGCCAAAAACATGAAGCAGTTGGGCCTCAAATTGCCCCTGGTGCAAAGTCACGGCGCCGCGTCCAAGAAATTCATTGAACTGGCCGGCGATGCGGGCGACGGCATCGTGATGCCCGCCGGCAAGCTGGTGGTTTACAAGGTCCTGCCGGACACCGACCCCCAGAAGGCGGTGTGCAAGGATTACGATGAAAAATACCAGGCCAAGTTCAAGGCCCCGGCTTCCAGCTTCGGGGGGTACGCTTTCGACGCCTTCAAAATGCTGGCTGTGGCTTTGGAAAAGGTCGGCGCCGACAAGGCTAAAGTCCGGGGTGAACTGGAAAAGACCAAGAACTACGTGGGCGTCAGCGGCGTCTTCAATATGAGTCCTGATGATCACAACGGCCTTACCCCCGAGGCCTTCGTGATGGTGAAGATTGAGAAGGGGGACTTTAAATTGCTCGATTAACAGGTGTCAGATTTTAGGTTTCAGGTTTCAGGTTTCAGGGAATAGGGATTAAAGTCAAGGACGGCGAGCTGGCTGCTTTCTCCTGAAACCTGATCCCTGAAACCTGGACCCTGAAACCTGATCCCTATTCCCTATACCCTATTCCCTAATGGACATCTTCGCCCCCCTGCTCCAATACCTCATCTCCGGCCTGACCAACGGCGCCATTTACGCCCTTATCGCCCTGGGATTCGGCATCATTTACAACGCCACCACCATCATCAACTTTGCCCAGGGGGAGATGGTGATGCTGGGGGCCATGGCGGCCATCAGCTTTTACCAGCTGTACCCCTCGCTCCCCCTGGCCTTTGGCGCGGGCATGGGGGTGGTGACGGTAGTGGGGCTCGTCTTCGAACGCCTGGCCCTGCGTCCCGTTAGAGACCCCAGCCCCATCACCCTTATCATCATCACCGTGGGAGGCGCGGTCTTCATCAAAGGGGTGGCCATGCTGGTATGGGGCAAAGACGCCTACCCTTTGCCGCCCTTTACCGGAAATGTGCCCATCCACCTGGGCACGGCCACGGTGCTGCCCCAGAACCTGTGGGTTATGGGCCTCACCGCCGTGCTGGTGCTGGCCCTGGAGGCTTTCTTCCGCTTCACCCTGGCGGGGAAAGCCATGCGGGCCGTCGCTTATAACAACCGGGCCGCCCGGCTCATGGGCATCTCCGCCGGCCGCATGGTCCAACTCTCCTTCGGCCTCGCCGCGGCCCTGGGAGCCGGGGCCGGCATTCTCATCGCCCCCTTGACCCTGGGCGTTTATGACATGGGCCTGATGCTGGGCTTAAAAGGCTTTTCCGCGGCCATCATCGGCGGCCTGGGCAGCCTCCTGGGCGGAGTCCTGGGGGGCTTGGTCCTGGGCGTGGCCGAATCCCTGGCCACGGGGTTCATTTCTTCCGGCTACCGGGACGCGGTGGCCTTTTTGCTGCTGCTTCTGGTCCTGTTCCTGCGGCCCCAGGGCTTGCTGGGAGGGGGGAAATGAAACCCCAGTTTTCAGTTTTCAGTTTTCAGTTTTCAGTTATTTGGTGGGGCGGGCCTCCGTGCCCGCCAAACCTCGCCTGACGCGATAAGTTCACATTTTCTCGTTCCCAAGCTCCGCTTGGGAACGCCGATTTTTGCCGAAGCTCCTGCTTCGGCAACATGGGTGGCGCTTTGGGAGAAGGTTTCATCAGGAGACTGCTTAACCGCTGGGCCTTACTTGCCGCGACCGTGGCCCTGGTGGCCGTGGTCCTGGAAAACAACTACTACCTGAGCCTTCTCAACTTCATCGGCATCCACACCATCCTGGTGGTGGGGCTGAACCTGCTCATGGGCTACGGCGGCCAGATCTCCCTGGGCCACGCCGCCTTTTTCGGCATAGGGGCCTACGCCTCCGGTATTCTCACCGCCACCTATGGGGTCAACCCCTGGCTGGCCCTGATCGCGGGGCTGATCGTCTGCGGGATCGCGGCCTTTCTCATCGGAGTCCCGGCCTTGAAACTCCACGGCTACTACCTGGCCATGGCCACCCTGGGCTTCGGCATTATCGTGTATATCGTTCTCAACGAAGCCCAGCCCTGGACCGGCGGCCCTTCGGGCCTGTCGGGGATTCCGTCGTTGTCCCTGGGCGGCCTGAAACTGGACACCCCCTGGCGCCTCTATCTCCTTATCTGGCTTACGGTGTGGGCCATCCTCCTCATCAGCGCCAACCTGGTGGACTCCCGCACCGGCCGGGCCCTCCGGGCGCTGCACGACAGCGAGGCCGCGGCCCGTTCCCTGGGGGTGGACACCGCCCGGCTGAAACTCCAGGTCTTTGTCTGGAGTGCGTTGTATGCCTCCCTGGCCGGCAGCCTTTACGCCCACACCCTGAATTTCGTCGCGCCCGCGTCCTTTGGATTCATGTTTTCCATCAAGCTGGTGACCATGGTGGTCCTGGGGGGCATGGCCTCCATTTGGGGCTCACTGATGGGAGCCGCGGTGCTCACGATGCTGCCGGAGCTTTTGGCAGTTTTCCATGATTATGAAACCATCGTGTTCGGAGGCATCCTCATGGTGGTGATGATCTTCCTGCCTCGGGGCCTGGTGCGGGGCATTTTGGATCTGTGGGAATTTCGGAAGTATAAAAGAGAAGGTGTCAGGTTTCAGGTGTCAGGTTTCAGGGATTAAAAACGCCTTCACCTGAAACCTGAAACCTGAAACCTGATCATCTTAGCGTTCTTGGCGTCTTTGCGCGAGAAATTTATGATTTTAGATCTGCAAGAAGTCAGTCTGGCCTTCGGCGGCGTCCAGGCGTTGAATAACGTCAGCCTGAGCGTGCCGGAGGGCGCGGTCAAGGCCATCATCGGCCCCAACGGCGCGGGCAAAACCACTCTGTTCAACCTGGTGAGCGGGTTTCTCCAACCCCAGGAAGGCCGCATTATTTTTAAGGGGGAGGAGATCCAGGGGCAGCCGGCCCACCTCCTGGCCGCCCAAGGCATCGGCCGCACCTTTCAGTTGGTGCAGCTCTTCGACCACATGACGGTTCTGGAAAACGTCATGGTGGGCTGCCACCGCCGAGGCCATGCCGGGTTGCTGTCCGGAGCGCTGCGCCTGCCCTGGACCTTTTCCGAAGAAAAGGCCATCCGCCAATGGGCCTGGGAGGCCCTGGAATTCGTGGGCCTGACGGATCGCGCCCATCAGTTCGCCGCGGTCCTGCCCCTGGGATTGAAAAGATTATTGGAAATCGCCCGAGCCCTGGCGGCCCAGCCCACTATTTTGCTGTTAGACGAACCGGCCTCCGGGCTGGATGCGATGGAAACGGAGCGCCTTCGGGATATGATTTTGTCCCTCAAAGATATGGGCATCACCATTCTATTAGTCGAGCACGACATGAGCCTCACCATGGAGGTGGCGGAAGAAATCGCGGTGCTCAATTACGGCCGGTTAATCGCAGATGGGCCGCCGAGAGCGGTGCAGAAAAATCCGGAAGTAATTGCCGCGTATTTGGGAACGGATTGGCAGGCGTAAGAGATGGTTTTCTGTTTTCTGTTTTCTGTTCTCTGTTTCCTGTTAGGGTGGCACGGCTTGGCATTTTAAGATTTGTTCAAAAGTGTCCGAGCTCGGGTTAGAAGGTAGAACAATAACTTTTTAGGAATTAAAAGACTATGGGAACCGAAGCAATTGAGATATTAAAACTTATAGCGTCTTTCTTGACACCGCTGATCATCCTGATCATAGGAATTATTATTAATAGACGTTTAGAAAAGATTAAAACTACCTTTGTAAAAGAAAAGGATTGGCAGAGCTGGTGGGCAAGTAAATTTTTGGATGTTGCTCATGAATACAATTCTGCCATTTCGGAGTGCGTTACTGGTTTGTTCCGAATCAAACAAATTAATGATGAAAACTTCCTGGGTGGGAAGATGATCTAAAGTCTCAAGAAAGTAGCATTCGCCAACTATTATATAGGATTCAATTTTTAGATTGGGAAATTCAAAATTATAGCCAATTTGCCCAAGTATATCGTGATGTCGTTATAGAAACGGAGAATAGAGTTTTCGGATTATTGGCACAATTGATAGCAAAAAAGCAAGGGAACCTTGAGGAGATACGGGAAGCACAATTTGAATTCAACAAAGCAATTAGGCTTGCTCACGCAGAGCTACTTGAAATTATTCCTAATACATCGCTACGTGTGACGCGCATAAACTCACGCGGCTGATTTTCTTTTGGTTCCCAAGTCAAGCTAGGACGCGAAATGAAAAGCATCATGAAGAATCTAATAATGTGGGGTTGGCAGGAGATACATAATGGCTGGCAGAGTATCACTGACTAACCACAGAAAACAGAAAACAGAAAACAGAAAACCGTGTTAAAAATCCGCAACCTCCACGCCTATTACGGCTCCGTCCTGGCCCTGAGCGGGGTAACCTGCCACGTGCGGGAGGGGGAGGTCGTGGCCCTCATCGGCGCCAATGGCGCGGGGAAATCCACCCTGCTCAACTCCATCTGCGGACTGGTGCGCACCCAGGGGGAGGTCAAGTTTCTGGGGAAAAATATCCGCGGCTTGGCCCCCGAAGACATCGTGGCCTTGGGAATCTCCCAGGTCCCCGAAGGCCGCCAGCTCTTCGCGCCCATGACCGTGGCGGAAAACCTGGAGCTGGGGGCTTATCTGCGCTTCCGCCGGGGCAGCAAAAAAGACATCGCCGAGGACCTGGAGCATGTCTATAGCCTGTTTCCCCGTTTGAAAGAACGCCTGGCCCAGAAGGCCGGGACCTTAAGCGGGGGCGAGCAGCAGATGCTGGCCATCGCCCGGGCCCTGATGGCCCGACCCAAGCTGCTCTTATTGGATGAGCCGTCCCTGGGCCTGGCCCCCATCGTGGTGGAGGACATTCTCGCCACCCTGGCCCGCCTCCGGGATGAGGGCATGACCGTATTGCTGGTGGAGCAAAACGCCCGGGCTGCCTTGAAGATCGCAGATCGCGCCTATGTCCTGGAAACAGGGCGCATCATTCTAAGCGGCGCCGCAGAAGACCTGCTCCAGGACCGCCAGGTGACCCGGGCCTATCTGGGCCGGGATTACAAGGAATTCACCGAAGGCAGGTGATGCAGGTTTTAGGTTTCAGGTTTTAGGTTTCAGGTTTCAGGTTCTGGGGAAAAATCATCAGGATTATGAATATCCGTCGGATTTTGAGTTTACCAGGAAAATAGAATAAACCTGTTTGCGTCTTTGCGTGAGGAATCTCGTCTTTGCGTGAGACATCAGGGAGGTAAGAGCCATGCGCCATCCCGAATTCGAGGCCATGCCCCGGGAAGAGCTGGAGCTGCTCCAGTTGGAGCGTCTCCAGAGCACCCTCACCCGGGCCTACCGGCAGGTGAAGTTCTACCGCCGCCACTTCGACCGCCTGGATCTCCCCCTGGACGCCATCCGGGAATTAGGCGACCTGGCCCAGCTCCCCTTCACCACCCGGGAGGATCTCTCGGAGAATTACCCGTACGGCCTGTTCGCGGTGCCTCTCCGCGATATCGTGCGTATCCTCTCTTCTCCCGGCACCACGGAAAAACCCCTGGTGGTGGGCTACGCCTCCCAGGACGTGAAACTCTGGCTGGAACTCCTGGCCCGCCTGTACACCGCTTCCGGGGTGACCCGGGATGACATCGTCCAGCTCATTCTGCCGCCGGGGCTGGCCAACTGGCGCCGGGACCTCCAGGCCGGGGCCGAATATCTGGGGGCTTCGGTGATTCCCGCGGCTATCCTGAACTTCGCCAAAGAACTCATGGTGATGCGCGACTACAAGACCTCGGTTTTGGTCACCACCCCGCCCCTATCCCGGCACCTGCTCACGGTCATGGCCCGCATGGACCTTTCACCCGCGGAACTGAGTCTCAAGAAGGCGCTGTTGGTGGCCGCGCCCCTCACTTCCGAGGCCCAGCGGGAAATCGAAGAGGGCTTCCAGATCAAAACTGCCTCCGCCTATGGCATCACCGAGGTCATGGGCCCGGGCCTGGCCTTCACCTGCGGAGCCGACGGCGGGCTGCACTTTTCCGAAGACCATTTCTACCCGGAGATCATCGACCCGGACACCGGTGAACCCCTGCCGCCAGGGACGCCCGGGGAGCTGGTTATCACCACCTTAAGCACCGTGGCCTTCCCCTTGGTGCGATTCAGAAGCGGCGACCGCACCGCGCTGATCACCGAGCCTTGTTCCTGCGGCCGGACCCTCACCCGCCTGGCAGGCATCCAGGGGCGGGTGGACGCCATCTTTTCCGTGGGGGGCATCAAAGTCCATCCCGACCAGGTGGGCCTGCTGCTCAAAGAAGCCCTCCAGGGCCACCCGCCCCGCTACACCTGGCAGGTGACCACGGAAGAGGGCCTGGAAGTTCTGGACATCGAGATCACCGTGGAAGAGGCGTTTTTTTCCGATGAAATCAAGGCCCTGGAGTGCCTCTGCCGCCAGGCCCGGCGGCATTTACAAGATCATCTTGGGGTCAATGCCCGGATTACTTTGAAGGAAATTGGTGAAAATTGACAAGAAATCTAGTAAGGTAGGTGGACTTTTCAAATTTTTCGATCCCATTCAGATAAGAAAAAAACCATCAGGAGGCATAGCATGACAAGGTTCAGGTTAGTGGGAATTTTGGCAATCATCGGGATCTTGGCTTTTATCGGCCAGGGCTTTGCCCAGCAGCAGGCGCCCATCAAAGTGGGCACGGTGGTCAGGCTCTCCATCGGCGCCGAACACGGTATTCCGGCCCGCCGGGGAGTGGAACTGGCCGTAGCCCAGGTCAATGCCGCGGGAGGCATTAAGGGTCAGAAGGTGGAACTCATCGTGGAGGATGAGAAGGACCAGCCCAAAGATGCGGTTAACGCCGTCCAAAAACTGATTAATGTGGACAAAGTGGTGGCCCTGGTGGGGCCCATGACCTCGGGCAATTTTCTGGCCGCGGGCAAGTCCGCCGACGAAGCCAAGGTGACGGCCATCACCCCCACCGCCACCACCCCTAAACTCAGCGGATATGGCGCCTATCTCTATCGGGCCTGCTCCCGCATTGACACCCAGTCCAAGGCCCTGACCGATTATGTGGCCCAGGTCTGGAAGCCCAAAACCGTGGGCATCCTTTTCTCCAATGAACCTTACGGCAAGGGCTGCGCCGAGGTCTTCGGCAAGGACTTCGAAAAGCTGGGCATCAAGGTGGTGGCCCAGGAGTCCTTTATGCGCGGCTCCCGGGATTTCAAACCCCAGCTCATAAAAATTAAGGAAGCCAAGCCCGACATCCTGTTTATCCCCGGCTACACCCCGGAGACCGCGCCGGCTGCGGCCCAGGCCCGGCAGTTGGGGATGAAACAAAGAATCCTGGGGGTTTATGGCGACATGGATGAGGTTTACTTCCAGCTGGCCGGCAAACAGGCCGCGGAGGGACACGTCATCGCCGGAGAATACGACGAGGGATACGACACCCCCAAGAACAAGGCATTCAAAAAAGAATACTATGAGCTGGCCAAAAAGCATAAAGACCCCGTAAACATCATGTTCGCGGCCCTCACCTATGATTCCATGTCCATGATCTTGGAGGGGATGAAAAAATATGGCCCCACCAGCGAGGGCGTGAAAAAGTTCCTGGACGAGATGAAGGAGTTTGACGGGGTCACCGGCAAGCTTTCCTTCAATGACAAGCACGACCTCATCCGCCACGGCGTAGGGGCCGGGGTCTATATCCTGGAGATTAAGGGCGGCAAGTATGTGAAGGTGAAGTAAAAGTTTTCTGTTTTCGGTTTTCGGTTTTCGGTCAAAAAAGATGGGCCGGGCTGAAGGCTGGTGGAAAACCTTGGGATAACGACAAGGGGCGGCTAATCGGCCGCCCCTTCCTATTTGGATAAAAGTTATTGAGCAATAATATAAGCTGCCTTTTTATATTATATTATACCAAATTCGCATTGACATGCAACAAATTATAATTCATAATCTCCCCATCAAACCATTTAAAGGGGGGATTGCCATGGCCAGACCGAAAAAGGTGATTGATGCAACATTGGCCGAAAAGGCAGAAGCCGCCTTAAAGGATCTTCCAAATTCCATGGTTTGCGTTCGACTGAAGGCCATTGGCAGCTGTGCCCGCTATCCTATCACTCTAGTCAGTGCTATTTTTAAAACTGACCGAACCACGTTATGGCGATGGATCAAACGATTTGCTTCCCAAGGAATATCCGGTCTGGTTGATGAACCCAAAGGCCATAAGACCCGCAAGTTAGGTGTGGAACAGCAGCAACAGGTTGCCGCCTGGCTTGAAGAAAACCGCAATAGTCAAGGAGAACCCGTTTTTTGGACCTTGCCTAAACTGATGCTGGCAATAGAGACGGAGTTCGGTGTCTCCTTGGGTAAAACCGCCACATGGGACCTGGTGCGACACCTGGGGTTTCGGCAGAAGGTGCCACGGCCACACCATGCCAAGGCGGATAAACAAGCCCAGGAATCTTTTAAAAAAAACCCATGAGGAAGTAAGAGACTTTCTCTCTGCTCCCAATAGTATGGTGTTCTTTTTTGATGAGAGTCGTTTCGGGCTGCACCCCTCCCTAGGGCGCGGTTGGGCACGGAAAGGGGTTCGGGTTTCTGCTCCCGTAAACCCGAGCTACCAGAATTTCTATATCTACTCCGGTGTTTCTCCTTTAACCGGAGAGGCTTTTTCTCTCTTTCTTCCATGGGTCAACACGGAGATGATGAACCTCTACCTGGCAGAGATGTCGGCTGCTTTTCCAGACAAGAAAATCGTGTTGATCTGGGATCAAGCCGGTTGGCATAAATCGAAATCTTTAAAAGTACCTGAAAATATTAGTCTTTAAATCTCTGCCGCCTTATTCTCCTGAGCTTAACCCGGTTGAAAAGCTTTGGCAGTGGCTCAAAAAACATGTTTGTCGGAACCGTCTTTTCACATTCATGGATGACCTGATGGACAGGCTTACGGAAAGTTTGGCAAACTTAACACCAACCCGTTTAATGGAGCTTTGCCACTGCTCCTATTTGTTGCATTAGAAAGCGAACTTGATATTACTTGCCACCCAACAAGCAAGGCAGAGGAGGCTTCAAATAGTTTCGGCACCATCTTCGGGTCATGGCCAGGGCTTCTACTTCTCCGGTGTCATCATACCCGGGAGGGTCGTCACTGTACCAGATATTGGGAGGGTCGAAGTTCTTGGGCACCAGCAGGGCGGCATATTCCTCGCCCCGGTAAGGTCTATTGCTAAACTTTCCATCGCTGTGGATGCCGGTGTAAGGCTTGCTGCGGGAAGGTTGGACATACCAGGCATCGGTGTGCGAATAAAGCACAATGCGCTGTCCCTTGGTATCCGCGCCATATGCATAGCCAGAAAGAGTGTCACCTTTGGTGCAACAGCCGCACCGGTTTACCGAACGTAATTCCACCATAGGCGGGGGATTGGCGATAAGCGCCGCCATTTGCGGTTTCAAGGTGCGGTTGGCGTAAAAGATCCCCCAGTGGGCCTCCACGGCCAGTCCGGTTTGCTGTTGCTTCCAATTCTCGTCAAAAGCCTCAAAAATGAAAAAAGGGATGTCCATTTCCAGGGCTTGGGGGAGAAAATCAGCAACAAATTTCGCCTGCTGGCTCTCTCCCGGCTGTGCCCCTCCCCGCACCTCACCTCCGGTAGGCCAGCCGCACTCGCCGATGAGTACCACCTTATCGGGATAGGCATCGGCAACCTCCTGGTAACGTGTGATTACATATTCCGCGGCATTGTCCACGGAAATGCTCTCCCAATAGGGATAAATATTTACCAAGAGAAAATCCACGGCCTCGGCCAGATCGGGGTTATTCAACCAAATATTCCAGGTTTCGGCGCATCCCACCGGAACGGTTACCTGACTTTTTACCTGACTGATAAAATTGATCAATTCAGCTTTCGTGAGGTCGCCCCGCAAAAGCACCTCTGAACCCGCCATCATCGCGCACACCGAGCCGGCCTTGGCAGCCTTAACCCCGGCCGCAATCTCCTGCAGGTTATCGGCAGAGACCTTCCCCAGCCAGATTCCCTGGATCACTTTAAGACCCTGCTTACCAGCCAGTTTAGGAATATCCCCAAGTATTCCTTTGCTGGAAAAAGTGAGAATGTTGAAGGTGTACTTTTTTAGAATCTTGAAGTCCTCTTCAATTTGTTTTTTGGTGGGATAGAGACCGCCAGGGGCCTGACCGTCCCGGAAAGGCGAGTAACATAAGCCGCGAATCTTTAGGGGCGTCACTGCAGCCGCGGCCAGGTCAATCTCTAAACCCAACATACATACTATTATTGCCAGGCATAAAAAAATATTTAATGGCCTGCTGGCCAACATGACTGTCCTCCTTTACATATTTATACTTTAAAAATATCTTAAGAGCATATCTATTAAAAGCAATTTATTATTTATTATCGAGGGTCATTGACCCACTGGCAATGTTAATTAGTTTATTGCTCTGGAGATAAAGCAATAATTGAAGATACTATTATTGCGCCTCTGCCTCATCTGTGCAACTGAAGTGATATTTCTCTACGCCGCTCTGGATGATGAATCCTTCTTCGCTTCCCATGAGGTCCATCCCCAATGGACTCTTAGAATTCACCGGGGTAAATGACTTTTTGGTTTTTGCGTCGTAGTATTTGGACACAAACACCTGACCGGCCATGCCGGAAGATTTCCCCAAAGAAACTTTGGTGATGGCGTAACTTCCATTCCCCGCCGGAAGAGTGTAACCCAGTGAATACCCTTTATCGGGAAGAGCATAAACCTTCCCCAAATAATAATCCCCCTGGGAATAAGTAAATTTGAAGTCGTAGCAAAATTCTACGTCAGCCTCGCGACTGTTGTTGAAAGCGTAATAATCAATCCCGCTTTTAATAATGCTTCCACCTTCACTCCCGAGATACTGGTTGCCCAAGGAAGTCTTGGAGTTAACTGGAGTGTAAGTCTTCTTGGATTCTGCATCGTAATATTTCGAGACATAAACCTCTCCTGATTTGCCGGGAAAGCTACCTACCTTCGCCTTGGTGATCTCGTAAGTTCCTATCCCTGAAGCCTTGGTGTATCCCGACCTGTACCCCTGCTCTGGCAGAGCATAGACCTGGCCGATGTAGTAATCCCCATTAGTGAGAGTAAACTTGAAGTCGTAGCAAGTCTCGAAGTCAGCGGAGTCGGTTTTACTAAAATGGTAATTGGTCACACCGTTTTTTACGAGATAACCCTCCTCGCTCCCTAGGCCGGAGGCGCTGGCAGCGGATTTGGAATTCAAAGGGGTGTAGGTTTTGTTGCTCTCCTTATCGTAGTATTTATCCACGAATACCTGCCCGTATTTGCTAGCATCTCCAGAATAACCGGCGCCAGTTATCTCATAGCCTTCAATGGAAGATACCATATCGGGACTGCCGTATATGGTGCCGGTATAATAGTCCCCCTGGCTGAAAAGGTGCTTGAAAGAAAATTTGTCGTGGACGTCGGCCTCATAAATTACCCCATTCCTCGCGCCGAAGAAATAATCCTCGATACCTTCCTGGAATAGATAGCTGTGTTCGCTTCCTAAGTAGACGCTGCCTATAGGCATGGTAATATTCACAATGTTGGCGCCCCCGTATGTTACTTTGGTTTTACTGTCGTAATACCAGTCCACGAATACCGCGCCATCCGCCTGACCACTGGCAAGATCTTTTCCTTCCACTCGGTAGCCGATTATCTCGTAGTAGCCCTTTTTATTTCCCTCTACTGGAAAACCCAGCTTTTGTCCTTGGTAATAAGACTTATAGGGATTGTCGGGGTTTACTTGTGGAGGGGTTACTGCCGGTGCGGCCTTTCCGGTGGAAATGTCGAAGTTGCCGCCGCCGTAACCGGGATGCTCCACCGGCCGGGTGTAAACCCAGCCCTCGTAATGGTCCCCGCCGGGAAAATAAAACTTGAAATCGTACCGAGAAATAAGATCTAAACCTAAAGGATCTCTGGAGCCAAAGGGGCTGAGGAGGTCATTTTTCCAGGCGTAACTCCCCAGTGCGTGGGTGGAATTTATGCCGCCGGCAAGTCCCGCAGCCCAGGCCTCCGCCCAATCCTGGCCAATAAAGTAAAAGGAAAGTTCATAATAATCCGAAGACCAGGCCACAAACCGCGTCTTGTTATTGGCCGCCAAAAGATTGTCGGCCATGCCCCGGGCAAAACATTGGGCGAGGGCGTAGGTCTCGGCCTTGGCCGGCATGCCGCTGACCCAGGAGGCCAATTGCTCATCGGAAATCCGGTCGTTCTCCCCCCAGCCGCACAGGTAGGCGTCATCTTTCACTGGTTTGTCATGGTTCTCATAGGAAAGATTGTCGCCATGATCGTACGACCAGAAATAAAAGCAGCCTTTGTTCGATATCTCGGACTTGACTTCGGTCAGAGCGCTTTGCAGGCTGGCCGCCGTGCCCTCCCGGATAGTGCCGCCCTTGTCTGTCACTTTTTTCCAGTCGCCGGAACCGTCGGCGTAAAGCACATAGACGTTTTCCGGGTCAAAGTTGAGGGTATCCACCACCAGGTCCCACATGGCCGAGGTCTGATGATAATAGACGGGATAATTTAATTGCGGGTTGACTCCGCCGCTAAAAAGCACCGCGTAATTCAAGTCCGCTTCGGCGATCTTGCCATCCTGGTTCACCCCGAAATAATAATTGGATTTTTCCGGCTCGCTTGTCGGTTGCTTGACAATATAGTCGTGTTCGCTTCCCAGGTAATCGGTCCCCACACCCGTCCCTTTTTTCAGGGGGGTGTAAAATTCGTCCGTCTCCTTGTCATAATACCGGTCCACGAAAACCTGCCCGGCCTTGCTGAAATCCTGAGTTGACCCGCTCACTCCGGTGATTTCGTAAAAACCGGCCTCCCCATGCTCGTCATTTAAAATCTCGGTATAGCCTTTCAAGTATTCATGAATGGGAGAGGCATAAACCGTGCCTTCATAATAATCACCATTGTTATAAGTATATTTATAATTGTACAAATAGCATGCATCCCGCGAAACTTCTATTTTAAGAAAAAAATCAGAAGTTATTGAAGGTCCGTCCGTGTCAGCCTCAGTATAAACTTTAGCCCCTAAAGTGCATAATCCTATACCAAGTTGCTCATTAACTGATATATAGGCAGACTTAATGTAAGTTCCGGTCGCTAAATTTTCCAGTGTAAGAAGAGGGTCCATAAGAGGGTCCGTATAAGAATAACAGCTAATAAGACACGCATTATCGCCAACATTTGACACAGTAAACTTAAAAATCAAGTTTTCGTTTTTTTCCGTTACTATGCCTCCAGCACATTCGCCAAAAGAAAGAGAGAAAAAATCATTATTCCTATATTCAGAGCCTGGACTCTTACTGGCAGTTGCATAGGTATGAATGTAGTCGTAACCTGTTTCAGATCTTGCTGAGCTGCTCCCTATCTCATTGTTGTAGTTGACTTCTGAAACTATTGGCAAAGCAGTCTCATAAAGAGGGAACGCTTTAAAGGGCCCTTCATTTGTATATACAGTGCCATTAGGAGTACAATAACTGGCATAGGTCTTAGCGTACGCCGCGTAAGATTCTGGGTCCCATTTGATGACATCCGCGGAACCTGAAAGACTTCCGCCTTCAAAAGGTATGTTTTGATAATTAGTAAAAATTGAAGATCTTGCTTTTTTCTCCCATTCGCTTCCAATTTGAGGGGCTCGAAAGATACCATCTGGGGAGGGTGAACCGAAAGTCGGAAGGAAGATGACTGAGAAGAATACAAAGGCTGCTAAAAAACCTAATCTTTTCATTTTCTTACCTTCTTAAAAAATCGGTAATGACCCTTTAATGGTTGATAAATAATTTCGTAGACATTAATTCTCGCAGCGACCAGACATGACCTGACAAGCCGGCCGCCATGGCTGGTGTTCTGGATTGCCACCTTCTTGGGGTACTGTTG
>Ga0194111_10002739_pt1 | contig 21303 bp, 12 predicted proteins | sample TA2KigC300mmetaG_FD_146194 | JGI IMG/M metagenome (GOLD analysis project Ga0194111, IMG submission 146194) | Freshwater microbial communities from Lake Tanganyika, Tanzania - TA2015033 Kigoma Deep Cast 300m | ecosystem: Environmental > Aquatic > Freshwater > Lake | place: Tanzania: Lake... | reverse complement strand
AGATCACGGGCAGCACCGTGACCTTCCACAACGATCTCCAGATGGGCACCCCCTGGACGGGCGACGACACGACCACCCCCACCCAGCGGCTCATCATCAATGGCAACCTCGCCCTCTCCGACACCGCCACCCTCCACGTCCAGATCGGCTCCACCAACGAGTCCGTGGACAAGATCACCGTCAACGGCTCGGTCGCCCTCCTCTTCAGCCCGATTCCCCCGAACTGGCCGTCCCTCGACGCCAAGCTGGTGGACCTCGACAACCCCCCCGACACAGGGACCACCTTCACCGTCATCACCAACAACCCGCCGCCCGAGCCCGCGCCCGACCCCGTCTTCGGCCTCTTCCGCGAGCTCGGCCAGGTGGACGCCAACAGCCACATCTTCGGCATCAACTACGCGGCCATTGACGGAAATGACGTCCAGCTCTCCAAGTTCCCCAGCACCCGCTACTGGGACGGCGGCGCGGCCAGCCCGCTCGACGCGAACTGGATGAACAGGTTCAACTGGGAGGGCGACGCCCGGCCCGTCGCCGGCGACACCCTCGTCTTCACCGGCACGGTGAAGACGACCACGGACAACAACTTCCCGACAGCCACTTCGTTCGCGGTGATCAGGTTCGCCACGGACGTGCTGCACCCGACCTTCAGCGACTTCACCCTCAACGGCGCCGCCATCGCGCTCACCCAGGCCATTGACAACAACATCGGCTCCAACGCCATCAACCTCCAGACGGGCCTGAATGGGATCACCGTGGCGTCGGGCGCCACCTTCACCGCGCTCGGCGGCACCACCCTCAACCTCAACAGCCCCGTCACCGCCAACGCCGCCCTCGCCATCACTGGCGCCGGCACCACTAACGTCAATGGGGCCGTGACCCTGAACGCCGCCCTCACGCTCACCAACTCCGGCCCCGTCAACTTCACCAACTCCGTGGACGGCGCGCAGACCGCGACCCTGAACGGCGCCGGCCTCACCACCTTCTCCGGCCAGGTCGGCAACGCCACCCCGCTGAACACCCTCGACGTCCAGAACACCGGCGGCCTCACCTTCACCAACACCTTCAACGCCGCCACCGTGAACCTCCAGGCCACCAACACCGGCGCCGTAGCGTTCCAGGACAACGCGGACATCACGACCGCCCTCAACGTCCCGGGCGGCGCATTCCCCGTCTCCTTCACCGGCGGCGCCACCAACGTGGCCGGACCCGCCGCCACCACCTTCTCCAACACCGGCGGCCTCACCCTCGGCAACGGGGACGGCGACGTTCTGACCTTCAGCGCGGCCGGCGGCCTGAACACCGGCACCAACGCCGTCAGCGCCCAGGGCACCGTCCGCACCAACGGCCAGCCGATGAGCATCGGCCTCGGCGGCGGCCTCACCGTCCCCGGCGGCACCCTCATCCTCGCCACCAACAACACCGTCCCGGCCGGCAACACCCTCACCGTCGGCGCCGTCACCGCCGGCGGCAACAACCTCACCCTCAACGCCGGCGCCGGCGGGGCCGTGACCGTGGCCTCGCTCGCCAGCGGCGGCACCCTCACCCTCCAGAACGCCGCCTCCTTCGCCTTCACGGGCGACGTGACGGCCAACACCCTCGCCACGACCGCCAACCCCTACAGCGTCGCCTTCACCGGCGGCGGCACGATCACCACTGACACGAACTTCCTGAGCACGGGCGCGGTCACGCTCGGGAACGACGTGGGCGACAGCCTGACCTTCACGGGCGGCCTCGACACGACCGGCGGCCCCAGCGGCACGAACCTCGCCGGCACCGTGGCTACCGCGAACAATCAGATGGACCTCGGCGCGACCACGATGACAGCCAACGCCACCCTCAAGAGCGGCAGCGCGGCGCTCAACGTCGCCTCGATGACCGGCGCCTTCACCCTCTCGCTCCAGGAGAACACGGCGGGCTTCACTGGCCCCGTGACCTTCAGCGGCCCAGTCACTATCACGGGCCTCGCCACGTTCGGCCAGGGGTACAGCGTGGCCTTCCTCGGCGGCGGCACCATCACCACCGCCACCACCTTCCTCAACGCCGGCGGCCTGACGCTCGGCAACGGCAACGCCGACACCCTGACCTTCGTGGGCGGCGTGAGCACGGGCACCAACGCCGTCTCCGCCCAGGGCACCGTGCAGACCAACGGCCAGCCGATGAGCGTCGGCACGGGCGTCGGCGGCAGCCTCACCCTCTCCGGCCCAGCCGGCACCCTCACCCTCGCCACCAATAACACCGTGGCCGCCGGCAACCCTCTCGCCGTCGGGCCCGTCACCGGCGGCGGCAACAGCCTCACCCTCAACGGCGGCACCGCCGGCGCCGTCAGCGTCCAGTCCGTTGCCGGCGTGGACACCCTCGACGTCGCCCACAGCGGCGGGACCACGTTCCTCGGCCCCGTCGCCGCCAACACGGTAACACTCACGAACACAAACGGCACGATCGCCTTCCAGGGCGACACCACGGTGAACACCGCCCTCACCACGGCGGGCGTCGGCTACAGCGTCTCCTTCACGGGCACGACCAACAACATCGCCGGCCTCACCAACTTCCTGAACACCGGCCAGGTAACTCTCGGCAACGGCGGCGACACCATCACGTTCGTTGGCGGCGTGCGGACGGCCGGCAACGTGACCAATCCGTCCGTGACCAACGTCGCAGGCACCGTCCAGACAACCGACGCGCTGATGAACCTCGGGCCAGTCACACTGGCCGGGGCCTCGACGCTCGACACCGGCACGGGCGCGGCCAGCACGATGAACGTCGGGGCGGTGACCGGCGGCGGGTTCGACCTCACGCTCGATTCGGGGCACAACGCCGCGGCCGACATGGCCATCGCCTCGGCCGCGGGCGTGAACACCCTCACCCTGCTCGACAGCGGCGGCGCCACCTTCGCCGGCCCGGTCGGCGCGAACGCGGTCGCCCTCACCGACACCAACGGCACAATCGCCTTCCAGGGCAACCTTGTGGTGGGCGCCGGCGGCCTCACGACCACTGCACAGCCCTACTCCATTGACATCCTCGGCACAACCAACACCATCGCCGGGCTGACCACGTTCCTGAACACAGGTGTGGGCACGCTCCTGAGGCTTGGCGACGGCGGCGACGCTGCGGACTCCATCCAGTTCACCGACGGCTTCACCACCGTGGGCGGCCCGGCAGAGACCCGCACCGCCGCCACGATCACAACCGTCGGCGCACCGGCCGACCTCGGGGTCCTCAACATCGCCGGCAACACGACGTTCCAGACGGGCGCGGGCAAGCTCACCTTCCACGAGGACATCGGCAACACCGCGGCGGGCCACTTCTTCGTCAACACGGCCGCGGGCAGCACCGGCGACATCGAGTTCATGTCGAACGTGAACGTGAACGGCGCCGTGACCCTCGGCACCGACTTGTTCCTCCCCCCCAATATCGCCAGGATCTACAAGCGCTCCCAGGTGCTGGTTGACCCGGACCCGAACGCCTTTGGCGAGCCGGGTGAGGTGGTCGACTCCCACCTCGTGATCAACACGAATGGGAACGAATTCCGCATGGGGGTGGGGCAGAAGCTCACGGTCACCGGCCGTCTCACCAACCCCACGGCGGTGCCGGTGGCGCAGGTGTACAACCCGCTTGGCAACCTCACCATCAACACTGGTGCTGCCGATGCATACGTGGGCGACCTGTCTGCCAGCGGCACCATCACAGTTCAGGCCAACCACATATACTTCCGCGGCCGCGGTCTCAGCGAAGTCCTCGTCTACCAGGGTGTCTCGCTAACGCCGCGAACCGACACGAACATGGACATTGTGGCGCGTGAGATCAGGTTGCTGGCCGCCACCGGGGTCAGCCTGGAGACACCAGGCAACCCAGTCTTCCTATCAACCCTGGAACCCACGGCTGCCAACATCACGGTAAGCGGGACCGGCTATACGATAACTCCCATCCCCGGCATCATTTTCTCGCCCACCGTTAGAGGCACGATCGCAGGAGATGCAACCTACCCGGAGATCCCAGCGGGAACGGCCCTTGATCTGTTGGCAGGGTATGCGCCCGTGCTGCCGATCCTGGCCCTCACGGAGGAGCCGCCGATCATCGCCGTGGCGGGCGAGGCCGGGGAACTGAGCCCGGCCTTGCGCGAGCTCCTCCAGTTGCTCGGCATCTACGCCCGTGAGAGCTCTGAGGACGAGAAGGCCGCGCTCAGCGCGCGCGTGCCCGTGGTGGCCTTCGACGACACGGTGAAGAACGACGAGCCGCGCGACTACGACTACACGATGGCCGCGGCACGCCTCCCCGGCGACCTCGTGAAGGAGGTCGCGGACAACTTCAAGGGCATCTTCTACAGCAAGGAGGGGAAGTTCCAACCCGACCTGGTCAAGGGCCCTCTCCAGAAGGCATTCGAGGCCTACAAGGGGACGGCCCAGCAGGTGGACCCGCTGGAGTTCCGGCGCTTCGTCGAGAAGACGAAGGGCCACGAAGAGGCCCTCAGGGTGATGGACGGGACGCGGAGGCTCTTCGTCCAGATCGCCAACCTGGGCCTCACGGATGTCCAGCTCCGCAACGCCAAGCTGACCATCGTCCGCCAGATCGTGCCCGCGGGCGCGACGCCCGACCAGCTCATCCGCGCGATCGAGGGCGGCGACGGCGGCGCCAAGGTCGCGCTGAAGGCCAAGGTCCGAGGCGGTCGCCCCGCGGCCAGTCTGGCGCAGGTGCGGTGAGCGTTGCAATGAGCAACCTCCCGCGGGTTCTGAAACCCGCGGGAGGTTCAGCGGCAGGGGGAGCGCCATGGCCATTCTGGACGTCGCGAAGCTTCTTGCCGAGCTCTCGCCCGACGCCCCGTGCGGCCCGGACCTCACCTACGACCCCGCCTACCTCGAACTCGAGCGCCTGGCCCAGGGCACCCCCGAGCGGCAGGTGGGCGACGCGATCATCCCTGCCGAGGAGCCCAACTGGCGCGACGTGGCGAACGCCGCGGCCGAACTCCTCACCCGCACCAGGGACCTCCGCATCGTCATGCACGCCACGCTCGCCGCCCTCCAGGTCGAGGGCCTCCCCGGCCTGCGCGACGGGCTTGCCCTCCTCCGCGGCGTGGCGGAGCGCTATTGGGACCACGTCTACCCCCAGCCCGACCCCGAGGAGCCCGACCCACTCGAGCGGGTGAACATCATTGCGTCGCTGGTGGATTCCCAGACCTTCCTGCGCCGCCTGCGCGAGACGCCCCTGTGCCGCTCCGTCCAGCTCGGGCGGTTCAGCCTCCGCGACATCCGCGTGGCCCGTGGCGAGCTCGCCGCCAAGCCCAGCCCCGACCATCCGGCGGCCGACAGCGGGCAGATCGAGGCCGCCTTCAAGGACACCCCGATCGAGGAACTCCAGGCCGAGGCCCAGGCCGTGGCCGACGGACTCGCCGACGTTCGGGCGCTCGACGCCTTCCTCACCGAGAAGCTCGGCGCGGGCCTGGCGCGCGACCTCACCCCGTTCCGCGCCATGCTCGAGCAGGTCGCGCGCGAGCTCCAGGAGAACCTGGCCAAGCGTGGCTACGGCGCTCCCCCGGCGCCCGGCGAAGGCGCGCCTGGCCAAGCGCAGACGCGGGGCACGGAGGCCCCGCCCACAGGCCAGCCCCTCTCGGGCGACATACGGTCGCCCCAGGACGTCATCGCGGCGCTCGACAAGGTCTGCCGCTACTACGAGCTCAACGAGCCGTCGAGCCCGGTGCCCCTCCTCCTGCGGCGGGCGCAGCGGCTCGTCTCCAAGAGCTTCGTGGAGATCATCAGGGACCTCACGCCGGAGGCCGTGCGGGCCATAGAAACCCTCGGGGGCCTTGACAGCGGGGGTGCGCAAAGGTAGAATCTCTACACGCGGGCGCAGCGTAGAGGCGGCGTGCCGCCGTCCTCGGCTCTTTACCGAAAGGGGGTCTCATGCCCAAGAAAGAGAGCGCGCAGAAGTTCATCCAGCGGAACCGAGCCCCACGCGTCCAGATCGAGTACGACGTGGAGGTCTACGGCTCGGAGAAGAAGATCAACCTGCCCTTCGTCATGGGCGTGATGGCGGACCTCTCGGGCAAGCCCGCCGAGCCCCTGCCCGCCGTCGCCGACCGCAAGTACCTCGAGATAGACGTTGACAACTTCGACGAGCGGATGAAGGCCGCCAAGCCGCGCGTCGCCTTCCGCGTGCCCAACACCCTCACCGGCGAGGGCGAGCTCGCCGTGGACGTCTCGTTCGAGAGCATGGACGACTTCTCGCCCGCGGCCGTGGCGCAGAAGGTGGACTCCCTCAACAAGCTGCTCACCGCGAGGACCCAGCTCTCGAACCTGCTGACCTACATGGACGGAAAGCGTGGGGCCGAGGAGCTCGTGGCGAAGCTCCTCAACGACCCGACCTTGCTACAGGCCCTCTCGTCCGCCCCCAAGCCGCAGGCCGAAAAGGCCCCTGCCCAAGAGGAGTAACCAGTGGCTGACCCGAACCAGCAAGCACAGGCCCAAGCCGCTCCCGCGGCCGTCGAGGTGAACGAGTTCGAAGCCCTTCTTCAGAAGGAGTTCAAGCCGAAGACCGACAGCGCCCGCGAGGCCGTCGCACAGGCCGTCAGGACTCTCGCCGCTTCGGCCCTCGAGGCCACCCAGCTCGTCTCCGAGGATGCCGTCAAGAGCATCGAGGCCATCATCGCCGAGATCGACCGCAAGCTCACCGAGCAGCTCAACGTCATCATCCATCACAACGACTTCCGAGCCCTCGAGGGCACCTGGCGCGGCCTCCACCACCTGATCACCAACACCGAGACCGACGCACACCTCAAGATCAGGGTCTTCAACATCACCAAGCGCGAGCTCGCGCGGAACCTCAAGCGCTACAAGGGCGTGGCCTGGGACCAGAGCCCCATCTTCAAGAAGCTCTACGAGCAGGAATACGGCACGCCCGGCGGCGAGCCCTACGGCTGCCTGATCGGCGACTACTCCTTCAACCACACCCCGCCCGACGTCGAGCTCCTCGCCAGCATGTCCCAGATCGCCGCCTCCGCCCACACGCCCTTCCTCGCCGCGGCCGACCCGTCCGTGATGAACATGGAAACGTGGCAGGAGCTCGGCGACCCGCGCGACCTCACCAAGTTCTTCCAGACCGCCGAGTACGCCCCGTGGCGCTCGCTGCGCGACTCCGAGGACTCCCGCTACCTCGGGCTGTGCATGCCCCGGTTCCTCGGCCGGCTCCCCTACGGCGGCAAGACGAACCCCGTGGACGAGTTCGACTTCGAGGAGGACGTCGAGGGCGCCGACCACAGCAAGTTCGTCTGGTGCAACGCCGCCTTCGCCATGGCCGTCAACATCAACCGCGCCTTCAAGCTCTTCGGCTGGTGCTCGCGCATCCGCGGCACGGAGAGCGGCGGCCTCGTCGAGGGGCTCCCCTGCTACACCTTCCCCACCGACGACGGCGGCGTGGACATGAAGTGCCCCACCGAGATCGCCATCACCGACCGCCGCGAGAAGGAGCTGGCCGACAACGGGTTCATCCCCCTCTCCCACTACAAGAACACCGACTACGCGGTCTTCTTCGGCGCACAGTCGGTCAACAAGCCCACCGAGTACGAGGACTCGGACGCCACGGCCAACTCGCGCCTGAGCGCCAGGCTCCCGTACCTCTTCGCCGCCTGCCGCTTCGCGCACTACCTCAAGTGCATCGTGCGCGACAAGGTGGGCTCGTTCAAAGAGCGCGAGGACATGGAGAAGTGGCTCAACAACTGGATCATGCAGTACGTTGAGCCCGACCCGAGGAATGCCACAGAGGAGGCAAAGGCCCGCAGGCCCCTGGCCGCCGCCGAGGTTACCGTGGCTGACGTCGAGGGCGACCCCGGCTACTACACGGCCAAGTTCTTCCTGCGGCCCCACTACCAGTTGGAGGGGCTGACGGCTTCGCTGCGCCTCGTCTCCAAGCTGCCGTCGGCGAAGGGCAAGTGAGGCGTTTGTGGGCGGGGGCCTCCGCGCTGTGGGCGGGGGCTCCGTCCCCCGCGGGGCAGAGACGCCCCGCCCACGTGTGGCAGGCGCGGCGTGCTTGGGCAGCCGATGTGGCGCGCCCGCACGACGGCCCGCCTTGTCCCCTTGGGTCTGGTGTCGTTGGACACCAGTTTGCTGAGGAGGTCTGAGTATGGCCTATGATGGGTATCTGAAGATTGACGGGATTCCGGGCGAAAGCACGGACCAGGCCCACGCGGGCTGGATCGAGATCATCTCGTTCAAGCACGAGGTCGCGCAGCCGGGCGGCTCGTCCACGAGCCGCATCGGCGGCCGCACCGGCGCGCGGGTGGACGTCCGCGACTTCTGCTGCACCAAGGTCGTCGACAAGTCGTCCCCCAACCTCCACCTCTACTGCTGCAACGGCAAGCACATCACCCAGATCATCGTCGAGCTCTGCGAGGCCACCGAGCAGAAGCACTGCTTCATGCGCTACACGATGACCGACGTCATCGTCAGCTCCGTGAAGCCCAGCGGGGTGGCCAACGAGCAGATCTTCGTGCGGCCCATCGAGGAGATCACCTTCAACTTCGGCACGATCCGCTGGGAGTACACGCCGAAGGACCACATGGGCAAGCCGCAGGCCGTCCTCCAGTCCGGCTGGAGCCTCGAGCAGAACAAGCCCCTCTGAGCGCGGGAATTGCCGCGCCCTGCCTCTCCGCGCGTTGCGCGCAGCGAGCGCCTGGCGCCCGAACGGGCGCCAGGCGCAGCGCGTGCGTGGCCCTAGCGCTTCACAGTCCTCAGCGCGCTGGCTGCGCCGGGAAGAGGCGCGGGGACAGGAGACCCAGCCATGGCGAAGGACAACTTCCTGAAGATCGAGGGGCCCGGCATTGATGGGGAGAGCACGGACCAGGCCCACCAGCGCTGGATCGAGGTCGTGTCGTACAGCCTGGGGCTCAGCCACGCCCGGGCCCTCGGGGGCGCCGCTTCCCCACAGTTCACCGACCTCTCCGTCGTCAAGGTGCTCGACTGCGCCACGCCGAACATCCTCCAGCACTGCGCGAAGGGCACCATCTTCTCCAAAGTGACCCTCCACGTGTGCCGCACCGTGGGAACCGGCGTCCAGCACGTGGCCCTCTGCATCGCCCTGGAGGGCGTCACAATCTCGAGCCATCACCCGGGCGGCGTCGTGCAGGGGGAACTGGTCCCGTCGGAGGAAGTCAGCTTCTGCTTCAACAAGATCAAGCTGGCGTACACTCCGGTTGACCACATGGGCAACCCTCTCGCGAAGACGGAGCGAGGGTGGGACCTCAAGAAGAATGCTCCCGCCCAGTAGCCAGCAGCGACGGGTCTGCGGCCTCCGCCTCAGGCTCGGCGGCGCAGAAGTGCACTTCAACCACACGGTCCCCCCGGGGCCCGTGCGGGTCGCCGACATTCTCCCCGCGCTCCAGGCGCTGACCGATCTCATCGTGGAGTCCGCCGCGCGGCCGGGGAAGCAGGCCTCGTGCCGAGCCGGGTGTGGGGCCTGCTGCCGGCAGCCCGTGCCGGTGGCCGAAGCGGAAGCCGTCCAGCTCGCCGAGATGGTGGCGGCCATGCCGGCCGCCAGGAGGGAACGCGTGCTTCGCCGCTTCGAGGCTGCCCTCGCGAGGCTGGCACGCGCCGGCCAGTTGGAGCCCCTCCGCCGCCTGGCGCGCACGGCGGACCCGGAGGCCCGGCAGGGCATCGGCTTGGCCTACCTCAGCCTCCAGATCCCCTGCCCCTTCCTGGACGCCGAGTCGTGCAGCATCCATCCGCGCCGGCCCCTGGCTTGCCGCGAGTACCTCGTCACGTCGCCGCCGTCGCACTGCGCGCGGCCGGAACTGGGGGTGGAGAGAGTGGTGCTGCCGGTCAACCCCTCGCGCTTGCTGTACCGGTTCGGGGACGGCGCGGGCGACGACCGGCCGCGGTGGCTGCCGCTCGTGCTGGCCCTGGAGTGGGCGGAGCAAGGGCGCGCCAGGGCGGCCCGCCGCTTCCCTGGCCACGAGCTCTTCGAGCGTTTCGTCAGCCGGCTGGCCCGGCAGGGCACTTCTGATCTCTAGCCAGCGATCAGAAATGGTTGCGCTCCGCCCGCCGCTCGGATAGAATGCTCTTATACCTTTCTGGGGGTGAACCGCACATGGCAGATCCCGAAACGCTGATTCGTGAGGGCAAGCTCGCCGAGGCCCTACAGGAGCTTCAGGACCGCATCCGCAAGAGCCCAGCCGACCCCAAGCTGCGCATCTTCCTCTTCCAGTTGCTGTGCGTCCTGGGCGACTGGGAGCGGGCCATGACCCAGCTCAACGTGGCCGGGGAGATGGACCCGAAGGCGATGGACATGGCCCTGGTCTATCGCCCGGTGCTGAACTGCGAGGCGCTGCGCGCCGAGGTCTTCGCCGGGCGCCGCGCGCCACACGTCTTCGGCGAGCCCGAAGAGTGGGTCGGCTGGATGGTCCAGGCCAACCAACTGGTGGGCGAGGGACACTGCCAGGCATCCCAGGAGCTCCGCGCCAAGGCCCTCGAAGCCGCCCCTGCGACCCCCGGCACCATTGACGGCAAGCCCTTCGAGTGGCTCATGGACAACGACCCGCGCCTGGGCCCCATCCTCGAGACGTTCGTGGACGGGCGTTACTTCTGGGTGCCCATGGACCGGATACGCCGCGTGGTCACGGACAAGCCGGTGGACCTCCGCGACAAGGTGTGGCTGCCGTCCCACTTCATCTGGGCCAACGGCGGCGCAGCGGTCGGCTTCATCCCCGCCCGCTATCCCGGCTCCGAGGCCTCGGAGGACCCCGCCATCCGCCTGGCGACGCGGACCGACTGGGTGGACCGCGGGAGCGAGCTCTTCCTGGGCATCGGCCAGCGGATGTTCGCCACCGACGAGGGGGACTACGCGCTGCTCGACATCCGCGCAGTCACCCTCGGCGCCGAGCCGGACGCAGGCGAGCTCCCGGACCTCGGCGAGGGCGCGCCGGAAGCGCCGGCCGAAGAAGGGGCCGACGATGCCTGAGCTGATGGCCTACGAACGCCTCCTCCCCTGCCTCCTCGACCGCCTGACGGACGAAGAGCCGCAGGCCGACAAGGAGAGCCGCGACCGCAGGGTGATCAGCCTGCGCCGCTACGTGGACGGCGTTCGCCGCGACCTCGGCTGGCTCCTCAACAGCAACGCCCACAACACGTGGGAGAACATCCCCGCCTACCCCGAGGCCGCCCGCTCAGCCCTCAACTACGGCATCCCCGACCTCTGCGGCGCCACCGGCTCGGGCGTGCGCCTCGAGGACCTCGAGCGGCAGCTCCGGGCGGCCATCCTGGCCTTCGAGCCGCGGCTCGTCCGCGGCGCGCTCTCCGTCCGCGTCGTCATCGCCGACGAGGAGGACCCGGCCAGCGGCAACATGGTGTCGTTCGAGATCAGCGGCGAGCTCTGGGCTCAGCCAGCTTCTGAGTCCTTCTTTGTCAAGACCGAGGTGGACCTGGAGACGGGCATCTGGCGACTGTAGCTTGACGCGGCCAGTGGCCGCAACCAAAGGGGATGAATGGAGGGGTGGATGAATGGATGATTGTCTGACACCCATCCACCCATCCATTCATCCATTCATCCCCAGACGTCCGCGCAACGCGCGTACGAGTCACGGGGGAAGACACTGATATGGACGAACGTCTGCTCCGCTTCTACAACCTCGAGCTCTTCCACCTGCGCCACATGGCCGCTGAGTTCGCGGCAGAATTCCCCAAGATCGCCGGCCGCCTCCTCCTGACCTCTGACGCCTCAGGCCCCTGCGAGGACCCGTGGGTGGAGCGCCTCCTCGAGGGGTTCGCATACCTGGCCTCACGCGTCCACGTCAAGCTCGACGCCGAGTTCCCCCGCTTCACCTCCTCGCTCCTCGAGACCGTCTACCCCCACTACCTCGCGCCCACCCCCTCGATGGCCCTGGTGCGCTTCCACCCCGACCTGAGCGAGGACGGGTTGGCCGACGGCTTTCCCGTCCCGCGCGGCGCCATCCTGCGCGGCCGGGGCGACACTACGAAGTGCGAGTACCGCACCGCCCACGACGTCACGCTCTGGCCCCTCCAGGTCGTCGAGGCCAGCTACCACACCCGCGACCTCGCGTCGTTCGAGGTCCCCCAGGACCTCAACGTCCGAGCCGGCATCCGCATCCGCCTCGAGGCCACTGCCGGCCTGAGCTTCGACCAGCTCAAGCTCGACGACCTCACGCTTCACATCCAGGGCGCCGACGAGACGCCCATGCGCATCTACGAGCAGTGCTTCGCGCACGGCGCCGGCGTCCTCGTCCAATCCATCACCAAGCCCGTCAAGTGGCAGACCTATCTCCCGCCCCAGAGCGTGCGCCGCGTGGGCTTCCGCGACGAGGAGGCCCTCCTCCCCTACGACGCCCGCTCCTTCCAGGGCTACAGGCTGCTCCGCGAGTACTTCGCGCTCCCCCAACGCTTCATGTTCGTCGGCCTCAGCGGCCTCGGGGCCGCGCTCCGCAAGTGCAAGGCCAAGCAGGTGGACGTCATCCTCCTGTCGGACAAGGAGGACCTCGAGCTCGAGAACCGCGTGGAAGGGCAGAGCTTCGCGCCCTTCTGCACCCCGGCCATCAACCTCTTCCCGATGCACGCCGACCCCATCCCGCTCAGCGACCGCTTCGCCGAGCACCACGTCGTGCCCGACAGGACCCGTCCCGACCACTTCGAGGTTTACCAGGTCAAGCGCTGCGTCGGCGTGGCCGCCAAGGCCACCGACACGCAGGAGTTCCTCCCCTTCTACTCGGCCAGCGACTTCGATGCCGAGACCGCTGGCGGCGGGGCATACTTCGTCGTCCACCGCGTCCCCAGGGTGCTCTCCAGCAGAGAGCAGGTCCGCGGCCGCCGCTCCAGCTACGCCGGCAGCGAGGTCTACATCACCCTCGTGGACGCCCGGTCCGCGCCCTACAGGCCAGACCTGCGCCACCTCTCCGTCGAGACCCTCTGCACCAACCGCGACCTGCCGATCCTCATGCCGGTGGGGGTGGGCGGAAGCGACTTCACGATGGACACCACCTCGGCGGCCCCCGTGGAGGCCATCCGTTGCGTCGGCGCGCGGCCGAAGTCCCCCTTGGCCTCTTATGCCGAGGGCGACTTCGCCTGGCGGGCGATCAGCCATCTCGCCCTCAACTACCTCTCGCTGACCGACACGAGCGAGAAGGAGGGCGCCCTGGCCCTCCGCGACATCCTCAAGCTCTACGCCGGCCAGGGCGAGGAAGCGGTCCGCAAGCAGATCGAGGGCGTCAAGAGCATCCGCAGCCGCCCCCTCACGCGCCCAGTGCCGACCCCCGGACCGATCGCCTTCGCACGCGGCCTCGAGGTCACTGTCACCCTCGACGAGGTCGCCTTCGCCGGCACCGGCGTCTTCCTCCTCGGCGCCATCCTCGCCGAGTTCTTCACCAAGTACGTCTCCATCAACTCCTTCGTCGAGACCGTGATACAGACCCCCCAGCGTGGGCAGGTGATGCGATGGGTGCCGAAGATCGGGCAGCGGCAGATTCTATGAGCATTTCCGATCTCCGATTTTCGATCTCCGATTTCGGATTTCGGATTTCGGATTTCGGATTTCGGATTGAGGTGGGATGATGGCCATCGAGGACCGCACAGCAGCCGATGCTGTCCTGCGCCGCCTCTACGAGAACCCGTACAGCTTCGACTTCTTCATGGCCGTGCGCCGCCTGGAGAACTGCTTCCCGAGCCGCCCCAGGACCGGCCACTCCCGCACGCCGGCCGGCGACCCCGTCCGCTTCGGCCAGGACCCCACGCTCGCCTTCCCGCCGTCCACCCTCAAGGGCCTGGCCTTCGGCAAGGACGGGCGGGCGCCCAGGCTCCTACTCCACTTCATGGGCCTCCTGGGCCCCAACGGCCCCCTGCCGCTCCAGCTCACCGCCTACGCCCGCGAGCGGCAACTGGCCAAGGACAACACGCTCGCCCGCTTCCTCGACGTCTTCAACCACCGCATGGTCTCGCTCTTTTACCGGGCCTGGGCCGCCAGCCAGCAAGCCGTCCAATTCGAGCGCGGGGGCGACGACCGCTTCGCCGTCTACGTCGGCTCCCTCTTCGGCATCGGCATGCCCAGCCTGCGCAACCGCGACGCCGTGCCCGACGTGGCCAAGCTCCACTACTCCGGCCGCCTGGCCTGCCAGACCCGCCACGCCGAGGGCCTCCGCGCACTCCTCGAAGACTACTTCCGCATCAAGGTCAACCTCCAGGAGTTCTGGGGGCAGTGGCTAGACATCCCGGCCGACTGCCAGTGCCGCGTCGGCGAGACGCCCCGCACCGGCCTCCTCGGACGCACCATCGTCGTCGGCTCGAAGCTCTGGGACTGCCAGCAGAAGTTCCGCCTCCGCTTCGGCCCGATGGGCCTCGCCGACTACGAGCGCATGCTCCCAGGCGGCAACAGCCTTGTCCGCCTCGTCGTCTGGGCGCGGAACTACGTCGGGGACGAGCTCTCGTGGGACCTCCAGCTCGTCCTCAAGAAGGAGGAGGTCCCGAAGACCCGCATGGGCCAGTACGGGCGGCTCGGCTGGACCACCTGGCTCCAGTCCAAGCCCTTCGGCCGCGACGCCGACGACCTCGTCCTGACCCCCTGCGCTGCCTGAAGCACAGTTCGCAGTGCAGCCTTCAGGCCGTATCCGACCGCACGGGCTGAAGCCCGCACTACAAACGCGGCCGGCGCCGCAAGTTGCCACCCGCTGCTTGAAGGGGCCACCCAATGGCTGAGATCAGTCGCGCGAAGCTCTTCGGCAAGCTCAACAGCATCGGCTACAAGAGCCTGGAGGGGGCCACCGTCTTCTGCAAGCTCCGCGGCAACCCCTACGTCGAGCTCGCACACTTCATCCAGCAGGTCTTCCAGCTCCAGGACTCCGACCTCCACAAAATCTGCCGCCACTTCACGATCAACCCATCGCGGCTGGTGGCTGACCTCACGGCGGCCCTCGAGCGCCTGCCGCGCGGCGCGACATCCATCAGCGATATCTCCTCCCACCTCGAGTCCATGGCCGAGCGGGCCTGGGTCTACGCCACGCTCCTCTACGGCGAGGGCCAGATACGCACCGGCCACCTCGTTGTCGCCCTCACCAAGACCAAGGAGCTCCGGAACATCCTCCTCGGCATCTCCAAGGAGTTCGAGAAGATCAAGCCCGAGGAGCTCAGCGACAACTTCACCAAGGTCACCGCCGGCTCCCCCGAGGAGGTGCTCGGCGCCCAGGACGCCATCGCGGTGGGCGCCGCCGGCGCACCAGGCGAGGCCAGCGGCGCCATGGCACCTGCCCAGATGGGCAAGCAGGAGGCCCTCAAGCGCTTCACCGTGGATATCACCGAGCAGGCCCGCAGCGGCAAGATGGACCCGATCATCGGGCGCGACCCCGAAATCCGCCAGATCATAGACATCCTGATGCGCCGGCGCCAGAACAACCCCATCCTCACCGGCGAGGCCGGCGTGGGGAAGACCGCCGTCGTGGAGGGCTTCGCACAGCGCATCGTCGCCGGCGACGTCCCGCCCATGCTCCGCGACGTCGCCCTCCGAACGCTTGACCTCGGCTTGCTCCAAGCAGGCGCATCCATGAAGGGCGAATTCGAGAACCGCCTCCGCCAGCTTATCGAGGAGGTCCAGGGCTCCGCCAAGCCCATCATCCTCTTCGTAGATGAGGCCCACAACCTGATCGGCGCCGGCGGCGCAGCAGGCTCGGGCGACGCCGCGAACCTCCTCAAGCCCGCACTCGCCCGCGGCACACTCCGCACCATCGCCGCCACCACCTGGGCCGAATACAAGAAGTACATCGAAAAAGACCCCGCCCTCACCCGCCGATTCCAGGTCGTCAAGGTGGACGAGCCGACCGAGGAGAAGTGCGTCCTCATGATGCGCGCCATCGCCTCCATGGTCGAAAAGCACCACAAGGTGCAGATTCTCGACGAGGCCCTCGAGGCCACCGTGAAGCTCTCGCACCGCTACATCCCCGGGCGCCAGCTCCCCGACAAGGCGGTCAGCCTCCTCGACACCGCCTGCGCCCGCGTGGCCGTCAGCCAGCACGCCACCCCGCCCGAGGTAGAGGACCTCCGCCACCACATTGACGCCCTCAAGACCGAGATGGCCATCCTCGAGCGCGAGGAGGCCGTGGGCATCATGCACCCCGAGCGCCGCGCCGAGCTCAACGCCACCATCGAGGCCGAGGGCAAGACCCTCGCCGGCCTCGAAGAGCGCTGGAACAAGGAGAAGGACCTCGTCGAGAAGATCCTCGGCATCCGCGGCAAGCTCCGCGAGCACCCCACCGGCACCATCGAGGGAACCTCGACCGAGCTCGGCAAGAAGGCCGACGAGTTGGCCAAGAAGGTGGACATCCAGGCCACCCCCGCCACCCAGCCCAAGCCCCTCTCGGACGACGAGAAGAAGAAGCTCCTCGGCGACCTCCAGCCCCTCCAGGCTCAGCTCGTCGAGCTCCAGGGCCAGACCCCGCTCATCCTCCCCAGCGTGGACGGCAGCGCCGTCGCCGCAGTCGTCTCCGACTGGACCGGCATCCCGCTGGGCCGCATGGTCAAGGACGAGTTGGCCGCCGTCCTGCGCCTGGCCGACACCCTGGGCGAGCGCGTCATCGGCCAGAAGCACGCCCTCGAAACCATCGCCAAGCGGATGAAGACCTCCCGCGCCGGCATGGACAACCCGAACCGCCCCATCGGCGTCTTCATGCTCGTCGGCCCGAGCGGCGTGGGCAAGACCGAGAGCGCTCTCGCCCTCGGCGAGGCCCTCTACGGCGGCGAGGAGAACGTCATCACCATCAACATGAGCGAGTTCCAGGAAGCCCACACCGTCTCCACCCTCAAGGGCGCGCCCCCGGGCTACGTAGGCTACGGCGAGGGCGGCGTCATGACCGAGGCCGTCCGGCGAAGGCCCTACTCCATCGTCCTCCTCGACGAGGTCGAGAAGGCGCACCCCGACGTCCACGAGATCTTCTTCCAGGTCTTCGACAAGGGCTGGATGGAGGACGGCGAAGGGCGCTACATTGACTTCAAGAACACGATCATCCTGCTGACGACCAACGTGGGCACCGACCTGATCATGAACATGTGCAAGGACCCCAGCCTGCTGCCCGACCCCGAGGGGCTCCAGAAGGCGCTGCGCGAGCCGCTCCTCAAGAAGTTCCCCGCCGCGCTCCTCGGCCGCCTCGTGGTCGTGCCCTTCTACCCGATCGGCGACGACGTGTTGCGCCTGATCATCAAGCTCCAGCTCGGCCGCATCCGCAAGCGCCTGGCCGAGAACCGCAAGATACCCTTCTCCTACGACGACGCGGTGGTGGACCTCGTGAAGAGCCGCTGCACGGAGGTCGAGAGCGGCGCGCGGATGGTGGACGCCATCCTCACCCACTCGCTCCTCCCGGCCATCAGCGAGAAGTACCTCACCGAGGTCATCGAAGGGCGCGAGATCAAGAAAGTCCACGTCGGCGTCGCCGACAGCAACTTCAGGTTCGAGTTCGCCTGATACGCGGCCGGGATACGGGCTGAAGCCCGCACTACAAGGAGGAGAACCGGGCGATGGCAAGGACCCAACAGCATCGGATGATGGCCATTGGCACCCCGCTGGGGGCCGACGTGCTCCTGCTGCGGAGCTTCTCAGCCACGGAGCAGCTCGGGCGCATGTTCCACATCGAGGCCGACCTCCTCAGCGAGGACGAGAACATCTCGTTCGACGACCTGGTGGGCCGCAACGTCACCATCCGCCTCGACACGAGCCAGGGCTCGCCCCGCTACTTCAACGGCCTCGTGGCCGGCTTCACCCAGCGCCGGCGGACCACCCGCCTCGCCGCCTACCACGCCACCATCGTCCCCTGGCTCTGGCTCCTCACGCGGACCTCCGACTGCCGCATCTTCCAGGAGAGAAAGGTCCCCGACATCATCAAGGAGATCTTCCGCGACCACGGGCTGACCGACTTCGAGGACCGCCTCACCGGCTCATACCGCCAATGGGAGTACTGCGTCCAGTACCGCGAGACCGACTTCAACTTCGTCAGCCGCCTCATGGAGCAGGAGGGCATCTACTACTACTTCGAGCACGAGGACGGCAAGCACACGATGGTCCTCTGCGACTCTCCGAGCGCCCACCAGCCCTACTCCGGCTACGAGACCATCTCCTACCGCCCGCCCGAGCTCTCCGCCACCGAGGCCGAGCACATCCGCGACTGGTCCTGCCGCAAGCAGGTGCAGCCGGGGGCCTACGTGCTGGAGGACTTCGACTTCAAGAGCCCGAGGAAGGACCTCGAGGTCAACTCCAAGATCACCCGCCAGCACTCGGCCGCCGACTTCGAGATGTACGACTACCCCGGCGAGTACACCGAGTTCGGGGACGGCCAGAAGTACGCCCGCGTCCGCATCGAGGAGGCCCAGGCCGAGCACGAGGTCGTGGGCGGCGACTCCGACGTCCGCGGCATCTGCACCGGCTACAAGTTCCGCCTCTCCGACTACCCGCGGTCGGACCAGTGCCGCGACTACCTGGTCACCTCGGCCAGCGTGTCCGGCCGCAGCGACGAGTTCGACTCCAGCGGCGGCGGCGGCGGCGGCGTCTTCTGCTCGTGCAGCTTCACCGGCATCGAGGCCAGCACGCAGTTCCGCTCCCCGCGCCTCACCCCGAAGCCCGTCGTCCAGGGGCCCCAGACCGCCATCGTCGTCGGACCAGCCGGCGAGGAAATCTACACTGACCAGTACGGCCGCGTGAAGGTGCAGTTCCACTGGGACCGCCGCTCGAAGGGCGACGAGACCAGCTCCTGCTGGATCCGCGTCTCCCAAATCTGGGCCGGCAAGAAGTGGGGCGGCATGATCATACCACGCATCGGCCAGGAGCTCATCGTGGACTTCCTCGAGGGCGACCCCGACCAGCCGATCGGCACCGGCCGCGTCTACAATGGCGAGGCTATGCCGCCCAACGAACTCCCCGGCCAGAAGGTCAAGATGTCCCTCAAGAGCAACTCCACCAAGGGCGGCGGCGGATACAACGAGATCACCCTCGACGACACAAAGAGCAAGGAGGGCTTCTACGTCCACGCCCAGTACAACAAGGACGAGCGCGTGGAGAACGACTCCAAGGAGTGGATCGGCAACGACCGCCACCTCATCGTCACGAACAACCAGTACGAGCTCATCAAGGCCGACAAGCACCTCCACGTCAAGGGCGACCACAAGGAGAAGATTGACGGCAGCATGTCGCTGACGGTCGGCAGCGACCTCGACGAGAAGATCGGCATGAAGTGGGCCGCCGACGCCGGCCAGGAGATTCACCTCAAGGCAGGGATGAAGGTGGTCATCGAGGCCGGCATGCAGCTCACCATCAAGGTCGGGGGCAACTTCGTGGACATCGGCCCCGCCGGCGTGACGATCGTCGGCACGATGGTCAAGATCAACAGCGGCGGCGCGGCCGGCACCGGCAGCGGCGCCTCCCCAGACGCCCCGGATGACGCCAAGGAGGCCGCCACCGGCAGCGCCGGCCAGGTGGACCAGGCGGTCACCAAGCCCAGGCCGCCCACCCCGCCCACCTACAGCAGCCAGGCGCGCGTGATGCAGCGCGCCGCCGAATCCGGCGCGCCCACGGTCGAGCAGTGCCCGTCCTAGCAGGAGCAACGCCGTGCTGACTCTGCGGCGGGAGCAGGCGGACGTCTTCAAGGCATCGGCCCGCAAGAGCTACCCGAAGATTCTCCAGGCGGCCATAGAGAGCCAGGGCCTGGCCGCCTCGCGCGAGGCACACACCGGCGACCTCCTCGCCAAGGACTCCCTCGGCCATGTCACCCGCATGTCGTTCTACCCCGATGGCCTGCCTAAGACCCTCACCCAGCCCTCCGGCGTTCAGCACCACTTCGAGCACGACGACGAGGGCCGCCTCCACGCGCTCACCTACCCCGGCAACCGGCGCCTCGTGATGGAGCGCGACCGGCGCGGCAACGTCACCACCCTCAGCGGGCCGGGCGGACCCACCTACAAGTTCAAGCACGACGAGCAAGACCGCATCCTTTCCATCCTCTACCCCGACAAGACCGAGGCCAAGTACGAGTACAACCCCGGCGGCCAGCTCCTCCGCTGGACCGACCGCGCCAAGTCCGAGACCGTCATCGCAATGTCCACCAAGGGCCACATCGAGAGCATCACCGACCCCCTCGGGCGCAAGCTCCAATACGTCCCCGACGACGACGGGCGCCTCCAGGGCGTCGTCTTCCCCGACGGCACCGAGGAGCGGTACGGCTTCGACCTGATGGCCAAGAGGGGCACGGTCGTCCGCCGCGACGGCTCCGAGGTCCACACCCTCCTCGACGGCCAGAACCGCATCAAGCGCATCGAGTGGCCCGACGGCTCCCACGTCGAGTACGAATTCGGAGCTGGGGATACCGTCACCAAGGCGGCCACCCCCACCGGGACCGTGGCCGTCAAGCTCGGCGACAAGGGGAACGCCGAGGCCGAGACGACCGACTCCGGCACCGTGCAATTCAAGTACGACTCCGAGGGGCAGCTCACCGAGCTCAAGACCCCCGCAGGCGAGACAATCCGCTACGAGTACGACGGCGACGGGCGTCTGGTGAAGGTGGTGGACTGGGAGAAGCGCGAGATCGCCTTCGCCTACGGCCCAGACGGCTGCATCTCCACGATCAGCTATCCGAACAAGCTGGCCGAGCGCCACACCTACCCCGCCGCCGGACGGCTCGCGGGAGCCACCGTGGCCGACCGGGACGGCCGGCTCCTCAGCCAGCAGGCCTACGAGTACGACGCCTGCGAGCGTCTCGTGGCGATGAGCGACAAGCTCGCGGGGCAGGGACGCCCCGCCCACAACTGGGCGCGCCGCTACAACTACGGCCCCCAGGACCGCCTCCTCACCGAATTCGACGCCCTGACGAACAAGCCCGCCGCCGCCTACGCCTACGACGGCAAGGGCAACATGACCAGCGCCGGCGGCGCCTCCATCGCCGTGGGCGACCTCGACGAGCCCGCCTCCTTCGGCGGCGCACCCATCCAGTACGACGGCCTCGGCAACATGACCCGCCTCCCAGGCTCGCGCGGCGAAATCGAGTGCCGCTGGGCCGCCAACGGCCTCCTCAGCGAAGCCGTCGTGGGCGACCGCCGGGCCGCCTACACCTACGACCCCTTCGACCGCCGGACCTCCAAGAGCGTCGGACCCGTCACCTGGCGCTACGGCTGGGCAAACCACCAGCTCCTCTGGGAAGAGCGCAAGGAGGGGCCGGACGCCAAACCCGTCCGCCGCGACTATCTCTGGGCACCCGGCGGCTTCATGCCGCTCGCCTTCCGCGAAGGAGGCCGCACCTACTGGCTCCAGAGCGACTCGCGCGGCGCAGTCATCCGCGCCTACGACGAGGACGGC
>Ga0194111_10002736_pt1 | contig 21311 bp, 22 predicted proteins | sample TA2KigC300mmetaG_FD_146194 | JGI IMG/M metagenome (GOLD analysis project Ga0194111, IMG submission 146194) | Freshwater microbial communities from Lake Tanganyika, Tanzania - TA2015033 Kigoma Deep Cast 300m | ecosystem: Environmental > Aquatic > Freshwater > Lake | place: Tanzania: Lake... | reverse complement strand
TCAGATGATACCGGAACTCGCCACCGAAGTGCAGAGCGATGGCGGCCATGACTTAACTGGCACACTGGCGGGCGCAGCCGGGCACACCAGAGGCTTCAACGACAATCGCACGGCCCATTACGCGATCAGGAAGCAACGCAAACTACTTTGCCCCAATCACTTCCAGCCAAAACTCGCTCGCAGGCTTCGGAGTTTGCGCAATTTGGCGGGCAACGACCTTCAACAATCCCCTCCAAGACGTCATTCTCTGTCACTCGGCGACCTTTACTTGACGATCAGGTCAATCGCAAGACTGCCTGTTCGGCATGCGCTGCAGCACGCTGCTGCGACTGACGTCAGTTCGAATGGGCGTCGAGGGCGGGTGCCTGATCAACGCGCGATCGTCCTCATTTGCTGTGATGCAGTCGTCACCTCGAGTTGCCGGCTAAGTGACAGTGGAGCCGGTGAGGGCAGCGGCAAGAGCGGTGGCTGTCTGGCGGCCGCTGAGCATGGCGCCGTGAATTGACGCGGTCTGTCGGTAGTCGCCGCAGTACCAAAGGCCCTGCACGGCGGCTGGAGGCTGGGTCTGCTGGTCGAGGAAGCCGGGAGGTTGTGCCGGGAGTGCCCAGCTGATGCGGTGTGTGCGGAGCAGTCGCCAGTTGTGGACCTGGCTGCCGAACCATTCGGTCAGCTGGCGGCGCACGTCGTGTTCGAGTTCTGTGGTGTCTGGGAGTCCGACGACGGAGACACTGATCAGAGATCTGCCGGGCGGGGCATATTCGGGAACGACGTTGCTGACAACGCAAAGATTGTTGATCGGTCCCTGACCATCTCCGTTGAGCACCAGGATGGGATCTGGCAGCGGAGGCTGGGGGGCATCGAAGTACAGGCAGGCTGTGGAGCAGGCAGCTGGGGTTTGCCGGGGGTGCTGTGAGAGTTGTGCGGCGGCGGGGCCATCGACGGCGAGGACGACGGCGCGTGCCCGGAGTGTCTGTCCGTCGGCCAGCCGGACGCTGAGGGGTGCCACTGCTGTGACGGTGGTGGAGAGCCGCAGTGTGTGCGGGGGCAGAGCAGCGGCAAGTTGTTGCGGGATGGCCCCCATGCCGGCAGCGGGCAGTGCTGCATCACCTGTGGCGAACATGCGGAACAGGAAGCGGAACCAGCGGCTGGAGGTGGCGAGTGCGGGTTCGAGGAATACGCCGGCGAACCATGGTCGGAAGAACCGCTGGATGAGATCGGGGGAGAAGCCGCAGGTGAGTCTGAGAAAGTCGGCGGTGGAGGAATCAGTGGTGCTGTGATCTTCCTGTGAGCAGACGGTCCAGCGGAGTCGGGCGAGTCGGAGTCGGTCGGCGAAGGTGCCGACGCCGTTGAAGAGAGTACTGAGCAGTCGGGAGGGGCGGCGCCAAGGGTCGGACATTTCGACAAAGCGGCCACGGGTCCGAATGAGGGCTCCGGGAAAGAAGCTGCGGAGCTGCAAAGCGGGGTAGTTGAGCTGCTGCTGAGCTTCGGGGTAGGCGGTCTGGAGTACCTGGAAACCGGCGTCGAGTCGAAAGCCGTCGACGATTTCGGTGCGGACTCGCCCGCCGGGCTGATCACTGGCATCGAGGAGCAGGCAGGGGATGTGTCGGCGAAGGAGTTCGCGGGCGCAGCAGAGTCCGGCCAGGCCAGCTCCGACGATGATGACCGGATCGGTGTGGGTGTGTGGCGTGGTGGCGGGGTGTGTTCCGGGCTGCCGGGTGCTCATGAGCAGGGCTTTCGCTGGATCAGAAATGAAAGCGGATACGTGTTATTCTGCAGTACCGGGACGTCTGTTCGAATGTGGTGCTGCGGGAATTCCCGGCGATTGGAAAGCGGGGTGAGAAAATTGGATTTGGGGATCTGCGGTGTGGTGTGGTATGATGGGTGCAGGACAGTTCGGAGTGTTGGTTGTCAGGACAGGAAATCCCGATGCAAACAGCGGTGCGCTGCCTGCCGGCGGGCGGCGGAAGGAATTGGGCAGCGAATTTTTGTGGTGGGCGGCCGGTGGTGGCTGGTGTGCCGTGGTGGCGGTGCGTGTGTCTGCTGGTGCTGGTGTTGTTGCCTGGTCTGTTGCGGGCTCAGGATGAGACTCGTGATCGTCGGCATCGTCAGCTGCTGGAGCGGCGTGCGGGGATTCTGGACAGTCTGGGTCGGGACCTGACGTCGCTTGAGGGCTGGTGTCGTGAGCAGGGGATGGCGGACGCGGGTCAGGACCTGCAGGAGCTGGGTCAGTCGCTGCTGGCGGAGACAGAGAGTCCGGAGCTGCCGCGTCTGGTGGTACCGTCGGTGGCAGATGGATTGACAGCGAACGAGTATGTGTGGCGGCAGCGGCTGCAGAAGCTGCGTGAGGAGCGTGCGGGAGAGATTTACACGCTGGCTCGATCGGCACTGCGGGCTGGTTTTCCTTCGCTGGCATTTGCGATGATTGCGGATGTGGTGCGGCTGAATCCTGATCACAAGTTTGCGCGATCGGTACTGGGTCAGGAGTTATTCAGCGATCCCGCGCGGCGTGATGATCGGGGATACGCTGGTGAGTGGGTGTCTCCCTTTGAGAAGCAGATGCGAAGCGGTGCGAAGCCGCAGGTCTGGCATCCGCAGTATGGCTGGATCGTGGGTGCCACTGTGAATCGTTATGAGAATGGTCAGCGGCCGTGGAAGGGTGACTGGATCAGCAGTGAGAAGGAGTCGGAGCTGCGGCGAGACTTTCGGAACGCGTGGGAGATTCCGAGTGAGCATTTTTTGGTGCGGACGAATGTGAGTCTGGAGGAGGGGGTGCAGCTGTCGACGAAGCTGGAGATCTTCCATGCGTGGCTGCAGCAGAACTTTGCCGCCTTCTTTGATACTCCGAAGTCCCTGCAGGAGCGTTTTGAAAAGGCTGGTCGTCCGGCCGCCTCCCGGAAAACTCGTCCGCTGGAGGTGCACTACTATGCGACTCGGGACGAGTATCAGAAGCGAGTATCGGGAAAGGTGCCGGCGAATATTGAAACGAACGGTCTGTACTGGCAGCCGGATCGGACCTGTTATTTTTACCGCAATCCGGTGAAGCTGGATTTGTCGACATTGTTTCACGAGGCGACTCATCAGATTTTGGACGTGGCCACCGCGGATGCTCGGCGTGTCGCCGCGCGTGCTCGTGCGGTAAAGCTGCGGCAGCGGCAGGCTGAGGAGTGGGTGTTGTGTCAGAACGCGAATTTCTGGCTGATCGAGGGTCTGGCGTGTTATTTTGAATCGTTTGAGGCGGATGATGGCGGGAATGTGACTTTGGGTGATCCGGGTTATGTGCGGTTTGAGACGGCGTGGCAGCGGCTGCTGGATCCGGCCTATCATTTTTATTTTCCGGCGCAGCAGTTTTTTGGTCTGGGCAAGGACGAGTTTCAGTCACATCCGCAGATCAGTCCGCTGTATACGCAGGCGGCCGGCTATGCTCATTTTCTGATGCATTACGAGGATGGTTTGTATCGGGACGATTTGATTGAGCTGCTGGCGCAGGTGTATCGTCCGGACGCGGATCAGCTGCTGACGGAGCCGTCATTTTCGCGGATTGCGGGTGTCGGCTGGACTCAGGTGGATCAGCAGTACCGTGAGCACATGCGGAATCTGGAGGCGTTGGCGCGGGCTAGAGTTGAGGGAGTGAGGGAGTGAGCGGGGCTGTTGCGGGTAGTCTCGGACAGTTGCAAATTGACACTGCAAGCGCGTCGGGGTAGGATTAGCTCCGCCGGCAAAGACTCTGAGTTTCGGCAGGTTCGCCAATGAAGGTGCACGCATGGCCACGTCTGGTTTCATGAGTTTCCGCGGAAGTGTGATATTTCCTGCATTAGTGCTGTTTGTGCTGCACCTGTGTGCGGGGTTTGGTTCTGGGCTGTGTGCGGCTGAGGGTGAGCGTCGCAGTACGACGGTGCCGCGGTTTGACGCGGCGGTTGAGAAGGGTCTGGCGTATTTGCGTCAGGATCGTACTGCGGGGACTCATGGCGGCGAGCAGGTGCTGGCGGCGTATGCGATGTACAAGTGCGGGATTCCGAAGACGGATTCGCTGATTCAGAAGGCTTTGGCTGAGGCGGCCGGTCGTTCTGCGGGGCCTCGTTATCAGCCTGTGGGAACTTACGACCACATTTATGGTGCGGGCGTGGATGCGATGCTGATGGCGGACATCGACAAGGAGCGTTATGTGCCGAATTTGCAGGTGATTGCCAATTATGTGCAGTCGGTGCAGCGTTCGAACGGATCGTGGAGTGACACGGCGACCGCGGCTGGTGATATCAGTATGTCGCAGTACGCGGTGCTGGCGTTATGGGCATGTCAGCGTGCGGGCTGCCAGATTGCTCCTGAGTGTGTGGAGCGTGCGGCCAATTTTCTGGTGCGGAGCGGCAATGGTGACGGAGGGTGGCCGTATCGTCCGGGCACGAACGAGGGTCCGGGGATGGGCAGTTCGACTCATAACATGACGATGGCCGGATCGGGGAGTCTGGGAGTCTGTCGGATCATGCTGCACGGTTCGCGTCCGAAGGCTGGTGTAACGGAGGCGAAGAAGGAGTTGGCATTTGGTGCTCTGGAAAAGGTTGAGGAGGAGGCGGAGCCTGGTCAGATTGAAGCGGCTTTTGCTGGTTATTCGTCATCGATTGGTTCCGGCCAGATGGATGCTCGAGTGGACCGTGCCTTTTCCTGGAACATGAACAATTTTCAGCCTGTGAGTCGGGTTGAGCACAACATGTATTTTTATTACTGCATAGAGCGTGCGGCGGCGGTGGGTGAGCTGGGGAAGATCAACGGTCAGGACTGGTATGTGGTCTACGGTGACGGTCTGTTGACACTGCAGCAGCAGGACGGCAGTTTTCCGACTCATTCCGGCCCGATTACGGGTACCAGTCTGGCGTTGTTGTACTACATGCGTTCGACGGACCAGATTTTGAGGACGCTGTATGGCAAGGGTCAGCAGCGTGCGGACAAGGGCAATCCATTTGGTGACAAGAAGAAGCAGAAGGAGCCGACGGAGCTGGATCTGCTGCTGGCGTCGATGGAGAACATTGACTTTACGAAGCTGGACGAGAATGACAGTTCGATTGCGGATGACGTGGTGCTGTCGGTGCAGTCGATTGATGATCCGGCGAAGCTGGTGGGTGAAGTGGAGCGACTGAAGAAGCTGATTCGTCATCCGAATGCGCAGGTTCGTCGTTCGGTGTACTGGGCGCTGGGTCGTACTGGCAATTTTGGTTTGGTGCCGCAGATGCTGGAGGGTTTGAAGGACGGGAATGTGGACGTGAATATTGAGGCTGAGATGGCTCTGCGATTTATTGCTCGCCGTCCCACCGGCTTTGGTTTGTCACTGGACCCGCTGGGTGGTTTGACGGCGACGGATCCGGCAGAGCAGCGTCTGCGGAATGCGAACGACTGGCGCACGAAATCTTACAAGCTGTGGTCGGACTGGTACTTTCAGTCTCGTCCTTATGAAGAGCGTGACGGTCTGGACGAGTTGCAGGCGGCGACGTTTGCGGGTGCGAAGAGTGCTGACAGTGATGCTGACAGCAAGAAGCCGGTGAAGAAGTAGGGGTGTGCGGCTGCTGGCAGAAGTGAGTCGGGCGAGTGGCGGGCATTCGGCGGGATCTGCGGGGCCTGTGCTGGCGTCTTTTGCATGTATTGAATGGAAGTCAGCGATGGCGCGAGTGCTGCGGTGTGTTTGGGCGGCTGTGTCGGTGTTGACTGTTGTGTTGCTGCTGGCTGTGGCGGGTGCTAAGCGGTTGAGTGCGGAGGTGCGGCTGGCGAGTGTCTTTGGTGACCACATGGTCCTGCAGCGGGAGCAGCCGTTGAAGGTGTGGGGCTGGGCTGCAGCGGGCGAGCGTGTGCAGGTGGCAGTGGGCGGAGGCAAGGGTGTGGTGCAGGCCGGGGAGGACGGTCGCTGGTCGGTGGAGCTGCCGGCAATGCAGGCGTCGTTGGTGCCGGTGAAGTTTGTGGTGCAGGGGACCAATCAGATTGAGCTGTCGGATGTGCTGGTGGGCGAGGTCTGGCTGTGTTCGGGGCAGTCGAACATGGAGTGGACGGTTGCGATTAGTGCGAATGCGGCGGCTGAGACGGCGGCGGCGAAGTATCCTGGGATTCGTCACATCAAGGTGCCGCTGGTGGCCAGTCCGACTGTGCGGGACGGCTTTGAGGGGCAGTGGCAGGTGTGTTCACCGGAGACGGTCTCTGGTTTTACGGCCTGTGGCTATTACATGTCGCGTCGGCTGCATCAGGAGCTGAATGTTCCGATTGGTCTGGTGAATTCTTCGTGGGGCGGGACTCGGATTGAACCCTGGACACCGCCGGTGGGTTTTCAGCAGGTTCCGGCTTTGGCGGACATTTCTGCATCGGTCACCGGGAGGACTCCGGGCACCCCCCAATATGAGTCTCGTCTGCGGGCGCATCTGGAGGCGACGGAGGCGTGGCTGAAGGTGGCTCGTGAGGGCCTGCAGGCGGGTGCTCAGGTGGTTCCGAGTCCGGCATTTCCGGGGGAACTGGTTCCGTTTGAGGGCAATGCGGCTCCGACGGTGCTGTATAACGGGATGATTCACATGCTGGCTGGTTTTCCGATTCGCGGTGCGATTTGGTACCAGGGTGAGAGCAATCATGCGGAGGGTCTGTTGTATCTGGAGAAGATGAAGGCGCTGGTGGGCGGTTGGCGTTCATTGTGGGGGCGTGAGTTTCCGTTTTATTACGTGCAGATTGCTCCTTTTAATTACGGCAGTCAGGATCCCACGGTGCTGGCGCAGTTCTGGGAGGCTCAGGCGCTGGCTCAGCGAGCCATTCCGAAGACCGGTATGGTGGTGATCAATGACATTGCGACTTTGAATGACATTCATCCTCCGAACAAGCAGGATGTGGGTGAGCGTCTGGCGTTGTGGGCGCTGAAGAATGATTATGGTCGGGGGGAGTTGTCAGCGGCAGGTCCGGAGGCTGAGCGTCTGGAGTCAGTGGGTGCGTTGCTGAAGGTGCATTTCCGGAATGCGGCGGGCGGCTTGAAGTCTCGAGATGGCAAGCCGCTGACTCATTTTGAGGTGACAGGACCGGGAAGTGGTGGTTTCCATGCGGCGGAGGCGGTGCTGGAGGGTGAGAGTACGGTGGTGCTGCGATCTGACAAGGTGGCGCAGCCGACGGCGATGCGATTTGCGTGGCATTTGCTGGCGGAGCCCAATTTGAGTGGTGGCACGGGTTTGCCGGCGGGTGCATTTCGGCTGGGTGAAGTGCCGTCGTTTCTGAGTGGATTGCCGGTGCAGAGTGAGTATCGTCTGGTGTATGACTATGATCTGGGGAAGCTGGGGTCTGTTCCGGCGGCGGTGGCGGATCACAGTGCGGAGGTGGGGGCATTTGACCGAGTGGCGTATTTGCTGGAGCTGACGGAAGGTTCGGGCAAGTCGCAGAACGTGTTTGTGAGTCTGGACGCATTTACGCAGGACGCGAAGCTGCTGGGGATTCCAACTTTGGCCAGCGGCGCGATTTTTCAGCAGGCGGCGACGGGTCTGGAGATTTTCACGGACGTGCCAGGTCTGCAGTCCGGGCGCAGTATTTCGAAGGGGCAGCTGGAATTTTGGCCTCACAATTACGCGTCTGAGAATGCGGCGGGAGTGCCGGGTGCAGCGGGCAATGTGTATGACGCGGGTGACGGCATGGTGCCACCGGAGGACGGTTACGGCAGTATGCAGCTGCATAATCTGGATGCGGGTCAGACGGTGTTTGCTTTGAACCACTGGCGAGCGGGCGATCGAGCGGACATTGGGATTGGGAACAGTCGTGGTGACACGAAGGACTGGACATTTTCTGGTAACGCGGGTTCATGGAGTTCGAAGCGGCTGCGTGTTTATGTGCGTGAGCGGAAGTGAGTTTTGGGGGTGTGCGTGAGTGTGGTGTGTGTGAGCCGGTGGCTATGTAGTGCAGGTGTCAGGGTGTTGTGACTGCTCCCAGGGTTTTTGTCAGCAGTGGTCTGGCGCGATGCCGGATTTCCGGGGTCAGCTGAAACAGCGGACGAATTAAGCGTCGTGTGGAGGTCAGCACCTGCACGGCTGCAGCGAGGCAGCAGAGTGCGATTTGCAAGTATGGGCGGTCTTTCCCGGCCTGCTGCCAGAGCGTGTTCCATGCCTGCAGCTGTGGGCTGGAGAAGTCATCCTGATCGATGATGGCGATGATGCTGCGACGATACCGGCAGCGAGTGTGCCATCGAGCTGATGAAGATTTCGCATGTTGGAAGTGTTGTTGTGTCAACTGTGTATTTGGGGGGAATCAGTGATGGGGTGGTCTTTCGTGTCGGCGGGTGTTGGCGGAGTGCGGCGTTCTTCGGGTGTGTTGTGGGCGTCGCTGCTGTTATGGGCGGGGGCGGCATCCGGTGGTTCTCTGGGGGATGTGGAAGCGGGCCGTTTGGAAGGGCAGGCTGACGAGCGGTTGGCAGAGCAGGCGATTCGTGGCGTGCTGAAGGCTCAGGCTGAGGCCTGGAACCGGGGTGACATTCCCGGGTTTATGGAGGGATATGTGCGGGGCGGGGCTCTGCGATTTGCCAGCGGAGGTGCGGTTCAGCGGGGCTGGCAGCAGACACTGGAGCGTTATCAAAAGAGATATGACAGCCGTGAGAAGATGGGTTTGCTGGCGTTTGAGGATCTGGAGATACGGGTGTTGAGTGCGGACTGGGCGGAAGTTTTTGGGCGGTATGTGTTGAAGCGGGATCCGGCGGTGGGTGATGCGACGGGATTATTTACTTTATTGATGATTCGTGAGGGTGACAGCTGGCGCGTGCTGCATGATCACACGTCTGCGGAGGAGCAGAAGTGAGGCTGTAATCACGAAATTTCGGGCAGTGCGGGCAGTTCGCGGGTGCCATTTGCTGGAGTTTCGGTTTCGCGGGCCATGCCGGAAAACAGGCGGATGAATTCTTCGAGGGGGATTTTCAGGATGCCCTGGGAGGCCGGGTAACCGTGGACGGGTCCGCTGGTTTCGGCCGGTCGAAAGTTGCCGCCGTGCGGGTTCCAGAGTGAGATGGTATCTGAGGTGTTGTCCGGGGCGACGACCGCCCACGTGTGTCTGGATGCCAGTCCGGGTGTACGTGATTCGCGAGTGGTGCAGACCATGGCGTGGCTTTTCCGGCTGGGCGGAGTTTGTGGGGGAGGTGGTGGCCGTCAAACTTTGCCAAGCCTTCGCAGCGGGCATCACTTGTGAAGCAGATACGACTCGCGCTGTCCGCAAAGGATTCAACCGCTTAACGGCAGCTGGTGGAGTTTTCACAATCTCGGTTCTGATAATCGGCAATTCAGGCCGATGCTGAACAAGCCGTTTTCCTGGCACCCCCACCGCTATTTTCCTGCTGCTGTCTGACAGTCGCAGAACCTCGCTGGAACAGGCCGTGCAGATGAAGTTACTTCGCGACAGCTCTCACTTCCCCGGGCGAACAGCAGCCATCTGGCTTCCGGGAGTTGCTGCTTTTCTGCTGCCGCTGATTATGTATTCGCTGAGCAGTCTGAAGTTGCAGAATGATGTGGGCAACTGGCTGCCGGACACGGACGAGCAGTCGGCGGTGCTGAACTGGTACCAGAATTTGTTTCCTGAGGACGACCGAATTCTTGCGGCGTGGGACGGTTGTTCACTGACTGATCCACGGATGGCTCAATTTGCTCGTCTGCTGGAGGGCCGTCGGACTGGTGAGAAACGTGAGGGGGGCTCGCCGTACATCGCAGAGGTGACTGAACCGACGGATTTGCTGCGTCGAATGCGACGTCGGAATCTGACTTTGGCTGAGGCTTTGGAGCGGACGGGTGGCCTGTTGACTGGCAGGGGGCCGCTGCGACTGGAGCTGGCAGAGTTTGCCAGACTGCATTCTCGCAGTGTTGGCGAGCAGGCTGTGCGTCTGGGGGCCGAGAAGTTTGGCATTGATGTCCGCGTTGTGGAGCATCAGCTGCCTGTGCCGGAGAGTTTGCTGGTTGCTGCGGATGACGTTGAGGGTCAGGAACTGCTGCAGGATCTGACTGAGTGGGTGGCCGGTCAGAAAGCCGCCGACCTGCAGTTGCAGTGGTCTGGAATGCATGTGAATGAAAAGCAGACTGCCGATTTCATGTCCGCGCTGAAGACGCTGACTGTGGCGGGTCTGAAGGCCGAGCCTGTGGTGAGCGAGGCGTGGTTCGTGCCGGGTGCGGCAGCAGCGGTTTCGATCAGTCTGAGTGAAGCGGGCACGGGTGAGCATGCGAATGCGATTCAGGCTGTGCGTAATGCTGCGGTGTCCTGTGGGATACCGGCTGAGGAGCTGCACCTTGGCGGCAAGACCGTGGCGGCTGTGGCTTTGAATCAGGGTGTGAAGCAGGCTGCGTGGAATGCGGGGGCACCGCTGTGGAAGCTGTGGCTGCGTTCGCCTCTGCTGCTGGCGGCAATTGTGGGTTTTGGCTGCAGTCTTGCAACGCTGCGAAGCGTGCGTCTGGCTCTGATGGTGCAGGGTGTGTCGATCTTTACAGCTGCTGCTGCTACGGCGCTGGTTGCTCCATTTGGCGGCAATATGAACATGGTGCTGGTGGTGATGCCGACTTTGTTGCTGGTGGTCACCGTTTCGGGCAGTTTTCACCTGTGCAATTACTGGCGTCAGCTGGGGCACAAAGAACCTGCCGAGGCGGTTGCGGAGGCAGTAGCTCGCGCGTGGACTCCGTGCGTACTGGCCGGCGTCACGACAGCAATTGGTCTGGCGTCCCTGATGATCAGTTCGCTGGTGCCGGTACGTCAGTTTGGTTTGTTCGCCTCGATTGGCTGTCTGATTTCTTTGGGTGCTGTGCTTTATCTGTTGCCGGCAATGATGCTGCATTTGCGACCGCTGGCCGATGCTGGTGGCAGCGAGGAAACGGCGGGGGCGACGCTGAGCAGTCTGTGGCTTCGCTGTGGTCGTCTGCTGTCTCGCTGGTCCGGGGTCAATGTGGGTCTAAGCTTTGCTGTTACGGCAGTGGCGGTGACCGGGCTGACGTGGTTCCGCACGGAGACCAAGGCGATTCGGTATTTCCCGGAAGATTCGCGAGTAGTTTCGGACTATCGTTTTCTGGAAGACAATCTGGCCGGGATTATTCCCGTGGACGCCATAGTGCGGTTTAGCAGTACTCACCAGAAGCTGCTTAGTTTTCAGCAGCGAACGGAAGCGGTGATGAAGCTGCAGCGAAAGCTGTCAAAGCATCCGGAAATCAGCGGCAGTTTGTCACTGGCATCGTTCCTTGCGAGCGGAGATGAATCTGCGGCTGGCGGTCGGGCAGCACGTCTGAGGGAGAACCTGACGGAGGACAAACTGTATGCTGTGTTGCGGGATGAGGCGGGGCCGCGGCAGTCTGTGCATTCTCTGATGGCATTGTCTAAGGAGACAGTGGAGCTTCCGGGCAGTCGTCGGATTTTGCAGAAGAACGGTGACGAGATCTGGCGTGTGACATGTCAGGCAAGCATTTTGAGTGACGCCGATTACCGCAATCTGACTGAGGATTTGACGGGATTGGCTGTGAGCGAGCTAAGGGATCTGCCCGGTGGCAGTCCGTCCTGTATTGTGACGGGTCTGGTGCCAATTTTTCTGCGAACTCAGGATGCGCTGCTGGAGAGTCTGATCGGCAGCTTCATCGCGGCATTCGTTTTAATCACGGGTGTGATGGTGGTTCTGCTGCGGGACGTTGTGGCGGCAGTACTTTCAATGATTCCTAATGTGGCACCGGCGGCGATTGTGTTTGGTTTGCTGGGCTGGATGGGAGTCCGGGTTGATGTGGGAACGATGGTGACTGCATCGGTGGCGCTGGGTCTGGCGGTGGACGGAACACTGCACTTTCTGCACGTGTTTCGGGGTGAACTGAAGTCGGATGTGACTCGGGAGGAGGCGGTGGCAAGAGCGACGGCACAGTGTGCTCCGGCAGTCTGGCAGACGGGTTGTGCGGTAGGGATCGGTATTTTGACGCTGTTTCCGACCGAGTTGCTGTTGATCAGTCGTTTCGGCTGGGTTCTGGCAGCGATGGTTCTGGCAGCGATGTGGGGTGACCTGATTTTGCTGCCGTCGCTGCTGAACGGGCTGCTGGGCGACATTTTGGCTGAGCAAAAGCGAGTGGCTGAGGAAGCGGCTGAAGTGGCGGCTGTTAGCGCCGTGGTTTCGGTCGCAGCTGAGGCGGCTGAGGAACTGGTCAAGCCGACGGTGTCGATCGACACTCATCCGCCGGCCATTTTGGTACGTGCGCCTCATTTTCAGGTACGCTATTCGCAAAACGCTGCAACTAGAGAATAATGCTTATGGGCCGCGGTCTGCCTTGAGCAACGATGCTGTTGATTCAGAGAATGCAGCGGGCTGGCTGTCCAGAGGCACGCCCTGGCGGCACGGGGCACATCGATTTACCTGACTTAGCTGGCAAAGAGCATCTGTGGCAGACTACGTAGAACCATTGGGGATGAGGATTCTGATCCGGAGGGATGAGGCTCGTCAAAAAACGCGTGGGGGGATTGTGCTGCCTGACAATTCTGAAATCCCGACGATCACTGGCCGCGTGGTGGAGGTGAGTGTCCAGATTGATAGAAGCGCGGATTTTCCCATTCGGAAATACGACAAGGTGCTGTTTCACCCGCGGAACGCGATTCCGGTTGATTTTGAGGGCAACAACCTGTTGTTTGTGGTGCCGATTGAGGATGTGGTGGCGGTATTTCGCCGTGAGAGTTCCCGGGGGGCACGTCGTGTTGCTGGTGCAACGGACGAGTCGGACGAGTGATCTGGGTATTGCCTGCGAGGCTGAGTTAAAGAGGTTTTTTCCGTGATTGCTCACTTTTTGCGAAACTATTTGCCACGACATCGCAACCGCTGGAATCAGTGTTTGCATCTGGTTGGGGTGCCGACAACTTTTGTGGCGCCTTGGTTTGCTGTTGCGATGCAACTTGAGTGGTATTTTCCGATTTCTTTGTTTTTTGCCGGATATGTACTGCAGTTTATCGGTCACGCAATCGAGGGGAACGACGCTGGAGAGGTTGTGTTTCTCAAGAAGTCACTGGGAATGCGTTATACCGAATATGGTCCCCTTTCCGAATGTTCAAGACGTGGCGGTATTGCGGACGATAGGACCAGTGGCTGATTTGCGGGTTGTATGGTACCCGTCGGGAATCGGCTGCGTCTGAGCAGATGACGGTCCGGCGACTGGCAGTTCTGTGATGACGGCGAAGTCATCAGTGACAGGGCGTGCCATGACCCGTTTAAGCGACATTGTGCATGGTGTATTGAGCCTTTTGCGAGAGGTGCGTTTGTCGAGCAGTTTGCGCTGGCGGCGGGGGGCGGTGGCGTCGTTGTTTCTGAGTGTGTCGCTGGTGGCTGCGGGTTGTGTGTCGGCGGCGAAAGTGGGTCTGGATGATTTGCAGTACTCGGATGTTGACGTTCCGGTGCAGCATTTTAGGGGCCACAGCACTGCGATCGTGCATCCGGCGATTGACAACGTGACGACAGAGTCGGTGCGGACAACTCAGGCTCCGCGCAGTCTGGAGCGGCGCGTGGACGATGAGGTGCTGGAGTTCACGCTGGACGATGCGTTTCTGACAGCGTTGTCGAAGAATCAGGTGATTGAGTCGAGTGCGCTGGGTGGTGTGGGTGCTTCGCGTGTTCTGGCTGGTCCGGACGGTGTCGAAACGGTTTACGATTCTGCGATTCAGGAAACCGGGGTGTTGTTTGGTCGTCGAGGTCTTGAAGCGGCGTTGTCTGACTTTGATGCGCGGTGGTCCACAGCGATGCGGTGGGGGCGAGATGACCGTCTGACTCATCAGTCGCCATTGAACCCGTTTTCCAGTGAGACAGCCGGCTTCCAGACGGGCATTGACAAGGCGCTTGCCAGTGGCGGTACGGTGGGGGTATTCCACAGCTGGGATTATCTGGGGAATGCGGTGGGCAGTCCACTGTATCCTTCGACGTACAACGGGTCTGTCGGGGCTCAGGTGCGTCAGCCTTTGCTGGCGGGTGCGGGGACTGAGTTCACTCGAGTTGCCGGACCGATTCGGCCGGGGTTTGGGGCTATTGCAGGTGTGAGCCAGGGCGTGGTGATCGCGCGGATCAATCAGGACATTACGCTGGCTGATTTTGAGCTAGCGGTGCGAAACGGTCTGCGTGACATAGAGAACGCGTACTGGGATTTGTATCTGGCTTACAGGTTGTACGATACGACGGTTTCGACTCATCAGAGTGCGTTTCAGACGTGGCGTGAGGCGCAGACGAAGTTGGAGGTGGGTACACTGAAGCAGGCTGATGAGCTGCAGGCTCGTGATCGTTTCTATGAAACGCGGGCGCAGCTGGAGCTGGCATTGAATCAACTGTATACGGCTGAGGCTGGATTGCGGCGGCTGATTGGCATGCCGATGAATGACGGGGCCGTTCTGCGACCTGTGACTGAGCCAGCTCGTACGGAGCTGAAGCCGGACTGGGAGGCTTGTCTGCAGGACGGCTTGTCGAAGCGTACGGAGTTGCGTCGGCAGAAGTGGCAGATCAAGAGTTTGCAATTGCAGCTGGATGCGGCTCGCAGTCTGGTGCGTCCGCAGCTTGATGCAGTGGGTTCGTATGCGGTGAACGGGTTTGGCGACCGGCTGATTTCGGAGGATCGCAGCAGCGGTTACGGATCGATGACTGGCGGGGACCTGACGACGTGGGGTGTGGGTCTGGAGATGTCGATTCCGCTGGGTCTGCGTCAGGCTCGCAGCCAGGCGAGAAACTACGAGCTGCAGCTGTCGCGGGCGAATGCGGTGCTGGCGGCTCAGGAACGCAGTATTGCTCATGATATTTCGATTGCGATGCAGGAAGTCTCAGCAGCGTGGCGTGCTGCTGAATCGAATTACAATCGTGTTCAGGCGGCGGAGGAGCGGGTGCGTCTGCTGAAGGCTGAGCAGGACATCGGGACATTGACGCTGGACCTTGTGCTGCGAGCGCAGGCGAGTCTGGCGGAGGCGGAGGCGGCATATTTTCGGCAGGTTGTGGCGTATAATAAGGCGATTACATCACTAAATCTTGCGAGCGGAAATCTGCTTGAGACAAATGGTGTCTGGCTGGCGGAAGGCGGCTGGGCTCCTGAGGCTTACAGTGATGCTCGTTTGAGGGCACTGGCTCGGACTCATGGACTGGATGATCCGAATCTGGAGTCGGCGCCGACTGAGTTTGCAGTGAATCGTCGTGCGGGTGTCGTGGAGCGTGATGTGCAGCCGTCGCGAGTGCCGGCAGTGGGTCCGAAGGAGTTGTATCCGACTCCACCATCGGTGCCCGGTCCCGCGAAGCCTGGGGCTGATGCGGCTCCGGCGGAGGTTGTTAACTAGAATTCACACGGATTGCTGCGGCAGACCGGGCCGTGGCGAGCGAAGACTTTGAGATGAATGGTCAGATTCGTCTCAATGCTGCACAGTTCCGACTTCGGTCGGAACTGTGTTTCTTTGTGCAGCGTTTGATGCGCGCGCAGTCTGAACGCTGCCGCTGTTTACAGCGACGTCGCTGATTTCCGGGATCAATGCCAGGCTGTCGATTTGCGAGATGCGAGGAAGGACCTGCAGGCGTCCACAGACGGGGCCGGTTCTTAGGTCCAGTGTGGTAATTATCCTGAGTGCTTTTTTTGGTGGTCTGCTAAGCTGCCGGAGGCGACGAGGGCGAAATTTTGGTGAAATGTGACGTCAGTGGGCTGGTTGGCCAGCGGGTGGTGGACGGCATTTGCTCCCGTTTGGCGATTCACTGCAAAGAGGCCGGGGCTGTCAGCATCGAGCAGCCGGAGTTCGTGCATGTGAAGTCGCGGGGAGTGGAACTGGCGGACCGTTATTTGAAGCGGGCGATTGGCAGTCAGATCGATCACTTGGCGGCCGAGTGTCTGGGGTCGGAGTCGGGACACGGCGGCCCAGGCTTGCAGTGCGCCGGCGAGTGCCATTCCGCACCCTTGCCACTGAGCGCAGTACGCTTTTGTTGAGCAGTTTTTTGGTTTTTGGCGGGGGCTATTTTCAGCGTCAGGAGGTGCAGTCTGGTTCTGCGTGGCTGGCCGTTACTTAAATCTGGGTGCGGTTAGTTTTTTTCCGGACGGCGACGTGCTGGTGGCGGCCGAGCTGGGTGTCTCGCTGCGAATAGCAAGGCTTGATGCGGCTGATTCGGCAGTCGTGTCACGGCAGTTTGCGGATACGGTAACAGCGCTGGTCTCTGCACCTGACGGGATGAGTCGGGCGGTTGGTCTGGGGGGGCGGGACGGCGGGTACGATTCCGACGGAGCGTGTGCATAATGACGGACTGCACCTCGTACTGACGGGGATTCTGGGTGGCGACCGGTTTGACAGCAGCGATGAGACTCCTTTGTTGCCGTCTTTGCAGCCGGCACTTGTGACGACGGTGCCGGCGATTACTGGCACCAGGATATCTGCTGGCATCCGGCAGCTTACGCTGGAGTTATCTGCTGATTTTCCGCGTGCATCAGCTCCACGGTCTTATCGTTGGTATTCTGCAGCGCACACGGCAATGATGTCTACGATGGTATTTCTGATAACAGTGGAATTGGCCGTTGGGGTGGCGTCAGGTGATGTTAACGCTGCCTCGATCGGGGGCGTCAGCGAGCAGTGTGTTTGTTTCTGAGCGTCGCTGGAAAGTGCATGAAAAGGCGGTGACAACGCTGGCGTTTGCGGTGGGTGGTCAGGAGTTGTCTTCGATTGTTGAGCATGGGCGTGCCTGCGTGTATCGTTTGTCTGTGGTGCATCCGCTGCAGCAGATGGCTGAGGATATTTATGACTGTTCGGCGTGGGGCTGGAGTTGCGGGGGTGATGCTTGCCGGAGGTGCGTTGGGGCGAGTTGTGGCAGTGCGGACCGGGGCAGTTGCGGGTGGCAACTGAGAGATTCGACAGCCGCGTTAGCCGTGATGGCAGCAATCGGTGCAATGGCTGTGGCAGTTTCTGTTTCGAACACTTGGGAGGCAAGTTCCCGGTTGTCTTCCTCTCCCTGCAATTCCATGACTTCCACACGGTCCATTACTCCATTACTTCCAATTGGACACTGACGGGGCTGATTTGCCCGGGAAGTTGTTGCCAGAATGACGCGAGGAAGCGTAGCACTGTGTGATGAGGGCGAATGTGCGTGCAAATTGTTGTGGTGTGGCACCGCGACTGTCGGTGACCACAGATTTTGCGTCCTGCGCTACGGCCTCGCGTGTCACTGCGGCCACGGAGTAGCATTGCAGCAGGCGACACCGTCTGGTGAGAGCGCTGCCGAGGTTTCTGAGGAAGCCTGAGGATGCACTGCAGGTTAAGGCGGTTTCGAGTGACACGAGAGTTGACCTTTTGAAGAAGGTGACGCTCTGTTGAACGCTTCTGCGGGGAATCCATTCCGCTGATGAAACAGGCTGAGAAGGTCTCAGACGAGACCCTGTTTAGCAGAAACGGTGCCAAAGTTCTGGCGAATTGCAAAATGAAGTGAATATGCACATTCTTTTCGAGGGCTGAAGAAAAGTGTGTTGCTCGGCGGCAACGTGTGGTTCCCGACCGGAGTCATTTGTTGCTTTCGTTGCACCGTATTAACAGAGGCGTTGTTTTGAGTGTTCATTTCTGCAGTGAGTTGCTGTCAGGCGTCAACCGGAGGTGTGTCACACTTGCCAACAGCGGGCGAACCGGGGAAACTCCCCAGCCAGGTGAATTTTTCGAACAAAAAGACAGACTCAGGACTCATGATTATCGAAGGACTGGTTACGACAACAGACGCCGGCGGTCGACTGAACGTCGCACCGATGGGGCCGATTGTGCATGGTGATTTTTTGCGTCTGACACTGCGTCCTTTTCAGCCTTCGACGACTTTTAGCAATCTGTCGGCAACTCGCTGTGGCGTATTCCATGTGACGGACGATGTGCTGCTGATGACGCGGATCATCACGGGGACATTGACTGAGCCGGTGCTGACTGATCCGGCAGTGTCGGTCGCTGGTCAGGTGTTGCGGGATTGCTGTCGCTGGTTTGAGTTTACTGTAGATTCCGTGGATGCTTTGGATGTTCGTTCGCGGATGGAGTCGACCATCGTGCACAGTCAGGAGCGTCGGCCGTTTTCAGGATTCAATCGGGCGCGTCATGCGGTTTTGGAGGCGGCGATATTGGCGACACGGCTGCATCTGTTGCCGGCAGTTCAGATTCAGCAGCATCTGGAGCTGTTGCAGCCGGCTGTGCAGAAGACGGGCGGAGCGGTGGAGTTGCAGGCGTGGCAGCTGTTACTGGAATTTATTCAGCAGCGGCAGGGGGCTGTCGCATGAGCGGTGGTGTACTGCAGGTTCATACTGGATCTCGGCTGCATTTCGGGCTGATCCTTGGTGATGTGGCGACGGGCTGGGTGTTTGGCGGTGTCGGGCTGATGCTGCAGCAGCCAGGCTGGGAGCTGCAGCTGGAGCCGATAGTGGCTGCGGGCGGGGCACCAGAATCGCAGTCGGATCTTGTGACAGGATCACCGACAGCGGTCGGTCGGGTGGCAGCATTGTTGTATCGGCTGCGTGTCGATCTGCCGGAGTTGCCCATTTTGCGGGTGTGTATTGGGGCTGAGGTGCCTTTTCATACGGGTCTGGGCGCTGGGACTCAGCTGGCTCTTGGAATTGCGGCAGCCTGTCGCTGGTTGTGTCGTCGACAGCCTCATCAGACGCCGCTGCAGCTGGCAGCCGCTGCTGGCCGGGCCGAGCGGTCAGCGATTGGCACGTGGGGTTTTGATCACGGTGGTTTCCTGGTAGATTACGGGGCAGCATCAGCGGGCGACGCAGGTCGAGTGCGAAGTCTTGTGCTGCCTGACGAGTGGAGGTTTGTGCTGGTACGTCCGCGGGAGGCTGAGGGACTATCGGGGGTTGCGGAATCCGCCTGGTTTGGTACTCGTCCGCGGATGTCAGCGTCTTTGGTTGGTGAGATGGCAGCCATTATTACCGACTGTCTGGTTCCGGCGATTGAGGGGAATCAGTTCTGTGCCTTTGCGCGTGCTTTGCAGGACTATGGTAATGCGGCGGGGAAATTCTACGCTGGCCAGCAGGGGCATGTGTTTGCTGCTCCTGAGATTCGCCGGCTGGTGGAACATCTGCTGTCGGCCGGGATTCAGGGAGCAGCGCAGTCATCGTGGGGACCGGGCATTGGGATACCTGCTGTGTCGCAGGAGGAGGCGGAGCGCATCGCAGGGGTCATCGGGAGGTTTGACTGCGGGGGTCAGTTGTTGTGCAGCATCACGTCTCCGATGAACTGCGGGGCTTCGATCAGCCGCCCGGCCCCTGAAATTCGCAGCAATACTCGGATCGTCTGAGTTACTGTTGTGGCGGCTTTGGTTGTGGCGTCGATTCTGTTTGCGGGACAGCGGGATTCGCGGTCGAATGTTGTGAATGTTCAGAATTGAGGTATTTGAGCAGTGTGTCGGCCCAGAGTTTCGCGGCGTTGCGTTGTCCGAGCGGGCTGAAGTGCCGCCGCGACTTTGGGTCTCCGCGGTTTTCCCCGCGAAGGGAGTCGGTGTCGGGGCCGAGCTGGAACCCGGGCAGCCGGCTGACTGTGGTGATTGCTTCGCGAATGCTGTGTTCCTCAGCGGGGCGGTTGTAGACGGTGGGGTGGTGAGTGGAGAGGGCACAGAACCACGGGGGTGAGAACTGCCAGACGTCGCAGGCGGCGGAGCGGATCTGCTGCAGACGACTGACATAGTCAGCGGCGGCTGTCTGTTCGATGACGTCTGATTCGCCCTGCTGCCACAGTACGGCTCGGAATGGTGCTGTCTGTTTGCCGATCTGCTGCAAACGTTGTGAAAGTGGTTCTGCGGGCATCCACTGGCGAGTGGAGGTGCCGCCAACGGCGACGTTGACAAAGCCGACAGGCAGATTGAGGTGCCTGGTTAGCAGATCACCGACGGGCGGCCAGATTGAACCGCCATTGCTGCGGTCCGGGGCCGGCTGCGGGTCATTTGCCAGCTGCCATTTTCCGGTTTCCCAATTAAATGCGGCTACTCGTTGCTGCGGGTCTGTGACGTGCAGGATTTCGTCATTGGTGTTTGTGGCGTAGGACTGTCCGGCGACGAGAAAGACTTCGCCGATTCCGAATGGTTCGACGGCGGTTATTTGTGGAGCCTGACCTTGCTGCTGCAGGCGTACTTCAAGGCGATACCAGCCACCGGCCGCGACTGTGATGGCGCTGTGCAGGGAGTTTGCAGGCTGGTCGGGTTGAGAGTGCTGGTTGGTGTCGGGCTGAAGTTTGAGAGTTTGCCACGGCAGATCTGACGTGGTGTTTGTTGGGGCGTCGTGAACGGGTGTATTGGCGGAGGCTGGCAGAATGCGGTATTCGGCGGTGATTTCGCGGTTCGGACCGGTTTTGGCGGTTTTGTCTGTTGTGAGCTGGATCAGCACGATGGCTGAACCGAGGGGTGGCGGATTGTTGGTGGCGGTGTTTGGAGGCGTGGTGGAACGCTGCAGTACCTGCCATGGCTGCGGTGCAGTGATACGGAATGTTGTGAGGTCTTCAGCCGGGAGGGATGAACAGAGCAGAGCAAAGCCGAGGCAGAGGAGTGGCATGGGGTGTCTGGTTTTGAGCGGGGCGGGAGATTGAGGCGGTGGCGGACTGCTGCAGCGGGGGCTGTTTCGGTGCATATTGGGGGGCTCGTGACTTCGGGGCTATTCGTTGAGGTGAACTCCCAGCAGATCGTTATCGAGGACCTGCAGGATGGTGAAATCGGGAGCGATCAGGCGAGCTCGACTAACGAACAGATCCAGTTCGTGAGTGATGGTGTGGTTTGGGATACCGGCACTGACCACCTCCAGATCGGGGCAGAGCATTTCCAGAAGTGCTGGCCATGTTTCGTGATTATGCAGGTGGAGACCGTAAGTGAAGGAGTCACCGATAGCAAGGACTCGCTGGCGGGTTTTATTGATCAGCAGGCTGTTGATGTTTCGAAAGCCCTGGCAATTTGTGATGAGCCGGTGAGGCTGGTAGCGGTCTGGTGCAGCGACCTCGTCCAGACCGGGCCGCAGGTCGCCGTAGACCTGATCTTCACGGAGCATTTTCTTCGCAGTGCGTACAGCAGCATATTGTGGAAAAACAGATGCTAATTCTCGAGCGACGAGTCGATTTCCAAAGCGACCGAGGTGACCATCCTGAGGCAGCAGGGTGACGTCATTCCAGTCAAATTTCCGCAGTGGTTCAGTGAGATCAAAGAAGGGGACGTGGTGTTTCGAAGTCAAGTCGAGGTATAAGCGGCGACAGGCGGATTCAGAGAGTTGTTTGATGGTTCCGGGTGCAGTGGATGGCAAAAAGATGACCAGCAGCAGTGTATCGGCATTGGCGGCGGCGCTGACGAAGCGGTTAAAGTGTTCTGCATAGCGGTCTTTTGCGAGTCGGATGACGTCGGGGTC
>Ga0194111_10002731_pt1 | contig 21326 bp, 44 predicted proteins | sample TA2KigC300mmetaG_FD_146194 | JGI IMG/M metagenome (GOLD analysis project Ga0194111, IMG submission 146194) | Freshwater microbial communities from Lake Tanganyika, Tanzania - TA2015033 Kigoma Deep Cast 300m | ecosystem: Environmental > Aquatic > Freshwater > Lake | place: Tanzania: Lake... | reverse complement strand
ACCCTGGCTGACCTTCGATTTTCTCATGAGAAGCGACACCAACTGTTTGAAAGTGCTGGAGGGCAACTATGACCACGACTTCGGCGCCGGAGGAAACGGTGGAAAAGACAGGCTCCGGTCTGGATCTCATCAAAAACCGGATCGGGCGCATTCTGGCAAATATGCCACCATCGGCCGCACCTTCGCCACCGACCCCGGAGCAGGAGGAGCAGGCCCTGCATCGGATTCTCCTGGACAAGGGGGTGTTCCCGGTCCACCTGAAGGCCCGGCTTAGCGACTTTCACAACCCGCCGGACACCCCACCCGTGTTTATCCACGGCGGCGCCGGGGCGGGGAAAACCCATCTGGCGGTGGCCTACCTGGCGCGGGAGATTCAGAGTCGGGGGGAGGCCAGCAAGGTTTTCATCCGCTGTGTCGACCTGATGAACCGGCTGCGGGATTCCTTCCGGAACCATTACAACCAGGCGGCCTCGGAGATCATCAGCGCCTTTTCCCACCACCGGTTCCTGGTGATCGACGACTTGGGGGCGGAACGGCACACCGACCTGGTGCAGGAGGCCCTGTACGACCTGCTGGATTATCGGGCCGGCCACCGGCTGCCCACGGTCATCACCAGCAACTTCTCCCTGGACCGGGTGGCAGAGCACTACGGGGATTTCGGGGAGCGCATCGCCTCCCGCATCGCCGGCATGGGGGAGATCCTGGCCCTGCAGGGCCGGGACCGGAGGTGGCAGAAATGAAGGAGTGCCCGCATTTTCAGCACCGGGAACCCAGGCTGTTCCACTCCGACACTGACCGGGGCCCCTGCCGCTACCACCTGGGGGGTACCACGTGTTCCAGGAGAGACGTTTTCCTGTGCGAGACCATGGGACATCGAACCAAACCAAATCTTCAAGGAGGGTTGAAGCATGATTAACCGGCTTTTTCCGTTGGTGGTTGTCGCCGCGGTGGCCTTGAGCGGCTGCGGCGCGGTCTGCAAAATGAACCTTTCAGAAGCCAGGGTGAAAACCCACCAGGCCCTGGCCAACGTCCAGGCCAATTACGACTTCTGGTCTGGGCTCCTGGAAAAGGAGAAGGACCCCAGGGCCTCGTCCTACATCGTCTTGGCGGACCAGGCCCTGGGCAAGCTGGGGCCGCTCATGGAGGTTCTGCAGGCGGGGGCTTGTCCGCCGGAGACCCTGGTGGCCGACGCCCTGGAGACCGCGGTTCGGGCGAAGCAGGCGGAGCCCAAGCCGTAAAGGAGGAGGCAGATGCTGGAATGGTTCAAGGCGGGATTCGGTGTAGGGATGGGCCTGATGGCAGCCGGGGCGGTATTTCTGGCGGCCCTGGGCCTTTGGGACTTGATCGCCATCTTCATCGGCAAGCTGCGGCTGGCACTCTGCTACCGGAAGCACTGATGCAGGGAGGGTCTTTGGGCAATTTCTCCCTGAAGCTGACGGTCCCGGGACAGCCGTTCACCAAGAAGAACTCCCAAAGGATCATCGTCAACCGGCGGACCGGGAAGCCCTTGATTCTGCCGTCCAAGCGTTACCGGGAGTACGCAGACTCCGCCTGTCTGCACCTCAAGGCCCAGTACCGGGGACCCGTTCTTCAGGAGCCGGTGGTGGTCTGCGCAGTCTACTGGCTGGCCAGCCGCAGCCGCTGGCCGGACCTGGTGGGGCTGCTTCAGGCCACCGGCGACATCCTGGAGGAGGCCGGGGTCATCGCCAACGACCGCAACATCGTGTCCTGGGACGGCTCCCGCATCGCGGGCGTGAGCCCCAATCCCAGGGCGGAGATCGAGCTCAGGGAGGTTTCCCATGAGAAGCAGCGAAGCATCTCCGGTCTCGGGGGGTGAACGCCTGATGGCGCTGAACGGCAGACTGCCTCTTAAAATCGAGTTCTACCGGGGCATCAAGGAAATCGCCCGGTTCCTGGGCATGAACGAGCAGACCGTCCAGAAAAGGCTGAAGGCGGGCCTGATCCCCGCCAAGAAAGACGCCCTGGGCAGCTGGGTGCTCTGCAACCTGGACTACTACCTGAGCCTCCGGAGGGAAGAGGATGGACCAAATCCGGATTAAGCACTACGCCGGCGTCAGGTGGGGCCTGCAGAACCCCTCGGTGATCATCGTGGGGGAATACCATCCCCTTCCCAAGGATGAACTGGTGCTGGTGCACGAGTTTTACCGGCAGGGGGTGCTGCTGTTGGAGATGCTGCAGGTGGCCGGGGAGCTGGCGGGGAAACACTGCGTCCGCAAGTTCTTCTGCGACCCCACCGAACCCCGGTTCATCGAACGCCTGCGCCGGGAGCGTTTGCGGGCCGTGGCGGTGAAGGACGAGGAACTGGCCGGGATCAACCTCATCTCCGAGCGGCTGCAGAGAACCAGGGAGGGCAAACTAGGCGGCTTGGTGATCTCCAGGGAGTGCAAGAACCTGATCTTCGAGTTCCAAAGGTACCACGCCCCGGAGCGGGACCCCAACAAGCCCTACCGGGACAGGCCGGTGCCGGTGCACCATTACGCCCTGGACGCCCTGCGCTTCCTGGTGCTGGGGCTGCAATACGAGGCAACCCCAAGAGTGAGGTGGCTGTGAACCGGACCAAAATCGAGTGGTGTGACTATACCTGGAACCCGGTGACCGGCTGCCTTCACGGCTGCGGCTACTGCTACGCCAGGAAGATGGCCGGGCGGTTTTACCCGGCCGCGGTGGGGTTCAGGCCCTGGTTCTGGAGGAAGCGCCTGGAGGAACCCCTACGGATGAAGAAGCCCGCCAGGATTTTCGTGAGCAGCATGGGGGATTTGTTCGGAGACTGGGTGCCGGCAGCATGGATCAGGCAGGTTATGGAGACGGTGAGGAATTGCCCCCGGCACACCTTCGTGTTTCTGACCAAGAATCCCCGACGCCTGCAGGAGTTCAACCCCTGGCCGGAGAACGCCTGGACAGGGGCGACTGCCACAGACCAGGAAACGTATGAAAAGGCGCTGCGGCATCTTCCTCTGGTGGAAGCGACGGTCAGGTTCATCTCTTTTGAGCCGCTGCTGGGGCCGATCTTGCTGCACCGGCAGATCGGACACTTTGACTGGGCGGTAATCGGGGCCATGACCGGTCCCAAGGCCGCCAAGCCGGAACCAGCATGGATCGAGAAGCTGATCGACCGCTGCAGGCTGCTGGACATCCCGGTCTTCGTCAAGGCCAATGTCGACTGGCCGGAGGATATTCAGGAGTGGCCCCGATGATTTTCACCAGCAACTTTCAGATCGCGGGCCGCCTGTCCCAGGCCGTGGCCATCTCCCGGGGCATCCCGAGAGGCTGGCAGGGGAGGAGGTATCTTCCCCTGGCGCCGCCCTACAACCTGGTGAAGATGGTTGACCCGGAGCGTTTCCTCAGGCTTTACCGCACCCAAATCCTGGACAGGCTGGACGCCCGCAAGGTTCTCCGGGACTTGGGAGGCGACGATTTTTTGATGCTCTGTTGGGAGCCGCCCGGCGAGTTCTGCCACCGCCGGGTGGTGGCTGCCTGGCTGCAAAAGGAACTGGGACTGGTGGTGGAGGAGTTCAATCCCAAACTTCGGTTTCACCAGGACTTGCTGAAGAGAATGGAAGGAATACGGCGATGAAAAAAAAGAATCAGAGGCCGAGCACCCGCCGCAGCGCGGCTTCAACCTCCGGCATGCAGTTGCAGCGGCCAATCACCTTGTCGATTTCCCTGGGGAGGACCGTGGCCAGATGATCGGCAACGATGACGGAATCGGAAAGAATCCCCATGGCCCGGCCTTCGGGAGTGTCTTTTTTGACCAATACTCGGGTTTCGCCGGTGCGCTCCAGATTGGAGGTGATCTGGACCACGACCCTCTGGCTCAGCCCGGTGTCGACGGTTTCGTCCTGGACCACCAGGGCTGGCCGCTTCTTATATCTGACCAAATCGGAATAAGGGAACTTGACGAGGATCACGTCCCCCCGTTTATAGACGGTCATAGTCCTCCATGCCCGGGGCGTCCCAGTCTTCTTCCAGAGACGCCAGCCGGGCCCGGGTCTCCTTCGCCTCCTCGTTGCTCCAGCCGAGATCGGCAACCAGCAGGGGGCTGGCAGCTACCTGGACCTTCCGGTGCGGCTTTCCTTTTGAGGAGGCAGCCTCTGGGGAGATTTCGACATCACTCATGGGAATGTCCTCCTGTGCTGTCAATTATAAAGCATTTTAAGGTCTTGTCAAAGGGAGGACGGGATTTGTCTGTTTCGCAAAAAAGGAACCCTTAAACGCCCTACCGCAAGGCTGGGCAAAATTCCAGGAAGGGAGAGGAACAATGCTTGAACTGACCGACCAGAAATACGCTGCGGAGTTGCGGTGCACGGTGTCCATCAACCGGCCGGGCGCAGCGGCGCCTGAGTTGAAACCGGCCCGGCTGCACCTGGCCACCAACGGGGGCCAGGTGGACCTGAACCTGGCCATCGGCAACGGCTCGGCGGAAGACGCTGCCGGGGTGGGGGAAATCGAGATCGGCTTCACCCCGGAAGGTCTGAAGCTGTTCCAGGCCGCCCTGAAGCAGGCCGGTGCGGCCCTGAAAGGCTGAGATGTCGGACCTGGACCGGATGGCAGGAGCGATCCGCCGGCTGAAAACCAGGGGATACATCCCCGCCGGGGGAGACAAGTTCGGAAGCTATCTCCAAAACGGCAGAACCCGGGTTTACGTGGACCAGATCGGCATCTTCATATACCGGCGGCGGAGCAACAAAGGGTCCTGGGTCCGGGAGTCGGGCCATGCCTTTCCGTCCATTCCCTGGGAGCATCTGTAATGGGCTTCGTCGGCTCCATCAACGCTGAAACCAGGAAATGGCTGGGCAACAACGGCCACGCCTTCGACGGGCGTTTGGTTTACGTGGGCTGCTCGGGGAATTTCACGGTGGAGCAGATTCTCTCCAGGTACGCGCCCAAGGCCAGGATTTGGGGGAACGACGTGTCCCTTTACTCCTCGGCCCTGGGGGCCTGTCTGGCCGGGCAGCCCTTCGACCTAACGGTCAAGGAGGAGAAGTTCGCGTGGCTGGAGCCGTACCTCGCGGACGGGGAGGCCAAGGCCGCGGCGCTCATGGTGCTCCTGGAAGCCCTGAAGTACGAGAAGGCGGACAACGTCTTCAAAGCCCGGCACTGGACCCACTACCTGAACCACTTCGAGGGCTTCCACCGGAGCACCGTGGCCAGACTCCGGGAGCGCCAAAAGGAAATCCGGCTGGAGGCTTACACCCGCAAGGACATCTTTGACCTCCTGGACGAGATGCCACAGGAGGCCGTGGCCGTGGCCTTCCTGCCCACCTACGCCGGGGGCTATGAACGGATGTTCAAGCGTCTGGAGGAGATCTTCGACTGGGACCGGCCCGCCTACAGCTTGATCGATGCGGAACGCAAGGCCGCGATCCTGGAGAAGATGAAGGCCCGGGACTACCTCTATCTGGATGACCGGGTGGTGGAGGGACTGCCCCTGGTGGCGGTGGTGCGCAAAGCCCGGATGAAGCCAATTTATATCTACTCGAACATGGAGGCCCTGCGCCGGGGGGTGCTGAAACAGCAGCGCCACTCCGAGTTCGTGCCCTTTGCCCGGCTGTCCGACGCAGACGAGATCACCCCGGCGTCCCAGGTCACCTTCACCCCCACCAGCAACCGGGTGGTGAACTACTACCGGGACGTGTACCTCTCCAAGGGGGTGGGCGTTCCCGCGGACGGCGAGGTCCCCCTGGTGGCGGCGGTGGACGGGAAAGTTTTCGGGTTCCTGATCTACTCCCGGATGCAGGGGGGCGGGGACGTGTATCTCCTGGCCGACTTCGTGGTCAACTCCGGCCGCTACCGGCGCCTGGCCAAGCTCTTGCTCCTTACGACCCAGACCCGGGAGGTGCGGCGGCTCTTGGAAGAGAAGTTTTTCCTGGAAATTTCCAAATGCCGGACCATGGTCTTCACCGACAAGCCGGTGTCCATGAAGTACCGGGGCCTCTACCAGTTGGCCCGGCGGGACCCGGGCAAACTGGTCTACGAGACCGACATGGGCATCCTGGATTTGAAAGAGGTGATCCCCTTATGGCTGAAGAAATACGAGAAGCCCTGAACCTTCTCAACGAGAAGCTGGCGGGACTCTTCCCCTACCGCCTGGAACTGGCGGCACCAGGGGAGCTCAGGCTCCTGGAGAAGAACGCCCGCTACATGAGGGCAGAGCAGTTTCAGAACCTGGTGGAGAACATCAAAAAGGACGGAAACCTCTCCTCTCTCCCCCTGTGCTACCGGGATAAGGACGGCAAACTCCGGGTGCTTTCCGGCAACCACCGGGTCACCGCGGCCCGGCAGGCCGGGGTGGATCAGGTCCTGGTGATGGTGGTGGCGGATGAAAAGGACGCGGATGAGCGCCTGGCCATCCAGCTTTCCCACAACGCCATCGCCGGCCAGGACGACCTGGTGATCCTGAAGGAGCTGTGGGAGAGCATCCAGAACGTGGAAGCCAGGGTGTACGCCGGGCTGGACTCGGATACCCTCAAGGCCCTCCAGGGCATCCAGTTCGTGGCCATCAGCGAGCAGCGGCTGCAATATAAAATTGTGAGCTTCGTCTTCCTGGCGGAAGAGGTCGACAATTTCGAGGAACTCCTGAAGGCGATCGCGGCTGCCTTTGCCGCAGATGTAGTCTACCTGGCCACTCTCAGCACTTATGAGCCCCTTCACAAGGGCATCGTGGAAGTCAAAAAACGATTCCAGATCAAGAACTCCACGGCTGCCGTCCTGAAGTTTGTGGAACTGGCCTGGATCGGGCTGAAGCACCTGAAGGAACAAGAAGCCCTGCACGGGGGCGAGGGATCCAACCAGGAGGGCTGCCATGGGCTGGGCTGAAGCGCTGCTTGCCTTCCGGGCGGCGGACGATCCCCTGGGGTTCCTGGGGGCTGCGCTGCTGGCCCAGGACCGGCACCTGTTCCGCTTGGCCGCGGTCTGGCCCCGGGTTGGCAAGACCCTGCCGCCTCCGCCGGCACCCGGAGAAGAAGTCGATCTGGAACAGGTGTGGAGCCGGACCAGGATCGATTTTGACGGGTGGGCCGAACTGGCCCGCCTCAATCCCCTGGCGGTGGTCCAGGGCTTCCGGGTGCTCCAGGGAAACCGCATCATCTTTCCGGACGGGACTCTTAGCCACCAGGCCGAAGCCCTGCTGAAAAAGGAAGCCGCAGGCCAGTTCCTGGCCGGGATGAACCTCAAGCCGGGAGACCTGAAATGACGGTTGCATCTACGGACATGTCCGGGCTCTATCCCAAGGGGGTGCTGTACCGCCACCCCAGGAAGGAAACCGCCCTTCTGGGATTCCTGGGGGATGAGCCCATGGTTTTCGGCACCTGGTGGGAGGCGCTCCGCTTCATGTGGGCCTTGCAGGTGAGCCTGGCAAGGGGTGAGGCCGTCGCCCACCTGTTCGGGTTCTGGAACTGAGATGGATTACAGCCCCGGGCTTCCCCTTTATCTGGGCATCGATTTCGGGTACCGCAACCCCTTCGCCTGCCTGTGGATTCAGCCCATTGAAGGGGGCGAGCGGGTGCTGGTGCTGGATGAATACTACCAGCGCCTCCGCACCACCGCCGAAAACAGCAGGGCGGTCCTGGCCCAGCACGCCGCCTGCGGCTACGGCCGGCTCACCGATGCCTTCGCCGATCCTTCCGATCCCGAGAAACGGGCGGTGCTCTCAGAAATCCTGGGGATCGAGGTCAGGGCACCCCGCCGGGCAGTGGAGACGGGCCAGGAACTGGTGCGCCAATGGCTCAAAGTCCGGCCTGACGGGAAACCGGGGCTCCTGATTCATCACCGCTGCAAGGAACTGATCGCGGAAATCCGGGGCTACATGGTGCACGAGCCGGGCAAAGGCCGCCACCATGCCCTGGACGCCCTGCGCTACTTTTTCGCCGGCTGGCCCGGGGCGATGTGACAACGGGAACGTCAGCAAGGGGGTAAGGGATGGAGATTATTCCGGCGATTTCCAGGAGGCGCCAGGAGCGGCTGCGGAAGGTCCAGGACCTGTTTGACTCCGGCATGAAAGTCAGGGAAATCGCAACGTATTTCGTTATCAGCGAACGCTCCGTCTTTCGGGACCTGGCGGACGTCAAGACCCTGAACCGGGCTCTGATCGCGGAGGTGGACCCGGATGACATTTTGGGGCGGGAATACAGCTTTTTGATCCAGCTTCGCCGCAAGGCCATGCGGGACTACCTGCTCTGCCGGGAGGGGGACAATGCCAAGGTGGGCTATCTGCGCACCGCTCTGGCCGTGCATGAGAAGCTGATGAAGCTGCTCCAGGACTCCGGGCTCATTGCCAAGATGCCGGAGAGGTTCTCCCTGGAGGCCGACGTCCCCTTCGAGGACCCCGAGGTGCGCCAGGCTTACCTGGCCTTCCTGAAACTGGCCCGGGAGCGGGGCGAAAAAAATCTTGGCCTGTGATTTTTGGGTTTTTTACAAAAATGGTTGAATTATTTTACAAAAAGGTCGGCTTTCCACCGGACCCCCGAAAACGGGGGCAGGCTACCGCCGGTCCCCACTCTTGCCCCACTTTGCTCCCACCTTTTCCGGGATGTCAGGCACTCGGGGATAACCTCTTATTTGTCTTAAAAAATCCGGGTGGCGCAAAGCCCCGTATCCGGGCGAACACGCTGCCACCTTACCATTACCCTTCGATCACGTTGACCCCGCCAAAGCCCGCCAAAGACCGTGTACGGAGATCACGCGCATACGGGAGTTTCGCAGCTTTGGCATACAGTGTGCTACCGCGCCCATGTTCCCGCAACCGGACAAACTAACCTCCGGGGCTCCGCCCCCTCTTTCCAATGCCAGGGCCGCCCTGGGCCTGGTGGAGCATTACCGGGCCCGCGGCTTCAGGGACCCGGAAGAGCTGCTGGATTTCATCGAGGCTTTCTGGGGCCTGGAGATTCCCCGGGCCAAAGTCTGCCCGGAGCACACCCCGCCCGCCGAATACGTGGTCTCCTCCTTTTTCGAGGAGGTCCCGGACTGCGTCTGCTGGGCCAATCGCAGCGGCGGCAAGACCTTTAACGGCGCACTGGTGACCTGGCTGGATTCGGTGTTCAAAGCGGGCTGCGAGACCAAAATCCTGGGGGGCTCAGGCGAGCAGAGCCTCAGGATGTACGAGCATATGAAGGGATTTATCATTCCACCGTTCCAGCACCTGGTGGAGGGGGAGGCCCTGCGCACCCGCACCCACCTGGTGAACGGCTCCACTATCCAGATACTCACTGCCTCCACCAAAAGCGTCCGGGGCCCCCACCCCCAGAAGCTGAAGCTGGACGAAGTGGACGAGTTCGAAGACCGGATATATGAGGCGGCCCTGCTCATCCCCAAGTCGGCCCGGGGGATCAGGGCCTCGGTGCAGATTTACTCCACCATGCACAAGGCCTATGGCCTGATGAACCGGGTGATCACCGAGGCCGCCCAAAGCGGCTACCGGATCTTTAAGTGGTGTGTCTTTGATGTAATGGAGAAATGCGTGGGCCGCGACTGCGAAGCCTGCGAACTCTGGGAGGACTGCGAAGGGAGAGCCAAAGAAGCTGACGGCTTTTACCCGGTGGAGGACGCCATCTCCGCCAAGCGCAAGGTGTCGAGGGAGACCTGGGAGTGCGAAATGTTGTGCAAAATGCCCAGCCAGGAGGGATTGATCTATAAGGAATTCGATTTGGCGGTCCACGTGGTTTAAATAACCTTTAACGGCATTACTTACATCTTCTAAATAGCATCGCTGAAAATCCCAATATCAGCAGACAATGGTGTAGTTTTGCCTTATTCCCCAAGTAAAGCAAAGTAATGCAGTGATAGTGAGAATGTTGCAATGGTATAAATAATTGTATTTTGCCCTACCATACTGTCAAATAATTTTAACTGTGTAACTTCTTATCCGTATTACAAATAAGGGGTGAAAATTGCGATGCCTGGGTGAGGGTCAAAATAACTGTTTTTCATGGATGTAATGCCGCCATAATAAATAATGGCCAAAAGTAACTACTTAATTGCACTACGTTAATGTCTGGCTTTTTCTGTGCTATTTGGCCTACTTAGGCATACTGAGTGCATCTCTTATTATTGAATCGCAACCCAAACCAAACCAAAAAGGAGGCCAGCCTATCGAGCCAAGCCAAGCCGTCAAAGGCGCCACCAAATAGCTCCCAGGGACGGACCAGGGGAGTCGCCGGTCCATAAAAAATCTCCCCCGACCCAAAAGCAGAAGGCAGACCTGGGAGCCCCGGAAGTCGGAGCGGGAACCTGGGATTAGCAACCAGGGGAAAAACAAAAGCAAATACCCTGCAACCAGGCCAATTGAGGCGGTGAGAGGGTCCCGGACCATCTGGAGCGGTTACTCAAACCAGGTGAGAGGCGGGTAGGATGGCAGAACCGAACATACTGCCCGGTCTTTTGAGTTGACTGGAACTCTGGTTTTTCTTCTTTGACCCACAGAAGAAGGGGCCATCGGAGCCCTTAAGTCCGAAACGGAGCTAAGAACCGGGAACAAGGCGAAACCGGGAGTGAGCGGAGCAAAGTTGAGGCGAAGGCCAGCCGGCCCGTGGTGCGAGCGACGGGAGGGCCGGAAGGAAGGCGGAGCGAAGCAGGCGAGCGGGAATAGCAACCGGGAAGGGCGAAGCGAAACTGAAAACCCAGCGGGCGGGCGGCCCATAAAGCCCACGGAATATTTGGCTCTGAAGGGGGTTCGGGAGCAAAAGTTCCTGAATCCCATTGAGCGCCAAAGCTCAGATAACGAACTGGAGGGAACAACAATGAGGGTTGAGACCAGCGAATACGAATTCAGCCATGGCCGGAAGCCCCGGGGCCTGGGTTGCTGGGCTTTCCAAATCGGCGAGGAAACGCTGTTCGTCACCGGCACCTTCACCACGGCGAAGAATCTGGCTGCCAAAAACGCCAGGGCCAAGGGCCTGGGGGTCATTAAGGTGCTTCCATAGGAGGAGGAGAAAATGGCGGAACAAGTCACCAATTGTCTGAGTGAGAGCTGCATCGGCTGCCGGCATCTTCATCTGCACCTTGGGCAATACCGCTGCTTCAAGGCCAGGCATGCGGCCGAAGGGGAGTTCATCTGCTTCCCCAAAGTCGGGACCCAGTACCCCCGGCCGATTCGAGACCGGGAGAGATGCTACGAAGCAAATTAAGGGAGGCAAGGCAATGGACCTGGAGAAAATGCGGGAAGATTTGGGAATGATCCGCAAGGCCCTGGAGTTGATTGAAAACCGGGCCTTTTCCATCATGCAAAACCTGGATGCCCACGGTGAAGGCATGCCCATGGAATTTATCGGGCAGTTTAGAAGAGCCCAGGAGGAACTGGCGGACATGGTCCATCACCTGGCTGACCTGGCCGGGTTGGAACAGGAAGAAGAATAACCCGCCTACGACCCCTGCCCCTAATCCCACCCCCACGGGGGCCCGGGCCACCGGGCCTCCGCCCTTTTTTTGCCGCGCTTCCTCCAAAGGTAAAAACCTTAAATCAAATTGGAGGCAGCCATGAACCAAAATCAAGAGGCCATTGACAGACTGGAGCGGATCAGGGCCCGGATGCTGGCCCTGCTGGACGAGGCGGCGGAAGTCCTGATCGGCTGCCCGGGTGACATCTCGCATCATTCTTTCGAGACCTGGGTGGCCCGGATCGAGACGGCCCTGACGGATCAGAGCGAATTCTGCCTGTCCTGCGACTACACCCTGGATGATGCCATCAAGGCTTTGAAGGATGATAGGTGGGCGGCATGAGCGACATGACCACCGCGGTTCGTAAGGCCCTGGGACTGTATAAGCCCAGGGCTAAGAAATTTGACCTTGAATCGTTCTTCCCCAGGGTCAAGGCGATGGCCTACCGGCTCTCCAAGACCGTGCCCGTCCCCTTGGACGACCTCATTGGATACGGCTACCTGGGGCTGATGGACGCGGCCAAACGCCATGATCCGGCGAAAGGGAATTTTATCACCTACCTGGGCCACCGGGTAATGGGGGCGATGTTGGATGGGGTGAGGGAATGGGGCTGGTTTTCCCGGAAACAGAAGGATATTCGGATGGGTTACGCGGAAGACAGCGACGGCGCCCATGACCCCGTTTTCGATCCTACCACTCAACTTCATCAAGGGCTGGACCTGGGCCTCTTGGTGGAGAGGGCCGATCTGCGTGAACGAGACCGGGAAATGATGGGCCTCTATCTACAGGGAAGCACCCAACGAGAGATCGCCAGGGAATATGGTCTGACTCAGAGCCGAATGAGTCAGATTATGAAAGAGATCGTGGTGCATCTAAGGAGGGCGGCATGAAATCAAGGTTTCCCGAGCACCTCATCGTAGCCTCAGCGGAAATCATGGGGCCTGTGACCCGGGAGCTAACACGGAGAACCCGGGCAGCCCTGGAGCGGGGCGAGACCCCTCCCCTGGTGGGCGCATTAACCTGGACCGATATGGCCCGGTGGATTGGAAACGCCAAAGGCAAAAAGAAAAAGAGGAAAGAGCAACCATGAAAATCTCACCGGCCCAAATCAAAAGGATAATCAAGGGCGTCAAAAGACTTGTCCCCCAGGCTGTGGATATTGAAGTTGGCGTGCGGGCGGGCACTGCAAACAGTCTCCTTTGGAGAGAAGAGGACGACCTTGATTATACGGAACCTCTGACCCCCACTCCCTTCGCGGTCAAGGAAACGGAAACCGGCGAAGTGGTTCTGGACCTTTATATCTATACGGAAAACGACGGGCTTAACTGCAATCTCGATGCCCACCTGGAAAAGGGAAGCCGGAGGATCAGGGTCTATGATCCCTTCTCTAAAAAAGAGGTCTTTGTCTGAACAACGCACTCGGGGGCCTTCGGGCCTCCGATTTTTTTGCCGTGACACTCCATGGGTAAAAACCCTTTTCATGATGGAGGCAAGGAAATGAAAGGCAAAGAAATCACTTGGCATGGTGAAAAAGACCGGCTGTTGCAGGTGTGCCGGCCCTGTCCCTGCGGCTGCGATGACCGGGGCGGCCGTCCCGGAGTCGGCTATCTCACCGGCTCGGATGTGGAAGGCAACGGCTTCACCGTATGGATTGAATCGGAGGAAGTTTACCAGAGGCTGGAAAAAATGCTGGCCCTGGAATGAAGTAGGCAAGCGGAGATGCCATTCTGTCTCCAATTGAGCGTCTTGCCAAAATTCATAAGCCGGAGGCGCCGTTCAGGTCCCCGGCTTTTCTGTTTTAGGGCGAAAACATCAAATACCGGAGGAGCAGCCATGTCCGAAATCAAAGTGGCGGTTTTTGTAAAAAACGGGGTGATCCAAGAGGTCGTGACCAATACCGGCAAACCCCTGACTCTATTGGTGGTGGACCTGGACAATGAGGGCAGAAACCCAGAGGACCTGACGGAGACTCCAACGCTCGCGGGGGTTAAAGAATTGGCGAATATCTCAGTCCCCCCGGTAGTCATTGACTCTGCCCTGGCGGATGAAATCGACCTTTTGTGGTGGGGCCAGGATGAAGGATAACCGAAACCTACAAATGGAAAAGCCAGAATAATGGGAGGGAGCAATGATCACCGATTATGTTAAAGCCGGATACCCGGCCCTGCTGGTCAGAACGCACGAGCCGGAGCGGTTCATCGGTTCCGCGTCCACGCAGGTCAACGGCCGGACAATGTTTCAGTGGGATGTGTTCAGGGGCTTCCGGGAAACGGGAAACGGTGCGGAGTGGCAGGAGTGCGACCCGTTCGATCTCCCCAATGTGGCTGCCCGGGGCAAGGACAAATCGGTTTGGTTTCTTCGCAATTACCACTTCTGGGTAAATGAGCCGCCTGTCATCCAGGCGATCCAGAACAACCTGCCCATTTATAAAACAAAAGGGATTACCCTGGTCATCGTCTCTGCGGAAGCCCGGCTTCCCCTGGAACTGGAACGGGAGGTGGTGGTGTTGGATTTCCCCCTGCCCAGCCGGGAAGAGTTAAAAACCATCCTGGCAGGTCTGGTGGAGAGCACCGGCATCACCCCGGAGGATGAAGAGGCGGTTCTGGACGCGGCCCAGGGGCTGACCTGGGAGGAGGCAGAGAATGCCATGGCCCTGGCCCTGGTGCGGCAGAAAAAATTTGATGCCCAAACCATCTGCACCCTGAAGGCGCAGATGGTGGAGAAGTCGGCGGCTTTGCAGTTCAGCCAGTTTACCGAGACCTTCGCGACTCTTGGGGGCCTGGAGAACCTGAAGGAGTGGACCCTGAACCGGTTCAGGAACCGGCGGCCGGGGCTGCCTTTCCGGGGCGTTCTGCTCCTGGGCGTGCCCGGGACCGGCAAATCCCACTTCGCCAAGGCCCTGGGGAATGAAGTGGGCTGGCCGGTGCTCTCCCTGGACATGGGGCGGGTTTTCGGGTCCCTGGTGGGCGAAAGCGAGGCCAGGATTCGGGAGGCCCTGAAGGTGGCGGACGCCATGGCGCCCTGCATCCTGTTTATTGACGAAATAGAGAAAGGCCTGGCCGGGGTAGGCGGCTCCGCCACTGACGGCGGCACGACCCAGCGGGTGGGCGGAACCTTCCTTACCTGGTTAAACGATCATGCTAGCCAGGTATTCGTCATTGCCACCTCCAACGACTACAGCAAGCTGCCGCCGGAATACACCCGCATGGGGCGTTGGGATTGTTTGTTTTTTTGTCGACAATCCCGGCCCCCGGGAGCAGTTGGACATCCTGGACATCTATCTCAGGCAGTTTATGGGCAAAACCCTGGGAACCCTGATGGCCGAGAGCGACGGCAGGGTCAAAATCCCCGACTTGGACGGCTACAGCGGCGCGGAAATCCGGCAGGTGGCCATCGAGGCGGCTTACAATGGCGGCGACCTGGAGGCCGCGGCCCGGTTTGTCATTCCCATCAGCCGGAGCCAGAAAGCCCAGATGGATGCCCTGCGGGAATGGGCCAAGGCCCGGACCATCCCGGCCGGCAAGGCGGCGGTGGTGCAGGAAGTGAAGGCCAAAAGGAGGATGCAGCTATGATCCTGGTAACGGTATCAAACGAAACCAGCGTGGTGGAAATCCGGGAGGGCTTCAAACTGGCCCTCCCGAAGTTTTTGTGGATTATCCTGGAGGCCAGGGCCAGGGCCCTGCACCAGGGAGATTTGCAGGCCACCGTGATGGAGCTGGTGGCGGAGGAACTGCTCAGATGGTTCGGCGAGGCGAGCCGGAAGGTGATCACGGTCCCGGCTCCCTCGCCCAATTGAGGAAACATACAGCATAGGAGGAAACGATGTCAGTCTGGTTCAGCCTGGAAGAGATTCTCACCTCGCTCGGCCTTCCCCTGACCAAAGGAGGAAGGACCGCGCTGCTCTCAAAGATGTTGGCCAAGGAAGGCTTTCAGTTGAAGAAGAAGGAAAAAAACCAGAAGCGGCTGACCCATGTCCTGGTGGACGACCTGGACCGGGTGATGGCTCTGGCCCAGTCCCTGTTGTCAAACCCTAACGGAAAACCGAAGCAGCCGGCATCCCCAGCACAGGGGACCCGGAGACAAGAACCCGCCCAGGACCCGGTGTCCCGGTTCATGGCGGCAGTCTATGAGTTGGTGGGCGACATGGAAAGCCTGGCCGGGCGGCTGGATGAGGCCATGAAGGAAACCATCCGCCTGCGCAACCGGCTGGAACATTCGGAAGAACTCCGTAAGAAAGCCGAAGAGGAGAACGGCTACCTGCAATCCCAGGTGGAGCATCTCCAAAGGCTTACCACGCCAAGCCTCAGCGACCGGGCCAGGGACGTGCTGTCCCGCTGCAATTACAACCCGTTGGTTGTCCACGGGGATTAGGAGGAGGCCATGAGCCATTACAGTGAAGTTGCCATCGAGTTGACCGACGAGGGCTGCCTGGTGGCGGCCCTCACCCGGTTGGGGTTCAAGGGCAAGGTGGAGGTGCACGGGGAAGCCCAGGCTTTATATGGCTACCAGGGGGACTTGCGGCCCCAGAAAGCCCACATCATCATCCGGCGGCAGCACGTGGGCCCGGCGGCCAACGATCTGGGGTTCGAACGGCAGGCGGACGGCAAATACCGGGGCTGGGTTTCCGACTATGACCAAACCTACAACAAATACAACGACGCCTGGATGGGGAAATTGAAACAGGCCTATGGCGTGGAGAAAGGCCGGGCCGAAGCCAGGAAAAAGGGCTATCGGGTGAGCGAACAGAAACTGGAAGACGGCCGCATCCGGCTGGTGCTGAGGAGGTAGCCATGAGCGCAGAGATCGTGCTGGAATTTTGGGAGGATGGCCAGGTCAACCTGGAAGGCAAGGGCTTCAAAGGCCAGGCGTGCTTCAAGGAGATGCAGTTCCTGAAGGACGCCCTGGGGGTGGAAACCTTCTTCACCCGGAAACAGGAGTTCTACCAGGCGGAGGTTCGAAAAGATGGCAAAGTCAGAGCCAAGTAAGGCGCCGGTGGAGACAGAGCACACCCTGGTGTTCACGGAAGACGGCAGGGCCGCCATCTGGTGGTGGACCCCGGAAATTCAGAAGCTGCTTCTGGTCCTGGGGTCCCCCGCCCCGGAACTGGATAACCTGCTGATGAATCCCTGGTGCGGGTGAGGAGGTGGAACATGGCCAAAGTGGTGATCTTCATGGAGGGCGGCATCGCTCAGAGCGTGCTGGCGGACGGCAGGGACGTGGAGGTGATCATCCTGGATGGTGATATCGACGGCATCGAGGACGACAACCCCCGGCTCAAGGTTTTTGAAGGCGACACCTACTACGTGGCCGAAGGGGTGGACCTGGTGGATCCGGAGTACGTGAATGAAGTATTCCGGGAAGTGGGAGGAAATCCAGAACCACAATCTGACATCTCCAAAGAATAAAACCTCATCCCTTGACCAGGTCCGGGACGGCGGCACCCTGGCTGGACTGGGCTCGTGATTTTCTCCTGTTTCGATGATTCCTTAAAAAAGAGGCTTGACATTACACCATAAAGGTGTAATATTGGGGTGGGCAAATTATGACCGGGAAGCGCCAACCTACTTACGACCTGAAGGCATTTAAGGCTGCGTTCAGCAGCGTGGAGAAGCTGGCCGTTACCGGCACCGCGCTAAGAAGCGCTGCTGCCCTGGGATTTGGGCGCGCTGAGATCGTGGAAACGATCCAGACCATGCGACGGGAGCATTTTTATAAGTCCATGACAAGCTATGCTGACCATCGGCTTTGGCAGGATGTATATCACGTCCCCTCGGCGGCTGGAGTCCTTTATATCAAGTTTACCGCCGATGTGTTAACCAGGTTTTTGTTGCTCTCGTTCAAGGAGAAAGAAGATGACGGCTAATCCCTTGTGTCCTAAAACAGGTGCGCCGATGCACCGCGGCGTGCGCCCCATGACCTTGACCTATAAGGAGGAGTCGATCACCTTCGACATGCCCGGCTGGTATTGCGACGATTGCGAAGAAAGCATTCATACCGGCAAGGATATGAAGGTATCCGACCGCAAGTTGAATCGACTTAAGGCAAAGAGCGAGGGTCTGCTCGGGCCGGAGGAAATTCGGCGCATCCGCAAGAAACTTCACCTTTCCCAGGAGACTGCCGGCCTGCTGATCGGCGGCGGCCCCCGGGCCTTCCAGAAATACGAAAGCGGGGATTTGTTGCCAAGCCGGGCAGTCAGCAGCGCTCTGGTTTTACTCGATCGTGACCCCGGTGCCTTGGCGGTGCTAAAGAGGCGGCACGAGGCACACCAGGCTCCTGTCCCGTCTGAAGCCGTGGGGCACCTTGATGCATGAAAAGTTCTTCAGCGAGGTGTCGCACAGATTCTAAAATAGCTCTTTTAAAGTAAAACCCTCACTCTTTCACCCAGCCCAGGGCGTCGCCCTGGTTTGGGATGAGGGAGCGATGGTTCCCCCAAAAGGCCGGTCTTGGACCGGCCTTATTTAGTGTGCCGGGCATGCACAACAGCTCGGAGGTGAAAGTCCTCTACCCAACCTGATGGAGGTGAAGGGTTAGCGAAGCGCAAGGGCGTCATCGTGAGGTGGGGTCTGAAGGAAGCGTGGAGCAAAGCCGCGACCTGACGAACAGAAACCGGATATGAGGCAGGTCTGGCCGGACGAGGGGGCTAATGATCCCGAAGTCCATATCCATCAAGGGCCAGGGCTGTAAATCCGGCAGGTGTGCGGTGAAGGCGGTTGTGCTTACCCCGGGAGGCCTGCGCCGTGTCTCGAATTCGGGACTGAGGGGATTGTGAAGTTCTCTGACCGCGACGCAGGAGTCAGCAGAGGCCATAGTAGGTGGAATTTCACTGAAGGGCCGAACGGTATGGAGCGGCAAGTAGGCCATGCGACTTAAAGATGCAGTGCAGCGGCAAATCGGGATAGTTCCCGCCTCACTTCCAAAGGTAGGGGTGAAGCCCTGAGGGTTGGCGGTGTAGGGACTGAAGCATCATTAGCGACGCATAGGTTCGAGAGCCCGGCTTCATCCGGGAGCCTGGATATTGGCTCCCGGATGATAGCTCAACCAACCGAACCGCCGTGTACGGACCCGTACGCACGGTGGTGTGACAGGGAAAGCCCGCAAGGGCCTACCTATGTCGATTTTAAGGAGGTGAATGATGAAAAGCAACAGCAACGGATTCGAACAGATGGTGGCCATCCAACTGGCGGTGCGCTCCTGGCCGGGGCAGGCCAAGCTGAGTCCCGAGGACCTGGGGCTGAAGGAAGAGGAGGTCCCGGAGATTTTCCGCCTGGGCAACAAGCGGCTCTACCCCGAGGAGTGGCGGCAGACCTTCGGGCAACTGGCCAACAAGGCCCGCACCTATCTGAACGACAACAGCTACCCCTTTGTGCTGGAGTACATCCGGGCCATCCCCAAGCGGAACCTGGCCCGGGTGGTGGAGCGGCTGGAGGAGCTGAAAGCGGACTACCTGGCCCGGGCCGAGGAGTTCGTGGCGCATTACGAGGCCATCCAGGAGCAGTGGCGGGAGAAATACCCGGACATCTGGCCGCGGCTGGCCCCCCACTACCCCACCAAGGCCCAGCTTCGCCGGCGGTTTGATTTTTTCTGGAGCGTTTTCGACATCAAGGGCGCGGAGGTGAAGGAAGGCAGCGCCCCGGAGATCATCGCGGCCTACGAGCAGGCCCGGGCCGAACTGGAGGAGCGCTACCGGGAAATGGTGGAGGAGGCGGTGGTCTATCTCCGGAAGAAGGTGCTGGAAGTGGTGACCAATCTCTCCGCCCGCCTGAAGGACGGCCGCATTGTCCGAAACGACACCCTGGAAAGCGTGCGCCGGGTGGAGGAGTGGTTCCGGGACCTCAACATCTTCGGCGACGTCCAGGTGGAGGAAGCCCTGGGCAATTTGCGGGCCTCCCTCAACGGCACCGACTACGAAGCCCTGAAAGACAACGAGGCCCTGAAGCAGCAGTTGGCGGGCCTGGCGGACCAGGTGGCCGCGGCTGCCAGCAAGCTGGACGACGTGAGCAGCATCTCCGGCAGTTACAAGCGGATGATAGACCTCGGTTAAGGAGGGGAGGCCATGATCGAGTGCCGGGGCCGCAACGGCTGGTTCAGGTATGACTCCCACCAGGTTCTGAACGGGCAGGAAACCACCTGCGTGAGTATTTATTCATCACGCCGGGGCGAGTTTCCGCCCATTTACCTCCAGGGCCCCAAGGCCGAAGTCCTGGAGCTTCTGGATCAACTGAGAAAGGAGGTGAAAGAGGCATGAGCGAAGCGCATGGGCTGAACATCAGGTTTTTGTGCCAGGGGATGATGAAGCTCGGGCCGGAGCAGTTGCCCGAAGGCTTCCTGGCCTGGAGCCGGGAAGACCAGATCAGATGGGCGCAGGAGTTCTGGGCCGACCGCACCCGGAAAGACATCCTGGATGCGGTGGCCTACCTCACCGTGGAGGAGGACTCCGTGCCCGACTGCCTGGAAGTGGACGGAAAAGATTATCCCATACTGGCCCAAACCCCGGCATGGGAAGCCTTCAATGCCCCGGACAGCCAGGTGTTGATTCCCGTGGAAGGGGAGGACTGATGCACACCAGCCATTTCTGGCGGTTCTATGTGAAAAACGATCCGAACCTGGTGTCCATCGCCCTGAAGACCCCGGAGTGGTTTCGGGGCCGGAGATACCCGGCCCTGGCTCCCCGGGAGGACATGTTGGCGATGGAGGAAGACGAGTACCGGCGGGAGTACCAGGCGATCCTGGACCGGCTGGATCCCCACATGGTCTATGAAGAGCTGGGACAGGACAGCATCCTGCTGTGTTGGGAGCCGCCGGGCGCCTTCTGCCACCGGCGCCTGGTGGCCCGGTGGCTGGAGGAGAGTCTGGGGATCGAGGTTCCCGAACTCCCACACAATTACAACCCCAGACAAAAAGACCTTTTTTGATAAGGAGGTGAGCGGATGGTTACGGTGGTGGTGGACATCGTCAACGGGATCATCGAGGACGTTTCCGCAGACGGCCCTGCAAGGGTGATCGTCCTGGAGCAGGACAAGTACCTGGAAGAATGGGGAAGCCCCCGGTTTTACGAGGATGGAACCCCGATATTCTTCAAGGATTACGAGGTCCGGGGGACCGGGGTCAACCCGGAGTATGTCCGGCGGATAGTCGGAAAAGTGGAGCAACCCCGGTGCGATATCTGCCTGGGTCCCCGGGGCAGCGAAGACGGGCACATCGACGACGATGAGCACCATGTCAGGATGTGTCCCGCCTGCGCGGCCAAAAAGGCCCGAGGAGAACTGGAAGTGGCATAACACTATTTTTTAAAGGAGGTGCAACGATGCCGTTTTATCTGAAGCACGTGCCTTACGCGACCTGGCACGTTTACCTGATGGAGGCCCGGGACGAAGACGAGGCTCTCTATGAAAAGGACGGAAAGTATCAAGGGTATTTCGATACTGAGTCCCGGGAGGACTGCGAACTTTTCGGGCCTTTTGCCACCAGGGAGGAAGCCCTGGCCAGCGACCAGGCCCGAGTGGAGGGAAGGTGAACCATGGCGAAGAAAAAACCGAAGGCCACGAATGACTGCGCCGCCTGTGAATTCTGGAAACGGAAAGCCAGCCCCATCAAGGGCAAACTGATTCCTGGCGGCACCGGCAAATGCACCCGGAAGGAGGGGCTGTGCGGCAACTACAAGCCCAAGGACCCCCATCCGGGAAAGAGAATAAAACCTAAAAAAGAAGAGGGCCTGCGCCCACAGGCCCCCGAACCCTCTTCCCAGACCCCGTCAAACGGGAGCTGCGAAGTCAACCTGTCTTTAATCTATCCGAACCCTGACCAGCCGGTGCGACGTGAAGTCGCATAAGTAATTGTTTTGACTCGCATGCAAGTGAGGACAAAACCTCCTGTTCCGTCAGGAGTAGCCTACCAGGACATGCAGAGGTTGGCAACTCTTCTGTGTGAAGCTCCTG
>Ga0194111_10002718_pt1 | contig 21387 bp, 8 predicted proteins | sample TA2KigC300mmetaG_FD_146194 | JGI IMG/M metagenome (GOLD analysis project Ga0194111, IMG submission 146194) | Freshwater microbial communities from Lake Tanganyika, Tanzania - TA2015033 Kigoma Deep Cast 300m | ecosystem: Environmental > Aquatic > Freshwater > Lake | place: Tanzania: Lake... | reverse complement strand
GCAATAGTTCGGTTTTTCCTTTGCCTGCGTTGAAAATCGCGGATGACTCTGCGAAACGCTGTTCGGAGACTCTCCAAACAGGCAGTTGAAAATGTTCCACTCGATGATCGAACCAAATCTCGGAACGCCTGGACTCGCGTGCCACGCCGGCGGCATCATCCACAGCCTGGACGATGCGTCTGGCGATTTCTTGGCGATACTTGACGTTTCTCCGTTTGAGCATGCTCGCGGTGGACGATTTGCCCACTTGAACGTGCGGCGATTGATCACCGCTGGCTCCCGTCAACGGCAACACAAAGAGACCTGGAGAATACCGTTCTCTCAGCAACTTTCGCGTGTCATACCAGAAGTCGGCGGACAGGTACAATTCACCCTCGACGGCCTGCGATGGGCAGTAGAGCGTTATCGCCATTCCAGTGATCTGCCCGTCCCGCCAGAAAAAGAGCGCATCGACCGAATCATCTGATGCGCCTTCAAGATGCGAGAAGTTAGGATCTTTGGTGTCACCGTACATGCGCGTTGTGCCGTCGAAATAGACGGCTCGCCTGTTGCGGGCAACGGAGGCATGGCCAAGAGCCGAACTAAACTCTCCAGGCTGCCGTGACTTCCACGCGCGCGCAACGACCGCGGCGATTTGTCGTTCCAGGAAAGCCAGATATTCCCGGGGTCGCATGACGTTCTGTTGCGCGGCTGGAATGCGATAGGCCCAACTGCCCGCGAAGTCGTAAGGATGCAGATCGGTTTCGTCGGCGTCAGTGATTGCCGGCGCCGTATGCGTATGGGTCGCCGAAATCACGATCTTCATTTGGTCAAGGTCAGGAAGAGATCCGGCGATGAGTTTGCGGACGTTCTCGACAGTCTTCCTGCGAATGCCGACGAGATCACAGGAAACCCACACGGCCTGATTGATCGAGCCTTGCTGATCGCGCGTCTCGATGGCCAAAGCGGTTACCGTGATCGGATCATGGGCTTCGTTGCTGATTCGTGTGTGGTACTGGCCGGCCAGAGCAACGGGTTTGTCGGGGACGATGCTCTCGGTGGCCCAGCCGAAGGACAAGCGCCCCGCCCTGCCGGGGGAGTCGGCCGCGAGACCGCGATTCGAAACGGTGAGAACAAAAAACAGCGAGAGAACGGTTGAGCGCATACATCAATCTTTGACTTCGATAATCTGCAACATTCCGCCGATCGGCAATTCCTTGAAAACCGTTTGCGTTTGGCCACTGGGCCAGCGCACTTCAACCGATTCCACCTTGGTGGCATCACCGAGACCAAAATAAAGCGGCAGCAAACTTTGAGAGAGGTAGCCGGACTTGCCGTCGCTATATTGAGTCAACAGCTTGCCGCCGGCGCGAACGGTGACCGTGGCGCCAAGCCCGTCGCGATTTGATTTAGTCCCAATCAGCTTGATTTTGAGAAACTGAACGCGCTTTTTCTCAGTGAGGTTGCTGATCAGCATTTGCGGGCGGTCATTCAGATCATTCGTTACCAGATCCAAGTCACCGTCGTTGTCGAGGTCAAACGTTGCCGATGATCGAGAGCTCAGTGTGCCGGTAATAACAAGTTTGCCAGTTTTTCCTGCGCACAATTCATGCGTTTTGTCGCTCTCATCGCAATCGAGAGTGAACCAATTTTTTTCGATCCTTTGCCGACCGCGTGGCTCGACGCCAACGAGAAATTCGCTGTCAAGGAACTGTTCTCCACGCTCGTTTAAGAGCACAGAGTTGATGGCGTAGCGAAATGGATACCCCATTCCCGCCGTCACGAACATATCTTCGTATCCATCTGCGTTGAGGTCACCGACGCTCATGCCCCACGGCCAGTAGGTCTCGACACGCAGACGCTCCGAGACTTCGACGAACTTTCCCTTGCCGAGGTTTTCGTAGAACGCGTTGCCAAAAATATTGTTCGCCGAGCCTTGCAGGTATTCCTCGGTCCATTGGATCGCGCAGTACGGCTCGCTCTTCGCCTTCTCAATATCGAGCCGGAAGTTCAGCGCCTGTTCCGTTTGCGGTTTGGTCATGTCCGAATGCATGTCGGTCACGAATAGATCCATCCGGCCGTCCTGGTTGTAATCGAAAAACTTCGCCTGCATCGAACCCCACGGTGTTTTTAGAAAGTGCGCGGCGGTCTTCTCGACAAATCCTTTGCCGCCCTGATTCTCGTGGTAACGATCGTCGCCCTGCATGTTGACGACGTAGAGATCGGGGAAACGGTCCTGGTTCAGATCGACGAAGGCCGCATCACCACTCCAACTCCCATCGCGAAGGTTCAACTCTTTGGAAACGTCCTTGAACTTCCGGCCGCCGAGGTTCCGATAAAGAATGCTGACTTCCATTCGCTCCGGAAACAGATGACCGGAGAACGCGTCTGGAAACGCAATGTAATAGCCGCCCCGCCCGCGCTCGTTGCTTGTGTAAACGCCGACGTTGGCCACAAATAGGTCGAGCAACCCGTCGTTGTCGAAATCGAAGAAAACAGCGCCCGACGAATGCCCCACGTAATCCACGCCGGCATCTTTCGAGATGTCGCGAAAGCGGCCTTGTCCCAGATTCTCGAAGAGATGATTGCCATGACGCACGGTCGTTACAAACAGATCGGGGTCGCCATCGTTTTCAATGTCCGCGAACGAAGCGGTGACCGCTATTTGATCCGGCAAACCAACTCCGGCCTTTGCAGTGATGTTTTCAAATCTTCCCTTGCCGAGATTCCGCCAAAGCTCGTTGGTCCCAAGTTGCGTCGTGAAATAAAGGTCGAGCAGTCCATCGCCATCCACATCTGCAACAGCCAACCCATTGCCGTGGTCATAATGCGCCGCCTTGTACGTTTTCCCGGCGTCATCGACAATTCGATGCTCAAACGTGATCCCGCTTTCGGCGGCGCGATCTGAGAATTGGAAACCGTAGAACACCTGCGCGTTTTTGGCTGCGGCAGCCTGCTGTTGTCGCCGACTCTCGAGCAGCGTCAACGTGATGGCTGCGTCCGGCTGTGTGTCAGCCGCGCGCGCCAACAGCATATTGCTTGCAGCGAGCAGGAGCGCGGCGTTTACGCTACCGTTTACGCCGCTTCCACGCGCGAAAAAACGAGCGTGCCTGAATAGTCGCAACATGATGGCAATCCCGAAACCGCAGCGCCGTAAACGCCCCGCTCCTTTGGTTGCGAGGTCTTGCAGCTCAACCGCGAGTTTGTGCAGTGTCTGTTGCATATGACGGAGTTTGCGGATTAGGGGCGTCCGGCCACATTGGGGGCCCTTCGCAAAATCGTCGGTGACTCCGCAGGCACGCTCACGCGCTCGATGACTCCGCCAGGCCATCGTATCTCCAGTGCTTCGATGTCCTTCACGCGCCCGACAATGATGTCGGTGGAGTCCTGCGACCAATAGCCGGCGCCCAGACGAATCTCGTGAGTCGGCCCCATCGAGCCGCCGCGAAATACTGGCCTTATGATTGCGCCGACAGCATGCGGGTTCTCCCGCGAACCTTCGAGATGCACCCGCAATCCCGGCTCTGCGCGGATGTTTCGATAAAGCTTGGTGGCATCGCGATTCTGTCCAACCGCAATATCGAGGCGCCCGTCATGGTTGAAATCAGCGAGCGCAACGCCGCGAGCCTCACCGCCAATCTCAAATCCACTCTCCGCTGGCGAAGAGGCGGCAAAATTCCCGCGGCCATCGCCGCGCAACCACAGTCCGCAACCCGCATCCAGCCGGCTTTCCGACGCGGCTACGCCAAAGAAATTCTGCGCCAGAAAAAGGTCCTGGTCTCCGTCGCCATCGAGTTCACCCGCAGCAATGCCAAAGACCGGAGAGAACTGCGCTTCAACAGGAAGCCGCCGCACATCGAAGTGCTCGCCGCGATTGAGCAAGACAACCGAGTCAAGCGAGGCAACGCTCATTCCATTCATTGACAGCAAGCCTGCATCCAGAATTTCAGGAATAGCGGCGGCGCTGAACGTGGCAAAGTTTGGGAAGCGTTCGCGCAGCCTGGGAAACACAGCGCCCAACGCACCCCAATCGCGCGCTGGAACGAGCTTCCTCGAAGCGGAATCGTAATAAGCTTCGACCAGGGCTAGCCCCGCGGCGCCGCGCGTCGCTCCGAAATACAGATGCAGCGGTTTGCTCAGGAATCGCTGACGAGACGTATTTCGCCCCCAATTTCCTGCGACGAGATCGAGCCGCCCATCGCCGTCGAAATCTCCTCCCGCGACGCTGTTCCACCAGCCAGTGAACTCGGCGAGTGTTGGCTGTTCAATGCTAGATGATCCAGGGCTTTGGCCGCTCAGCGGCACATCCCATGCAACAAGTTTGCCGCGTTCATTTCGAAAAATCCGCAAAGGTCCCCACTCGCATGCGAGAACAAGTTCAGGCCAGCCATCACCGGTGAGATCGGCAAACAAAGCGCCGCTGACCAGTCCGATATTTGCCAGTGGCCGGCTGGCATCGACATCAAAACGCAAGTGGCCGCTTTCATTGCGCAACATGGCCGACGACGCAGGTTCAGGATAGCGGCCCGCGATGACGCGGCTTCCGACGAACAAGTCCAAATCGCCATCTTGGTCAATGTCCGCCAGGGCGAGTGGTCCGGTGCTGCTTGCCGAACGCAACAAGTCTTCATTCGCTGTTCCCGTCACAACCGAAAACTCGCGGACCGAAGGGCCGTTCGTCGCCCCCGCCTCATAATTCGCGAGGCCGAGCAGCAACACCAGATTGGTGGCATTACGGCGCCAGCCCAGCACTGTAGTGAGGTCTTGCTCGGCCGGAACCTCAAACGCCTTCGCGCGCTGGCGAACGAACCGGCCTTGGCCATCATTGCGGAACACGCCGAGGCGTCCACCGCGTCCGGCGCCGATAAACAAATCGTCCCATCCATCACCGTTAAAATCGCACCAAGTTACTCCTGGTCCGAGATCACTGAATTTGCGGGGCAACAAAGGCTGGCGGGCGAAATCGTCAAATGGTTCGTCCACATGCTGGTGCCCAAGCAAATGACTAACGTCCTCGAAGAAAGGTGTTGTCTCGGAATCCAAGTCGCGCGGCTTGGCAATCAACGCAACGGATTCGTCCAGTTCAAAGACGTGATTGGCTGGCGCATTCGTGATCATGCTTCGCCTTCCATTCCGCCACGTAACTTCGATGGTGAGACGATTCGTCGCGTTTCCAGCAGCGAAGGATCGCACGAAATCATCGCTCGAAAGGTAACGTCCGCCACAGATGAATTCCTGGCTCTGTGCTGGCAAGGCCGGCGTTAGGACGCGAACTTTTGCGCCAACACCGCGTGTGTTGGGTGGAAGACCGCGCAAGCACACCGCGACTCGCGGGGCAGATGAGTCATTGCGATACACAAGCGGCGGATCGTTGAGGCAATGAATGATCGCGTCGAGGTCTCCGTCATTATCGAGATCGGCCAGCGCCATGCCATGGGAGGTTTGACGCGAGTCGAAACCCCACACGCTGCGCGTGTCTTCGAAGGTTAAGTCGCCGCGATTGCGAAACGCTGCGTTAGGAGTGTCCAGGCGCGGAAAGCGTTTGCGCAAGCGAAGCTGATCGATGGCCGAAAGGTTTTTCTTTAGCTCATCGATTTCACGAGCAATGTCGGCGTGCTGCAGATCGCGCCAGTGGCCGGTTGTGACGAGCAGGTCTTCGTAACCGTCGAGGTCGACATCGAGAAAGGCCGGACACCAGGACCAATCGGAGGCATCGAGCCCGGCCAGCCGGGCGACTTCGGCATAGGCGCCGTTGCCGCGGTTGCGGAAGAGAGTATTGCGCGGAGATTGGGGCCGGTCATCGGATGTATTGCGAACTTGTGCGAAGGCCACCGCATCCATGACCTGAACTTGCCGCCGGGCGTGCTCGCGGCTGAGCATGTCGGCAACAAAAAAGTCGTCGTGGCCATCGCGATCAACGTCGGCGAAATCCACTCCCATCGAGAAAAGGCTGGTTTGCCTGATCGCAGGTCGCGCCAATGCGCGGAATCGGCCGCGTCCGTCATTGATCCAGATGCGGTCCGGCGACTGAAAATCGTTGCAGACGTACAAATCCGGCGCGCCATCGCCATTGATGTCGCGAAACATTGCCGACAATCCCCAGTCGTAAGGCGTACGGGCGGGCATGCCGCGCTCGTCGAGGAAAGCGCCGTTCGTCCAACTCACCGGCACGAAACGGCCATTGCCGGCATTGCGATAGAGGACGTCTGCTTCACCGTTTTCAAGAACGCCGCCCGCTCGATCGAAAGTGAATCGATTCGCCAGGCCGGGAGTAGTGGCGGGCTGTCCGTTAAACGAGAGAAGCTGGTAGACTCCATTCGTGACGCGGAGGTTGAAACGCGGGTCTGGCATGTCACGCATCGTGTCATTGCGGTAATTAACGACGTAAAGATCGAGCAAGCCATCGCGATCGATATCAGCCAAAGCCATCGACATACTGCCACTGCCGCCGCGCAAACCCGACGTCTCTGTGGCCTCGCGAAACTTTCCCTGGCCATCGTTAAGAAAAAGGCGCGTGCCTCGTGCTATGCCATTGACGAGCAGATCGAGATTGCCATCGCCATCGATGTCGGCAAATGTGGCGCCGGTCGAGGCTTGGCCGGCGCACGAAACACCGGCGGTCGCTGTGATGTCGGCAAAGCGCCAGCGGCCGAGATTGCGATAGAGCGCGTTGCGCGAATCCAAGCCGCAAAAATAGAGATCACAAAGCCCATCGCCGTCGATGTCACCGGCGGCCACTCCGGAGCCGTTTAGGAAAATCTGATTCGTAAGAGACTTCTCTTCGCTGAGCAGATTGGTGAAGTTAATCCCGGAAATCGCCGGGCTGATCTCTGTAAAGCCCGCCTTTCCCGCCGAAGGGACCACCAATGGCGCGCGACGATGTCCTTCGAGTTGTTGCCAGCTCAGCGCGGCTGCCACCAACTCTAACGAGCCTGCGAGAGCGAGCCAGCAACCTATTAGGGAACGATGGAACACAGCGCTGAAATAGTAGCTGTTGCAGCAGTCGGTGTATAGAGGCGGTTCTGCTGACGTGACAGGTCCGACACAACTGCCGAGGCATTCTTTCTCGCGTCAGCGTCTTGGACTGCGGCAGTCCTCTGCCGCTTTGGGAGTCCCCTGACCCGTCGAAAGCGCCAGAGGACTGGCGCAATCCAAAACCTGGCGGCCTTTGGGCGGCCGCTTGAAGACAAAGAAGGCTTACTGCCGAAGACGATAAAATCTTTTGGCGCCTTGCACAGGAGCGGTGAGCGACTTGCCGGTGGGCACCGGCGTCACGTTCTGCCAGTTGGATGGCGAGATGGAATCGCTAAATTGCAAAGCTCCCTCTCCAGTCCAGGAAATGACGATGTTGGCGCCTTGCACAGCAGCCGTAAGACGGCCTGGTGGCGCAGCTCCCACACCGCCGCTAATCTTGGCGTTGTCGAAGTAACCGCGCACAACATCGCCGCCTGCCCGAACGTATGCGCCCAAGCCAAAGGTCAGTCCTTGCGAATACGCAAAGGGAACCTCCGCGCCGAACACATCATCCAGGAAAAGCTTCACGGTCGCGCCATTCGCCACAATCTTCATGCGATGGTTCTTTAGGTCGTTGAAACGCGCCGCATCGAAGACCGCAATATTGACTCCAGCATCCGTTGGGTTGTCATCGGCTTGGCCGGTTACTTTGTTGTAACGCCAGCCAAAATTGTTGCCGTCGTGCGCTGCGTGTTCGTTAAAAAACACGAAGTTTCCAGCGGGTTCTTTGATCCAAATGCCCGCGCGTTGCCTCGCGCCGGTGCCAGTGACAAGCACGAAATCCAGCAGCGTTCGATCAATCTCGAATGTCACCGGTGCAGTTGCCGCCGCCGTGTATTTGTTCGCGGTGAAAAGCGCGAAGCCGGGCCACGCGGCGCTTTCGACGGTGACGTCGATCTTCACCTGTCCATTCGCCACGGTCAGCGCAGATTCGGGAGTGGCCGTGCCAGTGTCGAACGCAGTCGAGTCCAGAACCCATTTGGCAGGATCAAAGGCATTTCCCGAAAACTCGTCCGTCAGGAGAACCTGCGGCGTGGCGACCACCTCCACCGACAATGAGCCAGCGACGCAGTTCGCAGGCGTGCTGGCGATTTCGAAAGTTGTCGATCCCAAACCAACCGGAGTGACAGTAATGTTCTGTGCATTCGGAGCGCCAGCCGCGAAATTCAAATTTAACACGCCATTAACAGCGCCCGCCGGAACGGCAACCGCCGGATTGCGGCTGGTGATTGTCACCGTCGCGGCCGCGGCGTCGTTGACCAATTGCGGAATCGTGACGGCGACCTGTTTGCCGGCGTCGGATTGTGTCATCGACACGCTTTGCTCTGAGAAGCTCGAACACGGGAGCACATATTGGATTTTGACGTTGTCAAATTTGCCGAGCACTGTATCGCCAGTCGCGCGAGCGTACGCGCCGAACTCCACGAAAACACCCGACGCGACCTCGAACGGGAACTTCCCGCCCGAGAGACCATCGAGAAAGACTTCGACGCTGCTGCCATCGGCCACGAGCTTCATCTTGTGCAGTCCCGCGTCTTGGTCGAGCGCGTCGAACACCGCAATGTTGTTGCCACCACCGGTGGCGCTGCCGGGATTCACGTTTACTTGCCAGCCATTCTCACCGAGGTTGTGAGCGAAGAGCACATAGCGAGAGCGGTCGCCTGTCGTGAGGTACACACCGGTTCGGCCGGCGGAACCAGCTTGCTCGATCGACGTTCGATCGACTTCCACCATGAGATTCAAATCTTTGAGAGCGACGTAACTCTTGGCTGTCTTCAACGAGGAACCAGACCAGAAGTCAGATTCTCCGGCGCCACTGATGTTCAGCGCACCGCCAGTTTGGGTCACGGTGTAGGTTCCTGTGCCAACCTCGAAGGGACGATTCGAACTTTGCCACTTGGCATTGTCAATGGTTCCGGCTGCAAAGTTTTCTTCCAAAACCACGCCAGGACCGGAAATGACCACGACCGTCAAGCTGTTCGCGGCGGGCAAGTCTCCTTCAGCCGAAAGCCGAGCATTACCCAAGGCCACGCCGCGGACCCGAAAAGTTGCCGTATTGGCGCCGCCGGCAGGGAACGTGATGTTCAACGCCCCACCAGTTCCTCCTTCCGGCGCCGCAATGGCTGGATCGCTGCTGACCACCCTTACCTGAACGGGGCCCTGGGAGTTCCGGCCTTGTGGAATTCGCACCGTGATTGGGGGACTGAGTTGGCCGACGCGTGCGCTGGCCGCTGTCGGGGCAAACGTCGTGCCGCCTGTGGTGATAACGCTGAGATTGTCCCAAGTCGTATCCGCAGTGTCATTGTTGGCGCGCGCATACGAACCGAACTCAAAAATGACGGGGGAGAACGGAAACTTCACCTCGGCGCCCTGAATCCCATCCAGCAGTAACTTCACCGTTTTGCCATCAGCAATCATGCTCATCTTGTGCAAACCGCCATCATCGAACGTTCCACCATTGAACGCGGCAATATCGGTGCCGCTGCCGGTGGGCACGTCGCCCGTTTCGCCAATCTTGCGATTGTATCGCCAGCCACCCTCGGCCCGAACGTCAGCGAAAAGGACGTAACTGGTTTTCGCCTCGTTAAGAATCCACAAGGCGCTTCGTGAAGCCGTGCCGACGCCTGCTTCAGCCACGCGATCTATACTGAGCGTTATCGTCTCCGACTCGGATGGCGCAAAGGTCGGCACAAGACGGAGCGTGCCGCCCGACCACCATTGTTTACTCGTCGTGCCAACGAATTTCATCACTCCACCACCTGCCACAGCATGGATGTCGCCCGTGCCCCCCTCAAAGAACGGCGCATCAGCTTGATATTTTGCCGGATCAATTGCGTTGGACGAAAAGTCATCCGAGAACACCTGGATCGTATCCGGGACTACGGTCTCGACTTTGATGTTATCCCACGTGGTATCAGCCGTGTCGTTGTTGGCCCGGGCGTAACTGCCAAACTCAAAGATCACCTTAGAAAACGGGAACTTGACTTCGGCCCCCACCTGCCCGTCCAGCAATAGCTTCACCGTCTTGCCGTTGGCAATCATCTGCATCCGGTGCAAGCCGCCATTGTCAAAAGTCCCGCCGTTGAAAGCTGCGATGTCAGTTCCGCTGCCGGTCGGCACGTCGCCAGGCTCGCCAATCTTGCGATTGAAACGCCAGCCGCCTTCCCCGCGAACGTCGGCGAACAGCACGTATTTATCTTTGGTTTCATTGAGGATCCACAAAGCGCTGCGCGAGGCCGTTCCGACGCCGGCTTCGGCGACTCGATCCACGCTGATCGCGACGGGAGTGGCTTCCGTCGCCGTGAAGGCTGGCACGATGCGCAACGTTCCGCCGGACCACCATTGCTGGCTGGTTGTTCCGACGAACTTCATGACGCCGCCGCCTGCCTCGGCGTGGATGTCCCCTTTGCCGCCTTCGAAGAAGGGAGCATCCGCCTGATACTTGGCGGCATCAATGTTGTTCGCTGTAAAATCGTCCTGGAAAACGACGGCCGTCTTGAGATTGGTTTCGATTTTTAGATTATCCCACGTGGTGTCTGCGGTGTCGTTGTTGGCGCGCGCGTAACTGCCAAACTGGAAGATCACTTTCGAGAACGGAAACTTCACCTCCACTCCGACTTGCCCGTCGAGCATCAGTTTTACGGTCTGGCCGTTCGCCACCATTTGCATCCGGTGCAAACCGCCATCGTCAAATGTCCCGCCATTGAAGGCGCCGATGTCCGTGCCGCTGCCGGTGGGCACGTCACCCGTCTCGCCGATTTTTCGGTTGAAGCGCCAACCGCCCTCGCCGCGCACATCGGCGAACAAGACGTATTTATCTTTCGCCTCGTTAAGAATCCACAGCGCGCTGCGCGAAGCAGTCCCGACACCGGCTTCAGAAACGCGATCGAGGGAGATCGTCACGGGCGTCGCTTCGGTAGCATTGAAAGTCGGAGCGATTCGCAGAGTGCCGCCCGACCACCATTGCTGGCTCGTGGTGCCAACGAACTTGATGACCCCACCGCCGACTTCAGCGTGGATATCACCTTTGCCGCCTTCGAAGAACGGCGCGTCCGGCTGGTATTTGGCGGGATCGATGGTGTTGGCAGAGAAGTCGTCCTGAAAGACAACGGTCGAGATTTGGGCTGAAACCAACGGCGCCCATAAGGTGAGCAGAAGCAACGCGAAGGGAAGTTTCAGGGGCAGCTTCGGACCGGTTGTTGATTGATTATGCATTACTGGTTGGTTCATAGCTCTACGTGTTTTACCTTTGTCTGCTCCGACACGGACACTGTCTCCGTCTCCATGGTTTGACTGGCGATAGCACGGCTTAATTTCCAAGCGCCTTGACCATGGGTCTGTGATCAAAACGCAAGAATAAATGAAGGCAGCATTCATGGCTGCTCTTACTTGCAAAACAGACCTACGGGATGTGTGGATAACAAACGAAAGAGATGCCTCCGTCAAGATTATTGATGATTCTTTATGCAGCAATTCTCACTATGCTCACTAAAGGAGCGCGGACCGCCGAGTCCGCGCGTTTTGTGTTTATCTCGATGGTTCCTCTCGCGGACTCGTCGGTCCGCGCTCCTTTAGAGTAAGAATTGCTGCATGACACCCTATTCATTCCGACCATTCCGAGGCCATGCGGCTTTTTTCTTGAGCCAAGCACTTGGGGTCGATAGGTTCGCGCGACGAACAGCGTTAAATGTCCTCGTTGCCCCAGATTCTATGACCAGTCGATATATTTCAATATTGGCGATTTCTGTTTTGCTTGCAGGGCACACCAAAGCTCAGGACATCCCTGTCGCAAAGGGCTATCGCCGACCGTCGCCAGCGGAAAAGGAGTGGCGGGACAAGAATCTCCCAGCGGCCAAGAGCGTGCGCCCGAATTCACTGGCAGTCCAACGCATTAACGCGCATCGGAAGACTCAAGGCTTGCCCGCTCTCGACTTGCCGACCTCAGTCCTGGGCGATGAGTTCGTGCAGGAAGGAGCAATTAGCTTGGCTTCGGCTAATCCAGGCGCGTTTACGGGAAGATTACCGCCAGCGGTGGATAACAGCCTGCTGCCGTCGTTTCCGCCGGTTCGCACCCAGGGCAATATGGGATCGTGCGTCTCCTTTGCCACGACTTATTATGTGGCGACGCACATGTTGGGTCTGGCTCGCGGATGGAACAATAGGAACGATGACAATACTCTCAAGCTCTCGCCGAAATGGACTTATTCGCTGGCCAACGACGGAGAAGACAACGGGTCTACTTTTGAGGAAACCATCGCGATCTTGCTCAAACACGGAGCTGCCACCTGGTCGGATTTCCCTTACGTAGGAGACACCGGCGTTCCGAAGAACTACCGGGAGTGGAGCCGAGACGCGGCTGTTTGGCGCAAGGCAGTCAACCATCGCATAGCAGAGAGCGGAACGATTCGCGAGATTCACACGGCGGCAGGTCTCTCGAAGCTGAAAGCGACCTTGGCGAATGGATACGCCGTGCTTTTCGCGTCCGACATCGACGGATGGACCTACCTGGCTGCAAAGGACGATTCCGCTACCGCTGAGGACGACAAATTCGCCGGGCGGAGGGTTTGCGTCGCGGTAAAGCCCGTGGCGGAGGGTGGGCACGCTATGACTGTTGTGGGTTACAACGACAATCTCTGGGTGGATTTGAATAAGAATGGCGCCGTCGATTCAGGCGAAAAAGGCGCTTTGCGAATCTGCAATTCCTGGGGCACAAGGTGGAAGCCGGGCGGCGCTGATCCAGCCGATGACGGATTCACCTGGATCGCCTATGACGCGATACGCCCATTGTCCGCCGTGTCTGGAGTGGATAACACGGGACGCGCTCCGGGCAAGCTGGATGCGACCCGGACGCCGTTCTTCGACAACGAGGTGTACTACCTGGTGGCACGACCGAGTTACACGCCGAAGTTGCTCGCGCAATTCACGCTCACACATTCTGCGCGAGAGCAGCTGAAAGTCTCGCTCGGCGCATCCGCTGCCAACGCCACCGCTCCGACGAAAACATGGGATCCCGAAGCGTTGAAAAATCAGGGTGGAAGTTTTGCGCTTGACGGCAATGAAACCCCAATTGAGTCGACGTTTGTGTTTGATTTGTCCGACATCGCGACCACGGGCGCTTTCCGTTATTACCTTTCGATCTCCGATAACAAAGCGGGCAGCGAAGCGAGGCTAACCGACTTCCGCCTCGTGGACATGGCTGGACAAACGCTCGGCGTGGCCACTTCCGGTGTGCCTGGCGCCGCCGATAATTCAACCGTGCGCGTCAATCTGAACTACACGCTGAACGCACTGACTGTCACGAGCGTCGCGTCGGTCAACGGCATGGTCGGGACGCCATTAAATTACAATGTCACTGCGACAGGGAATCCTGCCAGCTTCGCGGCGAGCGGGCTGCCGCCCGGCCTTTCCATTAATCCGTCGACCGGACAAATCTCTGGAGCCCCGACTGCGGCCGGCGCCTTTGTAGCAAGTCTGGGTGTCAGCGGCGCCACGGGAACTGGGGGTGGAGCGGTCACGTTTACGATTGCGCGCGCGCTGCTTGACGCGCCGGTAATCACCGGCGCCACGACAGCTGCCGGGACCGTCGGCCAGGCCTTCACGTACTCGATCACCGCGTCTGGCAATCCTAACGGTTATAACGCCGTTGGCCTTCCCTCGGGGTTGTCCATCGACTCCAGTAAAGGCGTTATTTCCGGCGTCCCGACGACGGCGGGATCGTTTGTCGTCCAATTGAGCGCCAGCAATGCAGGAGGCCCAGGAACGCGCGCTTTGACCATCACGATCAGCCCGCCTCCGCTGACAGCGCCATCTATTACGAGTGCAACTTCTGTCAGTGCCCGATCCGGCAGTCCCTTCACCTATCGCATCATCGCCAACAATAACCCTGCGAACTACGGGGCCGCTGGGTTGCCGCCCGAACTGACGCTCGATGCGAAGACGGGACTTATCACGGGAACGCCCGCAGTCGCCCGGCAGTACACAATTACGCTCAGTGCCAGCAATGCTTTCGGAACAGGATTCACCGAACTTAGTTTGATGGTTGTGGGCGAAAGCAGCTTTGGACCGCCCAACAATAGTTTCGCCAATCGCAGCCCCCTCGTGGGCGCAACCTCGACACTCAACGGCAACAACGGCAATGCGACGGCAGAAACGGGCGAACCTCATCACGCCGGTTTTCCGGCGACTGGTTCGCTTTGGTGGACCTGGACTGCCCCATTCTCGGGCAACGTTACGATCAGCACAGTCGGCAGCAAGTTGGACACGGTCCTTGCGGTTTATTCAGGCGCAGATCTTCAAGCCCTAACACCAGTGGCCAGTGATGATCAAAGCGGCGGCAACGGCGCCAGTTTGGTTCGCTTTGATGCCAACGCGCGAACGGCTTACCAGATTGCTGTGGACGGGCGCAACGGAGCGACCGGCGATATTACCCTGAACCTGCAACTCGCGGGCACAGGGGCGGCGCCCTCAAATGACATCTTCACGAACCGCGTTGTCCTCACTGGCACGAACATCACAGTCATCAGCCATAATCTGGAAGCAACGGCCCAGACCGGTGAACCAAGGCATGCAGGCAATCCTCCGGCCAAGTCTGTCTGGTGGTCCTGGACCGCGCCTTCAGCCGGACGAGTTTCGATTAGCACTCAGGGAAGCGATTTCGACACGGTCCTGGCGGTTTATTCGGGCGCAGCCCTGACCTCTCTTGTTGAAGTCGCCAGCGACGACCAAAGCGGTATTAACAACACGAGCAAACTGGCCTTCAACAGTGCCGCGGGTGTCACTTACCACATCGCCGTCGATGGCTTCAGCGAAGCAACGGGCAATATTAGGCTGAGCCTTGCTGTCGGGGCTGCCATCAGCTTGCCGGCCAATGATAATTTTGCTCAAAGCGCTGCGTTGACCGGGCGCAGCGTCACGATCAACGGATCGAACGAAAACGCCACGGCTGAAGCAAGCGAACCGGCCCATACCGGGCTGCGAGCTCAATCTTCCGTTTGGTGGAAATGGACGGCCCCGGATACGGGAGGAGTGACCGTGGATACAGCGGGGAGCGATTTCGACACCTTGCTTGGAGTTTATACGGGCCGGAGCCTTAGCGAACTGGTGGCTGTCGCGAGCAACGACGACGACGGCGCTCTTTTCACAAGTCGAACGAGCTTTTCTGCCACCAGAAACGTCGTCTATTACATCGCCGTCGATGGTTTTGAAAGCGCTGTCAAAAGGGGCGTGGGCAAGATCGTGCTGCACATCGACCTTCCAGCGGGCGGCCCAAGCAACGATCATTTTACTAACCGCATTAAACTAACCGGCGCGAATCCGTCGAGCGCCGGTTCCAACGCCAACGCCACCGCGGAGGCAGGTGAACCAAAACACAATAAGCAAACCGCGACGAAGTCGGTCTGGTGGAGTTGGACCGCGCCCGCGACAGGCCAGATGGAATTTACGACCTCAGGTTCCAACTTCGATACGCTGTTGGCCGTCTATACAGGAAGCACACTAGCCCAATTGGCAACTTTGGTCAGCAACGATGAAGATCGTTCTGAATTTACCAGCCGCGTCGCATTCTGGGCCGTCTTCGGCACAACCTACCAAATCGCGGTTGATGGCTATTCCGGCGCGCTGGGCGACGTCCGCCTCAACGGACGCCTGACTGAGTCTGGAGAGATCCTTTACGCGACGGATTTCGAGACATTCGACGATGGGCCCGGCGAAGTGGTTGGAACCGACGGCTGGCGAGGCGTGCGCCTGAGCAGCGAGGTTCAAGGCATCATTGATGCTCTGGGCGGATCGGGCCACGCCGCCTACATCGGACTTTTATCCCCCACCAACCGTTCCGGTGTCATCTTTCGGCCATTAAACTTTGATCCGATTGCGCAAGGACGGCCGATTGTGAGCTTTTCCGTGGACTTGGGAATCTTCGACTCGACTAACGACCGGTACGATCTCTTTGCCGTCAGTCTTTACAACCAAGCCGGACAGTACCTGGCTGGTATTTGGTTCAATAATTCCGATTTGACGATCTTTGGCGCCAATGGAACAACGGCCCGGTTCACAACACCGTTGACGTTTGAAACCGAAGTCATGGTTCGATTGGACGCGACCATCAATTTCTTAGCCAATACGTGGTCGGCATCCAGGGGAGGTGTTCCGCTCTTTGAAAACAAGCCTTTTAACGTCGATGCCCGCGCCTTGGATCTGGCGTATATCACTTTTGACTGGTACGTCAGCGATGCCGCTCTTGCCAATGCAGGCGATAATTTCATGCTCATCGACAACTTCTCGGTCGCAGCGAGCGCCGCCTTCAAAGCGCCGGCCATCGTGCTTCCGCCAGAAAGCCAAACCGCTCAGAGCGGGGATATCGTCTTGTTTACCGTTTCGGCGACTGGGGGACTTCCGCTGGAATACCAGTGGTTTCGTGACGGAAACGCTTTGGCGGGACAAACGAACAGCTTTCTCTTTCTGTCGGATGTCCAGGTGCAGGATGCTGGCAGCTATTCAGTAGGGGTGCGCAACTCCGCGGGAACCGTCACGAGCGCCCCGGCCGTGTTAACCATTTTGCCGCCACCAACCACCGAGCCGATCCGAATCGGAATCAAACTCGCGCCGCAACTCCAAATCGAATGGATGTCCACAGCCGGCGCAACCTACCGCATTCAATTCGCCACGAATCTGGTCAATCCTACCTGGACGTTTCTGGGGCTTCCAATCTCAGGCACTGGAGCAATGATCAGTGTTTCAGACAATCTCCCCTTGGCCGGCAGCACGCAGCGATTTTACCGGCTTGTGGGAGGTCCGCCATAAACGCCTCAAGCCCGCAATCTGGCAAGAGCGTGTTTTAGCGAGCATAGGGGGAGCATAGGGGTCAACTCCTAACAATTCATTATTCAATTGGTCTCCGGTCCTTGTCATCGCGAACAATCTCGCGCCGTTCATTTCCAATCGCCGATTTACTCGATCCGCACAGGTTTCGCGATCCGCCTACGCACAGGCGCTACTGACGGCAACCAGTCAAATGAATAATGAGTAGATACGAGCCCAATTGCACTCGGTTCAGGTTCACTGGCCTGAACTTCGGTCCCGCGTACGACGTCTTCACCGATAAGGACGGCGACCGGTTGCTCATGCTTAAATCGATTTACGACGAACCCGAACCCGAAGGCGCAACGCAAGTCACGGTCCTCGTCCATTTCGACCAATACATCCGCCAGAAAGCAAGCGCGGCTTTGCGCGAGGGCGGCGCGAAGTGAATCATCTGGAGAGCGTCCTGAATCGACCGGCGCATGCGTCGCCGCGACAGCGTCTTGGAGGTCTTGGACTGCAGTGACGGAGTCTAGTCTGCGCTACGCTTAAAACTGTCTGGCAGCCTGACGCCAGGCAACGTGCAAAAATCCCTTTTGACCGGCCTTGGGGGCGAACGTATTTTGACGGCGTGGAAAACGCCCCTGCTGCCGCCAGTTTTGGAGAACGGCAGTCTCGTTCTCGCACGCGCTTTATTCGGAATTACCTGAACTGGATTGGGCGGAGAGTGCTCCGCCTGACCTACACCGTTCATGGGCTTGGCGCATTCGGTTTGATCACGCTCGGAGTCATCATGACGAAGTTTTATGTTGCTTCGCGCGTGATTCATCCGCTGATCCGCGCGCAAATTCATCGGGCGGGGGTGCGGTTGCTTCCGATTGTTGGTTTCGTTGCCTTTGCGCTTGGGTTGGTCGTCATCGGTCAAACGGTTTCATTGCTAAGCCGGGTGGGCGCCACCAATTACGCGGGCATTATTATGGTGACAGTTGTCGTCCGCGAACTGGGCCCATTGATTACGGCGCTTCTTGTTCTCGCCCGAATTGGCACAGCAATCGTAATCGAACTGGGCACCGCCCGAGCCCTGGGGGAAGTAGAAGCGCTCGAAGCTCTAGGAATTGATCCAATTCATTATCTGGTCGTTCCTCGGGTGGCTGGCTTGGCCATCTCGATTCTGTCACTGACCATCTATCTGATCTTGATCGCGCTATTCAGCGGTTACCTTTTTGCCTTCCTGCAGGATGTTCCCTTGCGGCCGGGGGATTATTTCAGTCAATTGGCGGCGTCGCTGAGATGGGAGGATTTTGTTCTGCTCGCTTTGAAAGGCGTTAGCTTCGGGGTGATTATCGCGACGGTGACGTGTTACCATGGGCTGGCGCGCCCGTTGCAAATTGAGGAGGTCGCGCATGCGACAACGCGAGCCGTGGTCGAGAGTGTCGTTGTTTGCACGTTGTTGGATGCCGTGTTTATCATCGTCTATCTAATCATGTGAAGGAAGGCGCTGCTCCACTCACCGACGCGGCAACGGCCATTGAAATGGTCAACGTGACAGTCGCGACCGCGTCTGACCCCAACTCCGCGCTGATCGAAGACGTGAATTGGACCGTCTCGCAGGGCGACTACTGGATCATCGGGGGATTGCCAGATTCGGGGAAGAGCGATTTGCTTTCCACGGCCGCAGGATTAACGCGGCCTGCCAGAGGCATTCATCGCGTTTTGGGCCGCGAGATAGACCAACTTTCAGAGGATGAAAAAATTCAGATGCGCTTGCGTGTCGGCGTTGTTTTTGCCGATGAGGGAAGGCTGTTCGGTCATTTAACCATCGCGGAGAATCTGGCCCTTCCCATTTGTTACCATCGGAATTGCCGTTTGGCTGAAGTCCAAGAACGCGTCGAGCAAATCCTCGACATGACCGGCCTTTCTTCCTTGGCTTATAGCACGCCAAGAGCAGTCAATCGCAGTCTGCGTCCGCGAATTGCACTGGCGCGCGCGCTGGTGCTGGAACCGGAACTGTTGTTATTGGACAACCCGCTTCGCGGCGTGGACCCGCGTCAATCGCGCTGGTGGATCGAGTTTCTCAGCGCACTTCGTTCCGGGCACGAAATAATGAATGGCCGCAAGACAACGCTCGTCGTCACTGCGGATGATTTTCGGCCGTGGGCCGAGCAAGGCGAACAGTTCGCCCTAATCAAAGACAAACATTGGATGCTCTTGGGAGAGCGCTCCGGTTTAAGAACGCACGCCGAACCTTTGTTGCACGAGTTGCTCTCGGCGGGATAAATGGCTGATTGATTTATGGCAGTCCAAGACTTGACCCCGCAACTCCGCACGCGTTTGAGCCGAGTCGAACGCGCGGTAGGCTGGTTTGTCATCCTGGCGACTCTGCTGCTGTTGGCCAGCTTCGCGTACTATGTGTATCATATCGCCCAACGCAAAGGATGGTTCCTGACCAAGATTCCCTACCATACGTATGTGGCTGATTCGACCGGATTGCGCGTGGGCGACCCGGTGCGCCTGATGGGATTTGAGGTCGGAGAAATTACCAAGATCGAAGGGATGCCCGCGGGCAAGGACTGGTTCACGCAGATGAACTACAATGTTTTCGTGCGATTTGAAGTGCGCGAGCCTTACTTTGGTTACATCTGGTCTGACTCGAAGGTTCGGATTGGCACTGGAGACTTTTTGGGGAAGCGCGTCCTCGAAGTGAGCAAGGGGGCCACGGGCGAAGTGAGCGTTCAGCCTATTAAGCCAGGATTGCCCATCCGTGTTCTCAACAAAGACCCGAACAAACCGAACGATTGGGTCCTGCTGACCGAGCAGGCAGACGGTTGGTGGATTCCAGCGCAGGAATCGCCCGCTCTCACCATTCGCATGGAACAAATTGCCAATCGCGTCGAAGAAGCGCTGCCGGCCATTTTCAATATGACGAACCAGTTGGGCGGAATAATATCGAATACGGCCAGCCTCACGGCCAACTTAAATTCCACGGTCGTTCAAACAAAACCGCTCTTCACCAATCTCGCTATCATCACTGCGCTCTTAACGAACGAAAATGGCGCGCTGGGCAACTGGCTCATCCCGACGAATCTGAACGCGCGGTTGCAAGAGACGTTGGACTCGGCGAATAGCACGTTAAGCAGCGCCGAAACAAATGTCACCATGCTGGCCACAAACTTAAACCAGACCTTGCTGCACCTCGCCAACATCACGAGCAATTTGAACGCGCAAGTCCAAACCAACGACCAGATGCTGGCCCAGATTTCACGCGCCGTCGTGCAAGCGGATCAACTAATGCAAGGACTGAAGCGCCATTGGCTCTTGCGTTCTGCCTTTAAGGAGAAGCCAACGAATCAATCACGTTCGCGCCCGCGCGCCGCACCGCCCAAAGTCGGCAAACCACAGTGACGCGTTGTGCTGGGAGGCTCTCCGTCCAGCGTCCAGCCAGCCCCGCGCTTCACCTGGTCTTGCTGAATCGATGCAGTTTGCTGGATTCTCTTAAAGAGGCAAAACGCCGTCCAAAATCGCTCATAAGGCCTCTTTTCGGGGCCGTTTTCTGCTCAACTACTTTGCTTGTCGCGGCTTACTCCGGTGACACGGGAATTCTCGACGGTATTTCTCTGGACTGGCGGCGGTCACGACAAAATCATCCGCGTAACGGATGAAATTGACCTTGTCACTCGTTGGACAGCCACAAGTTTGGCTGCGCGCGAGTGTGTGAGTAACCACTGCAAAGCGCGGGCTTTGCCGTAGCGTTTTTCTCTGATGGCCTTTGCAATACGCATCTGCAGCCTTCGGACCGAGCGACGGAGGCTCGCCCAATCGAGCGAATCCCACTCCGAGCTTTTGGGGGTCGAGGACGCACCAATCGACCCGTGAAGATCAATCGTCATTTGCTTTTCCTCTTTTTGTGGAAGGTTCTGCCAATTCTCTTGCAAAGAGAGACCAGATCGACGTGGGCTTATCCACTCCATTACAGAATGGCCTTGGCTTGTTCGATCCTAAATTGTTTGAGAGGCTTCAGACCCTTGGCAGTAGCTCGTTGCCGAGCCGCCCTCCAAACGCCTGCTCCCATAGAATACCTGCGGCGAAACGCAGGGCTTAGTCAGGAACAATCCACGCTAAGCAGTGGCAAACGTGACCTCATGTCACAACGAACGTCCCGGCTCAGGCACGCCGGGCCAATGATGTCCAATTGTTAACCGAGACGTGGTCCCGGCGTTGCCTGGAGCCGGCTGGTTGAACGAAGCCGCTGCGCGGCGGGAGAAGTGAATGTGGTTGGGCTTCGCTGGGTGCATGCTTCTTTACTTGGGCGGATGGTTCCGGGCAGTTTGTTGAACGCAGGACCGGCATTGGGGCCGGTCCTGCATTGTCAAAACATTAACTCCGCACGAACAGCGCTATGCATATAAAAAACATCCCCTCACGCCATTCTAAAAACCTTCGCCGATGATCTCCAACTCTTGCCCATCCTTCCGCGCACCCAGCAGGCTTACTCGTGTCTGTGTGCGCCAACTCTCCGAGTTCTACAACTGCTCTCCAGAACTGATCTCCTCCGAACAGCTCCGCCAGCACTTCATTCATCTCAAAACCACCAAGAAGGTC
>Ga0194111_10002702_pt1 | contig 21442 bp, 20 predicted proteins | sample TA2KigC300mmetaG_FD_146194 | JGI IMG/M metagenome (GOLD analysis project Ga0194111, IMG submission 146194) | Freshwater microbial communities from Lake Tanganyika, Tanzania - TA2015033 Kigoma Deep Cast 300m | ecosystem: Environmental > Aquatic > Freshwater > Lake | place: Tanzania: Lake... | reverse complement strand
GCCGCCACCAAGTACTTCTCAACTTACGGACTCAGCCCCGACGAGGGCAAGAAGATGCTGGCCAAGATCTCGGTCAAGGCCCACTACAACGGATCGCGCAACCCCAAGGCCATGCTCCGCAACAGGATAACCATTGAGCAGGTGCTCAACGCCCCGATCATCGCCTGGCCGCTGGGCCTGTTCGACTGCTGCGGCATCTGCGACGGGGCATCGGCCGCCATCATGTGCCGGACTGAGGACGCCCGGCGCTACCGGCCCAACGGCGACTTCATCACCGTCAAGGCTTCGGCCATCGCCTGCGGACCGGGCTGGGGCAAGGAGAGGACCACCTACGGCTACACCGTCTGGGAAGAGACCGAGGCGGCAGCTAGGCAGGCCTACGCCATGGCCGGCATCAAGAACCCCCGCAAAGAGCTGAGCATGGCCGAGGTCCATGACTGCTTCTCCGTGGCCGAGATGATCGCCGTGGAGTCCATGGGCATCTGCGAGAAGGGCCATGCCAGGGAGGACATCGAGTCCGGCGCCTGGGAACAGAACGGCGAGATCCCGGTCAATATCAGCGGCGGACTGAAGGCCTTCGGGCACCCCGCGGGAGCCAGCGGCGGCCGCGAGGTCTACGAGTTCTACAAGCAGTTCCAGGGCAAGGCAGATGAGCCCTCCCGGCAGCTCAAGGACGTCAAGATGGGCCTGGCCCACAACCAGGGCGGGCATCCCGGCAACTTCGTCGCCGGAATCACCATCGTCGGCGAGCCACCATCAAGGTAGCGGGCAGCGGCCCTTTCCTTGGCCAGCAGAATAGGATATAATAGCTGACAATCGAATAGTCGCAGTGTCGCCATAGACAGCAGGTGTCCCCAGGGCTTAAAGCGTCCGCCTGCCGAGGCAGATCAGTCAGTTACCAACGGCTGTTCGCCGCAGGCCCCGGGCAACACCCCGGGGCTTTCTTCTTGCCCCGGCCGTGCGGAGTACGCACGATTGTGAAGGCAACACTGCAGATGAGGGAACGGCAATGATAAGACAGAAGAAGGAAGAATCGGTTAGGAAGATCCAGGACATGCTCTCCAATTCCACCATCGCCATAGTCACCGACTACCGGGGCATGACGGTCGGTGACTTGGCCAAGCTCCGCCGCCAGCTGAAGGACGCCGGCATCGAGTACCGCGTGGTGAAGAACACCATGGCCGCCCTTGCCGCCCAGAACTCCGGCAGAGGGGAGCTGAAGGAGCTGCTCACCGGGCCGTCGGCCATGGCCTTAGGCTACGGCGAGGTCAACGAGCCGGCCAAGGCTCTCACCGAGTATATCCGGACCAACAGGGTCCCCCTGAGCATCAAGGGCGGCGCCCTGCCCGGCAGGCTGCTCACCGCCCAGGACGTGTCGGCCATCTCTTCGCTGCCCCCCAGAGCCTATCTGGTGGCCCAGGTTCTGCGCCAGATGCAGAGTCCTCTCTACTCCCTTGTGGGTGTTCTCAGCGCCGAACTGACGGCGCTGGCCCGGGTATTGCAGGCTAGAAAACAACAACTGGAAGGAGGCTAGGCAATGACAAAGGACGAGATGATAGCTGCCATCAAGAGCATGACTGTGCTCGAGCTGGCTGAGCTGGTCAAGGCCCTCGAGGCAGAGTTCGGCGTCAGCGCCGCTCCCGTGGCCATGGCCGGCCCGGCGGTGGCCGCTGGCCCTGCCGCGGGTGCCGCTGCCGGACCGCCGGCAGAGGAGCAGACCCAGTTCAGCGTCACCCTCAAAGAGGTGGGCGCCAACAAGATCAACGTGATCAAGGCCGTCAGAGAGGTGACCACCCTGGGACTGAAGGAGGCCAAGGAGCTCGTCGAGGGTGCTCCCAAGGTGGTCAAGGAGGGCGTCTCCAAGGAGGAGGCCAACTCCGTCAAGGAGAAGCTCCAGGCCGCCGGCGCCGTGGCCGAGATCAAGTAGCTTCGGGCTGACTGCGCCTCAGGGCATTTTCCAGGGGAAGCCGAAGATCGGTCCGGGCGGCGGCCTCAGCGGGGGGACAGGTCGAAGACCACGATCCTGGTCTCCGGCGGGATGCTCGCCCTGGTAACAGACAGTTTGGGCTGGGGGACAACCTCCCTCAGCCCCATTTGTGTGGTGAACTTCTCCAGCGGCTCCAGCCAGCTCACCACCTTCGTCCCGTAGTGCATGGGAATGACAATCCGCGGATTGAGCAGTCTGACTATCTCCGCCGCCATCTTGCCATCGATGGTGGACACCCCGCCCACGGGGATCATCAGCACTTCCAAATCGCTAAGCTCCTGCACCTGCTTGGCCGAAGGCACGTGGCCCAGGTCTCCCAGGTGACACAGCTTCATGTCCTCCATCTGAATGAGGTAGCTGGTGTTCCTTCCCCGGCTGGTTCCCTCCTCCGGATCGTGGAAGTTGCCGAAGCCGAGGACAAAGACGCCGCCGATCTCATACTCGCCGGGTCGCGTCACCACCTTGGGATCGCCGCCGACTCCCCCCGAATTGCCGTGCCCTGAATGGGGATGGCTGACGGTGACGATGCTGGCCGACGGCGAACCCCAGGGATAGGCGATATCCTCGTAGTAGGGGTCGGTGATCAGGGTGGCTTCCTTGCTCTTCAGCCTGAAGCAGGAATGACCCAGCCAGGTGATCTCCATCAGTTCCTAGTACCCGCCCCCGTCACTTCGACACGTCGTATTCGCCGCTGTACGACGTCTTGGGCAGCAGCGCGCTGGAGATACTGGCCACCGCGGCTGCTTTGACCAGGTCCACGAATATGAATGGTACCACGGCCATCTCAACCGTCTCCGCCACACCCGTGCCCATGAAGGCCGCGAAGTAGACCGCCCCCGCCAGGTAGATCACCGTGACGCCGATGAGCATCAGGCCCAGCTGCGGCAGGAACCCCCGGGCGGCAACGTGCCTCTCCGTCAGCCTGCCGATGAGCAGGGCGGTGAACACGAACCCGATGAGGTATCCCAGCGTCGGGCTGTGAGCCAGGTAGCTCAGTCCGCCGCTCCAGCCCTGGAACCAGGGCACGCCGCTGGCCCCCAAGGCGATGTAGAGCACCTGGCTCAGCGAACCGTAGCCGGAGCCCAGCAACACGCCGCTGAGCAGCACCGCGAAGACCTGCCCGGTGACGGGAACAGGAGTGAATCCCAGGTAGATCCTGATCTGGGCACACAGTCCGGTGACGCCGGCCATGCCCAGGGCCAGCAGTATCTTCTGCGCCGCGGTCAGCTCGTGGCTCCACTTGAAGGCCCGGTATCTCCAGTCCCGATATCTCTCGGCGTACTCCGCTATGGCCATGGACTAGCTACCTCCGTTCCTGAATCGCTCGCCTAGTATATTATGCGATGCTGCTCCTGTAGTCAATTTCAGTCCTCGTTCCACGCCCCTTCGCCAATGAGTGGCACCCAGCGGCAGGGCCCCAGGTCCTGGACGGCCGTTCCGCCGTTGCGCCGGACCACCTTCAGCAGGCTCTGCTCATAGCGGGAGCCCACCGGTATGACCATCCGCCCCCCGCTGACCAGCTGGTCCAGAAGCTCCTGCGGCACCTTGGGAGCTCCGGCACTGACGATGATGGCATCGTAGGGCGCGCCGCTATGCCACCCCAGCATCGGCTCCGCCAGATGAACCTCCACGTTGAGGTAGCCCAGTTTCTCCAGCGTTTCCCTGGCTTTCGCCTCCAGCTCCTCATGGCGCTCCACGCTGACCACCCACCGGGACAGTTCCGCCAGTATGGCCGCCTGATAGCCGCTCCCCGTGCCCACCTCCAGCACCTTCTCCTGGCCTTTCAACCCCAGCGCCTCGGTCATCATGGCCACGATCAGCGGCTGGGAGATCGTCTGCCCCGCGCCGATGGGCAGGGGCCTGTCCTCATAGGCCACGTGCCACTGGCTCCTGGGCACGAACATCTCCCTGGGCACGGCAGCCACGGCCCTGAGCACTCGCTCGTCCTTCACCTCGCGCCGCAGCTGGTCCACCAACCTCAGACGGGCCACCGCGAAGCCGTCCTCCAAACAAGCCTCCTTCGCGCCGCCGAGCGCTTCCTCAGCACCCAGCTAGATTCTAGTCCACGCGCGTCTCCTGAGTCCAGATCAGCCACGGCAAACCCATGGCGGACGGCCGGCCCCGGCCCCAGTCCGGCCCATCAGGCTCTCACGCACGGAATCCCATTTGCACCCTCTTCTTTCCGTGATATACTGGCGCTTAGTTTGGCACAACCAGGAGACGATAGATGTCCAACGTCATTCGGTTTCTGGCCGCTCTCTGCCTCATCGCCCTCGCAGTCGCTGTCCCCATGGCAGTGGTGGCCGTCAACACTGAGACAGCCCTGGCGGAGACGGCCCGACTCGACCTGACGCCAGAAGGAGGCACGATCACGGCGGGCGTGCCCTTCAACATCACTGTGACCGCCTATGACTCCTCTGACAATGTGGACACAAGCTACACAGGCACCGTCCTGTTCTCTTCATCAGATACCGCCATCGACATGACCCCTTCCTACACCTTCGAATCCGGCGATGCCGGCACCCGCACCTTCTCCGTCACCCTGCGCACCTCCGGCAATCAGTCCATCACGGTCACCGATCAAGACAACTCAAGCCTCACCGACACCGAGGTCTGGATGGTCAACCCCGGAGACCCAGCCTACCTCGATATCTCTCCACCAACGGCCTCCATTGTTGCCGGCAGCATTCAGGCGTACAGCGCCTCCTCCTTTGACGAGTACGGCAACGAAATAGGCGACGTCACAGGCAGTACGGTCTTCTCCATTCAGGAGCCCGGTGATGCCGGCACTTGGAGCGCCAACTCCTATACCTCCAAGAAACCCGGAACCTGGACAGTGCAGGGCAGCTACCTCAGTCTCACAGGCACCGCCACCCTGACAGTCAACGCCGGCCCTGCCGCCTATGTCGTCATATCCCCCGAGGCGGTCGCCATCACCGCCGGGAGTTCCCAGGCATACACGGCTGAGGCATTCGACCAGGAAGACAACAGCCTTGGCAGCGTCACCGGCAGCACCATCTTCGTTATTGTTGAGTCCGGGCACGGGGGCACGTGGCTGGCAAACACGTACACGTCAGGCAATATCGGCACTTGGACCGTCAGGGGCGCCTACTCCGGTCTGATCGACACCACTCCGCTCACCGTTAACCCCGGGACACCCCACCATATCGTCATATCCCCTGACGCCGCCACCATCGCCGCCGGGGCCACGCAGGCCTACACCGCCCGGCTCTTCGACCAGTCCAACAACGACCTCGGCGACATCACCGCCGCCACCGTGTTCTCCGTGCCGCCCGCCGCGGGCGGCTCATGGGCCGCCGCCGTCTACACCTCCCAGTTCGTTGGTACTTGGACGGTCACCGGGACCTACCAGACTTTCACCGATGAGGGCACCCTGAGCGTGATCGCCAGCCCGGCCCACCACATCGTCATCTCCCCGGATTCGGCGGTCATCACCGCGGGCGGTATCCAAAGCTACACCGCTCAGGCCTTCGACCAGTTCAACAACAGCCTGGGCGACGTCACGCCCCAGACCGGCTTCATCATCCAGACCGGCGCCGGCGGCTCGTGGACCAGCAACGTCTACTCCTCCCAGTACGTGGGCACCTGGACGGTCACCGGCGGCTACCTCGGCCTCACCGACACTGCCACGCTGACAGTCACCGCCGGACCGGCCGGCCAGATCGCCATCTCCCCCGTCACGGGCACAACCAGTGCGGGGGCGGCCTTCAACATCACGGTCACCGCCCGCGACACCTATGGCAATCCGGCCATCACCTACGCCGGGACTGTCGCCTTCACCTCCTCGGACGGCGCGGCTACACTGCCCGCCGACTACGCCTTCCAGACAGCAGATGCTGGCGTCCATGTCTTCTCCATCAGCCTGGCCACCGCGGGCAGCCAGACCATCACGGCGACCGACAAGGCCAACGGGGCGCTGACCGACACCCGTACCTGGTTCGTCGAGTCGACCCCCCTGCCCACCAACCGGCCGCCGGCCCAGCCGGCGAATGTAGCACCGGCCGGCGGGGCCACCGGACTTCCGGTGACGCCCGCCCTGCAATCGTCGGCCTTCTCCGACCCGGACAGCGGCAACACCCACGCTGCCTCCCAGTGGCAGATCACCACCACGCCGGGCAACTACTCCAGTCCCATCTTCGACAGCGGCACCCGCACGGCACAGTTGACCACCATGGCCATCCCCTCCGGCGTGCTGAGCTACTCCAGCACCTACTACTGGCACGTCCGCCACCAGGACAACCGGGGGGCCTGGTCGGGCTGGTCCGCCGAGACCTCCTTCGGCACTGCCGCCCAGCCCTCGGCCGATTTCTCCGTCGGCTCCGTGTCCGGTTCCGGAGGATCGATCTCCATCCTGTTCAGCAACCTCTCCACCGGCGGGGTGGCACCGCTGACCTATGCCTGGGACTTCCAGAACGACGGCACCGTCGACAGCACTGAGCGCGAGCCGCGGTACAGCTACAACAACCCCGGCACCTACACGATCAGACTCTCCATCCAGGACGCGGTGGGCAACGCCAACATCAGGGTGAAATCCAACTACCTCACCGTCCTGTCCTCAGGCGGAGCTACCGTGGCCACGGCGGACGGGCAGGTCTCACTGCTGTTCCCCGACGGCGCGGTCACCGGCACCACGGTGCTCACCATCGACAACAGCGGCACCTGCGTCATCTCCGACATCCCCGCGGGCTTCGCCAAGGGAGACACCTGCTTCATCGCCAAACTCATGAATGAGTCCGGCACAGAGGTGACCATTCTGTCCAAGCCCATATCCGTCAGCGTGAAGTATGCTGCCGAAGACTTGGCCGCTGCGGATGGAGACGCCAGCAGGCTGGTCCTGGCCTACTGGGACAAGCTGGCCCGGCGGTGGACCATCCTGGAGACCACCGCCAACGCGAATGACAGCAGCCTGACCGCCAGCACCAGCCATCTCAGCCTCTGGGCCGTGCTCGTTGCCACATCCAAGGGGGACGGCGGTGGCGGCACCCCGATCTGGATCTGGCTGGTCGGCGGACTGGTCATCCTGGTGGCCGCCGGGCTCATCGCCTGGAAGTCCGTCTCCATCAGGGTGGTCCGCGACGACCCCTGGCGGCGCTAGGGCCGCACTCCCCGAAGCAGACACGGTGCTGCCCCGAACATCGCATTTCGGCAGGCAATGGCCTATAATGAGGCCCGGCATCCTCTTCGGTCAGGGACAGATCATCTCAGGCAGGTTGATGTGAGACTGGCAATCGCCGGCAAAGGTGGCGTGGGCAAGACCACTCTGGCCAGCCTGCTGGCCACGGTCTACTCCGCCCGGGGGAAGCAGGTCATCGCCATCGACGCCGACCCCGACGCCAACCTGGCCGGGGCCCTGGGCATTCCCCCCGACGAAGCCCGGCGGATCACGCCCATATCCCAACTGAAGGACCTCATCGAGGAGCGCACCGGCGCCAAGGCGGGCACCTTCGGGGCCTATCTCAAGCTCAATCCCAAGGTGAACGACATCCCCGACCGCTTCTCCGCCCGCAGGGGCAATGTCCGGCTGATGATCCTGGGCACGGTCAAGGGCGGCGGCTCCGGCTGCATCTGCCCGGAGAGCGCCTTGCTCCGCAGCCTGATGTCCCACCTCCTCCTGGAGCGATCGGAGGTCATCATCATGGACATGGAGGCCGGACTGGAGCACCTGGCCAGAGGGACGGCTGACGCCGTAGATGCCTTCATCGTCGTCGTCGAGCCGGGGAGAAGGAGCCTGCAGACCGCCGAGGCCATCCGCAAGCTGGCCGGGGATCTGGGCATCCACAAGTGCTATGTGGTCGGCTGCAAGACCCAGAGTGAAGCCGACCGCCAGTTCATCATCGACAGCCTGCCCGGCTTCGAGGTCCTGGGCTTCATCGGCTACAATCCCAAGATCATCCAGGCTGACCGCCAGGGCGCCGGCATCTACGAGGCGGCGCCGGAGGCCGTGGCCGAAGTGGAGAGCATCGCCCGCAAGCTGGACGCCGGTCTGCCCCCGGAAAGCAAGGCATAAGGAGGCTGTTCGTGGGCAAGAAGAGCATCAAAGACATCAACGTCAGCGGGAAGAGGGTCCTGGTCAGGGTGGACTTCAACGTGCCGCTGGACCCCAAGACCAGGGCCATTGCCGATGACATCCGCATCCGCGAGTCACTGCCCACCATCAAGTACCTCATCGACAAGAAGGCCAAGGTCATCCTCTGTTCCCACCTGGGCCGTCCCAAGGGCCGCGACAAGGACTCCAGCCTGGCCCCGGTGGCCCAGAGACTGTCCCAGCTCCTGGGACGGGACGTGGCCATGGCCGACGACTGCATCGGCCCCGAGGTGGAGAAGCAGGCCGCCGCGCTGAAGGAGGGCCAGGTCCTCCTCCTGGAAAACCTTCGCTACCACGCCGAAGAAGAGAAGAACGACCCCGCCTTCGCCAGGTCCCTGGCCCGGCTGGCCGACGTGTTCGTCAACGATGCCTTCGGCACGGCCCACCGGGCCCACGCCTCCACCGAGGGCGTCAGCCGCTACCTGCCCGCAGTGGCCGGCTTCCTCATCCAGAAGGAACTCGACGTCATGGGCAAGGCCCTGGACAATCCGGACAGGCCCTTCGCCGCCGTGCTCGGCGGAGCCAAGATCAGCGACAAGATCGCCATGCTGGAGAACATCCTGGCCAAGGTTGACTGCCTCCTGGTCGCCGGGGGCATGGCGGCCACCTTCCTCAAGGCCATGAAGCACGAAACGGGCAAGTCGCTGGTGGAGAACGACAAGGTGGACACGGCCCAGCAGCTGATGCAGAAGGCGGCGGCCCGGAAGATCCGGCTGCTCCTGCCTCAGGACGTGGTGGTGGCCGACAAGTTCGAAGCGGGAGCCATCAACAGGGTAGTCTCCGTGGACAAGGTGCCGGCAGGCTGGTACATCATGGACATCGGCCCGAAGACCATAGACAGCTTCGGGGCCGAGCTGCGCAAGTCCCGGACCATCATCTGGAACGGGCCCCTCGGCGTGTTCGAGTTCCCCGAGTTCCGCAAGGGCACCGAGTCCATCGCCTCGGTGCTGGCCGGCGTCAAGGCGACCACCATCATCGGCGGCGGCTCCACTGCCGAAGCGGTGCAGGAGATGGGTTTGGCGGACAAGATGACCCACGTCTCCACGGGCGGAGGGGCGTCGCTCACCTTCCTGGAGGGCAAGCCCATGCCCGCTATCGTTGCCCTGCTGGACAAGTAGGCATGATCACTCAATCACAGCTCAGCCAGCTCTGCATCCCCTCGGCGGCCCGGATCGCCCTGCTGGTCATGGACGGCCTGGGCGGGCTGCCTCACCCCGACACCGGGGAGACCGAGCTGGAGGCGGCCCGGACCCCCAACCTCGACTACCTGGCCAAGAACGGCATCTGCGGCCTGGCCGAGCCCATCAGCCCCGGCCTCACCCCGGGCAGCGGACCGGGACATCTGGCCCTCTTCGGCTACGACCCCCTGGCCTTCACCATCGGCAGGGGCATCCTGGAAGCCCTGGGCATCGACTTTCCTCTCCGCGCCGGGGACGTGGCCGCCCGGGGTAACTTCTGCACCATCGACGACGAGGACCTCATCGTCGACCGCCGGGCGGGGCGCATCTCCACAGAGCAGTGCGCCAGATTATGTCAACAACTGTCCGCCATCGCCATTCCCGGCGTGGAGTGCCTGGTGTCGCCCGTTGAGGGACACCGCTTTCTGCTGGTCATGAGGGGCGAGGGACTCAATCCCGAGCTGGACGACTCCGACCCGCAGCAACTCGGATTGCCCGCCAAGGACGTCTCCCCCCTCTCCCGCGAGGCGATCAGGACCGCCGCCCTGGCCAACGAGTGGGTGGCCCGGGCCAAGTCCCTGCTGGCCCGCTCCCGGCCGGCCAACATGGTCCTGCTCCGCGGCTTCTCCAGGCTGCCCGATTTCCCCTCCATGACCGACCTCTACAAGCTGCATCCGGTGGCCGTGGCCACCTATCCCATGTACCGCGGCCTGGCCAAGCTGGTGGGCATGAGGGTGGTGGATGGACCCCACACCATCGCCGGGCAGTTCGCCGCCCTGGGCGAGTACTTCGAAGAGCACGACTTCTTCTTCCTCCACATCAAGCAGACCGACAGCGCCGGCGAGGACGGGGATTTCATCCGGAAGGTGCGCATCATCGAAGAAGTGGACGCGGCCATGCCTCAGCTGATGGACCTCCGTCCCGAGGTCATCGTGGTCACCGGGGACCACTCCACGCCCGCAGTGCTGAAGGCCCACAGCTGGCACCCGGTGCCCTTCCTGCTCCATGCCCAGTTCTGCCGTCCCGACGAGGTGACCCGGTTCTCAGAGCGGACCTGCGCCCGGGGGGCCCTGGGCACCTTCCCCACCATGGACCTCATGCCGCTGGCCCTGGCCAACGCCCGGAGACTGAACAAATACGGAGCTTGAGGAGATGACCATGCGCACACCCATCATCGCCGGCAACTGGAAGATGAACACCAACATCGATCAGGCGGTGGCCCTGGTCCGCGAGATGCTGCCCCGTCTGGACAACATCCAGGGGGTGGAGAAGGTGGTCTGCCCCCCCTTCGTCTCGCTCAGCCCGGTCAGGGCCCTCCTGTCCGGCTCCTCGGTCAAGGCCGGCGCCCAGAACCTCTACTTCGAGGAGAAGGGGGCCTACACCGGCGAGGTCTCGCCACTCATGCTGGCCGGCCTGTGCGAGTACGTCATCCTGGGCCATTCCGAGCGGCGGCAGTACTTCGCCGAGACCGACGACATCGTCAACCGCAAGGTGAAGGCCGCCCTGAAGGCCGGCCTCAAGCCCATCCTCTGCGTCGGCGAGAGCCTGGCCGAGAACGAGGCGGGCCGGACCGCCGAAGTGGTCAGCCGTCAGGTCAAGGGAGCCCTGGCCGGCGTGGATTTCACCCGCGACCTCGTCGTCGCCTACGAGCCCATCTGGGCCATCGGCACGGGCAAAGCCGCCACCGGAGGCCAGGCCAACGGCACCATCGGGCTCATCCGCAGCACCCTGTCCGCCCTCTACGGCGAGGCCTCCGCCAGGTCCGTCCGCATCCAGTACGGCGGCAGTGTCACCGCCGCCAACATCGCCGAGTTCATCTCCCAGCCCGAGATCGACGGCGCCCTGGTGGGCGGAGCCAGCCTCAAGGCCGCCGACTTCATCGGCATCGTGGAACAGACGGCCAAAGCCAAGCAGGCATGAACCTCGTCGTCGCCGTCGTCGGCCCCACAGGCATCGGCAAGAGCCGTCTGGGACTTCATCTGGCAGCCACCGTCGGGGGCGAGATCATCAATGCCGACAGCCGCCAGGTCTACCGCTACATGGATATCGGCACGGCCAAGCCCGCCCCCGGGGAGCGGGCCGGCGTCCCCCACCACCTGATCGACATCGTCAGCCCCAATGAGAGCTTCAGTCTGGCCCTCTATCAGACCCTGGCCTCCCGTTCCATCCGGGCCATCCTCCAACGGGGCAGGCTCCCGGTGGTCGTGGGCGGGAGCGGACTCTACGTCTGGGCCGTCCTCGAGGGCTGGACCGTCCCCGAGGTCCCTCCCGACCCCGAGCTGCGCCGCCGTCTGGCGGAGCAGGCCGCCGCTCATGGGCCCGAGCCGCTCTATCAGCAACTGGAGAGGCTCGACCCGGCCTCCGCCCGCAGGATCAACCCCCGGAACGTCCGCCGCATGGTCAGGGCCATCGAGGTCTATGAAGCCACCGGCCGTCCCGCTTCAGAGGTCCAGGGCAAGAGCCCTCCCCCCTTCGACGTCATCATCATCGGCCTCACCGCCGAGCGGAGGAGGCTCTACGATCTGATCGACCGTCGAGTTGACGGCATGATGCAGCGGGGCCTGGTGGCAGAGGTCAAGGGCCTGGCGGAGCGGGGCTACGGCTTCGACCTCCCATCCATGTCCAGCGTCGGCTACCGCCAGATAGGCCGCTTCCTCCGGGGGGAGCTGGACCTGCCCGGCGCGGTGAGCCAGATCAAGTTCGAGACCCACCGCTTCGCCCGGCACCAGTACGCCTGGTTCCGCTTGACTGACCCGCGCATCCGGTGGTTTGATATACAGGACGACTTCGCCTCTGAAGCGGTGAACCTCGTCAGGGAGAAGATGCAGGGCCGATGACCATCAGGAAGCTGTCCATCCTCGTCATCATCTGCGTCCTGGCCTCCTTCGCCGTGGCGGCCTGCCAGGAGAAGGCCCCACCAGCGGAGGTCATCCAGATCGACGGCTTCGAGGTCACCCTCAGCCAGCCGCAAGTCGAGTTCCCCCACACTATCGCCTTCGAGGTGGCCGCGGCCTCCGCGGAGGAGATCTCCAGGATCACCCTGGAGTACCGCGTGGAGAAGACCAACGTCTTTCCGGTGACCAGCGTCACCTTCCCCCTGTTTCAGCCAGGCACGCGGGTGAGCACCAGATGGACCTGGGACATGAGGCAGACCGGCGGTCTGCCCCCGGGCACCGACCTGAGCTACTGGTGGACCTTCGAGGATGCCGGCGGGCACGCGGCGCAGACGCCCGAGCGCAGCATCAGCTTCGACGATGAGCGCCACTCCTGGCGCAGCCTCTCCGGAAGCGGCCTGAACCTCTTCTGGTATCAGGGCACCGGGTCCTTCGCCGAGCAACTGATGGCCGCTGCCGAGGAGGCACTGGACAGGCTGGCGGACGACACCGGCGCCGGGCTCCGGGACGGGGCGGACATCTACATCTATGCCGACGGGGACGACCTCCGCGGCGCCATGGTCTACCCCCAGGAGTGGACCGGCGGCGTGGCCTACACCGAGTACCGCACCATAGCCATCGGCATCTCGCCGAACAACCTGGCCTGGGGAAAGCGGGCCATGGCCCATGAGCTGGCCCACCTTGCCGTTCAGCAGGCTACCTTCAGCGGCTACGGCGTGGACCTGCCCACCTGGCTGGAAGAGGGGATTGCCATGAACACCGAAGGGGAGCTGACGGCTCAGTTCCAGGCCATACTGGACAGCGCCATCGCCAAGAACGAATTGTTCACCGTCAAGAGCCTGTGCAGTCCCTTCCCGGCCGATCCCGACTCCACCTACATCGCCTATTCCCAGAGCCACAGCATCGTGGAGTACCTCATCAGTGAGCGCGGCGGACGGGCCAAGATGCTCCAGTTGCTCAACGCCTTCAAGGCCGGGAGCGGCTACGTCGAGGCCCTGGACCAGGTGTACGGCCTGGACATCGTCGAGTTGAACGCCCTGTGGCGGGACTATGTCAATGCCTAGAATGTCGTCTGTCATCGGTAGGCACAGACCGATGGTTCTTGCGGCGCTTCTGCTGGCGGTGGTCGTCCTGGGCAGCGGCTGTCTTCTGCCTGCCGTCGAGTCGCAGTCCGGCATCCCCACCAGCAACACCCTGACCATCTTCGGCAGCAGCCCGCTGACCCTCGACCCGGCCATCTCTCAGGATGCTGACTCCCACAGCTACATCGTGCAGATCTTCAGCGGCCTGGTCACCCTGGACCAGAACATGGAGGTCATCCCGGACGTCGCCCAGAGCTGGACCGTGGAGACCACTGCCCGGGGCACCGCCTACACCTTCCACCTCCGCCCCGGCGTGAAGTTCCACGATGGGCGGGCGGTCACCGCCGCCGACTTCAAGTACTCCCTGGAGCGGGCCTGCCAGCCGGAGACCGGATCGCCCACCGCGCCCACCTATCTCAACGACATCGTCGGAGTCCGGGAGGTCCTCGACGGCCAGACCCAGACTATCTCGGGAGTGGAGGCCCTTGACGCCGCCACGCTGCGGATCACCATCGACCAGCCCAAGGCCTACTTCCTGGCCAAAATGACCTACCCCGTGGCCTTCGTGGTGGACAAGACCAACGTGGAATCGGAGGACGACTGGTGGCGCCAGCCCAACGGCACCGGCCCCTTCTCCCTGGCCCGGTGGACGCCCGACGATCTCCTTCTCCTGGAGCGCAACGACCTGTACTACGGGGATGCGGCCAGCGTCTCCTATGTCGCCTTCGTCCTCGCCGGCGCCCCGATGCAGATGTACGAGAACGGCGACGTGGATGTGGTGGGGGTCTCAATCTGGGACCTGGAGCGGGCCATGGACGAGGACAACCCCCTGAATGACGAACTGCTGATGTTCCCCGAGCTCAGCCTGACCTACTTCGGCTTCAACACCCAGGCAGCCCCCTTCGACGACCCCCGGGTGCGTCAGGCCTTCTGCCTGGCCGTGGACAAAGACCGGGTGGTCAGCCAGGTGCTCAAGGACTCCGTCGGCGCAGCTTCAGGCATCCTGCCGCCCGGCATGCCCGGCTTCAACGCCGCCCTCGACCCGTTGGACTACGACCTGGCCCAAGCCAGGGCCCTTCTCGCGGAGTGCGGCTATGGCCCTGACCGCAGCCTGCCCCCGATCACCTTCAACGTCCCCGGCTCCGGGGGCTACGTCCCCACCTCCATGACCGCCGTGCTCTACCAGTGGTCCCAGGACCTCAGCGACTTCGGAGTGGATATCGACATCAGGCAGATCGACTCCGACGCCTACTTCTACCGGCTGGACGAAGAGAAGGACGACGTCTTCTTCTACGGCTGGGTGGCCGACTACGCCGATCCCCAGGACTTCCTGGAGATCCTCTTCGGATCGGACAGCGCCAACAACGTGGGGCATTACAGCAGCTCAGCGGCTGACGCCCTGTTGGCGCAGGCGGCGGTGGAACCTGACGCCGAGCAGAGGCTGGCCCTCTACCGGCAGGTGGAGCAGATCATGGTCAATGAGGCCGTCTGCCTGCCCCTCTGGTTCGGCCAGAACTACATCCTGGTCAATCCCCGCGTGGCAGGCTACGCCCTCAGCCCCCTGGGCGTCCCGCTGCTGACGAAGGTCTCAGTCACCTAGCAGAACACTCGTCCCCCGCCCGCAACCCGTTCCGTGCCTTGACTATCACTTGGACAACAGGGAGCGCACGAAGAGCGCCGCAGCCCCCACTTCTATCAGTGACAGGACGGTGATCCAGAACCACTTGTCCTCGGCCTCTGAGAACACCGCGCCGATCAGGAAGTAGGCAACGACCGCACCAACCAGGCCTTCGACTATGAGGTCGATGTAGTCAGACGGGTTCCTGCGCATCCCCAACCCCTTCCACTCCCATCATCGGTGGCAGGTCAGCCGAAGTCAAGGGGTGACAGTAACCTTGCGCCAGCGCGAGACTTGAAAAGCGGAGGGGGTGGGATTCGAACCCACGCTCGCCACAAGGACGAGAACGGTTTTCAAGACCGTCTCCATCAACCGCTCGGACACCCCTCCCAGGAACGAATTATAGCCCCCGGGCACTGCTGAACGCTAGAGCGCCGCGCGCCTGCCTCCGGGAACTCTAAGCAGTGTCCCCCAGGAAACTGAGCACAGTACGGTTGAACTCCTCAGGGATATCCTCGTTGAGCGCGTGGCCTCCACTCTCCAGTATGGCCAGCCTGGCATTGGGAATGCTGGCGGCCAGCTCGCGGCACAGCTCCAATGGAATGAAGAACTCGTCCCTGCCGGCCATCACCAGCGTAGGCACATTGACCCGATTGAGCCGGCCCCGGGCGTAGTGCTCCACACAAGCTATGAACTGGCTGCGAAGAGCACGCGACTGAGGGCTCTCAGTATGGCCCTGCTTCGGGATAGCTCGCCCGCCGATCATCTCGATGGCCATGTCCACCATCTCCGGATCCTCGAAGGTGTATTCGGAGAAGATGAACGGCAGCATGAGTTGGCAGAAGGCCCTTCTGCTGACACCCTTCATGGCTGCCTCAGCCCATCCCCTGAGAATGGGCGTTTCGGCAACGTGGGGGCCGGCACTGGTAGACACTAGGACCAGGCTTCTCACCCGGCCGGGGTGCCTGATGGCCACTTCCTGGGCGATGTACCCGCCCATGGACTTGCCCAGGACATGCGCCCTGTCGATGCCCAGCGCGTCCATCAGGCCCACCGTGTCGTCAGCCATCATGGCGATGGAGTACGGCATCTCGGGGGCATCGCTCTGCCCCCACCCGCGGTTGTCGAAGGTGACCACCCGGTACCTGCCGGCGAACTCCGGCCTTTGCAGCCGCCAGCCACCCAGGTCAGTTCCCATGCTGGCTATCAGAATGAGAGGCTGGCCCCGGCCTTCAACCTCGTAGTGGATCCTGATGTCGCCTACGCGTGCATGCGGCATGGCTCTGCCTCAGATGCAACCCCCCCGCCATCCGTGCCCCGCTGGCCCGGATTCCCCAGGACGCCTGGTTCCACGTCGGATACGGAATCATACCACCGCGGCTGCGGATGCCACAAAGGTACAGTCGCGGCGCAGCCGGTGCTTTCTTGCCTGGCCTCTCCATTCTGTTGTAGTATTGGACAGTATTTGGCAGATTTGAGCAGATTTCGCTGGATGGGCACCATTTGAAGCAATATCGGGGGACCGGGCAGCAAAGGAGACCGGATCAAGGGCTCGCAGGCAAGCCGTTTGTGGGCATCAGCGCCGCCAGCCGAATCCTGGGGATCAGCGAGACCACCCTGCGCCGCTGGACGAACGAGGGCAGGGTCAGGGTCTTCGTCACCCCCGGGGGTCACCGGCGGTACTCCGCCAACGAACTGAGCCAGTTCATGCGCGCTCACCGGGCTGTACATGGCACGGAGACCGTGGCCAGGCAGCTCCAGGATACGGCGCCTGTCCACCGTACCACGGCGAGGGCGGGCATGGACTCGGCACTCTCCATGTCACAGATGCCCCGGGAAGCCCAGGACCATCTGGGCCGCAGCGGGAGGCAACTGCTGGACCTGGTGGTCCAATACGTCACCAGGCCGGCGAAGAGAGCGGCGACCATCCAGCGTGCCCGGGAGATCGGCCAGGAACACGGCACCATTCTGGCCGCTCAGGGATTCACGCTGGTCGATTCACTGGAGGCGTTCGTCAACCACCGCACCCTCCTGGTCGAGGCGGCGGCGCGCTCCGGCAGGAGCGGCCAGGTGCCGGGGAGACGCGCCGTGGCCGCGGTGGCGCTGGTGACACGGGTGCTGGACGAGGCGCTGGTTTCCCTCGTTGCCGCCCACCAGGGCTACCGGCCGGCGGGACCGAATGCCGGCACGGGACATCGCTCCCCAGCCAACTTGGAATGACGGCGGCGCGCTGCCGCCACAGGGAAGAATATGAGCAAGGAGGTTTCGATGCGCCGACGCAGTCCACAGGCCAATGGAGGTTCGAAAGGAGCGAAAAGGAGACGGAGGCTCACTGGCGCCGTTGGCGCCGTCGTGGCTCTGTTCCTGATCGTGCTGACCATTCCTGCGGTCTTCATGGCCTGCTCTTCATCCTCGGCGGTCAAGGTGACCGATCTGCTGGACCGCTCCGTCGAGGTTGACGGGACGCCTCTCCGCGTTGTCGCCCTGCACCCCACGGCCACGGAGACGCTCTACGCCGCGGGCGGCACCGCCGTAGGCCGGGACAGGGCCTCCAAGCACCCCGCTGAGGTGATGGACCTGCCCGACGTGGGCAGCTCCTACAGTCCCAGCATGGAGACGCTGGTGGGGCTGCAGCCCGACCTGGTCGTCATCGAGGCCCTGACCCAGGAGGGCCTGGTGGACCAGATCGAGCAGCTGGGCATACCTGTGGTGGCGGTGAGAGCCACCTCCCTGGAGGACATCTTCCAGAGCCTGACTCTGCTGGGCCAGATCATGGATACCGAGGGCACCGCCGAGCAGGCCATTGACGACATCCAGGGCAGGATCGACGCCGCCAGGGCGGATGCCCCCGAGGGCAAAGGCGTCCTGGTCTTCATCGCCGACGCCGAACAGAAGGTCTATGCCGCCAGGGCGGACTCTTACCCCGGTCTGGTGGCCTCACTGCTGGGACTGAACAACCTGGCCGCCGATCTGGAGGGCCCGGCGCCCTATCCCGGCTTCGCCCTGTTCTCGCCCGAGCTGGCCGCCCAGAGCAATCCCGGCCCGGATGTGGTTCTGACCATCACGCCTGCACCACTGCCCGCTCCCCGGCTGTCCACAGTGCTGTCGATGGTCCCCGGATTCAAGACCATGCCCGCCATCAAGGAAGGGCGCGTCGTGGAGCTCGATCCGGCCTTGTTCCTCCAGAACCAGGGGCCAAGGATCGCCGACGCCGTTGAGGCCCTGCTGGACATCATGGATAGCTATCAGTAGGGGCATTCCTTGAGACTGATCGCCCTTGTGCTCGCCGGGCTCCTTCTGGTGCTCATCGCCGGCGCCCTAGTGGGGCTGGCCTTGGGCCCGGTGAAGCTGGACGTGCACCAGGTACTGAAGGCCATCTTCTCCGGCGAGGACCCCATGGCCCATGCCGTGGTCTGGGACCTGCGCCTGCCCCGGGTGGCCGCCGCCCTTGTGGTCGGCGCCTGTCTCGGCCTGTCCGGCTGCCTGCTGCAGAGCGCCACCCGGAATCCCCTGGGCGACCCCCAGCTCTTCGGACTTGGCGGTGGCGCCGCCCTGGTTCAGGCCCTGGCCATCGCCGGACTGCTCAGCCTGGGGACCTGGGCCCTGTGCACCCTTTCCGTGGCGGCGTCACTGGTGGGGGCAGCCGGCATCGCCCTGTTCGCTTCACGGCAGGGCATCTCGCCGGCGCGCCTGGCCCTCATCGGCGTCTCCATCTCCGCCCTGGCCGCCGCTCTCGCCACCGGCATCCTGGCCAAGGCCAGGACCTTCAGCATGCAGGCGCTCAACTTCATCGGGGGCAGCTTCGCCAACGTGACCTGGCAGGACCTGCTGCCTGCGCTTCCCTTCTTGGGAGCCGGCCTGCTCCTGGCCCTGCCCGCAGCGGGCAACCTCAATGTCCTGGCCCTCGGCGACCGGGTGGCCGCCAATCTGGGGGCCGCGCCGGGCAGGACCCGCTCCCTGGCCATTGCCGCCTCCGGCATCCTGGGCGGTGCGGCCGTGGCCGTGGCCGGGCTGGTCGGTTTCGTGGGGTTGCTCATACCCCACCTGGCCCGCCTGCTGGTGGGCCATGATTTCAGAAGGGTCCTCATCGTCTCCATCCCCCTCGGCGCGGCCTTCACCCTGTGGGCCGATCAGGCGGCCCGGCTCCTGTTCATGCCCTCCGAGATCCCGGTGGGGCTGGTCACCGCCCTGGTCGGGGCGCCCCTGATGATCTACGTGGCCAGGCGGGTGCTGTGATGCTCAAGCTGGAAGCGCTATCGTTCCAGAGTCACGGCCGATCCCTGCTCAGCGGGGTGACGGCGGCCATTCCCGGCAGCGCCCTGACCTGCCTCATCGGAGCCAACGGGGCGGGCAAGACCACCCTGCTCCGCATCCTTGCCGGGGAACTGAGGCCTGGATCGGGGAGATTCGTCATCGACGGTACCCCCTCCACCTCCCTGACGGAACAGCAGATCGCCCGCCGTTTCTCCATCATTCCCCAGGACGTCCCGCCTCCGGCGTACCTGACCGTCGCTGAACTGGCCACACTGGCCAGGTTCCATCCCCGTTCCGGGCTGTGGTGGCGGCCGGGCGACCGGGACCGCGCCATCATCAAGTCATGTCTCAACGTCTGCCAGATGGACGCACTGTCCCAGCGGCGGATGGACCAGCTCTCCGGAGGCGAACAGCAGCGGGCCTGGCTGGCCTTCGGCCTGGCCCAGGAGAAGCCCTACCTCCTCCTCGACGAGACCCTCGGCGGACTGGACATCCTGGCCAGGAAGTCCTTCTTCGGACTGCTGAAGGGCATCGCGTCACAAGCCAAAGGCGTGGTGCTGACCACTCATGACCTGGAGCTGGTCAGTGATTTCGCCGACTGGACCGTCGTGCTCCGGGCCGGCAGGGTGACCTACGAAGGCCCTCCCAGTGACCGCCTCCTCGACTTCCTGGCGCAGGCCCTCTAGCTCACTGCGCCAAGCTGCAATCCCGTGACAATGAGACCTTGGTTACATGCGAACTGATTCCACATCAACATAATGGTGTTGGTTGGGTTTCCATAGATGGATAGTGAGCATCCACGATAGAGAAAGGAGGTGAAACATGGGAAATCTGGTTAGGTACCTGGCAATCGCAGCCATCGCCCTGGGCATCGCAGGTTTGGCCATCGGGATAGGCTTCATCGTCGAAGGGAAGGCCAAGAGCGACCTGCTTACCGAGGCCATGCGCGAGGAGCAGATCACCCTGGGGCTGACCCAGGAGCAGATTGACCAGGGGAATCTGGTGGATACGGCTGGCGAAGCACAGAAGGCAGGGGATACCATAAGGGAGCACCGCCGCTCAATTGCCCCGACCTACGGTGAGCTTCTCGCCGGGGGACGGTTTGACCCCACCAATCCGGCGCACGTGACCTACATGCAGGCCCTCAACCTGGAGACCTACCTCTACTTCGCGGTAGCGTCCTACGGGCTCACCACCGTGGCCCAGATCGCCGGCATATTCATGATAGTCACCGGCATCGGCCTGGCCATGGTCGGCGTGGCCCTGCTCAGGGTCCGCAAGCAGGCGGCCAAAGCAGCCTAGACGGAAGTCAGTCAGAAACAGAAGGGGCCGGCTACGTAGAGCCAGCCCCTTCATTGTTCATCCAGGTGAGATGCGCCCGGCACATGGCCGGACCGGGATTCGTGCCCACGGCACGTTCTTGTCAGCCCCTTCAGGATGACTTGGCGGTCTTGGCGCGGGCCAGCTTGGCATCCATGAAGGTCTTCAGCGCTTCCTGCGAGTTATGGCTGAACCTGAATCCGATGGTCTTGACCAACTTCTCGGTGCTGACCACTATGGGGTATTTCATGAACTCCAGGCCGCCGGCCGGGGACTTCTTCTGTATGCCCAGCGACCAGCTCAGTCCGATCAGCGGGGACCAGATCCACGAGGGGAGTCCCAGCGACGGTTTGCCCGTGGCCTTCAGCATATCCCGGTAGGTCACCGCTCCGCCTGCGCCGGCATTGAAGATCCCCGCGTGTCCGCCCTTGATCAGAGTCACCGCCAGGCCGGCCAGGTCCTGCTCATAGATGAACTGCCAGCCGGGATTGTAGCCGCAGCAGTACATGGTCACCGGCATGAACAGCACGTTGAGCCCGGAAGGGGCCGCCTCCGGTCCGACCACCGCCACGACGCGAACGATGATGACGCGCTGTTTGGGATGCGCCTTGGCATGCTCCTGGAACATCAGGTCGACCTCAGCCTTGTACTGCCCGTAGGGGAAACCAGCAACCGGCCGCAGCGGCTGGTCCTCAGTGATCAGCGCCGGATTGTCGCGGTGCGCACCGTAGACGGTATGGCTGCTCTGATAGTAGAGGGCCTCCACCGGCGCCGCCTCGCAGGCCTTGAGGAAGCTCTGGCTGCCGCCGATATTGACGCCACGGATGTCCGGGTGCTTTGCCGGCGGAACGATGAAAGCCAGGTGGATGGCCGTATCCACCTTGTGCTCCATGAAGACATCGGTCATGGGCTCTCGGACATCCCGGGAGTAGAACTTCAGCTTGGGCGTGGAGTAGTTCGGCGGCTTGATGTCTATCCCCGCCACGGTCTCCACTTCCCTGTC
>Ga0194111_10002699_pt1 | contig 21447 bp, 10 predicted proteins | sample TA2KigC300mmetaG_FD_146194 | JGI IMG/M metagenome (GOLD analysis project Ga0194111, IMG submission 146194) | Freshwater microbial communities from Lake Tanganyika, Tanzania - TA2015033 Kigoma Deep Cast 300m | ecosystem: Environmental > Aquatic > Freshwater > Lake | place: Tanzania: Lake... | reverse complement strand
GCTGCCGTCGAAGGGCATAATCACCAGGCCCTCGTAGACGATGGGCGAAGCCCCCAAGCCGTGCCGGCTGTAGTACTCCACCTCCCGATGGGTCCAAACCACGCGTCCGGCGAAATCCAATGCCGCCATCTTGCCGTCGGCCGCGACCACATAGACACGGCGACCGTCGGTGACGGGAGTGGCCGTGGCGTGGGAGTTCTTGCGTTCCTTGCGTTGCGGTGTCGCCTCGAACACCGTCCGGTCCCAGAGCACCTGGCCCGTGCGCCGGTCCAGGTCCAACACCTGGAACCGGCCGCCGTCCTCGGTGGCGGTGGTGACAAACACGTGGTCGTCCCAGACAATAGGCGAGGACCAACCCTCGCCGGGAATGGCCGACTTCCACACGACGTTCGATGTCGGGCTCCAGGCCAGGGGCAGGTTCTCCTCGATCGAGATGCCCTGGCCAGTGGGCCCGCGGAACTGCGGCCAGTTCTCGGCCTGCGTCAGGAGCATCGAACTTGCCGCCGCGCTCAGCGCGGCCGGGATCAAGCAGCACTGCAGTCTCATGGCCGCTCATGTAAACCACGGCGCCGGCCCAGCACAAGTCGGATCGCGTCGGATCGGTTTGTCGCCAGGCTAAGCAGTCAGGGCCCGCGCCGAAGCAAGCCTCACGGCGCGCCGGATGTCACCACTCGATAATAACGCGCGCGCGCAACGCCCGCGGTGGGATCGGTGACTCGGACCTCATCAGTGGCAGCCTGGATCGGTAGTTCCACCAGGTTCCGCCAAACCCCATCAGTCAAAGAGTCGCGGTACTGGATCAGGTACGATCGGCTGGGCGCGGTCCTGAAGAGCAGGCCGAAGCGGCCGCCGTCGAAACCGGCGCTGAGGATTCGCAACCCGCTGGCCCAGTCGAGCGGATGCGTGCCGGCCGCCTGCTCCTGGAGGTTGGTCAGGCCGTCCCGGTCCGGGTCGGCCGCGGGAGCGCCCTCGGGACGATCCAAGGAGCCGAAGTAAAGCAGCTCCCAATCGTCCCACAACCCGTCCGCATCACGGTCCTCCGACCCGGTGCTGCCGTCGTTGTCGCGCCCGGCCGTCGGGTCCGCCACGCGCCAGTTGGTCGGCTCGTTCCCGTAAGCGCTGCCCGCCCTGCGCTGGAGCGATCGGCCGGTGCCGCTGGCACCCGCGGGCCAGGGCGCGCGGTTGGTGTATCGGACCCGCTCGACCAAGAGATAGGGGACCTCGCCCGAGGCCGGGAGCGGCGGACCGGGCTGCAGAAGCTCGATGGTGTCGTCCGCGTCGCCCAGCTTGCCGGCATACGGGCCGAGGATCGTCACACCGTCAGGGACGGCGTACCGGCTGCGGAAGTCGGTCAGTTGACCCGGGTTCGCCCCCGGGCTGAAGTTGACCAGCAGCAGGCAGCCCCCGCGAGCGAGGGTCAAGTTCCCGGGGAAATCGAAGCTGAGCCCGCCGCGCAGACGCCATGTGTTCGTCGGCGACGTAGGATCGTACAGGAGCACCGCATCAGCCGTGACGTTGCGCAGTTCGAGGAACTCATCCACGATGTTGTCGGCGCCGCCGCTGCCCGCGCCGCTGGGCGGGTGAAACATGAGCTCGTTGAGGACCACGGGGCCGAGGTGCGGACTCGCGTTGGGTGCGCCCCGGCCGGTGCGGAATTCTTCGACGGTGGCCGGCCAGTCCCGCCCGAACGTCTGGCGACTCAGCGCCACGAAGTCCGCCCCCGCGCTGGTGGGTACACGCCCCATGGACGTACCGAGCGCGGCTGCATCGAAGGCGGCGTGAGCGCGCCGGCCGGTCAGTCGACCCGCCAGATCCGCGGCGGCGAGCCAAACCTCACCGCTGCGATAGGGATCGAGGGCGAGGGGCGCCAGCGCGCCCGGCCCGGTTTCCCATTCCGATTCATACACGACGAGGAACCCGTGAGCGGGAACCGCCGCCTCCGCCGGCAGGCGATACTTCTGAAAGTTTGCCGGTGAATCGCTCAAGAACCAGCCACCCACCGGTTGGTCGTCGTTGGTCGGATTGTGCAGCTCGATGGCACGTTCGAGGGGCGGCTGAGCATGCGTGAGCACCTCGTTGATCGCCACACCCTCGAGGGGCAAGTAATTGCTCGCCCCAGGAGTGGCGGTCACTGGGAACCGGACCACCGGACCGCTCCCGCCATCGGGCAAGCGCCCCTCGGACACGCCGGCTTGCTGCGCGCCGAACGTCACGCCGTCGATCCGGATGCCGTCAGCCGAGAAGAGCCCGATCGACTCCCCCGCAGCGGCCAGCTTGAAGCCCACGTGGTCCGCGCCGCTCTCCGGCGCACCGTCGGCCCAGAACCGGACCAAGCCACGAGGGCCGGTGGCCAGGAACGAAAGCGGGCGGATCTCGAACTGGTTGCGCCGGTTCAGATCGTCCGTCAGGAAGAGGCCGCCCAAGGCGACGGGCTGCGCGTTGGGATTGTACAGCTCGAACCAGTCCTCCCCGGTCGCAGGGCTGGCCATCCACTCGTTGACCCGCACCGCGGCAACGTCCCCCAGCGCCGCCTCGAGATTCGCCGCGCCCGGTGTGGGTAGCACCAGTCCCCACGACCCGAAGCCGTCCGGCGTCCGGCCGATCGCAAAATCGGAGGCTTGAAGTCCATAATTCAGGGAATCGAGTAAGCCGCCGCCCGCGGCCAGGCGATCGAACAGGTAGACCCCACCGCCCTGGGCGTTGAGCCCAAAGCCCGTGTTGGCGGCCGAGACCGGCTGGCGACGATCGCACTCGATCACAAGCCAACCTCCCGCCGGCAGGACGGTCCCGGCAGGAAACACCCAGCGGCGCGGGCTGGCGAGATCGTCGGTCAGACTGCAGTCATCGAGATCCACCGGATCCGGACTGGGGTTGAATAGCTCGACCCAGTCGGGGGTGGCCCCGGCGCGATTGGTGAGCGTAGCGTTGCCGGCCAGCACTTCGTTGAGCAAGACCGGGATGGTCTCGAGGTTGAAATTGGTGCGGGTCAGACTGGCCTCGAGCGCCAGGCCGAACACGATGTCGCTGCTGCCCGAGCTGGTCTGGTGGACCTCGGCCGCCAAGAGGTTCTCGCCGCGGCGCAAGGCCTCCGTCGGCAAATCGACTGGACCTTCGTAGGTTGCATTCCCCACCGTCCGCGAGGCCCGCGTCGAATCCGTGATCTCCCCGCTAGGCAGCCCCAACCGCCAGACCTCGACCCCGTTGAGGTACAAGACCACCCCGTCATCCACCACCGCCCGCGCCGCCAGCTTGACGCCGGCGGTGTTGGTGGGGAAGTCGAACCGGGTCCGGAAATAGTACGTGATCTGGCCCAGATCGAGGGGGGTGTTCTTCGGGGCTGGCAAGGAACTGCTCTCGACGTACAGCAGCGCCGGCCCCGCGGGCCAGGCGCCATCGTCGAAGGCGGCGCTCGACCACCCCGCCCCCGGGTCGCCAGTCTGCCAGTAGTTCCAAGAATTGGTCATGCTCACCAGCTCGAAGGTCGACGTCGAAGTGCCGCCGCCGCCAATCGTCCCGGGGTTCACCCCACCGGGAGTGGGTTGGGAGAAAAGGGCAAACTGCAGGCCGCCGTTCGGCGTGCGTCCTTGCGAGACATCCGGCCGTTGCGGCCCGTAAACGACCCAGTCGATCGCCTCGAGCTCCGGCCCCAACAAGGCCAACAAGCCCTCCTCCGCCGCCAAAGAGAACCCCAGGTGGTCCGCCCCTCTGTCAGGCCGGCCGTCGGCCTGGAACAGGGCGAAGCCGCCAGGCGCAATGTAACTCAAGGGAGCGATGCGATGCTGCGCCGGATCGCCGATCGGGTTATCGGTCAGATAGAGCCCGCCCAGCGACACGGGCAAGGTGTCCGAGTTGTACAACTCGACGAAATCGTCCCGGAACACCGCGCGGGTACTCGCCAGCCATTCATTGAGCCGCAGCCGGCTCGCCTCACCCGTCGGCTGAGACACGTTGGCCGCGCCGAAGGTCGGGCGCGTCAAGGCCCATTGCCCCGCACGCCCCACGCGGCCGACCGAGAGGTCCGGCAGTTGCCGGCCGAACACGACCGCATCCAGCAACGCCCCGCCCCGGTCGGCGCGATCGAACAGGTAGAGCCCCTCGCCGCTCTGATTAAGCGCAAAACCCAAGTGCAGTCCCGGCGCGGCCAGGTCGGCGTCGGCGTACACCACCAGGTACCCTTCCGCCGCGAGGATGGTGCCCGGCGGAAACGTAAAGCGATGGGGCCGGTCGGGGGCGGTTGTCAGGCCCAAACCGCTCAGGTCGTGGGCGACCGGGCTGTCGTTGTACAACTCGACCAAGTCGGGGTAGTCCTCGCCGTGGAGCACGGCCTGATCGTTCTTGGCCAGCAGCTCGTTGAGCCGCAACGCGCGGTAACCCGTGTCCACCGTCCACACGGCCGAGAGCGTCGCCGGCACCGGCTGGGGTTGACCCACCGGAGCCTCCGCCTCGCCCGGCGGCGCCAGCGAGCTCACCTGCCACACTCCGGCGGAGTTCTTGCCGATGACCTCGACGCGATACACCCCGTTGGTCAGCCCCTCGATCGCCAACGGTACCGACACCGGCTGCTCCTCGCTCAGCGCCGTGCGCGCAAACTCGGTCACCGGCGCCCCTGGCGTGACGGGCGGCGCGGCGGTCCAGACCGAGTAGCGATAGTGCGTCACGCCTGGGCCAGCGACCGTCAACAGCGCGTTGGTCCGCCAGGTGGTTGGCGGCGGTTCACCGGCGACCGATGCCCCCGCCGGCACCAAAGCGCCGCGATCGATCCCGTTGGGGCCCGTGCCCTGAGCCGGCGAGCCGGGACGCAACCGATAGGCTTCACGGATGTTCTGCCATGTAACCTGGTTGGTGAGGACCAGCCGCGGATCGACCCGCCAATCGTTCGTGCTCCGCACGGCAGCGTCGGGTCCGCTGAGCACATTGCCTTCGCTGGTCAGGTCCAAGGTGCCCCACTCCGGATCGTTCACGTACGCCGCCAAGAAGTTGGTGGGCGTGTGCCAGAGAATGTTGCCGCGAAACACCCCCCCCTGCGCCGGAGTGACCCCGTCCGAACGCCGTCCCGGTTCGTCCAAGAGAAACCCCGCCTTCGGCAACCCCACCGCCGTGTTGTTCTCGAGCAGGTAGAAGTTGCCTTCTTTGGCCATGGCCATGTGCTCGGAGTCGTAAAAGAGATTGCGCACGATCGTGATCCGCGACGTGCGCGAGCCGGACTTGCCACCCGAGATCGCGGCGGAGGTGTCCACGGGCGACACGGTCTGAACCGTCTTCAGAAAGACGTTGCCCTCGACGTGAGCATCGGTGCCGTCCAAATCCAGGAAATCGTCGCCCGTCCGCGTGAAAACGTTGTCGTGCACCTGCAAGATCGCTCCCGGCCGCTGGCCGCCCGTGAAATCGATCGTGTCGTTGTAGCCACTGGTCTCCCCAAACCAGCATCCTTCGACAATCCCATACCCCGCCGCCGGCAAACCGCTGCCGTGGATGAGTTCTTCGTCGAGCAAAGTTGGAAACACGCAGTGGCGAATGTGGAAGCTGGCGGCGCGCAGATCCACGTACTGCGCCGTCGTGTCGGCAAAGGTACACTGCTCCAAAAGCAGCGTCCCATCGTCCACCCGCACGTTGTAGCCGCCCATGCCGGCGCCGGAGAAATCCACATTCCCAAACCAGCCCTGGGCCGTCGCGCCCGCCACCAACACACCACCCCAAGCGCCGCCCGACCCTGGGAGGGTGGCGAACCGGATCCGGCGCCCGTCGGTTCCCAGCGCGGCAAGCCGGCCGTTCACCGTGAGATTAGCTCCCGCCGCAAGAAACACCGTCACGCCCGGCTCGAGCGTGAGCGTGCGGCCTGCCGGCACGGTGAGCGGACTCGTTACATAGTACGGCCCCTGCGGGGCGGACCAAGTCGTGTCCTCCGCCAGCGGGCCAGACACCTCCGTGCTCGCGCCGGTGTCCCGCCACACATCGGCACTCGCCCGCTCGCGCTCGCGCCCAGCCACGTCGAACGACTGGACCAGCACCCGGTTGATGCCCGGCCACAACGCCACGTCCGCCGCCGTCCACGTCCCCTCCCAAGCGCTCCAGGCGGCCGGTTGCCCGTTCACTCGCACGGCGCGCGTCTCGACCACGTCCGCCATACCGGTCAGGGTGACCTGCGCATTGGTCGTGTAGGGATAGCCGCTCACCAAGGTCAGCCCCGGCTGGATCGCCAACCCGCGCGGAATCTGGGAAGCCACCCAAGCACGGCGCAGCCCAGCGAAATCTTTGATGCTCTCGAGCACGGTCTCCGGCACCAACCCGCGCAGGGTCTGGTCGACCAGTGGCTCGAAGGTGTCCGGCGCGCCGACCGTTTCGAGCAGGCGCACGAGCGTGGCATAGTAAACGGGCGCGAACTCAGGATGCTTGACCAACCGATCGAGCACCGGGTTGGCTGCCATCCGGAACAGGCTGTCCTCGACCCGACCGCGCGTGTCGCCCTGGTTGAAGATCGTGTCCAAATCGTACGGCAAGACCCGAAAGCGCGGGTCCAAGACGCCTCGATACAAGAAGAAGTCGTCCCCCTCGCCATCCCCGTTGTTCCCGTTGGCGAGGTTGGTTTCCTTGTTGTCGGCCAGCGTCTCGAGCGCGAAATACAACATCCACGCCTCGACGTCCACCACCCGCCGCACCGCTGCCGCATACTCGACCTCCGCAGCCTCATCCAACACGCGCGTCAACTCGATGAGATCGGACCAGTCGTCCTCGCTGGTATTGGTGCGCTTGAAGTAGTTCTCCCGGTAAGGAGCCGCATCCTCGCCCTCGTAGTGCAAATCGGCGCCCGGCGCGCGCAGCCGAATCCCGCGGTACATGTTCCCCGAGCTGTCCCGGGGATAGGTGCGCGCCGCAAACTCGCTGTTGAGCACCTCCGCGCACACATACAACCCGTAAGAAGGCGAGCCGCTCGTGGCTAAATTGGCGTTGTTCACCCGCACCTGCACCGGGCGCGCCGAGCCGGCCGGCAGGCCCGCCCGCCGGTACCAGGCGCTGCCCAACAACTGGGCGTGCGTGTACTGCGTGTTTAAATTGATCGCCGACACCCGCTTCCAGAGCTGGTCGCTCCGGAAACTCACGCGGTAGCTCTGCGGCGACCGCGTCCGACTCCCATTGCCGCGGTTGCGCACGTCGGCCAGATAGCGCAATTCGCTCCCTTGCCCGTCAACGCTGATGAAGGTGGCGTTCATCTGGGCATGGCTGCGGCTCTGGTCGCTGGTCGCGTACGGCGCGGGTGGATTGCGCTCGTTGATCTGCCGGAGCTCCGCCAGGTCGGCCCCCTTCAGCACCAGCCGATGGATGGGCAGCGTTCCCGCGTAAAGAGCGTCATCCACCTGGTAGAGCAAATTCGCCGCCTGCGCCGGTTCGCCGTCCCGCCAGGCTGGCGCCGGGTAAGTCCGCCCCTGGCCCACCCCATCCTCCGCCTCGAAGTAGAACTCGACGACCGTATCCTTGGGCGCCGGCGGCAGCCACGCCCCATAGACCCCGTCCGCAGCCGCGCCGTCGCCGTGCTCGCCATCGTCCCACATCGGCGCGGTTTCATACTCGGGCGCCTCATCCACCCGGTAGTGCACCCGCACCGTCAGACCCGTACCCGCCTCGTCGAGGACTCGCGCCGTGACCGCTACCGGATCCGTTGCCTTTGGGACCAAGGGGAAATGTGCCGCCTCGAGAATGAACGGGGCCACGTTGGCGCGCGCGACCGAGTTGGGTTGGCCCGGCGTGCCGCCGCTCACTTCGCTGGCCGCCCAATTCTGGCCGTACACGTTGGGCAGCGCCGGTTGAATCAACTCGATCGACCGGCCACCGCCGTCGGCGGCGCTAGCCCAACCCCATCCGCGATGCCCGGCGTCGATCGGCCCCAACTCGCGCCGCGCCCAGTCGCCTTCGTCCGCATATCGAATGGCGTTCACGCGGTCGCCGCGCGCATCCACCAGCTCGAGCAATTGCCCGCTGTTGCTAAGGATGCCGTCCCAACCACCCACGAAATTCGTCACCGTGGGATGGTTGGTCCGGAAATTATCGAGATCGGCCGCCACGGCCAAATACTCGCCCGCTGGCAAACTCACGGCGGGGAAAGTGAACCGCACCCCCGTCGTGAACCGCCAACCCGTCAGATCCACCGCAGTCGCGCCTGCATTGTAGAGCTCGATGTACTCCTCCCGCGTGTCCTCACTCGCCGGCCGATACATCAACTCGCTGATCAACACCTGCCCCAACCCAAAGGCCGCCCCCGGACCTAACGCAAACCACCCGAGCAAAACCCAGTACCAGCGCATCCCGCTCCAACCCGACCGCAGCCATTTCGTCCTCATGTCTGTCATTTCCAAGCCGTCAAGTGTCTCGCAGGTTTCCTGCCAACACAACTAACCGTCTTCTAGCCGCCGCCCGCCCCCCCCCCGGCCGAGCCACCTCATCCGCCGCCCAGCCAGGGCGCTCATACTGCCACCGGCTCAGCAGCCCGGGCAGATCCGACAGCAACAGTCTCACATAGCGACATTATGTCTCTAATTGAATGCGTTGGCATTTGATAAAAGAGTCATAAAGTCTCGGTTATTTCAGCGCTTATCTAGTGCTTGTTGTATTCGTAACTACTTTGGTATGAACCTATTAATCGCATAGTCAAAGCACGGCTAGACGATTGGCATCCAGGTAGCTCTGTTCCTTCGTGTATTTGAGTTAAACAACCAACAGAGAACAACCAAATCAACGAAAGGAACACCATGAAACTGATGCGATTCAATCAGCCGGACCTCTGGGCGGTGTCGCCCATCGAGCGTATGAGCAGTCTGCGCGACCAAATCAACCGCCTCTTCGAGGCGCCCTTCGGTGAACTGGCGCGCGCGGGTGAGTTCTTCAACGGTTGGGCGCCTGCCCTGGACCTACGCGAGGACAAAGAGAATCTCGTGGCCTCGATCGAACTGCCAGGACTTAAGAAGGAGCAAATCGATGTGTCGGTGCACGACGGCGTCCTGAGCGTTGCCGGCGAGCGGGCCGACGAGAGCTCGAACCAAGAGGCGACCTGCTATCGAACCGAGCGTTTCTACGGCCGCTTCCATCGGACGCTGACGCTGCCCAAGCCGGTGAAGGTGGACGCCATCAAGGCAACTTACAAAGACGGCATCCTGACCGTCACGTTGCCGAAGACCGAGGAAGCCAAACCGAAACAGATCACCGTCAACGTCGGCTAAACACGGACTGTTCCTGGCGGGGACACCCCGCCAGGAACCGCAACCCCATCGACCTGAGGAAACCCAAATGAACTCATTGACCAAAACCGACCGCAGCCGCGAGGCGGCTGCGATGCCCGAAACCCCGTACGTCACGCCCGCAGTCGACATCGCCGAAACCAAGGAAGCTTACCTTCTGCGCGCGGACATGCCCGGCGTGACCAAGAACGGTCTCGAGATCCAACTCGAGGCCAACGAACTCACGATTGTGGGCCACCGCGCTGACGCCCGGGAAGGGAGCTACTTGCACCGCGAGTCCAGCACCCACGATTTCCGGCGGACCTTCGTCATCGACCCGACCATCGATGCGTCGCGCATCTCCGCCAAGATCGAGCAGGGCGTTCTGACGGTGCACCTGCCCAAGACCGATCAGGTTAAACCGCGTCGGATCAACGTGACCGAGTGACTTGCTGCTGGGCCCTCCTGGGCCGTCCCAGCAGCGTGCCGTTCCACGCCACCCCTCTCCTTCGCTCGTCGAGGGAGAGGGTTTTTCCCGCCTCCTCTCACTCTGCCGCACCCAAGCTCGCCCGGTCCGCAGATCGGGGCGCAGGCTGGGAACCCTCCGCGAGTTCCGCTAAGCCCTCCATCTCCCGCAGGTACTCGAAGACTTGGTTGGCTTCGGCTTCGTCCACCAGGCTCAAGGCACAGCCGACGTGAACCACGGCGTAGTCGCCCACCTTCGCCTCCGGCACATAGGCCATACTCACTTCCTTGACCACCCCGCCAAAGCTCACCCGGCCGGTGCGAGTCATCGGATCGTCACCGCTCAGGCTGAGAATCTTGCCGGGAATCGCCAAGCACATAGGACGGCAGAATAAAGAACCCAGCGCGGTTGGCAAGCGGAGCGAACATGGAGGCAGCGATTTCGGAAGCTGGTCGGGATCTCTGGGCGAAACGGTTCACGAGGGCTGCAGCAAGCTGTGACGCCGGGCCTCCGAAGGCCGTGGCGCCCAGCTCGAGGAACAACGCCGCCACCGAACGCTGCGGGCAATTACGGTTCGATTTTGCGGGTGGACAACTTCGATTGCACGGCGGCGGTTGCGAGCCCGTTTACGAGGAAATGCTGGCGATCCCGATCCTCACGAAAGAGGTCCAGTGTGGCGGGACGCGGTCTTGCGCTCCGAACGTGTGGCTACGCGGGGACCGGGGCAGTCTTGCGGCGGGTGCCGGGGCGGATCGAAACCACATGCATCGGGTCAATGATGTCCAGCAGTCCTTTTGCGTCCTCGATCACCACATTGTGCCGGCCTACCAGGACGAATTCCGGGTGCGGCACGCGGAACTCCTTGCCGTCGGAAGTGCGGATAATCATGGGGCGCTGCCCTATCAGTTGCTGCCGAATCAATTCCCGATTCATGCCGCATGTATGGCCCGAAAGCGGGCTTGGGTCAAGCCCCGTGCCTGTCCAAACATCAGCGATTTGGGAAGGTCGAAAGGTCGCAACGCAAGGAGTATGAACTCGCCAGGATTTTGTAGCTGCACTTCCACAGGCTGGCCTGTTAGCCTGCGCCGTGATGCCGCCTCCCGATACCAGGATCGACCCGCCCGAACCGACCCGGTGGCTGCGCCTGGGCCATCGCGGCGGGGCCGGCGGGCGGAAAGCCGTACCTTGCGCCGCCTATGCCTGAGGCCATCTCGATCGTGCTCGCCGAGGCCGTGCGCCTAGTGAACTTGCCGCTGACGCTGCTGCTGATCCTTGTGGTCCTGTACTGGCTGCTGGTGATCTTGGGCGGAGTGGACGCGGCGGTGCATGGCGGGCACATCGAGCTGGACGCCGGCCATGTCGAGGGCGGCCACGGCGACCTGGGCCACGCGGAACCCGGCGCCGCCGGCCATGGTCATGGCGAAGGCCTCGAGGGGGCAGGCGCGCATGGGTGGGGGTGGGTCCTAAGTTTCCTGCACCTCGGCCAAGTGCCCGCGACCGCCGTGTTCAGTGTGCTCACGTTGTGCCTGTGGACGTTTTCGTTGCTCGGCAATTTCCACTTCAACGCCGGCTACCACCTCGGGTTGGCGGCGGCGTTGCTCCTACCCAATCTCCTGGTGAGCGTCGTGCTCACCCACTTCCTGGTGTTGCCGCTCAAACCGCTGTTTCGCATGCTGAACAAAGACTACGACGCCGCCGCCCCCATCATCGGCCAGATCTGTGAGGTCGCCACGGGCCACGCCGATGCGCACTTCGGCCAGGCGAATATCTCGACCCGAGGCGCCCCGATCACGATCCAGGTGCGCGCCGCCCCGGGCGAAGTGCTGCGCCGGGGGCAAAAGGCTATGGTGGTTGGGCGCGACGAACAACACGGCTTTTACGAAATCCGCAAATACGACGAACCTCAACTGGAGCAATAGCATATGGTGGAAGGCATCTTGACCATCGTCACCGTGATCGGGGTTATTATCCTGGTCGGGTTCCTGATCCTGCTGGTCCGCTGCTACCGCAAGGTCGAACAAGGCCAAGCCCTCGTCCGCAACGGCGTCGGCGGCACCAAGGTCTCCTTCTCCGGCATGATCGTGCTCCCCGTCCTCCACCGGGCCGAGTACATGAATATCTCGGTCCACCGCGTCGAGATCGACCGCCGCGGTGCGGTGGGATTGATCTGCCGCGATAACCTGCGCGCGGACATCACCGTGGCGTTCTTCGTGCGGGTCAATAAGACCGTCGAGGACGTGCTCAAGGTGGCCCAGACCATCGGGTGCGCTCGCGCCTCGAGCCGCGAGGCCATTGTCGAGCTGTTCGACGCCAAGTTCTCCGAGGGCCTCAAGACCGTCGGGCGCCAGTTCGACTTCGTCGAGCTCTACAATTCCCGCGAGAAATTCCGCGATGAGATCATCAAGGTGATCGGGACCGACCTCAACGGGTATGTGCTCGAGGACGCGGCCATCGATTACCTCGAACAAACCAGCCTCGAACACCTCAACCCGGACAACATCCTCGACTCCGAGGGCATCAAGAAGATCACCGAACTGACCGCCACACAGGCCAAGCTCGCCAACAACATTTCCCGCGACAAAGAGAAAGTCATCACCCGCCAAAATGTCGAGGCCCAAGAGACCATCCTCGAGCTCAACCGCCAGTTGGCTGAAGCCACCGAGAAGCAAAAGCGCGAGGTCGCGTCCGTCAAGGCCCGCGAAGAAGCCGAAGCCCGCAAGATCGAGCACGAACAACGGCTCCGCGCCGAGCAGGCACGCATCGCGACGGACGAGGAGATCGCCGTGGCGGACGAAAACAAGAATCGCCAGATTGTCGTCGCCCAAAAGAACCGCGAACGCACCGCCGCCGTCGAGACCGAGCGTGTCGAGAAAGACCGCTTGCTCGAAGTCACCGAGCGCGAACGCATCGTCGCCCTGGCCAACATCGAGAAGAACAAGGCCATCGAAATCGAACAGAAGAAGATCCAAGACGTCATCCGTGAGCGCGTCATGGTCCAGAAGACCGTCGTGGCCGAGCAGGAACGCATCAAGGACACCGAAGCCTTCGCGACCGCTGACCGCCAAAAACGCGTGGTGGTCACCGCGGCGGAAATGAAAGCCGAAGAAGCCCTCGTCCAGGAAATCAAGGCGGCGGAGGCGGTCAAGAAATCCACCGAACTCCAGGCGGAGGCGGAGAAATACCGCGTCGAGCGCACGGCGGAGGCCGCGCGAAACGCGGCGCAGGTCCACGCGGAACAGGTTGTCCTCGAGGCCGACGCAGAGTTCAAGGCGGCCGAGCGCCAAGCCGCGGCCAAAAAGACCCTCGCCGAAGGCGTCACGGCCGAGACGGCGGCGCCGGGACTTGGCGAGGCGCAGGTGCTCGAGGCCCGGGCCGGCGCCCTGCAAGAGCAGGGCGAAGCCGAAGCCAACGTTATGCGCCTCAAGTTCCACAGTGAGGCCGAGGGGATCAAGGAGAAGGCCGAGGCGATGAAGATCTTCGACGGCGTCGGCCGCGACCACGAGGAGTTCAAGCTCCGCCTCAACAAGGAACGCGACGTGGACCTGGCCCTCATCCACATCCAGAAGGACATCGCCGAGCAACAAGCGCGGGTCCTGGGCGAAGCGCTCAAGAGCGCCAAAGTCGACATCGTGGGCGGCGACGCGGCGTTCTTCGACAAGATCGTGGGCGCCATTTCCGCCGGGAAATCCGTCGACCGCATGTTGGCGAACAGCCAGGCGCTCACCGACCTCAAGGCCGCCTTGTTCGACGGCGATCCCGAACAGTTTCGCAACCAAGTGCAACGCTGGGTCGGGCGGTTCGGCCTCTCGACCGAGGACGTCAAGAACCTGACGATCGCCGCGGCGCTGACGAAGATGATCGCCTTGAGCCAGGACGGGCGCGCCAAGCGCGCATTGCAGAGCTTGCTCGACCTGGGCAGCCAACTCGGCTTGAACCAGCAGCCGCTCCATGAGTGAAGCACCCACGGCCGCCCCGGCGCCGGCCGCCCCCGCCACCCTCGAGAGCGGCACCTACGAGATCCTCCGGGACCGCCTCCAGGCCCGCGCCCGGGAACTGCAGGAGCGCCTCGGCCAATTGGACACCGCCCGGCGCGCGGTGTTTGGCTCGCTCGGCTTCGCCCTGGTGGGCACGGAGTGGGTGGTCACCGCGCACAACTGCATGCCGAGCGACCTGGTGGCCATCGGAGGCAACCGGTTCCTCTTTGGCTACAACGTCTTCATCGGACTGAAGTCGCAAACCGACGTGGCCGACGTCTTCGCCGCTTACGAGAAACACGAGCACAGCTTCCGCCCCACCGCACTCACCTGGCTGGCCGACGAACGGTTCCAGGCCGATTTCCACAGCCTCTACCGCTACTACCGCCAAACTCAGTTCGCCAAGTTCTCGATCCTCGGCCCGCATCTGTTCATGGTCTTCCGCGTGGGCCCGCAGATCTCCGACATCAAGACCTTCAAGTGGCTGCTCACACCCGACGGACTCGCCTACCAAGGCAACCGCAGCGACCACGAATTCCGCTACCCTCCGCAACACGAGTTCGAGTGGACCCGCACCCACCGCGACCTCCATCGCCAGGGGCCCCATCCGCACATCTCGATCGCCGACCGGCTTTTCGTCGAGACCATCGGCGGCGACCTCACCATCAAGATCGAGGATAACACCGCCACCGGCGCGGGCATCTACGCGGAGCCGGTCGCCCACCGCGATCAGACCTTGGACGACGCGGAGATCTTCTACGCCATCCTGGGCCATCTGATCCTGCTCAAGATCCGGCCCTACCAGGAAGATCACTACCGCTATTTCGTCTACAACGAAAAGCTCCGCCAGGTCCGCCGGATCGACACCCTCGCCGACGCCTGCGTCTTGCTGCCCAACCATCACGGGATCATCTTTTCGAACGGGTACTACCTGCAACTGGGCGAGTGCAAACAGTACCCGGGCACGCTCACCGACATGACGTTCGAGCGGCGCGTCGCCTCTCCCAACGGCGAAGATCACCTCTACGTGTTCTACAATCGCCAGGACGGCCTCTACGTCCTGATGTCCTACAACGTCATCGCCCAACAGGTCGAAGCCCCGGTCCTCTGCAACGGTTTCTCCCTCTTTGCCAACGGCGAACTCGCCCTCTTCAAAGCCCAGGCCGAACCCCAAAAACATCACGTCCTCCAAATCTGGCAAACGCCGTATCGCACCGGCGAATCGCCCCTCCCCGAACAGCAGGATTCCTACCTGTTCAAGATCGGCAACCCCGCCATCGTCCGGTGCATGGCCGAGTGTCACGAACTGCTCAGCCTCCTGCGCAAGGACGATACTTACGCCGACCTCTACGTGGACCTGGTCAAGCGCGCCGACGACGTTCTGAACGCCTACTTCTGGCTCGACCACCCGGAGGCCTGCGGCCTCCGGGACGTGCTCCAGGCCATCCACACCGCCGCCGCCGGCGCCGTCGACGAATTCGATAAGGTCGCCCGCCTGCGCCACCACGCCCGCTCGGAACTCGCCCGCGTCAGTCAGAACGCCCGCGCCCTGATCGAGTCTGTCCAGGGGGCGCTCTACGAAGAGATCCTCGAGTACGTCGAGCACCTCGCCCGACTGCGCGCCCAGCGCGGCGAATTGATCGCCCTAAAGGAGGTCCGCTACGTCGACGCGGCACAGGTCGAATCCCTCGAGGCGGAGGTGGCGGATCAGGCCGAGGCGCTGGCGCACCGGTGCGTCGAGTTCCTCCTCCAGCCGGATGCCCTGGCACCCTACCACGCCCAGGCAGTCGCCCACCGCGCCGCCTGCGACGGCCTCGAGAAAGTCGCCGAGGTCAAGCAGGTCGAGGCCCAAGTCGCGCAATCCGCGACGAACCTCGAGCTGCTGATCGAAATCGTCAGCAACTTGAAGATCGAGGACGCCACCCAGACCACCCGTATCGTCGAGAACATCTCCGGCGTCTACGCCGAGCTGAACCAAGTCCAAGCCCGGCTGAAACGGCGTCGCCAAGAACTCCAGCAGGTGGAAGGCGCCGCCCAGTTTGCCGCCCAGATGCGGCTGCTCGACCAAAGCGCCGTCAACTACCTCGAGGTCTGCGCCGCCCCCGAGCGCTGCGACGAGTACCTCAACAAGCTCCTCGTCCACCTGACCGAACTCGAAGGACGCTTCGCCGATTTCGACGCGTTCCAGGCGCCCCTGGCCGAGAAACGCGAAGAGCTCTACGCCGCCTTCGAGGGCCGCAAAGTCGCCTTGGTCGCCGCCCGCAGCCAGCGCGCCCAGAACCTGATGACCGCTGCCGAGCGCATCCTCAAAGGCATCGCCCAGCGCGCCCAGCAGTTCGATGCGCTCCAGGACATTCATGGCTTCTTTGCCGCCGACCTGATGGTCGAGCGCGTGCGCGAACTGGTGCGGCAACTCCTCGAACTGGACGACCCGGTCCGCGCCGGCAACCTGCAGACCCGCCTCAAGACCCTGCGCGAAGAGGCCGTGCGCCAGCTCAAAGACCGCCAAGACCTCTTCGTCGATGGGCGCAACCTCATCCAATTCGGCCGCCACAAGTTCACCGTTAACCATCAACCGATCGAGATCACCTTGGTTCGGCGCGACGACGACCTGTTCTACCACCTCACCGGGACCCAGTTCTTCGAGCGCGTCGAAGATGCCGAACTGCTCGCCACCCGGTCGGTCTGGACCCAGGAACTCGTCTCGGAGAACCCCGAGGTCTATCGCGCGGAGTACCTCGCCTATCAACTCCTCCGGACTCTCGATCGGCCCGGAGCCGATCCCAGTCTCGCCGCCCTGGCGGAGGGGAGCCTCGAAGCCTGCCAAGGACAGGTCCAGCACTTCATGGCCCCGCGCTACGCGGAAGGCTACGTCAAAGGCGTGCACGACCTCGACGCGGCCCAGTTGCTGCAGGCCCTGGCGCGCCTGCACCGCTCGGTCGGCCTGCTGCGTTACTCCCCGCGCACCCGCGCTTGCGCGACCGTCTTTTGGCAAGTCCATCGCCAGCGGGATCCGCTCTTGGCGGCACGCCTCGAGGGCTTTCGCCTCCGCCACGAACTCTTCGCCCCGGGCCCGGCCCCGCCGGATACGATGGGCGAGCTGCAGCAGCGGATCGAGGCCTTCTGCCAAGAAACCCGGCTCTTCCCGGCCTCCATCGCAGAAGCCGCCGCGGAGTACCTCTTTCAGGAACTCACCTCTCGATCGCGCTCGGTCATCAGCCAACCCGCCGCCGACCTGGTCACCGCGCTCGAAAGTCACTTGCGCAACCGCCAAGCCCATGAAGCCTTTGCCGCGGCGCTCGCACGCGTCGCCCACGATCCAGCCAGCGCCTTCCCGGTGCTACGCGACTTGCTGGCCGGGTACCTGGCCACGCAAACCGTCAACGCGCCGCCGGATTACCTCGACGAATCCGCCTCGCTCCTGCTCCGCCGAGCCTACGATCCGCAAGCGGTCGTCGCCGCGGTGGTCGACACGCGGCTCGAGGGCCTGCTGGGCACACACCCCGTCATCCAAAATGGGGTCTACCACCTCAAGTTCCACCAGTTCATCGAGAAACTGCGGCGTTACGAGCAGGACGTCGTGCCCGCTTTCAACCGGTGCCACGCGCGCAAGACCGCCCTCCTGGAACAGAAGCGACGCGCTCTCCGCCTGGCCGAGTTCCAACCTCACGTCTTGACCGCGTTCGTGCGGAACCGGCTCATTGGCCAGGTCTACTTGCCGCTGATCGGCGACAACCTGGCGAAACAGATCGGTGTGGCGGGCGAACAGACGCGCACCGACCGCATGGGGTTGCTGCTCCTGATCTCCCCGCCGGGCTATGGCAAAACCACCCTCATGGAGTACCTCGCCCATCGCCTCGGCATCACCTTCATCAAAATCAACGGCCCGGCCCTGGGCGGCCGCGTGACCTCGCTCGATCCTGCCGAAGCCCCCAACGCCAGCGCGCGCGAAGAACTCGAGAAGGCCAACCTCGCCTTCGAGATGGGCGACAACATCATGATTTACCTCGATGACATCCAGCATTGTCATCCCGAGCTCCTGCAAAAGTTCATCTCCCTCTGCGACGCGCAGCGCAAGATCGAAGGCGTCTACCGAGGCCAAGCCCGCACCTACGACCTGCGCGGCAAGAAAGTGGCCATGGTCATGGCCGGCAATCCCTACACCGAAAGCGGCTCGAAGTTCCAAATCCCCGATATGCTCGCCAACCGCGCCGACACGTACAACCTGGGCGACATCGTCGCCCACGCCGCCGACGCCTTCCGCGCGAGCTACCTCGAAAACGCCCTCACCTCGAACCCCGTCCTCAGCCCACTGAGCAGCCGCCACACCGCCGACCTCTTCCCCCTCCTCGAACTCGCCGCCGGCGGCTCGCGCGAGAACGTCCAATTCGAGGGCAACTACTCCGTCGAGGAAATCAACGAGTTCGTGGCCGTCCTGCGCATCCTGCTCCGGCTGCGCGACGCCGTCCTGCGGGTCAACCAGGAGTACATCCGCTCCGCCGCTCAGGCCGATGCCTACCGCACCGAGCCGCCGTTTCGCCTCCAGGGGTCCTACCGCAACATGAATCGCCTCGCCGAACGGGTCGTGCCCATCATGAACGACGACGAGGTCACCGCCCTGCTCCATGACCACTACCAAAACGAGGCGCAAACCCTGGCCAGCGGCGCGGAGGCGAATCTCCTCAAGTTCTCCGAGCTCATGGGCACCCTGACCGCCGAGGCTGCCCAGCGCTGGCAGGACATCAAACGCACCTTCCAACGCAACCTGCTCCTGCAAACCACCGACGCCCAAGACCCCGTCGGTCGCATCGCCGGTCAGTTGGCCACCTTCGCCGAGGGCCTCGAGGCGATCCGCAAGGTGCTAGCGACCGGACTCTCCGAGCGCCGGCCGCCCCCCGACACAGCCGCCACGGAACTGGCCGCCCTCCCCCAAAGCCTCGAAGCCATCCGTGCCACCCTCGCTGAAGGACTGATCCGCGCCGCCGAACCGCCTCCGCCCCCAGCGCCTAGCCCGGATCCACTCCTCGATCTGGTCCAAAACCGGTTGGCTGACCTCAACCAGGCCCTCCGATCCATCCAAGCCGCGCTAGCGGCGAGCGCCAAGCCAACCGAGCCAAGCCCGGCCACCTTCCGCTTGATTAACCCCGCCAGCAAAGCCGATTTCGAGATCACCAACGTCAGCCAGGACACCCTCAACAAGATCTGGTCCTTGGTTGACGAGGAACGCCAACGCCGACCGTCCCCCGACAAGTAGCGCGCGGTTCACTGCGCGAGGCACCGGCGACGAGCGGTCCCGTATCGGCCAGGCCTGCCGCTGAGCGCTCGGGATAGACGACAAGTTGCCGGTAGGGCGCGCAGTCCTCTGCGCGCCGCGGCTCCCTGTGTCCACGGTGGTTTACGGCGCGCAGAGGACTGCGCGCCCTACCGCGGACTTGTCGTCCACCTCAGTGACTCATGAGTAAGAGAGTCACCCGTTGGCTCCCCCGCAGGGAACTCCAGCGCGCAAGTCTGCCACACACTCGACATGCTGCGTCTGCGGAAACATATCCACCGGCGTCAACCGGTGTAGCCTATAAAGACCCTCCCCACAGAGCGCACGCAAATCTCGCGCTTGCGTCGCCGGATGGCACGAGATGTACAGAATCTGCCGCGGCCGGACCGCGCGGAATTGATCGAGCGCGGACGCGGCGCAACCCACCCGCGGCGGGTCTAGAATCACCGCCATCCGGTCCGCTCGGAACTTGCCGAGGGCACCCGCAAGACACTCCTCGGCGGTGCCCGCCACAAACTCGCCATTCGAGAGGCCTCGGGCGGCCGCGTTTTGGCGCGCGGCGGCCAGGGCCTGCCGATCGTATTCCAGGCCCACAAAGGACTCGACTTCCCTCGCCAACTCGATCCCGAAATACCCGACGCCGCAATACACATCCACCAGGTGCCGCGCACCTCCATCCCGCAAGGCCGCCCGCACCACCTCGAGCAGGCTCGGCAGCGCAAAGAAGTTGTTCTGGAAAAACGAATCCGGCGGCACCGCCCAACCCTCCGGTTGAATGCGCAGAGCAACCTTGAGCCCGCCGCGGGGCGGCGGCTGAGCGCGGACCCGGGCCAGTTGTCGGTTGAGCAGCGGCTCGGCAATCGCGCACTCCTCGACATCGACCACGAGACGACTGTCGTGCCGCAGAAAACCGATTGCCAACCGTTGCTCCGGCTTGTGCCACTGGCTGCGCACCAGCAACCGGTTGCGGTACCCGTACTCGGCTGGGCTCGGCACCACCGGCTGCACCGCCGCCGCCGGGAACCCGCCCACCCGCTCCATGAGATCGCTCACTTGCCTGTGCTTGAGCCGGAGCTGCTCGCGATAAGCGACGTGCTGGTACTGGCACCCACCGCAGCCGCCAAAGTAAGGGCACCGCGGCGTCACCCGCTCCGCCGACCCCTCGAGCACCCGCACCAACCGGGCCCGGGCAAAGTGCCGTTTGACCTCCGTGACCTCGAGTTCCACCAACTCCCCCGGCAACACAAACGGAACGAAGACAACAAACTCGTTAACCCGCGCCACGCCTTCGCCCCCGAACGCAACGTCCGTAACCCGTGCGGCGAGTCGGTCCCCCCGCGCCAGCGGCGGCTCCGGCGCAAAGCCGCCGTCCTGCGCAGCCGGGTCCGACCCAGCCGTCCCGTGAACATCCTGACCCATGCGCGGTCAGGCTAAGGACTCGCCCACCCCGCGCGCAAGCCCCTTACTGATGCGAGGTCGGGATAGACGTCGTCTGGCCAACCGGTTGGAAGGAGTCGAACTGTTGCCCATTGCCAGCCGCATCCGCTCGCGCCTGCGCGCCGAACCGATGGCGGCCCCGCAACTGCTCCAGTGCTTAAACCACCTCCTCAAGATGGCCGGCAATCCCAAGCTCCTCAACCCACCCTTGCTTCAGACCCTCTGCGAACATGCCGCCGGCAACCTGCGCCTGCTCATGAATCTGGGCAATGAACTCTTGGCCGCCGCACTCCATCAGGAACGGGATCAAATCGACGAAAAGCTCTTCTTCGAAGTTTTTGCTCTGGATCCCAAACCTGCTCGAAAAGCATGAACCCACTTCCTGTGCAACGGGCTAGTCAACTCTCCACCGCTGGCCCTCAGACCCAATGGCTAATCCAAGGGCTCTGGTCCGATCAGGCCGTCGGCATCCTGGGCGGCGAACCCAAATGCTGCAAAAGCTTCTTGGCTCTCGATGTCGCGGTGAGCGTTGCTTCCGGCGCGGCCTGCTTGCGACAGTTCCCCGTCTGCCGCACCGGCAAAGTGCTGCTCTTTCCCGCCGAGGACTCGCTGGCCGTCGTGCGCCAGCGCCTGGAAGGCATCGCCAGCGCCGCTGGAGTCGGCTTTCCATCGCTGCCCGTCGAAGTCATCACCGCGCCCTCGCTCCGGTTGGATGTCGCGGTCGATCGCCAGCGCCTGACCGACACCCTCCAGAACCTCAAACCCATTCTTCTGATCCTGGATCCACTGATCAGGCTTCATCGCGTGGACGAAAACGACGCCTCACAGATCGCCCCGTTGCTTGCTTACCTTCGGGAACTGCAACGCCACTTTCAGCTCGCTGTGATGCTGGTGCATCACGCTCGCAAAGACTCCAACTCCAGCCGCCCTGGCCAGGCGTTGCGCGGTTCCAGCGAACTGCACGGGTGGGGAGACTCCAACCTCTACATGCGCCGCAAAGGCTCCCAATTGACCTTGTCGACCGAACATCGCGCCGCTCCCTCCCAGGAACATATCCCCCTCAAGCTCACCCAGATCGGCTCGGCCCTCGCG
>Ga0194111_10002695_pt1 | contig 21462 bp, 21 predicted proteins | sample TA2KigC300mmetaG_FD_146194 | JGI IMG/M metagenome (GOLD analysis project Ga0194111, IMG submission 146194) | Freshwater microbial communities from Lake Tanganyika, Tanzania - TA2015033 Kigoma Deep Cast 300m | ecosystem: Environmental > Aquatic > Freshwater > Lake | place: Tanzania: Lake... | reverse complement strand
CAACAGTACCCCAAGAAGGTGGCAATCCAGAACACCAGCCATGGCGGCCGGCTTGTCAGGTCATGTCTGGTCGCTGCGAGAATTAATGTCTACGAAATTATTTATCAACCATTAAAGGGTCATTACCACATTATTTTTATTAAATTTAATTGTCAAGAATTTTAAGTACATTAACTATAAAAGCTCCATCAAGTGAATTTTTAATGTGCCCTCCCCGCGGGCATTCCTTTGTGCTAAAATTACTCCCAAAATCCCGTTGTTATGATTTCCCCGGGCGCCCTCGGTTTCTTCGGAGAGGACTTGGGGACCCGAAATTTGATTTGTTAAAGCTAAGGTCTTAACCACCCTTTGAATACTCCATGACCCTGGATTGCCTCATCGTCCTGGGGGCCAGTCTCAACCCCCAGGGAAAGCCCGGCCGGTTGGCCAAGATGCGACTCCTGCACGCCCTGGAGGTGTGGCGCAGCCGCTGCCCCGGAGCTTTTTTCATTATTAGCGGGGGAGTTGTCGGCGGCAACCAGGTCTCCGAGGCCCGAGCCATGGCGGAGTGGGCCTTGAACTGGGTAGGGGAGAATTGGGGGGCGGGAGTACGGGAACAGCTCCGTTCTTGCCTTCTACTGGAAGAGGCCAGCCGCAACACCGCGGCCTCCGCGGTTCATACTCTACCTCTCCTCAAGAAACTAAACTTGAAGTCCGTGGGCCTGGTGAGCGACGCCCTGCATCTCCGCCGGGCCCGCTATCTCTTCCGGCGCCACTTCCGGGGGCGCCGCATCGCCCTCCACTCCTGTCCTGCCCCTGGCATCTACCGTTCCTACTGGGTGCAGCGGCGCTACCTGCGCCTGGGCAAGATGTTTCTCCGGGAAGGCGGCGCCTGGCTCAAGGCCCTGGCCCGGCGGACGCTGGGGAGGTGAGCGGTTGGCGGTTTGGCGGTTTGGCGGTTTAGCGGTTTGACTAATCCGCTAACCCAGCACTTTTTTCCGTATCCCCTGACACCTTACACCTGAACCCTGAGCAACCCAAAATATCCAATGTTCAAAAACCCACCATTGGTGCAAATTAACCGAAAACCGAAAACCGAAAACCGAAAATCCCGAAAAAGTGCTTGACACTCGGGCATAATGGGATTAAAAATTCAGCGATAAAGAAAATTTTCACAAGTCTTCCATATACGGATCAGCCATGCTGGAAATCAAACGCCCCGTCAGCGCCCCCTTAAGCCCCGAACAAGCCGCCGCCATCCAGGAAATTTGCAGCCGTTACCAGGTCCAGACCGGCGGCCTGTTGCCGGCCTTGCACCAGGTGCAAAGCGCCTGCGGCAACTGGCTCCCCATGGAAGCCCTGCAACTTGTGTCGAGGGAGATGCAAGTTCCCTATGCCTACCTGTACGGCGTCATCGGGTTCTATACCATGTTCTCCGTCAGCCCCCGGGGGAAGTACATCATCCGCATGTGCGAGTCCCCCCCCTGCCACATCTGGGGCGCGGTGGACCTGGTGCAGGTGGTGAAAAGGGAGTTGGGGATCAAAAAGGTGGGAGAGACCACCGAAGACGGCCTCTTCACCCTGGAGCACACCGCCTGCCTGGGCTGCTGTGAAGTCTCGCCGGTGATGCAGATCAACGAAGTGCTCTTCGGCCGCCTCACCCCCGAACGCATCAAGACCGTCGTCAACGATTACCGGGCCGGGAACGTCCCCGATTATCGGACGCTGCCCCGCACTACCAACCCCTTGAGCGACTATACGGCCAGCGGCGATGAACTGGTGCTCTTCGCCAACGTGGACCAGATCGACCCCCTGAGCCTGGATGAATACCAGGCCCGGGGCGGCTACGAGGCCCTGAAAAAGGCCCTGAGCATGACCTCGGAAGAGGTGGTCAACGTGGTGAAAGACTCGGGGCTCCGGGGCCGGGGCGGCGCCGGCTTCCCCACCGGGCTCAAATGGTCCTTTACCCTGCCGTCCCCTATTTTTCCTAAATATATCGTGTGCAACGCCGATGAAGGCGAGCCCGGCACCATCAAAGACCGCTACATCATGGAGGGCGACCCTCACAAGGTCCTGGAGGGCATGGCCATCGCGGGCTACGCGGTGAAGGCCAACTTCGGCTACATCTACGTCCGGGGCGAATACTACCTCTGTATGCACCGCCTGAACCACGCCATCAAAGACGCCGTAGCCAAAGGGCTCCTGGGCGATAACATCATGGGCGCCGGCTTTAACTTTCACATCCAGGTCCAGACCGGCGGCGGCTCCTACGTGTGCGGCGAGGAAACCGCGCTCATCGAGTCCATTCAGGGACAAAGGGGCAACCCCCGGGTCAAGCCCCCCTTCCCCGGCCAGGTGGGGGTCTGGTACAAGCCCACCATCGTCAACAATGTGGAGTCCCTGTCTAGTGTACCGGGTATTATCCTCAACGGCTCCGAGTGGTATAAAGCCAAGGGCACCCCGGACACCGCGGGGACCAAGATCCTCCAGATCGTGGGCCATGTGAACAAGCCCGGCGTGGTGGAAGCCAACCTGGGCATGCCCCTTAAGGAACTCATCGACAAGTACGGCGGCGGCGTCCGGGAGGGGCGCACGCTCAAGAGCGTGCAGCCCGGGGGCGCGTCGGTGGGCTTCCTGCTGCCGGAGCATCTCAACACCATCATCGAGCACAACGCCTTGTGGCAGGTGGAAGGCGGCCTGGGTTCCGGCACCTTTATGGTGATGGACGACACCACCTGCGTCATCGACGTGGTCAAGTGCCTGCTCTACTTCTTCCAGCACGAGTCCTGCGGCTTCTGCCTCCCCTGCCGGAAGGGCACAAGGGTGCTTTACGAGCTTATTTGCAAGGTGGCGGACGGCAAGGGGACGCAAAAGGACCTGGACCGGATGCTGTCGCTCTCCAAGACCATGGCGGACAGCGCCAACTGCGCCCTGGGGTGGAGCCCCTATTCCTTTATCAAGACCACCCAGGAGCGCTTCAAGAGGGAATACGACGCCCACCTGGCGGGAAAGTGCGCCACGGGGGCGTGCAAGGCGGCGCATCATTAATAAATAATGGTGGCACAGGCTTTCAGCCTGTGCAATTGCACCGGCAAGAATGCCGGTGCCACCCATCTTAAGGGTTGCCATATATGCTCATCGACTACCTACCCATCCTCATTTACATGCTCATCTCTATCGGGCTGGTAGGGTTGATTGTGCTCATGTCCGAATTCCTGGGCAAGAAGCGCCACACCCCGGCCAAGGACATGCCCTACGAGTGCGGCATGGACCCCATCGGCGACGCCCGCCACCGCTACGCGGTGCGCTTTTACGTCATCGCCATGTTCTTCATCGTGTTCGACATTGAAGCCATTTTCATCTACCCCTGGGCGGTAATTTTCAAGCAACTGGGGTGGTTCGGCTTCTGGGAGATGCTGGTGTTCATCGGCATCCTGACGGTGGGCCTGGTTTACGTGTGGGGCAAGGGGGCTTTGGAGTGGGAATGAAAAGACAGGTTTCAGGTTTCAGGTTGATAACAAGAAATTTGCCAGGTGGGCGAACCCCGCCCGGCACGGAGCACCGGCATGGGCATTGAAGAGAAACTCGGATACAATATCCTCACCACCACCCTGGAAAAGCTGGTGGATTGGGGGCGCAAAAACTCGCTGTGGCCCGCCACCTTCGGGCTGGCCTGCTGCGCCATCGAGATGATCTGCACCGCGGCCAACCGCTGGGACATCGCCCGCTTCGGCATGGAGGCCTTCCGGGCCTCCCCCCGCCAGGCGGACCTGATGATCGTGGCCGGCACCGTGTGCAAGAAGATGATGCCCGCCATCGAGCGCATCTACGAGCAGATGCCCGAGCCCAAATGGGTCATCGCCATGGGCGCCTGCGCCACCTCCGGGGGCATCTTCGATTCCTACGCGGTGGTCCAAGGGATTGACCTGTATCTGCCGGTGGACGTTTACATCCCGGGCTGCCCGCCCCGGCCCGAAGGCCTGCTCTACGGCATCCTCAAGCTGCACGAAAAGATCCTTAAGGATCCCTTCCTCACCAAACAATACCAGGAACGGCTGCAACTCCGCCGGGAGGAGGCCGCATGAACGCCGCGGTGGAGCTGCTGAACCGGAATTTCCCCGGCGAGGTAGTGGAAGTAAAAGAGTTTCGAGGGGAAACCCAAATCACCGTCAAGCCCGGCCGCATCGTGGATATTTGCCGGGCGCTGCGGGATGGCCCCGAGACTTCTTTCAGATACCTGTCGGCCATCGCCGGGATGGATTACCTGCCCCAAAGCCCCCGCTTCGGGGTGGTCTATCATTTGTATTCCCATAAGAATAAGAACCGGGTGGCGCTGAAAACCCTTTTGGAAGACGACGTAGCCCCGGCCATTGATTCAGTGGTTTCCGTGTGGTCCACCGCCAACTGGCACGAACGGGAAGCCTACGATCTCCTGGGCATCCGTTTCAAGGGCCACCCGGACCTGCGGCGCATCTTGATGCCCGCCAACTGGGTGGGGCATCCGCTGCGGAAGGATTACCCGTTGAAAGGGATGTGATTAGGGGTCAGGGAATAGGGAATAGGAAAAAATGCGGTTTAGCGGGTTAGCGGGTTAGCGGGTCAGCCAACTGCCAAACTGCCAAACTGCCAAACCGCCAAACCGCCAAACCGCTAAACCGCCAACTGTTGAGAACCAATATGGACATCGTTCAACCCATGCCGCGCACCGAGACCATGCTCCTGAACCTGGGGCCCCAGCACCCCAGCACCCACGGGGTGCTCCGGGTCCTGTTGGAGCTGGACGGCGAACTCATCGTTATGGCCGACCCGGACATCGGCTACCTCCACCGGGGCATCGAGAAGATGTGCGAATACCGCACCTATCACAAGTGCATGCCCCTGATGAACCGCCTGGACTACCTGGCCGGGGAAGTGAACAACTTCGGCTTCTGCCTGGCGGTGGAGAAGCTCCTGGGCGTGGAGGTTCCCAAGCGGGCCCAGTATATCCGGGTGATGATCGCGGAGTTGACCCGCATCGCCTCCCACCTTTTCTGGCTGGGCACCCACGGCCACGACCTGGGGGCCATGACCCCGCTCTTTTACGCCTTTAGGGAGCGGGAAAAGATCATGGACCTGTGCGAGATGGTGTCCGGGGCGCGGATGTTTCCCTTATATTTCCGTATCGGCGGCCTGGCCGCGGATTTGCCCGAAGGTTTCCTCCCCGGGGTGTGGGACTTTGTCAAGTCTTTTCCCCAGCGTTGGAAAGATTACGACACCCTGCTCACCCAGAATGAAATCTGGAAAGAGCGGACCGTGGGCGTGGGGACCATGAGTGCCGAAGAGGCCCTGGATTGGGGCTGGTCCGGCCCCATGGCCCGGGGCTCCGGGGTGGATTGGGACTTGCGCCGGGATAACCCCTACTCCAGCTACGAGGATTTCGAATTCGACGTGCCCCTGGGCACCAAGGAAGGCGACACCTACTCCCGGTACCTGGTGCGCATGGAAGAGATGCTCCAGAGCAACCGCATCGTCCGCCAGGTGCTAGAAAAGCTGCCCGGGGGGCCGGTGAAGGTGGAGGACCCCCGGGTCTCACTCCCGCCCAAGGAAAAGGTTTACACGGACATCGCGGCCCTCATCAACCACTTCCTCCTCATCCAGGAGGGGATCAAGCCGCCTAAAGGCGAAATTTATCAGTGCATCGAGGCCCCCAAGGGCGAGCTGGGGTTTTACATCGTCTCCGACGGCGGCCCCCAGGCCTTCCGGCTGAAAATACGCGGCCCATCCTTCGTGGTTCTGGCGGCCACCGACAAGCTCTGCCGGGGCCGGCTCCTGTCCGACCTCATCGCGGTCATCGGCACCATGGACATCGTGCTGGCGGACGTAGATAGATAACGGTTTTCGGTTTACGGTTTACGGTTTTCGGTGAAAGCACTGCCGCCGAAACCCGGAAACAGAAAACAGAAAACAGAAAACAGAAAACCGCTTTTTATAACAGGAATGACTCATGGTTAATTTGACCATCGACGGCCGGGCCGTGCAGGCGAAGAAGGGCCAGACCATCCTGGAGGCGTGCGACGACCTGGGCATCTTCGTCCCCCGCCTTTGCTACCACCCGGCCTTGAAGCCCATCGGGGCCTGCCGCATCTGCGTGGTGGAAGTGAAACCGGGGCCGCCCCGGCCCCTGCCGGCCTGCGCCACTTACGTGGCCGAAGGCCAGGAAGTGGTCACCGCTTCGCCCAAGCTGGACGCCATCCGCATGGAATTGATGAAGCTGGTGCTCATCAACCACGCGCTGGAGTGCCCCATCTGCGACAAAGGCGGGGAGTGCGAACTCCAGGACCTCACCCACGCCATCGGCGTCCCCGAAGTGGACCTGGAAGCGGTGAAACTTGCCCCCAACCACGACTACATCTCCCAGTTGGTGGAGCGCCACCCGGACCGCTGCGTCACCTGCGGCCGTTGCATCCGCATCTGCCGGGACCGGGTGGGGGCCATGGCCATCAATTTCACCTTGCGAGGCTACTTCACCGAGCTGACCTCCGGGGCCATTCCCCTGGACTGCGAGTTCTGCGGCTCCTGCATCGACATCTGCCCCGTGGGCGCGCTCATCAACAAGCAGTTCAAATACCGTTCCCGGGCCTGGGAAGTGGCCAAAACCGAGATGGCCTGCCCCTTCTGCGGCGGCGGCTGCACTTACGAGCTGCACGTCAAAGACGGGAAAGTCATGCGGGTTTTCAACGGCGGGGACAAAGTGGTGCTCTGCGGCCGGGGCCGCTTCGGCTGGCCGGTGGTGGAAGCCCCGGACCGTCTCAAGACCCCGCTCATCCGCGAAAACGGCAACCTCCAGGAAGCCACCTGGGACGAGGCCCTGGACCTGGTGGCCGCCAAATTCAAGGAAATCGCGGAGGCCGCTGGCCCCGGAGCCATTTACGGCGTAGGCTCGCCCCGGGCCACCAACGAAGCCAACTACCTGTTCCAGAAATTCTTCCGTAAGGGTCTGGGGACCGACAACCTGGACAACCCGGCGCGCTACACCTATATGCGGGCCTTGCAGGGCCTGGCCGCGGTCTTCGGGCCGGCCCAGGTTGCAGGAGTGGAACTCGACCCGTCCCGGCCCCCGGCCTATACTTCTCCTTTAGTGCTGACCAAAGACGCCCAAGGCAAGGGCTTCCCCTTCGTCCTGGGCAAATTCGCCGATCTACCCAAGGCCGACGTGGTTTTGGCGGTGGGCGCGGACATAACCCCGGAACTGCCGCCCCTGGGCTGGGCCTTGCTGGAAGCCCGGGAACGGGACGCCTTCAAACTCATCGTCGCCAACAACCGCCAGACCAAGTTCGACCGTTACGCCGACCTGTCCCTGCGCTGCCAGCCGGGGACCGAGCGGCTGCTGGTGGCCGGGATTATCAAGGCTCTCCTGGCCGCGGAAGTTGCTCCCGCCATCACCGCCGCCGGCCTGGATGAGTTTAAAGAAAGCCTCAAGAAATTCACCTTGAAAGACGCGGCCAAAAAGACCGGGGTGGAGGAGGCGGCTATCAAAGAAGCCGCGGACCTCCTGGCTAGATCCCAGGCCCCGGCCATCATTTTCGGCACGGAACTCCTGGCCCAGGACAAGGGCGTGGACAACGCCGCGGCCCTGGCCGACCTGTTCTTGCTGGTGGGGAAACCCGGCGCGCCGGGCAGCGCCCTTTACCCGGTGGCGGAAAAGAATAACACCCGGGGCGCCTGCGAAGTGGGGGTGCTCCCGGACTTCGGCCCAGGCTTCGCGCCGGTGGAAAAACCCGGCGCTTCGCTGCCGGAAGTCCTGGCGCTCCTGGAAAAGGGCGACGCGGCCGCGCCCCTGGCCCTCTACCTCTTGGGCGGCGACCTGCTGCGCTTTGCTCCCAACCGCAAGCAAGTGGAAAAGGCCCTGAAAAAAGCGCGATTCATCGTGGTCCAGGACGCGTTTCTCACCGAAACCGCCAAGCTGGCCCACGTGGTCCTGCCCGTGGCGGTGCACGCGGAACAGGAAGGCACTTTCATCAGCAGCGACGGCGTCTTGGGATTTCTGCCCAAGGCTTTGTCGGCCAACGGGGTCAAGCCCGACTGCCTGATTATCAATCAGATTGCGCACCGGATGGATTTTGCTCTTCCTCATGGCAGCCCTCAGATCATTTTCAAAGACCTGGCCCAAGCCATGCCTCTGTGGGCCGGGCTGGCCCCCAAGGGGAGCGAACCGCGGGCGGAGTTTGCCAAGGACCTCTCCGGCCAGTTCACTGCCTTTGACCTGGACGTGACCCTGCCGGGGCGGCGGCCCTTCACCCTGGTGGTGGGGAAATCGCTGCAGCACTCCGGCTCCTTCACCACCCACCACCCCTGCGGCACCTTGACGGCGACTCCCGGGGCCGAGCTGGGCATGAACCCCACCGACGCCCAGGGGCTGGGTCTGACCGAAGGCGACACCGTCAAAGTCACCAGTTCCCAGGGCGAAATTACCGCGCCCGTAACTTTGAGTTTCGACCTGCCTCCGGGGTTGGTATTTCTGCCGGAGCACTTCGCCGAACCCGCGGCCAATGTCCTGACCCTGAACTCCAACCTGGTGCGGGTGACCATCTCGAAGGGTTGATTCTATGAACATCACCGTGTTAGTCATCCTGACGGCCATCAAGATCACCCTCATCCTGGTGGTCTTTCTCACGGCAATCGCTTACACCGTCCTTATGGAGCGCAAAGTCCTGGGCTTCATCCAGTTGCGCTACGGGCCCAACCGGGTGGGCCCCTGGGGGCTGCTCCAGCCCCTGGCGGACTTGCTCAAGCTCCTGTTCAAAGAGGACTTCACCCCCCCCGGGGTGAACAAGGTGCTCTTTGTGCTGGCGCCCATCATCACCGCGGTGACTGCGTTCCTACCCTTTGCGGCCATTCCCTTCGCCCAGCAGATCCTGCCGGACCATATTTACCTGTACGGCCAGAAGGTGGACCTGTCGGTGGCGGCCCTGAACCAGGGGGTCATCGCCGACGTCAACGTGGGGCTGCTCTATATCTTCGCGGTGGCGTCGCTGTCGGTGTACGGCGCGGTGCTGGGGGGCTGGGCCTCCAATAACAAGTATTCCCTTTTGGGCGGCATCCGCCTTTCCGCCCAGATGATCAGTTACGAGCTGGCCCTGGGCCTTTCGATCATCGGGGTCATCATGATCGCCGGCAGTTTGAGCCTGGTGAAAATCGTGGACGCCCAGAAAGATGTATGGTTCATCCTTTATCAACCCCTGGGGTTCCTGATTTTTCTCATTGCCTCCTTTGCGGAGTGCGCCCGCACGCCCTTTGACCTGATCGAGTGCGAAAACGAGTTGGTGGCCGGGTTCCAGACGGAATACAGCTCCATGAAATGGGCTTTGTTCATGCTGGGGGAATACTGCCATATCATCGTGGCCTCGGCCCTGGCCGTCACCCTGTTCTTCGGCGGCTGGCACGGGCCGTACCTCCCGCCCATCGCCTGGTTCGTCATCAAGACTTTTATCTTTGTCTTCTTCTTTATCTGGGTCCGGGGCACTTTCCCCCGGTTCCGTTTTGACCAGCTCATGAGACTGGGCTGGAAGGTGCTCTTACCCCTGGGGCTGGCGAACATCATGTTCACCGCCGCGGTGATTCTCTTCTTCAGCAAGGGTTAACCTTATGATTATGCCGTTTCTCAAAGGTTTGGCCACCACCCTGAGGATGGTGTTCACCAAGCCCATCACCCAGCAGTACCCGGAAGAGCGCCGGGAGATGTACCCCCGCTGGCGGGGCCACCCGGAGCTGACCGTGGACCCCGACGGCCGGCGCCGCTGTGTGGCCTGCACCCTGTGCCTGGTGGTCTGCCCCAGTAACGCCATCAAGGGCATCGTTCCGGCGGAAGGCCCCGAGCACGAGAAATACCCCATGGCCTTCACCATTGACCTGCAGCGCTGCATTTTCTGCGGGCTCTGCCAGGAAGCCTGCCCCAAGGCGGCCATTAAACTGAATAATCTGTACGAGTTGGCCCAATATGACAAGAGTCTGTTGATCCTGGACATTGACCGGGCCACCCAGAAAGAGTCCAAACTCCGGACGCCGGACTGGTTATGAGCCGGCGCCCCATTTTCATTATTTTAGACAGGAGGCCCGAGGGATGCAGATCCTCTTTATGATATTGGCCGCCATAGCCCTAAGCTCCGGGGTCTTAGTGGTCTTTCAGAGGCACCCGATGAGGAGCGCCCTCTACCTCATAGTGAACTTTTTCGCGGTGGCCGGCATGTATCTCCTGGCCCACGCGGAATTCATCGCGGCCGTTCAGATCATCGTCTATGCCGGGGCCATCATGGTCCTGTTCCTGTTTGTCATCATGCTCCTGAACCTGCGGCTGCCCGAGGAAGAGGCCAAGCCGCCCCACGTCCTCCAGAAAATCGTCGGAATCACCCTGTCGGTGTTCGTGGCCCTGCTGCTGATTTACGGCTTCAGCCAGGCCAGGCTGCCCGCCCCGGGGAAAGAGGCCGCTGCGGGAATCGGCAATACCGAGGCCGTGGCCCGGGCGCTGTTTACCGATTATTTGCTGCCCTTTGAGGTCACCTCGGTGCTGCTCCTGGTGGCCATTGTGGGCGCAGTGGTGTTAGCGAAACAGAAATTAAAGTAGAGGCGCAATTTATTGCGCCCGAACAAGACGGGCGTGATAAATCACGCCCCTACATAAAATTGGATTTAATCGGGTGGGGGTGAACCAAATGGTCGTGCCCTTGGAACATTATCTCGGAGTGAGCGTGGCACTGTTTGCCCTGGGGGTCATCGGGGTCCTGGTGCGGCGCAACGTCCTGGTCATCCTCATGTGCGTGGAGATGATGCTCAACGCCGTGAACCTGGCCTTTATCGGCTTCGCCGACTACTTCAAGGCGGTGGACGGCCAGATGTTCGTCTTCTTCGTGATGACCGTGGCCGCCGCGGAAGTGGCGGTGGGCCTGGCCCTGGTGGTGGCCATCTTCCGCAACCGGGCCACGGTGTACGTGGACGATCTCAACCTCCTCAAATGGTGAGGCCTATCCCATGATGATGGACTATGTCTGGCTGATCCCGGTTTTTCCCCTCATCGGCTTTCTCATCAACGGCCTGGTGGGGAAAAAACTGTCCAAAAACACGGTGGGAATCATCGGGTCTGCGGTCATCGGCCTGAGCTTCCTGGTCACCGTCAAGATCTTTTTCGAATTCTTGAATCTGCCGCCGGGCGTCAAGGCGGTGGAAAAGACGGTGTTCACCTGGATCAGCTCCGGCGCGTTCACGGCCCAGGCCGCGTTTCTCATCGACCCCCTGTCCCTGGTCATGCTGGGGGTGGTCACGGGCGTGAGCTTTCTCATCCATATTTACTCCGTGGGCTACATGCACGACGACCCGGGGTTCTACCGCTACTTCTCGTACCTCAACCTCTTCGTCTTTTCCATGCTCCTTCTGGTGTCGGCCAACAACTTTCTCCTGATGTTCGTGGGCTGGGAAGGCGTGGGGTTGTGCTCTTATCTGCTCATCGGCTTCTGGTATGAGAAGCAGTCTGCCAGCGACGCCGGCAAAAAGGCCTTCGTGGTCAACCGGATCGGCGACTTCGGGTTCCTGCTGGGCATCTTCCTGATTTTCTGGACCTTTAACACCATCAACTTCCGGGAAGTTTTCGACCTGGCGGCCAAATACCCGGTAGGCTCCGGGGTCATCACCGCCATCACCCTATTACTGTTCGTGGGCGCCATAGGTAAGTCGGCCCAGATTCCCCTGTACGTCTGGCTCCCCGACGCCATGGAAGGCCCCACTCCCGTGTCCGCCTTGATCCACGCGGCCACCATGGTCACCGCCGGCGTCTATATGGTGGCCCGCTGCAGCGCTCTTTACGTCCTGGCCCCCTTTTCTCTCACCGTGGTGGCTGTGATAGGGGCCCTCACCGCGATTTTCGCCGCCACCATGGGCATGGCCCAAAACGACATCAAGCGGGTCCTGGCCTACTCCACCGTGAGCCAGTTGGGTTATATGTTCCTGGCCTGCGGCGTGGGGGCTTTCGTGTCCGGCATTTTCCACCTCATGACCCACGCCTTCTTCAAAGCCCTCCTCTTCCTGGGGGCCGGCTCCGTGAGCCACGCCCTGGACGGCGAGCTGGACATGCGCAAAATGGGGGCCATGAAAAAGCATATCCCCATCACCTACTGGACCTTTATCATCGCCACCCTGGCCATCGCCGGCATCTTCCCCTTCGCCGGGTTCTTCAGCAAGGATGAAATTCTTTTTTACTCCCTGGTGGACGGCCACCTCCTCTACTGGGGCATCGCCACCACCGCGGCCTTCATCACCGCGTTTTACATGTTCCGGGCGGTGTTTATGACCTTCTACGGTGAGGCCCGCTGGGACCATCACCATGTGCATCCCCATGAGTCGCCCCCGGTCATGACCGTTCCCTTGATGATCCTGGCGGCGCTGTCCGCGGTGGGCGGTTTGATCGGCTTCCCCATCATTGAGGGCGCCCACAAGTTCAAGGAGTTTCTGGCGCCTTCCATTGCGCCACTCCACGCCGAGGTGCACCACGCGATGAGCTTCGAGATCATCATGATGATTTTCAGCATGGCGGTGGCCGCGGTGGGCATCTATACCGCGTACAAGTGCTACGTCAAGACACCGGAGCTGCCGGAGAAAATCACCGAGAAATTCCCCGCCACTTACGATTACGTTTACAACAAATATTATGTGGATGAGCTTTACGACGCCACCATCGTGGAGCCTATCAAGCAGGGTTCGGACTTCCTGTGGAAGGGCGTGGACGACAAGGTGGTGGACGGCGCGGTGAACGGCTCCGCCGGGACGGTGGCCTGGCTCAGCGGCGTCCTGCGGAAACTGGAAACCGGCTTCGTGCAGAACTACGCCCTGGCCATCCTCATCGGGGTGGTCCTGGTCACCGGCTATTTGATCGGACGTTAAGGTTTAGAGGGGCTTATGCGCATACCCATCCTCTCATTTCTGGTCTTCTTCCCCATCGCGGGAATGGTGGTTTTGCTGTTCATAGACCGGAAGAACCACAAGATGCTCAAGGAGGCGACCCTGGCCATCAGCCTGGTGGAGTTCGTCTTTTCGCTGCCCTTGTGGTTCTGGTTCGACAGCAAGACCGCGGCCATGCAGTTCGTGGAGCGTTACAACTGGCTGCCCCAATACGGTATCAGCTATTACGTGGGGGTGGACGGGTTCTCCCTGCTCCTCATCCTGCTCACCACCTTCCTGACCCCCCTGTGCGTCCTGGCCACCTGGGAGGACATCCAGCACCGGGTCAAGGAGTTCATGATCTGCCTCCTGGGCCTGATCGCCGGCATGATCGGGGTATTTGCAGCCCTGGACCTCTTCCTCTTCTACGTGTTCTGGGAAGTAATGCTCATTCCCATGTATCTCCTCATCGGAGTCTGGGGCAACCCGGCCCGGCGGATCTATGCCGCCGTCAAGTTCTTCCTGTTTACCATGTTCGGCAGCCTGCTGATGCTGGTTGCCATTTTGGTGCTGTACTTCCATTACGGCAAGACCACGGGGACCTACACCTTCGACCTCCTGAAGATGTACGGCCTGAGCATCCCCTTTAACATGCAGTTTTGGATGTTTCTGGCCTTCGGGCTGGCCTTCGCCATCAAGGTGCCCATGTTCCCCTTCCACACCTGGCTGCCCGACGCCCACACCGAGGCGCCCACCGTGGGCTCCGTCATCCTGGCCGCGGTGCTCCTGAAGATGGGGACTTACGGCTTCCTGCGCTTTAACATGCCGCTCTTTCCCGAGGCGGCCCATTATTTCGTGCCCCTGTTTTCCATCCTGGCCCTCATCGGCATAGTTTACGGCGCCCTGGTGTGCATGATGCAAAAGGACCTGAAACGGCTCATCGCCTTTTCTTCCGTGAGCCACCTGGGCTTCGTCATGCTGGGCCTGTTCACCTACACCATGGCCGGGGTCCAGGGCGGCATCATCCAGATGATCAACCACGGGCTAAGCACCGGGGCCTTGTTTTTTATCGTGGGCATGATCTATGAAAGGCGGCACACTCGGATGATCGCGGACTTCGGGGGCCTGAGCACCCCCATGCCCAAGTACGCCATCATCTTCATGATCGTAGCCCTGTCCTCCATCGGGCTGCCGGGTTTGAACGGCTTTGTCGGCGAATTTCTCATCCTCCTGGGGTCTTTCAAAACCAACATGGTGTATGCCACCATTGCCGCCACCGGCGTCATCTTCGCGGCCTGCTACATGCTGTGGATGTTCCAGCGGGTGATGTTCGGCAAGGTCACTAACGAAAAGAATCAGGTCTTAAAGGACCTCTCCCCCCGGGAGATTTTTATCTTTGCGCCGCTGATCCTGTTCATTGTCTGGATCGGGGTCTATCCCAACACCTTTCTGGACAAGACCAAGGCGACCACGGAGAATTTCCTGGCCATGATGGAGAAGGCCAAAGCCCCGAAAGTAAGTCTTTATCAAGTGATTAAGGGGGAGGCGAAATGAGCGTCACCATTCCCAGCTTCACCCTGAGCAGCATCGGGCCGTGGCTCACCCTGACGGTGGCCGCCATCTTCCTCCTGCTCCTGGACGCCCTGTCCCCCAAAGGCCGGAAAGCCTACTTTCCCCAGCTTTCCCTGGTGGCCTTAGGCATTGCCACCCTCCAGACTTACTGCCTCTGGGGCAAGAGCGGCACCGACTTCGCCCGGATGATCTATCTCGACAACTTCTCCTTCTTCTTCTACTTCATCTTCATCCTGGGCACCGCGCTCACGGTGATGTTATCCCGTCAGTACCTGGAGGACTGGGGCAAGAACCTGGGCGAATACTACGCCCTGGTGCTCTTCGCCACCGTGGGCATGATGCTCATGGCCTCCAGCGCCCACTTTATCATGATTTTCCTGGGTCTGGAGGTGATGTCCATCGCGGTGTACGTCCTGGCGGGGTTGTTCAGGGAAGATTTCAAATCCAACGAGGCGGCCCTGAAGTATCTAATCCTGGGGGCCTTCTCCAGCGCCTTCCTGCTCTTCGGTATGGCCATGCTCTACGGTGCCGCGGGTGGGACCCTGTACCTGCCCGACCTGGCGGCGCGGCTCACCGACAAGGCTTTCGTATCTACGCCCCTGGCCCTGCTGGCCGTGGCTCTCCTCATCGTGGGCTTCGGGTTCAAGATAGCCTCGTTTCCATTCCACATGTGGACCCCCGACGTTTATGAAGGCGCGCCCACTTCGGTGACCGCGTTCATGGCCGTGGGGGTCAAGGCCGCGGCCTTTGCGGCCTTCGCCCGGGTCTTTTTCCTGGCCTTCCCGTCGCTCAAGGTGGATTGGGTCATGGTCCTGTGGGTCCTGTCCGTGGCCACCATGACCATCGGCAACGTCACCGCCATCGCCCAGACCAACATCAAGCGCATGCTGGCTTACTCCTCCATCGCCCACGCCGGGTACCTCATGGTGGGGCTGGTGGCCGCCAACCAGCTGGGCGCGGTGAGCCTGCTCTACTACCTGCTGGCTTATACCCTGATGAACCTGGGGGCCTTCGGGGTGGTGATCCTGGTGGGGCGCAAAAAGGACGCTTACCTCAACATCTACGACTATTCCGGCCTGGCCGGCCAGCACCCGGTGCTGGCCGCCACCATGGCCTTGTTCATGTTCGCTCTGGCCGGCATCCCGCCTACCGCGGGGTTCGTGGGCAAGTTTTATCTCTTCTCCGCCGCGGTCCAGGCCGGCTTCATCTGGCTGGCCATCCTGGGCGTTATGAACTCCTTGGTGTCGGTCTATTACTATCTGCGCATCACCGTGCTCATGTATATGAAACCCGCAGAGGCGGACCTGGGCCCGGTGGCCTTCTCTCCCGCCATGACCGCGGTCCTGGTGGCCACCGCGGTGGGGGTCCTGTGGATCGGCGTTTTCCCTGGGTTCCTTTACAACCTGGCGGTGAATTCGGTGAAAATCTTCCCGGGAATGTAAGGTCTGTTATACTAAGTTCAGTTTCAGATGCAACAAGTTCTATGGCTAACTTATTGATAATCCAATTTCTTTTAACCGAAAACCGAAAACCAAAAACCGAAAACCAAAAACCGAAAACGATAATATACCTTCCGGTCTCCCATCCCTCGCGGATGGGGTTTTTATAAAAAGAATTAAGCCGGGCCTAAGCCCGGCTTAATTCTTTTTCATTTCTTGGGAGCAGAATGCCTGGCGCCTTGCGGCCAGGCCTATTTGTGCCCTTTAAGATCGTGAATCCGGGCCTCCACCCCGGCCACCTCTTTTTTCAGCTCCTCCAGGTAGTCCCGCAGGCGTTCTAGTTCCTCCGCGGGAGAGATGAAGCGCCGGAAGCCCATGCCGGAGCAGCAGCCGGGCATCACCGGGGTGCAGCAGGCGTGGTGGCGCATACCGCCCCCGACGCAGCAACCGTGGCCCTGCATGCTGCCATGTCCGTGTCCATGACCCATTTGACACATTGGTTTTTCCTCCTTCTTACCCTCTGTTAAACCAACTTTAAGAATTCTTCCACGCTTAAACCGGCATCCCGCACAATTCCGCCCATGGTATAGGCATTGACGGGATTATGCCTGGGAATCGTAAGAAATCGAATCCCATCGGACATCACAATATGCTTGCGGCCTTGCCGAACCACGGTAAAACCTGCCTTTTCAAGGGCCTTCACAGCTTGCAGGTGATTGATCCCAGGAATTTTCGGCATATTCAGACGGCGACTTCAACCTCTCTTATTTCCTGACCCCTTAAAGAGTCGGCCACGGCCGCCAGATATTCCCGAATGGCATCCTGGATGTTTTCCAGGGCCTCCTCCTCTGTTGCTCCTTGAGACCAGCAGCCCGGCAATCCCGGACAAGAAACGCTGTATCCTTCGTCCGTTTTGTTTATAACCACCAAATACTTCATGCGGATTACCTCATCTTTTTATGCCGCCTTATGAGTGCGTTTCTTCAGGCGGTTGGCTTTCTTGCGCAATATGCCGATCTCCTTCCGGGAGGCGCCGGAGGCGATGGCCTCCTGCTTCTTGGCCCGCATCTCTTTGGCCTTTTCCTTCAGTTCCCGGACGTTCACTGTCTTGGCGGCTTTGCCTTCGTCCTTGATGCCCTTCACCTTCTTAATGGCGGCCAGCAGTTCTTCCTTGTTCATGCCGTGGACCCCCACTATCTCCCCCAGGTCCAGGGCGTATTTTCGCATTTCCGTGGCGGTCATCTTGTCCAGGGGTTTTTCCTTCTTTTCTTTGCGTTCCTTTTTGGCCATTATTTCCTCTCCTGAGATTAGCTGAAAGCTTTGAGTTTCAAGTTTCGAGTTTCAATTATATGGTCAGATTATCCATTGTAATTATAGAACAGCCGTGGCGGCTGTTCTATAATTTAAGGAAATGCTAGGGATAGCCCCCTATTCACTATTCCCTGGCCACTGCCCCCTGCCCTTTCTTCTCTTCCATGATCTCTAATTTCTTTGCAATTTTGATAAAGGGCGTGATGAGGTCGATGGGGATGGGGAACAGGGTGGTGGAGTTCTTCTCCGCGGCGATCTCCCTTAGGGTCTGAAGGTAGCGCAACTGCAGGGAAATGGGCTCCTGGGCCAGCACCCCGGCGGCTTCGGCCATCTTGGCCGCGGCCTGGAATTCCCCTTCGGCGTTGATGACCTTGGCCCGGCGCTCCCGCTCCGCCTCCGCCTGCTTGCTCATGGCCCGCTGCATCTCGATGGGCAGATCAATGGCTTTGATCTCCACCAGGGTTACCTTGATGCCCCAGGGATCGGTATGCTTGTCCAGGATGTCGGCCAACTGGGCGTTGACCTTATCCCGCTCGGAGAGCAGTTCATCCATATCCGACTGGCCGCAGACGCTGCGCAGGGTGGTTTGGGCCAGGAGCTGGGTGGCGCTGTAATAGTCCCTTACCTGGATCACCGCCTTGAGGGGATCGAAGACCCGGAAATAGACCACCGCATTGACCTTCATGGTGACATTGTCCCGGGTGATGATGTCCTGGGAGGGGACGTCGTAGGTCACCAACTGGAGGTTTACCTTGACCATCTTGTCGATGATGGGGATAAGGATGATGAGCCCCGGCCCTTTGGCGACATCCAGGGCCCGGCCCAGCCGGAAAATGACTCCCCGCTCGTATTCGTTGAGAATCTTGATGGCGCTCATCAGGAAAAAGATCACCACGATGGCGATCAACACGACGGAACTGGAAAGAAATTGGAACATGAGACCTCCCTGTGAAGACAGTTTTTAGTTTTCAGTTTTCAGTTAAAATGAGGCTGATTGCCGATTCATTTTTAACTGAAGTTGACAGCTATCAGCAACCTGCTCACTGCTTACTGAGTCTTCGGACCACCAGCTTCAAGTTCTCCACTTTCACCACCTCCACCGTCTCCCCCTTGGCCACCGGTTCCTGACTCACCGCGTGCCAGTACTCCCCGAAAACAAAGATCTGGCCTTCCGGGCTAAGGTCGGTATGGGCCACTCCCTTCTCCCCCACCATGCCGGCAGCGCCGGTGACGGGGCGCCGCACTTGGCTGCGAAAGACTATTCCGGCCACAAAGATGAAAAATAGAGAAATAATTAACACTGTGGGAATCAGCACCCCCCAGGAGATATCCACTCCCGTCTCACCTCCCCGAAACAGCATGATGGAGCCCAACAACAGCGAGACTATTCCCCCGATGGTCAGAAGGCCGAATGACGTCACATAAATTTCCAGGATAAAGAGGACGAAGGCCAGAAGGATCAGAAGAATGCCGATGAAGCTCACGGGCAGGGTCTGGAAAGCGAAAAAGGCCAGCAGCAGGCAGAGCGCGCCCACCGCCCCGGGCAGCACCACCCCGGGGTGGGCCAGTTCGAAGTAAAGCCCGGCCAGCCCCAGCATCATCAGGATGAACGCGATGTTGGGATCGGCAATGTGCTTCAGCACTTTGGTGCGGAGGTTTTCGGGAATTTCCTCCACCACCACTCCGGTGGTCTTGAGAATCTGAGGCTTGCCGGCCACCATCACCCGGCGGCCATCCACCTTCTTGAGCAGCTCCTCCACATTTTCCGCCACCACCTCGACGACTCTTTGTTTCAAAGCGTCCTGGGCGGAAATGGAGACGCTCTTGCGGACGGCTTTCTCCACCCAGTCCACGTTGCGGCCCCGTTCTTCCGCCAAAGCCCGGCCATAGGCGGCCATGTCGTTGACTATCTTTTCTCCCATGACCTTGTCCAACTTGCCCATGCCCACCGACACCGGGTGGGCCGCGCCGATGTTGGTGCCCGGCGCCATGGCGGCCACGTGGGCGGCCACGGTGATGAGCACCCCGGCGGACGCGGCCCGGGCGCCCCGGGGGGAGACATAGACGATCACCGGCACTTTGGCATTGATGATGGCCTTACAGATCTGGCGCATGGAGGAGTCCAGCCCCCCCGGGGTATCCAGTTGGATGACCAGGGCTTCGGCCTGGGCTTTTTCCGCCTGGCGTATGCCGGCCACCACGAATTCCGCCAGACCGGGATTGATGGACCCAATAGCGGGGAGCACGAATATGCGCCGGGCAGCGGCCTCGGTATTTGCCCATACAGCTGCCGCCAGGACCAGACAAATTACCAGATAAAGCCTAATTTTCTTCATACCGGGTCAATAGTTCCATTACCTGCTGCATGTCTTCCCAGGTCTTGCGCCGTTCCTGGGGGAAGCGCAGCAGATACGAAGGGTGGAAGGTGGGCATGACCCGAACTTTCTTATAACGCTGCCATTGGCCCCGCATCCGGGTCAGAGGAACCGCGGTGTCCAGCAGATTCTGGGTGGCCACCCTCCCCAGCGTCACGATCACCTGGGGCCGGATGGCTTCAATCTGCTTTTTTAAAAACGGCAGGCAACTGTTGACTTCATCGGCTTCCGGTTCCCGGTTACCCGGGGGACGGCACTTAACGATATTGGCGATATAAACATCTTGCCGGGCCAGCCCTAGCTTGCTCAGCAGGTTGTTCAACAGCTGCCCCGCGGGGCCCACAAAAGGCAGCCCCTGGAGGTCTTCCTCTTCCCCCGGGCCTTCGCCGATGAACATCAGGTCGGCCCGGGCCGAACCCTGCCCAAAAACGATATGGGTGCGCCCCCGGGCCAGCTTGCAGCGCTGGCAGTCTCCCAACTCTTCCCGGATCTCCGGCAGGGTGGGGAAGAGGGGGACTACCGGAGCCTGATGCGGGGACGGCGCGGGGTCTTCCCTTTCCACCCCCAGACGGCCCAGGCGGCGCTGATATCGCAGCAACTGACCCAGATCCGCCACCAGTTGCCGCAGCTCATTAACGGGGTTGTCCGGCACTCCCGGATTCCTCTTAAAGGTTTGTAGGGGCGGACCTGCGTGTCCACCCCCCATCAGGGCGCACACTGCGCGCCCCTAGAATTACTGACTCAAGCCGTTGAACTTTAAAATCAGGGCAGCAACTCCGCCACCAAGTCCAAAATCTTTTCCGCCACTTGCTCCTTGGTGAGCAAAGGCAGGGCCACCAGCCGCCCATCCCGGTGGATCACCGTCACCTCATTGGTGTCCACCGCAAACCCCGCATCTATCCGGGTAACATCGTTGGCCACGATGAGGTCGAGACCCTTGTCCGCCATTTTCCGCCGGGCCTCGGCTTCCAGATCATGGGTCTCCGCGGCGAAACCCACCACTACCTGCTTATCTTTCAGACCGCGGATGTCTTTTAAAATATCCGGATTCTGAGCCAGGCGCAACTCCACTTCCTGGCGGCCGCGCTTGATTTTCCGCGGCTGGGAACTGGCCGGGCGGTAGTCGCTCACCGCCGCGGCCATGAGCAGGGCGTCCGTCTGGGGAAACCGGGCCGCCAGCGCGTCCCGCATTTCCACCGCGGACCGCACCATGACCCGCTCCACCCCATGGGGGGCATCCAAAGCCGATGGACCGCTGACCAGGCACACCTGAGCGCCCCGCCGCCTTCCTACCCGGGCCAGAGCATAGCCCATCTTGCCGCTGGAGCGGTTGGTGATAAACCGCACCGGGTCCAGGTCTTCGTGGGTGGGTCCGGCGGTGACCAGCAGGCGCCGCCCGGAAAAATCCTGAACGGTCACCAGGGCCGCCAGGGCCTCGACGATGACCTCCGTCTCCGGCAGCCTCCCCACCCCTTCGGCGCCGCAAGCCAGGGGGCCGGCTTCCGGCTCCATCACCGTAATACTCCGGGCCTTCAGACGGGCCAGATTATCCTGGACCGCCGAATTGCGCCACATCTCCACGTTCATGGCGGGGCAGACCAGCACCGGCTTGGTGGCCGCCAGCAAAATAGTGGTAAGAAGGTCGTCGCCAATCCCCGCGGCCATCTTGCCCACCAGGTTGGCGGTGGCCGGGGCCAGGACTATGGCGTCCACCTCCTGCCCCAAGGAAACGTGCTCCAGGGGTTCGCTGCCGCCGCCCCACAGCCCGGTGCCCACCTTCCCGCCGGTTAAGGTTTGGAAGGTTATCGGCCCGACAAACTCCAGGGCCGCCCGGGTCATCACCACCCGGACCTCGGCCCCCGCGGCCACCAGTTTCCGGGCCA
>Ga0194111_10002694_pt1 | contig 21462 bp, 25 predicted proteins | sample TA2KigC300mmetaG_FD_146194 | JGI IMG/M metagenome (GOLD analysis project Ga0194111, IMG submission 146194) | Freshwater microbial communities from Lake Tanganyika, Tanzania - TA2015033 Kigoma Deep Cast 300m | ecosystem: Environmental > Aquatic > Freshwater > Lake | place: Tanzania: Lake... | reverse complement strand
CGGATCGCCAACGCCACGGACTTCAACGGGGTCAAGCTGTTGGACGGCAGCCTGTCGGGCACCGGCCTGGATGGGGCCTACGGCAACCAGATGAAGATCCACTTCGGCACCGGCAACAGCTCCGCCGAGGACTATTACTACATCAAAATCAACGACGCCACCGCCTCGGCCCTGGGGGTGGGCACCGGCATGGGCACGGAGCGGGCCGGGTACACCATCAGCACCCAGTCCGCGGCCCAGGTGGCCCTGGGGGCCCTGGACAGCGCCATCGAGACCAAGGACAACATCCGGGCCAACCTGGGGGCCCTGGCCAACCGTCTGGCCAACACGGTCACCAACCTCACCATCCAGGCGGAGAATCTGCAGGCCGCGGAATCCCGCATCTCCGACGTGGACGTGGCCACGGAGATGACCGAGTTCGTGCGCAACCAGATCCTCACCCAGGCGGCGGTGGCCATGCTGGCCCAGGCCAACACCCTGCCCCAGTTGGCGCTGCAGCTCATCGCCGGGTAATCAGACAGTACGACGGTGCCGGGCAGGGAGGCAAAATCTTCCCTGCCCCGCCCCCGCACCGCGAGCCTGAAGCGCCGGACGGCCGGTCAATAAGTCCTCTAACGCCCTGGTATGGGCCTTGCAATGCCCTGGGAGAGGATTAGTCCGACCTTCCGGGAGCGTGCCCATGGCCGATTCCATTTCACCCCTGACCCTGTACTATCAGCCCGCGGTCACCTTCACGGGCCTGGGTTCCGGTCTGGACACCCAAGCCATCATCGACAAGCTGGTGCAGGCGGAAAGCATCCAAATCCGGCGACTGGAGAGCTGGAAGGAACAGTGGACCGCCAAGATCGAGGCCCTCAACACTCTCACCACCAAGCTCTCCGCCTTCCGGAGCGCGGCCGCGGCCATGGACCGGCTCACCACCTTCCGGGCCAAGACCGCCACCTCCGGGAACAGCGCGGTGTTCACCGCCAAGGCCACCGCCGCCGCCCTCCCCGGCTCCCATCAGGTGGTGGTCAACCAACTGGCCCAAAGCGAAGTGGAAGTGCACGCCGGCGTGAGCGCCGCCGACACGGTGGTCAACGCCAGCGGCGCCGGCAAGGTTTTTGCCTTCACCTACGGTGCCGCCACCGTCTCCATCACCGTCCCCGACGGGGCCACCCTGACGGACCTGGCCGCAGCCATCAACACCAGCGGCGCCAACCCCGGGGTGTCGGCCTCGGTTTTGGACGTGGGCGCGGGGGCAGACCCCTACCGCCTGGTGCTCCAGGGCAAAAACACCGGCGCCGGCTACACCATCGCCATAGACGACGGCCTCACCACCCTGGACGGCGCCGGGGGCACCCTCAATTTCCAGAGCAGTCAGTTCACCGAGACCCAAACGGCGGCCAACGCCCAACTGCGGGTGGACGGCTACCCCCCGGCGGGTTGGATCGAACGCACCGGCAACGTCATCAGCAACGTGATTTCCGGAGTGACCCTGTCGCTCCTGTCCACTTCGGCCTCCCCGGTGCAGCTTACGGTCGGCGACGATACCGCCGCCATGCAGGAGAAGATCACCACTCTGGTGGAAAACTACAACGACGTCATCGCCTACCTCCGGGAGGTGACCAGATTCGACGCCGCCGCCGGCGTCGCCGGGGTGCTCCAGGGAAATTACGCGGTCCAGATGATCAAGGGCAGACTCAACAGCATCGGCGTGGGGTACGCCCCCGGCTTTAAGGACGGCAGCGACACCTATCTCAACCTGGCCCAGCTCGGCATCGCCACCGATGTGGATGAGACCTCCGAAACCTTCGGCCAACTGGTTATCAAGGAAAGCGAACTGACCGCCGCGCTCAATTACGACCCGCAAGGGGTGGCCGAATTGATGTCGGCCTACTTCGAGGGGGTGAGCGACGACACCTCCGGCAACCTCCTCTATTACTCCTCCCTGCCCGGCATCACCCAGCCCGGCATTTATGAGGTAACGGCGGAGGTGAGCGGCGGCGTGCTGGTGTCGGGCGCCATCAACGGCCACGCCGCCACGGTCTCCGGCGACACCCTTACCGGGGCCGGCGGCTATCCGGAGTACGGCCTGGCGGTGCGGGTCAATCTGGTGGACGGCACCCATACCGGCACGGTGCGCCTCAAGCTGGGAATCAACGGCCAGTTCTCCCTCGAACTGGGCGACCTGCTGAGCGCCTCCACCGGCCCGGTGAATATTCTGGTCGACAGTTACGAAGACATCATCCTCAGCATTGACGCCAAGATCGATTTTGAAGAGCGCCGGGTGGAAGCCTATCGCCGACGCCTCATTCACCAGTTCACCCAACTGGAGGCGGTCTTGAGCCAACTCAACGACCAGGCCAATTATCTTTCCGGCCAGCTTCAGAAGATGGGGTTGACGCAGGGGAGCAAATAAGGTGGGAGAGGCCTGGGTTCCCGGATTCAAGCATGGGGCGTGCCGTGCACGCCGCGGGCGGCGGCCACGGGGCGCCCTATGAATAATGTGTAAACCGAGCCGCGAGGAGGAGAAGGCCTCATGCGCACCCAGTGCATACACCAGCAGTACGCCGCCACCCAGGTGACCACCGCCGACCGTCTGCAACTGGTGGTCATGCTCTATGAAGGCGCCATCGCCTTCCTGCGCCAGGCGCAGGACCGGATGGCCGCCCGGGACGCCTCGGGCAAAGGACTCTACCTGGGGAAGGCCCTGGACATCATCGCCGAACTCAACGCCTCGCTGAACTTCCCGGAGGGCGGCGAGGTGGCCGCCAATCTCTTCCGCCTCTACAATTTCATGACGGCCCATCTCACCCGGGCCAACCTGAATTGGGACGGCGACGCGGTGCAGGCGGTCCTGGAAATGCTGGAAAATCTCAAAGAGGCCTGGACGGAGGCGGTGCAGAAAGCCCGCCGGGGGGAGATCGCCGACGGCGGGGAACTCCCCCCGGACGCCTACCGCACCCACAAGGGTTCAGTGCGGGTGTAGGGAGCGCGGCGGGCCGGCTCAGTCCGGTTACCGCCTCCTGCCCGGCGGCCGTTTCCGGCTGGCGTAGGGCTCCGGCCCGCTCACCACGGCCTTGCCGGTGGCCCGGGCCATGGCCTTGAGCATGCCCGCATATATCCAGCGGTGGAAGGGGGCCAGGGCGTACCAGTAGGTGAGGCCCGCCAGGCCCCGGGGCAGGAAGCGGGCGATCTGGCGCAGCTCCGTGCCGCCGTGGGCCACGGGGTCCAGGCTGAACTCCAGCACGGCCTCGCCGGGCAGCTTCATCTCCGCCAACAGCAGCAGGCGCCGGGGCGGGGCCACCTCCAACACCCGCCAGAAGTCCAGGGCGTCTCCCACCTGCAACTCCGTGGGGTGCCGCCGGCCCGCCCGGTAGCCCACGCCCCCCAGCAGTCGGTCCACCCAGCCCCGCAGTTTCCAGAGCCGGTCGCCGAAATACCAGCCGGTGGCGCCGCCGATGCCGGCGATGGCCGGCCAGACCTCCTCGGGCGGACCATCCACAAAGACCCGGAAACCGCACTCCAACACCGCGCCTCCCGAATAGTCGGCGTCGCCGCAGTAGAGCCACTCCGGCGGCGCGGCCCGGCCGGCGTCCATCCAGCAGGTGTCCACCCGCTGCTGTTCGATGCGGTCCAGGGCCAGGCGGATGGTCTCCCGGCAGGTGAGCAGTTGCTGGGGGATGATCTCCCGGATGCGCTGATCCTGGCACACCACCGGATTGCGCAGGCCGTTCGCCAGCGGCTGGGCGATGCCCGCGGGCACCGGCGTCACCAGGTGGATCCAGTAGGAACTGAGCTTGGGGGTGAGCACCGGCACCGGAATGATGAGGCGCTTGCGCAGGCCCGCCTCTTCGGCGTAGATGTCGAAGAGCTGCCGGTACGACACCACGTCGGGCCCGCCGATGTCGAAGGTCTGACCCTTGACTTCGTCATGCTCCAGGCATCCCTGGAGGTAGCCCAGCACATTGCTGACGGCGATGGGCTGCACCGGGGTGTACACCCAGCGGGGGGTGATCATCACCGGCAGGCGGTCCACCAGGTAGCGCATGATCTCAAAGGAGGCGCTCCCCGATCCCAGGACCATGGCGGCCCGCAGGAAGGTGGCGGGCGCCGGCCCGGACTGGAGGATATGGGCCACTTCGGTGCGGGAGCGCAGATGCTCGCTGAGATTGGGGTCGTCGGCCCGGCCCAGGCCGCCCAGGTAGATGATGCGGTCCAGACCGGCCCCGGCCGCGGCCGCCACCATGTTCTGGGCCCCCTGCCGGTCGATCTGGGAGTAGCTCTGCGGGTCAGCCAGCATGGAGTGGACCAGGTAAAAGCCCGCCCAGCAGCCCTGGGCGGCCCGGCGCAGGGAATCCAGGTCCAGGACGTCCCCCGCGGCCAGCTCCACGTTGGGGTGCCCGGCCCAGGAGCGGCCCTTGAGTTTGGCCAACGACCTCCCCAGGGCCCGCACCCGGTAGCCCGCCTCCAACAGTTTGGGCGCCAGGCGGCCGCCCACATATCCCGTCGACCCCGTCAGCAGGACCGGTTCTGTCCGCATCACCTCGGCTCCTTCAGTAGGTTGTGGAAAAGCACCCGCCTCCCCGGAAAAGTGGGATGATCAGGCTCAGTTAACCCCCTTTGGCGAAGCCCGGTCCCATTAAAAAGTGGGGATAGAGGGTTCGAGGGGACATGGATCCCTGACCTCTGCCGGCCCCCCCGAAGGGCCTTTTCCAACACCCTGTCAGATGTGGCAGCATTGCCTTCCGCTTGCAACTCTCCTACTATATCCTGAACCGCGGACCGGGGAAAACGGAAAAAGGGAGAGAAGAAAATCCTCCAAGACCCGACCGGGATGGTGAGGATACCCTGCAAGTCCTTGCAAGATCAGGCCGCCCGGAAAGTTGTGACCGGCCGGCGGGCAGCCGGACGGCGCCCTCCAGGGGCCGACTTCCGAACTTTCTGAAATCCGTGCGCCAGAGAGGGCTATGCTGGTCTGAAAAGATAAGAGATAATAACAAAAACGGCCCTAGGCGGCCGCGTCAGCGAGGCATGGGACTATGCCGGACATTCAAACAAAGCCGGAGGAAAAACCGGAAAAGAGGGAAAAGCCGCTCCCCCTGGTCCTGGAAATCATTCCCGGCCAGGCCGGAGAGGGCCTCGTGGTGGTCATGGAACCCGGCAGCTACGAAGGGAGCACTTTAAAGGAACTCTGCGACCAGACCCTCAAACGCTCGGACTTCAGCATCGAGGAGCGCCAGGTGCTGGAAGACATCCAACGCCAACTGGACGGGGGAAAACTGCTCTGTCAGGGCCGGGACACGAACGAGCCGCCCCACAACTTCGGGACAGTGGAGGAGACCGCGGCAGGAGAGGCGTACCTCTATGTCCCCGTGCGGGCCATCAAGCCCCAGGAGGGGGGTCTCCCGTGGTCGGGAGACCTCTGAAGAGCTTATGGCGCGGAGGGTTCCATCCCCAGGGATGAATATCTGGTCGCAGGGACGGGCCTCAAACTTGCGTTTTCAGAACCGGGTTATGTTACGGTAGCACAGAAAAGGGCAGAAAAGATGTGGCAGTGCCTGGCAACGGAAGGGGAAATCCTGGTGCACCGGGACCATCTTTATTTTCCCCTCCTTCTGGACCCCGACATTCAGGGGGAGGTTTCCCTCCTGCCCCGGCCGGCGATCCTTGCCGCCGACTCCGCCGGGGGGCCCGGGCCCGGCCCTGCGGGCGCCGTCCTGGCCGCGGGGGACCGGCTGTTCGTGCAGGCTGTCCGCGCTTCCGCCCTGGTGGAGCACTATGTCCGGGTGTTTCCCCGGGATGCCGCCCGCCGCCTCCAGTCCCTGAGGGAGCAATATTCCCTGACCGCCGACCTCCTGGGCATCCACCTGGACCCCCGGCTCATCACCATCGTTTTCCATATCCTGCCCCATTTCGTCAGGCAGGAGGGATTGAAGACGCGCCGGCTGCGCCAAGAGGCAGAAGTCCTGGACTTTATTGGGGAAAGCCTGCCCGCGCCCCGCGCTTTTGAGAAACAAGCCCAGGAGTTTCTGGATGTCAACCCCCTGAAGTCGGCCCTGCGGCGCCTGTCCGCCGCCCCGCCCGGCCCGGCGCCGCTCCCCGAAGGATTGCTGCCCGTGGCCGGGGTGCGGGAGTGGTGGGAGGAAACCTTGAAGGCCCGCTTTCTGGCTCAGGAACGCGCCCGGCTGCTTCAGGACCTCCAGGACCGGGAGCGCTGGGCCGCCACCCAGAGAGGGAGACTGGCCACCCTCCTGTATCTGGCCCACCAGGGCTCCCTGGAATTGGAGGGCTTCGGCTTCCACCGCCTGGGCCGGGGGCATGATTATCGCATTTACAAACGCACCGGTTCTTACGTGCTTCAGGACTTTTACGGGCGACGGTACCTCTTCCCCGATTGTCGGGTGGCGGTCTCCACCCTGGAACGGCTGCAACCCAGGGTGGTGGAGCACTACAAGCATCCCTTTCTCCGTCGGCAGGGGCCCGGCCAGGCAATCTGCCTGGGGTCCCAGAGCCGGCCCCAAGCCTTTTCCGCGCAGCACGTCATCCAAGCCCTGGAAGACGGTCTCAACGCCCTGCTTTATGGTTACAACGGCCGACGCCGCAACGGCTATCACAGCCTGGACACCCCCCCCGGCTCGGTGCGGTCGGTGGTCTTCGACGATTACCGCATCCCTCACGACCACCCTCTTGTCGTCTCCCAGCGGCTGGAAATGAAAAACCGGGGCGTCTGAGATGAACCTCAAGGATTCTCTGCGCCAATCCCGTTTGCTGGGCCGGCGGAAGGACCCCTTGATCCGCACCCCTTTTACCCACGTGGGCGGGCTGGTGCGCGCCTATGACCTGGGGGCGGAGTTTTGTCGGCATCTGCGCCAACTTGATCCCGCCGGGGCCATCATCCTGGCCCGAGTTTATCGAAATGAACCCAAGCCCGCCTACAACCCGCCCCTGTTCTTTCTGGCCAAACCGGAGGAGTGGGCGTTGGTCCGGGAAATTTTAGAGGCATCCGACAGTCCCTATCTGGCCCAGGCCCATAGTCCCGAGGAGATCCTCCTGGCCGGCCACCTTTGGGCCCGGCACCCCGGACTGGACGCCGAAGAGCTTTCACGCCGCCATTTTGCGGCGTTGCTGGTGGAGTAACACGCTTTATTTAGCAGTCGCGCACGGGCCTTCGGCCCACCCGTAACCCATGAAAAGGGCGGTGGGGCGGGCGTCTCTGCCCGCCGGCTTTGGCTTTGGTGGCCCAGGCTTCCAGCCTGTGCGCCGCACCGGCAAGATGCCGGCGCCACCAAGAACTTTTTAGAACAGTAACCACAATTGCTCTCATGGTGCACCCCCAACGCATCCGTTCCCTCAATGCCGCGCCGCGGCGTCCGGGCCCGGTGGTCTACTGGATGAGCCGGGACCAGCGGGTTCACGACAATTGGGCTCTCCTCCACGCCCAGTCCCTGGCTTCGGGCCGGCGCCAACCCCTGGCCGTGGTGTTCTGTCTGGCGCCGGAGTTCCTGGGGGCCGCCTGGCGCCAGTACGCCTTCATGCTCAAAGGCCTGCGGGAAGTGGAAGAAACCCTGCGGGGGCGCGGCATCCCCTTCTTCCTCCTGCAGGGGGAGCCCGTGGCGACGGTGTCCCGCTTCCTCCAGGAGGTGCGGGCGGGCGCGGCGGTGTGCGATTTTTCGCCCCTGCGGCTGGTCCGGGGCTGGCGGGACGGCGTGGCGGCGCAGGCAAAACTCGCCGTGCTGGAAGTGGACGCCCACAACATCGTCCCCGGTTGGACCGCCTCGGCCAAGGCCGAGTGGGGCGCCTACACTTTAAGGCCCAAGCTGCACCGGCTGCTGCCCGAGTTTCTGGAGGACTTCCCGCCCCTGGCAGCCCAGCAAACGCCCTGGCCCGACCCGCCGCCGGCGCCGGATTGGGACCGGCTCCTGGCCGGGCTGGCGGTGGACCGGAGCATCCCCGAAGTGAACTGGCTCACCCCCGGCGAGGAAGCCGGGCGGGCCAAGCTGGAGGAATTCATCGCCCGCAAATTGTCCCGCTACCACCAGGACCGCAACAACCCCACCCTGGACGGCCAGTCCGACCTCTCCCCGCACCTCCACTTCGGCCAGCTCGCCCCCCAGCGGGCGGCCCTGGAGGTGTCCCGGCGGGCCCCCGGGGGCGAAGCCCGGGCCGCCTTCCTGGAGGAGCTCATCGTCCGTCGGGAGTTGGCCGACAATTTCTGTCTTTATAACCCCCATTACGACCAATTCGAGGGATTTCCGGACTGGGCCCGCCGGACCCTGGAGGAGCATCGGCGGGACCCGCGTGAATATCTTTACCACCGGGAGGAATTCGAGGCGGGGGCCACCCACGATCCCTTATGGAACGCGGCCCAGCGGGAGATGGTGGTGCGGGGCAAGATGCACGGCTACCTGCGGATGTATTGGGCCAAAAAAATCCTGGAATGGAGCGCCTCCCCCGAGGAGGCCCTGGCCACCGCCATTTATCTCAACGACCGCTATGAACTGGACGGCCGGGACCCCAACGGCTACGCCGGCATCGCCTGGAGCATCGGCGGGGTGCACGACCGGGCCTGGCCCCGGCGCCCCGTCTTCGGCAAGATCCGGACCATGACCCTGGCTGGCCTGCGCCGGAAATTCGCAGTGGAAGCCTACATCGAGAAGATCGCAGCAACCTGCGGCTTACCGGAAATAAAAGGCGGGGGGGGGGGCGGGGAAGCCGGCGCTCCCCCGGCCCTCACCCCCTTAATCTGTCACCCTCAGTCCGCCAGCACGAATTTGCCGTCCTTCACCTGCACGATGACCATGGAGTCCACGCCCAGGCCGTTGTGGTCTTCGGGGGTGATGTTATACACCCCGGAGATGCCCACATAGCCCTTGGTGTCTTCAATGGCCTGGCGCAGCGCCTTGGCTTCGGTGCCCGCCTTCTTCATGGCGTTGGTGACGATGTAGATGGCGTCCCAGGCGTAGCCCGAATGGGTATTGATGGGGAACTGCTTGTCGTAGCCGACCTCGTGGTAAAGTTTGATGAACTCCTGGATCACCTTCTTCTGGGGGTCGTTGTCCGCCAGTTGCCCCGCGGCCATGAGCTTGGTGGAGGGCATGCGGTCCCCCTCCGAGGCCTTGCCCGCCAGTTCGATGTACTTGGGGTCGGGCTGGCCGTGGCACTGGAACAGCGGCAGATTGATCCCCAGCTGCACCTTGTTCTTGGCGATGATGGGTCCCGCCGGGCCGATGGTCCAGACCACAATGGCCTGGGGCTCCGCGTTCTTGATCTTGGTGAGCTGCGCGGTCATGTCCGTGTCGCTGGGGCCGAAGGACTCCTTGGCCGCCAGGGTGATGCCGAACTCCGGCGCCAGCTTCTCCAGCCACACCAGGCCGTCCTTGCCGAAGGCGTCCGAAGCGGTGAGGAGCCCCACCTTGGTGAGGTTCTTCTGCTTCAGATAGCCGTACAGCTTCTGCACCGCGGTGGAGGAGCGCTGGGGCGATTTGAAAACGTAATGGAACGAGCCGAATTTCTCCCCGCCCATGATCACCGGGTCGCCGCCCACGGTCATGAAGGTGGGGATGCCGGCCTCCTCCACGATCTTCTTGACGTTCATCCCCTCCCCGGTGGAGGTGGGCCCGATGATGGCCGCCACCTTGTCCGAGTGGATGAACTTCTTGGCGATGGCCGCGGCCTTGGCCGGGTCGCTCTCCGTGTCGCCGATGACCAGCTGGATCTTGCGGCCGTTGATGCCGCCCTCTTTGTTGATCTTGTTCACCACCATCTCCGCCACCAGCTTGGTGGGGGTGCCGATGTGCGCCGCCGGCCCGGACAGGGCGAAAAAGGCGCCCAACTTGATGGGTTCGGTGGCTCCGGCCGGGCTCATGAGGAGGCCGGCCATCCCGATAACCGCGAAAATCTGAAAAATCCGTTTCAAGTTATCCCTCCTTTCGAGGCGATGGCCTCATTCTTGCTGGAATTGATGCACGTCCTGGGGAAGACGTGATGTTATCGCCTGGGCAACTGATGCGGCCGTGCGAATGGCCTCCTCGGCTTCCTCAGGAGAAGGTTCTTCAGGATCCCCCGGATAACGAAACTTCCAGGCATACTCTGTGAGAGGGACCGCCCGGTCAATAATCTCCCGTAAGGTCTCGTCCAGCTCCAGGCATTGCTCTCCCAGTTCTTCAAGGCTAGGGGTTTTGCGGAAGGGGACGCCCCGCCACAGGAGAAAGCCCTTCAGCATCTTTTCCACTGCTTGTTGGCAGTGGAACACGGCGTCGGCGAACAGTGGCGGAATTGCGGACAGATCGTGGCGCGCGGCGCGCAAATCAGCTTTGGCCTTTTTGACCCAGGCGCGAGTTTCGGCCACCAGGATCGGGTCAAACGGCATAGACCAGTTTCCCCTCCCTTAAGATCGTGGCCGGCAGGGAAGCCGGGAGATGCAGGCGGCTGTCGAAGGCGCCCCGGGTCAGGACCAGGACGTCCGCCGCGGTGCGGGTGCCCCGGAGCGCCTGGTAGGCCAGGCGGCTGCGTCGGCGCTCGGGCGGGGCGTCGTCCGGCACCACCAGCAACAGGTCGTAATCGCTGTCAGGCCCCGTTTCGCCCCGGGCCCGGGAGCCGAACAGATAGATGCGCTCCGGCGCAAAGGCCTGGATGAGGCGCCGCAACAACTCCTCCAACACCGAGTCTTCCGGGGACATGGTCTGGTTGCGCATACCCGGTGTTATCCTATGAGGCTTTGAGTTATCTCGCAGGGTGGCTCCATGATTGCCTATTCATTTTAATATTTTTTTTATCTTCTTCTCTCCTTAATTCATATAATTGTTTTCTCAGAGCCTCAGCCTCTTCTCTAAATTTCATTGCCTCAGAATCATCAAGCTTCATTGAATTCCTCAGTGCGATTGAACTTCTCATCAGCGGCCGCCGGGGCCGCTATTCTTCCGACCGCCACCCGTAAATCACCACCCTGGTCTTGCCCACTTCGGCCCATTCAAAAAGCCACTCCATGTGCGGCTGCTCCACGTGCACGCAGCCGTGGGTGGCCACCTCCCGGCGCTGCTCCGGCGGCGGCACCTCCCCTTCGTGAACGGCCTTCCTGGCCCTCATGTCGAAAAACAGGGAATAGGGCATGGGCACCTGGTATTTCCGGGAGAAATAATCCTGCACCTTCATGCCGATGATGTAAACGCCCGGGTTGGTGGTCTTCTCGTCGTCGCCCGTGAGCACGGGAAATTCCATGATCTTCTTGCCGTTCTCGTAGGCCGCCCCCACCTGTTTGAGCTGGTCGATGTAAATGACCTTCTCGTATTTCTTGAAGACGTCTGCGACCGCCGCCGGGCCGGCCCAGAAATGGGCCAACAGCAGGGCCGCCAGGAAAATAGAGATGATTCTCGCCATGCGGATGAATCTCGATTATTCAGGACAAAGGTATGGTGCGCTCTGCGCACCATGATGACCGATGTTCATTCCTTGAGCAACTGCGGGTATTTTTCCAAATCCGGGTCGGTGCCCAGGTCCCGGCCCACCCAGGCGCCGCCCACCTTTTCCATGATCACCGCCGCCTCATCCAGGTCCTTTTGCCGAGGAATAACCTTCAATAAGGCCAGGTTGTCCTTTTTCTTGATGATTTTCAAGGAAAATCGGATGCCCTGGGCGCTGTTGGCGATGACATAGGCCCGGGCGGCCTTCAGGATCAGCGCATCTTCCTGCGAAGCGTCGGCCGTGCAAAAGTTCCCGGCCATCAAGGCGCACAGCAAACCTACGCCGGCAATAAGGCGCACAATCATCTCAGTTCCCTTTCTTGGGTTCGCCTGCCGCCTCCGGTTTTTTATAGCTCTTGAGATTCATCACCATCTCCCGGGTGGCCAGCACCGCCCCGTCGGCCTTGCGTTTCCACGCCTCTTTGGCGATATTCCGCACCAGGCCCACGTTGGGGGCAAACCAGGAGAGTTCCTCAGTGCTGACCACCGCCTCCGTCTCCGTCCCCTTGTCGGTCCCCGGCAGGTCCGTCAGGGTGGTGGTCGTCGTCCCGGCGGCCCTGACCTTGATGCAACCGGCAAAGTTCCCCGCCGGCACGGTGATGGTGTCGCTGATGCTGTCGATGACCGCGGTCTGGGTTACTTTCACCGTCTCGTCCAGATCCGCGTAGGTGCGCACTTCCCAGGCGGCCCCGGCCGTAAGGGGCGCCTTTAGATAATAGAGGGGAAATTCATAGAACTTCGGTTCCGGGTCTTTGGCCCCCTGTTCGGCCCACTCATAGACGCTCTCTTTGTCCACCACAAAAAAGGAGATGGTGGTCTTCTCCCCGGACCCGCCCGCAAATTCTCCCTTCTTGGGGAAGACCTGGCGCTCCTTCAGCGGGCGCGGGGCGAAATTGGTGACGATGTAAACGAAATCTTCATTGAAGCTTTCATCTCCCAGCCCCTTCAGGTCTTCGGTTTTAAGCACCTGGTATTCCCACCGAAAACCCTCTTTGACGGGGAAGTAGGTCTCCAGATCGGCCCCCCAGCCGACGCCGGCCGCCAGCAATACGAGGCCCAAAGCCCATCCCGCCAACACGCCTGCGCCTGCCGTATTCCCTCTCATCAGTCCGCCTCTCCTCGCCCCACTCTGAATATTTCACAAGGTTGCCGATATTTATGCCACATTCCGGCCCGGATTTCAAAGGTAATTCCTCAGCGCCGCAAGGCCCCTTCCCGGATCGAGGCGCATGCCGCCGGGGAGCAGCCCCGCGGCTCACCGTCCTCAGGGACGGCATGGCCTTCCCGGGACGAGCAGGCGATCCTCTTGGGGGAATCTTCAGGCTTCCGGGCCGGCCTCACCATGAAGGCGGGCTCTCAGGGGGGGACGGGTAACCTCAGAGGTTTTTCGTAAGAGTCGCGCCCGGGTCGGCGGTCCGGCCGAAATCATGAAAAGGGTGGGCCGGGGAAAGGGGCGATGGGGCAAGGGGCAGAACTCGCGGGTGCACTTGTCCCGCCCCAGGGACAACGGCAAGCTTACTCCCCCAGGGAAAAAGCAGGCCCGGTGAGACAGCGGCCCACCACCACCAGGCCCCCCCACCTCTCTTTTTCCGAGGCGATCCTGGCCTGGATGTCGGCCAGCGTCCCTTTGACCACCTTTTCTCTGGTCGGGTCGCCGGCGTAGTATACCACCGCCACGGGCAGGTCGGCGGGGAGATATTTTTGCAGGGTGGCGATCAGCCCGGGGAATTCCCGCAATCCCATATAAATCACCAGGGTGCCGGGGTAGCGGGCCAGGTCCTCGGGGTCCGTCTTGCCGAAAAAGGAGGAGAGGGAAGTCTGGACCACCAGACGGGCCTTCGCCCCGGGGGCGCCCCTGACTCGGGCCAGGAGGATTTCAGGACAGGCTCAGGCACAACTGGGGCGCCCAAATACCGGCGCCATACCCCTTGACAATATTTGTTTATGCGGTTAAATAAAATTTATGAAAAAGGAGTCCCGTTTTTTCAAAGGGCTGGCCGACGAGACCCGGCTGAAGATCCTCTGGCTGCTGATGCAGCGTGACGAACTCTGCGTCTGCGACATCATGCGGGTGTTGGGGATCACCCAGTCCAAGGCTTCCCGCCATCTGCGCTACCTCTCCAACCTGGGTGTGTTGAGCGATCGCCGGGAGGGGGTGTGGATGAATTATCGCCTGAGCGTCGCCCCCGGCAGCCCGGAGGCCCGGCAACTGCACCTCCTGGCCGACATGCTCCGGGATCACCCCGAGGCCCGATCCCTGCAGACGCGACTGGCCCAATGCATCGCCGCCAAGGAACGGTCCGGCCGGCCGGCGGCCGACCTTCAGGAGGAGGCGCGCCTTCTCTGTCAATGAGGGCGCCCGTCCCGCCCAGCCCCCAGACGTCGGCAAGCAAGTCCCCTCCGCGACGCCGCATTTATGAAGGGGGAAAAATTTTTATGAATATCTAATAAAACGGATATACAGTTATCTAAACTTCCAGAGAACCGCTATGAGCGCCGTCGCCAAACCCCTGGGTTTCGTCGAACGCTTCCTCACCCTGTGGATTTTTCTCACCATGGCGGGAGGGGTGGCATTGGGCTACTTCATTCCCGGTTTCACCACCGTTCTGACCTACTTCCAGGTGGGCACCACCAACATCCCCATCGCCATCGGCCTTATTCTCATGATGTACCCGCCTCTGGCCAAGGTGCGGTATGAGGAGCTGCCCCAGGTTTTCCGGAACTTCAAGGTCCTGGGTCTGTCGCTGCTCCAGAACTGGGTCATCGGCCCCATCCTCATGTTCGTGTTGGCCATCACCTTTCTCCGGGGCTACCCGGAGTATATGGTGGGTCTGATCATCATCGGCCTGGCCCGCTGCATCGCCATGGTCATCGTCTGGAACGACCTGGCCCAGGGAGACACGGAATACTGCGCCGGTCTGGTGGCCTTCAACTCCATCTTCCAGATGCTGTTCTTCTCCATCTACGCCTATCTTTTCGTCACCATCCTGCCCGCCTGGCTGGGCATCGCCTCGGGCCTGACGGTTCAGGTGACCATCCGGCAGGTGGCCGAAAGCGTGTTCATCTACCTGGGCATCCCCTTTTTCGGAGGCATGTTCACCCGCTTCTTCCTGGTGAGACGCAAAGGCCTCAAGTGGTATGAAGAAAAATTCATGCCCCGGATCAGCCCCATCACTCTCATCGCTCTGCTGTTCACCATCATGGTTATGTTTTCCCTCAAGGGGGAGTATATCGTCCAGCTTCCACTGGACGTGGTGCGGATCGCCGTTCCCCTGGTGATCTATTTCCTGTTGATGTTTTTCATCACCTTCGTCATGTCGGCCAAAGTGGGGGCGGGGTACCGCATTTCCACCACCCTGTCGTTCACCGCGGCCAGCAATAACTTTGAGCTGGCCATCGCGGTGGCGGTGGCGGTGTTCGGCCTCCAGTCGGGGGAGGCCTTCGCCGCGGTCATCGGCCCCCTGGTGGAGGTGCCGGTGCTCATCAGCCTGGTGAACGTGGCCCTGCGTTTCAAGGCGCGATATTTCCCGGCCGCGGTGTGCGCCCGCTGCGGCTTTGAGGGCGAGGGGACGACGCTCTCCCCGGGCCTGCAGGTGTCGGGGGAGACGCTTCTGTGCCCCACCTGTGCGGAGGGCGGCCGCCCTTCTCCGGGGCCGACCGGTGAGAACGAACCGGGCGGGGACGTCCGGTAGAAGGGAACCCGTTATGTTTGCCAAAATCGTGCTGGCCACGGACCTGTCGCCCGCCTGGGACGAGATCATTGCCTGCGCCGGGGAGCTCAAGGTCCTGGGCTGCCGGGAAATTGTGCTGATGCACGTGGTCACCGTCAAATTCCTGGGAGGTTTTACGGAGCAAATCAGGGCGGAAGCGGAGCCGAAGCTGGCGGCCCAGGCCGAGCGTCTGGCGGCCCAGGGGTTCACGGTGTGCCGGGAGATGCCCCTGGGGCTGCCCGCTTACGCCATCAACGACGCGGCCCAGCGCCATTGCGCCGACCTCATCGTGGTGGGCCCGCAGAAGCCTTCCCGCTGGCAGGAGCGCATCCTGGGGTCGGTGGCCGGGGCGGTGCTGCACCGGGCCGAGGCGCCGGTGTTGTTCCTGAAAACGGGCATCCGGGAAGGCATGGCGCCGGGCGCCTGTCGCCTGCACGCCACTGAACTGCTGCGCCACGTGCTGTTTCCCACGGACTTTTCGGAGATCTCCGAGAGGGCCGGAGCCTGCCTGGAGCGACTGGCCGACCGGCGTCTGGCGCAGGTCACGGTGCTTCACGCCCTGGACGTGCCCGGGGGCGACGCCTATCCGCCGGGCTTCCAGGAAATGGCCGTGGCCCAGACTCAGGCCGCCCTGGCCGCCTGGGAGGAGCGCCTGCGCCGGGCCGGCATCCCCCGGGTGAAGACGGTCTTCGACCCAGGCCGTCCCCTGCCGGCCATTTTGCAGGTCCTGGAATCTCAGGACATCTCCCTCATCGTTATGGGCGCCCAGGGCAAAGGCTTCATCCGGGAGCTCTTCCTGGGCAGCGTGGCCCACAACGTGGCCCGGCTGGCGCCCTGCCCGGTGCTGCTGACGCCGCCCGGGGCGCGCGGCCGCGGCGGCGGATAAACCGTTACCGCACACCCCGGGGCGGGTGTCTTACATAAACGCCCCAAGAACTTGCAGGCAGGAAACCCATAAGGAGAAATTCATGGAGTTCAGGATACGGAACCTGTTCCCGACGCTCATCTTCACCCTCATCCTGGCGGGTTGGGTCCAGCTTACCCCCGGCCCGGCCCGATCCACCACCCCGCCCCAGCCGGCCCGTCCGGCCGTCCTGGAATTCGGAGCAGGCTACTGCGTCTCCTGCATCGAAATGGAAAAGGTCATGGCCGAATTGAAGGTCAGCCATGGCGATAAGGTGGAGTTCCGCATGCTCTATGTCAATAAGGAAAAGGAGTTGTTCCAGCAGTACAAGATCATGCTCATCCCCACCCAGGTCTTCCTGGACGCCGCCGGCAATGAAGTCTTTCGCCATGTGGGCGCACTATCCAAAGATGACGTGCTCAACAAACTGAAGGAACTGAAACTGCTCAATTAAAACGGAGGATTCTTATGGGGTTGAGTGAAACCCTGGGGCAGGTCCTGCAGACCCGTCCCGTCCTGGCTTACGGCGCCTCTTATCTGGGGGGGGTCATCGCCACCGCCAGTCCCTGCATCCTGGCCAGCATCCCGTTGGTCATCGGCTTCGTGGGGGGCTATGCCGGCGGCCAGAAACAAAAGGCCTTCCTCTATTCCCTGACCTTTGTGGTGGGCCTGGCCGTGGTCATGTCCGCCCTGGGCGCCGCAGCCGCGCTCATGGGCACCATGTTCGGGGACGTGGGGATTTACTGGTACTTCGTGGTGGCGGTGATCCTCATGGTCATGGGCCTGCAGTTGGCCGGCATCCTCAAGCTGAAGCTGGGGGGCGACGCCCAGCGCTTCCTCCCGAAACAGACCGGCTTGTTGGGGGCGCTCATCCTGGGCATGCTCTTCGGTCTGGTGCTCTCGCCCTGCGCCTCCCCGGTGCTGGCCGTGATCCTGACCCTGGCCGCGGTGCAGGGCCACGTGGCCTATGGCACCACGCTGCTTTTTTCCTACGCCCTGGGCCAGGGGACGCTCATCCTGCTGGCCGGCACCTTTACCGGCGTCATCAACAATTTCCTCCAGTCCCGGGGGGCCAAGGCGGGCCAGGTGGTGCAGCAGGTGGCCGGCGGCCTGATCTTCTTCGCCGGGGCCTATATCTTCTTCCAGGGAGTGAGAGGCTGGTGAGACGGCCGCAGGGCGACGTTTCCGAAGAAGCAGCATCTTCATCTCTATCAGCGCTGTCCGGTGGGGATCTTGCAGCTCCCTGGTTTGAAAGCCCCCTCCCCCGGTGGGAGGGGGTTGGGGGAGGGGGGTAAGGAATTGCGACAGGAGCAGCCATGCGACAGGAAATGCGCCTTCGGGTCAAAGGCATGATGCAAAAAGGGGGCTTCACCTGAACCGGGTGCCCCGACGCGGTGCGCGTCGCCCTGCTGCAGGCGCCCGGGGTCCTGGAGGCCGTCTATGATGACCGTCAGGACCTCTTTACCGTGCGGTATGAATCCGTCCTGGCCAAGCAGGAGGACATGCTGGCTGCGGTTTTTGCGGCCGGCAGGGCCATGGGGCAGGAATACCTGCCGGAGATCGTGGAGGCGCCGCCCTCGGAGTAAGGAGAGGGCGACGGGGCCGGATATCGAGAAAAACCATGTCTGAGGAAGATGTCACCCAAATCAGGCTGGGCGCCTTCAAAGTGGGTGTCACCGGACTGAAGGGGGCCATCGCCGAAGTGCAGGCTCTGGGCTTGCGCACCGATGCCGAAATCGGCCAGGCCCTCCTGGAGCGGCTCACCTCCCGCAACTACATCCCGGCCTCGGCCCGGGCGGAGCACCAGGCTGCCTTTCTGCGGGAATACCAAAAGACCCTGGGCCTGCCGGTGGAGGAAGGGCGGCACGCCCCGGAGATCAAGATCCTGGGGCCCGGCTGTCCTAGCTGCCAGAGCCTGGGGCAGATGGTGATGGAAGTCCTCACCGAACTGGACCTGCCCGCCGACGTGGAATTCATCAAGGACATCAATGCCTTCGCCGCTTATGGGGTTTACCTGGCGCCCGCAGTCATCATCAACGACCAGGTGAAGATCATGGGCCGGGTGCCCACCCGGGAGGCGCTGCGGCAGTGGCTGGCGGAGTTGAAATCTTGAAGAGCAGGGTGCGTCTTGCGCAACATCGCTACCGTGATTTTCATGGCGAGGCCGATTCACGGCGCGTAAGACGTGCCCTACACGGCAATTTTTTAAGGTGAAAAGGCAGCTCTGTCCGGTAGGGATTTTGCATGAACGCAGTTTTTAAGCCCCCTCCCCACGGTGGGAGGGGGTTGGGGGGAGGGGGGCGAATGAGTCAAGTCATCGTCATTCCAAATAATTGCGCCACCCCCACCCCAGCCCTCCCCCATCAAGGGGGAGGGAGCCGAAGATGCTGGCTCTTCCATATCCGGAGGCCTTTTTGACATGTGCCTCCTTTTCTCTCAGGGTCGAAACATCAAGAATAGCAGGGAATATCCTTGTCAGAGATCCCTTATGCGCAAAAAACGTGCTGGACAGCATTGGTGAAAAGGGGGAATTCTCGTGGCAGGCAGGACACTGCGGTGGGCGGGACTGGGCCTGGCCCTCTGGGTGCTGGCCGGGGCGGCGGGCCCGGCGGCGGCTGCGCCCAAGCTGAGCCAGGTGGTGTACATCACCCTGAGCAAGGCCTGCGGCTGTCTCATGGAAAAATGCCAGGCCGGCGACCAGGTGGTGGAGAAGGTGTTCACGGGGGAGAGGCAGGGCCTGCTCAAACGCATCGACTACTCCACCAATAAAGAAGCCGCCCGGGAATATATCAAAAAATATCGCCTCACCATACCGCCGTCCCTCCTGTTTCTGGACGACCAGGGCAATCTGCTCTGGCGGGCCGACGGCGACGTGGATTATGACGCGGTCCTGGCCAAACTGAAGGAGTTGGGTGTCTGACCTCCCTTCCGCGGGACCGATGGCTCAAATTAAGGGGTATTGCAACCATGGATAAAAACCCCGGGAAAAGTGCGCTGACCGCGGCGCCCCGGCAGGAATCTTACTGGATCTCCACCTGGAAGAAAGGCAGAGACTTGCTGGTGGGCCGGGAAGGCAAGATCTTTCTGCTTTTCGTGGGCATCTTCCTGTTCGCCTACTACCTGCCCCTGGGCAGCCCCAAGGTGCAGGAGGCCGTACTGGAGGCCTTTCTCATGCTCCAGGCCTACGCCCGCAACCATACTCTGACCTGTGTGGTGCCCGCCCTGTTCATCGCCGGGGCCATCATCACCTTCCTGTCCCAGGCCTCGGTGATGCGCTATCTGGGGCCCACGGCCAACAAAGTCGTGGCCTATGGCGTGGCCTCGGTGTCCGGCACCATCCTGGCGGTGTGCTCCTGTTCGGTGCTGCCCATGTTTGCGGGCATCTACAAGATGGGCGCAGGGCTGGGACCGGCCTCGGCCTTCCTCTACAGCGGCCCGGGCATCAACATCCTGGCCATCTTCCTCACCGCCCGGGTCCTGGGCTTTGAATTGGGTCTGGCCCGGGTGGTGGGCGCGGTGGGCTTCGCCTTCCTGGTGGGTCTGGCCATGGCCTTCGTCTTCCGCCGGGAAGAACAGGACAAAGTGGCCGCGGCCATGGCCCTGCCGCCTCCCGAAGCGCCCCGGCGGCCCTTCTGGCAGACCGGGGTGTTCTTCTTCAGCCTGGTGGCCTTCCTGATATTTGCGGCCTGGGTGAACCCCCGGGATGTCACCATCCACCTGACGGACGGCCGGCAGGTGCAGGCCGTGGTTATGGAGGAGCGCTCCCACGACCTGATCTTCCAGCTCTCTCAGGACTGGGACGGCAAGAAGAAAGACGACCCGGTGACCATCCCCAAGGAGCGCGTCCAGCGCCTGGAGCGGGAGCAGAGCGTGACCCTCAGCATCGCCCAGGTCAAGCACTACATCGCCGGGGTCATCCTGCTCCTCATCCTCCTGATGCTCTGGCGCTGGTTCACCCGGGAGGAAATCGACGAATGGCTGCACCACACCTGGGACTTCACCAAGCTGCTGGCGCCCCTGCTTTATGGCGGGGTATTGGCGGTGGGCTTTGTCAGCGCCCTCATCCCGCCCCGGTACGTGGCCTCCCTGGTGGGGGACAACAGTTTGCTCTCCAACCTGACCGCGTCCCTGATCGGGGCGTTCTGGTACTTCGCCACCCTGACGGAAATCCCCATCACCCAGGCCCTGATGAAGATGGGGATGGACAAAGGCCCGGCCCTGGCCCTGCTGCTGGCCGGCCCGGCCCTGTCGCTCCCCAACATGATCGTCATCGGCCGGGTCATGGGCTGGAAAAAGACCGCGGTCTTCGTCACCGTCATCGTCATCGTCGCCACCCTGGCCGGCAAACTCTTCGGCTGGCTGGTGGGGTGAGGCTCGAGGGAGGGCTGGGGTCTCATGGCCTCTGGCCCCCTCCCTCAGCAGACCGAAAAGGAGGAATCACATGAAAAAAGTGCAGGTCCTGGGGCCGGGGTGCCCCAAGTGTGTGGAATTGGCCAAGCGGGCCCAGGAAGCGGCCCAGGCCGTGGGCGGGGACGTGCAGGTGGAGAAGGTCACCGAGCTCAACCAGATCATGTCTTTCGGCGTCTTCATGACCCCGGCCCTGGTGGTGGACGGCGAGGTCAAGGTGGTGGGCAAGGTGCCCAGCGTGGATGAGATCAAGAAGATCATTGCCTGAGGTTGACCCCATGCTCCACGTCTTGTTCCTCTGCACCGAAAACGCCTGCCGCAGCCAGATGGCCGAAGGCCTGGTGAACCACGACCTGGCCGGGCAGGTCCGGGCCTTTTCCGCCGGGGTGCGGCCCAGCCGGGTGAACCCCCGAGCCATCCGGGTCATGGGCGAGCTGGGCATCGACCTCAGCGGGCAGCGCTCCAAAGCCGTGGATGAACTGGCCGGGGAGCGCTTCGACCTGGTGATCACCGTGTGCGACCGGGCTTCCCAGGATTGCCCCATCTTCCCCGGGGACACGGAAATCCTGCACCTTGGCTTCCCGGACCCGGCCCGGGCCACCGGCGCGGAAGAGGAAATCCTCACCGTGTTCCGGCAGGTTAGGGACGCCATCCGGGAGCAGGTGGTCCCCCTGCTGCGGCAAAAGGTCAGTCAGGCCGGATAGCGGGAGGGCCGCCGCCCTGGGCGGCGTTAATCGGGCCCCCGCAGAACCTGGGTCAGGCATACCCTTTATTGCCACCCATCAGGCAGCAAACGGGAGACGCCCCATGTTGCTGGACGAGATTAAGAGCTTATCCGTAAATAACTTGACATTTATAAAATAATATGGCATGTATAACCGAAAAAGGCTTAAAGGAGGTTCGCATGCCAAAGTTGCCGTCGTGGGTTGTTTCCGATGCTTTTTGGAAGCGGGTGGAGCCTCTTTTACCGCAACCGACCAGGGTCCCGAACAAATCC
>Ga0194111_10002690_pt1 | contig 21470 bp, 19 predicted proteins | sample TA2KigC300mmetaG_FD_146194 | JGI IMG/M metagenome (GOLD analysis project Ga0194111, IMG submission 146194) | Freshwater microbial communities from Lake Tanganyika, Tanzania - TA2015033 Kigoma Deep Cast 300m | ecosystem: Environmental > Aquatic > Freshwater > Lake | place: Tanzania: Lake... | reverse complement strand
GCGGCCATGGACGGTGCGCGCGTGTCGCCGATCGACGGCGGCAACCTCAACCGCGCCTTTCCCGGCGACCCCGAGGGCAGCCCGACCTTCGCCATCGCGTACTACATTAGTAGCACGCTCTACCCGATGGCCGACTACCACCACGACCTGCATTCGGGGGGCTCGTCGCTCGATTACCTGCCGTTCTGCTCGGCGCGCCTGGGGCCCGACGAGGAGCTGAACCGCAAGGCGCTCGCGGCGCTGCACGCGTTCGGCGCGCCGCTCAGCTTCGTCTGGGCCTATTCGCCCGACAACCGCCTCGCCGCCGCCTCCGCGATCGCCAACGGCGTGGTCGCGCTGGGCGGCGAATTCGGCGGCTGCGGGCGCGTGTCGATCGGCGGCGTGAAGATGGTCGAGCGCGGCGTGCGCAACCTGCTCGCCCATGCCGGCGTGCTCAGGGACTGGACCATCCAGCACGACGGCCCGACCCGCCTGGTCGAGCTGCGGGACAAGGACTACTACGTCTACGCGCCGGAGCCCGGCCTGTTCGAACCGTTCTGCGAGCTCGGCGAAACGGTGAAAAAGGGCCAGCCCTGCGGTCAGGTCCTCTTCCCCGACAATCCCGCGCGCGACCCGGTGCTGTGCCATTTCAAGCGCGACGCGCTGCTGGTGTGCAAACGCCACCCCGGCCGGGTCTTGCGCGGCGACTGCGTCGCCCATCTGGCGACCGATCGCGCGCGATGAACCTCGATCCCGGCGTCGCCCGCCGCGTCCTCGTCTACTCCTCCGCGGGCCATGCGCTGATGCACCTGATGACCGCGTTCTACGCCGTCATCGTGCTCACGCTCGCGGTCGAATGGAAGCTGCCGGCCGAGCAGTTGCTGGCGCTCTATGCGCCCGCCACCATCCTGCTCGGCGTCATGTCGCTGCCGGCGGGCTGGGCGTCCGACCGCTTCGGCGCGCCCGCGATGATGGTGGTGATGTTCCTCGGGCTCGGCCTGTCCTCGACCGCCTGCGGCCTGGTGCCGGCGGGCGACGCCTGGCTGCTGTCAGCCGGGCTGTGCGGTCTCGGCACCTTCGGCGCGATTTACCACTCGGTCGGCATCGGCTGGATCATCCGCACCGCCAGCAGGCAGGGCCATGCGATGGGCGTGAACGGCCTGTGGGGGTCGGCCGGCCTTGCGCTCTACGGCATCGTCCCGGGCGTGCTGATCACGCTCGCCTCATGGCGCGCGGCCTTCATTGTCCCCGGCATCGTCTGTATCGTCCTCGGGCTGATGCTCTGGGTCGATCTCCTGCGCGGCCGCGTTGGCGACCGGCCGATGCCGGCGCGGGCAGGCGTTCAGCCGGGCAGGCGCCAGTTCTGGCGCGTCTTCTCCGTGCTCTCGGTCACCATGGCGCTGGAAGGCATCATCTGGCAGGCCGTCATGTTCGGCGCGGCGCTGGTGTTCGAGCAGCACGTGACGAACGTCCTGCTGCTGGGCCTTGCCACCTCGATGATCTACGCCGTCTCCGGCCTGGCGCAGTACGCGCTCGGCCGGCGCATCATCGACCGCTACCCGCTGAAGACGACCTACGTCGTTGCCTCGGCATTGCAGATCGGCGCCATGCTGGCGCTGGCGGCGGGCAACGTCTGGCTGTCATTCGCAGGCGCGATCGCCTCTGCGGTGCTGTCGTCGGCCTCGGGGCCGATCGAGAACATCCTGATCGCGCGCTACACGCCGAGCCGCTACCACGGCCTGGGCTTCGGCGCCAAGTTCGTCGTCGCCTTCGGCGCCGCGCCGCTCGCCATCATGGCGATCGCCCGGATCCGCGAGGCGACCGGAAGCCTCGATCTGTTCTTCCTTGGGCTTGCCGGCGTCGCCGCGCTCGTCGCGGCTGTCGCGCTTTTGCTGCCGGCGAGCGATTTCGCGCGCGATGCAAGCGCGGCAACCGCGCCGGTTGCGGCCAAGTAGCGGCTGCTGGCCGCCCCTTCTCGCCTGCTCGAGTCGCCGTGCAGGCCAACCCCAAAGTCGGGCGCTTTTCGCGGATGCGCGAACCAGGGGAGCGGTGAGCTTCGGAAACGACAGCACCCACAGCCTGACCAGCCGCGCGCGTTCAGCGCCGATGCGTGAAGGCCTCGAGCGCCGCCGTGTCCGTGATCACGAGCGTACCGCGGCGGGACTGAAGCAAGCCGCGCTTTTTCAGGTCGCCGAGGGTCGCGTTCGTGAACTGGCGCGTCACCCCCGAAATGGCGGCGAGGTCCTCGTTGGTGAGCTTCAGGTCGATCTGCATGCCATGCGGCGTGGGTTGCGCGAAGCGCTCGGAAAGCGCGAGCAGGACCGTGCAAAGGCGCCCCGACGCATTCTGCGTCTCCAGCGAAACGGCGAGATGCGCGACCCAGCGCAAGCGCACCGAGAGTGCCCGGATGACCGCAAGCCCGACCTCCGGAAACCGGCGCACCAGCGCGTTGAACCGCTCGATCGACAGCGTGTAGATCACACAGGGCTCCAGGCAGCGTACCGTCATCTGGCGCGCGGTCGGAAGGCCGAGGTCCGCCGCGCCGAGCAGGTCACCCGGACCCCAGAACCCGGTGGTGCCGGTCCTGCCGTTGCGGCTCTGGTAGGACGACATGACGCGCCCACTCGAGAGAATGGCAACGTAATCGGCCGGCTGGCCCTGCGACCAGATGACACCGCCCTTCTGCAGCACGCGCCGTTCGCACTGCTCGAGCACCGCGCTGCGGTACTCCAGGGGGATGGACCCGAGCACGTCGAGATGCCCGGAGGCGCGTGCGCTGGGCGAAGTGTCAGCCATCGGGCAATCCCCCTCCCCTAGAACGCAACATAGTACAGACCGATGGCGAACAGCACCACGGCGATGAAGGTCTTCAGCGCGCGATCGTTCATGCGCCGGCTGGCGAGCGGACCGAACATCGAACCGACAACGATTCCCGGCACCTCGAACGCGAGCAGGCGCCAGTCGACGCGCACGTCGAGCGCGAAATAAGCGAGCACGCTTGCCACGAGCGGCACCATCGACGCGACAAGGCTCGTTCCGGTCGCCAAGTAGACTGGGTAGAAAAGCACGCTTGCGAGGAACGGCGTGATCAGGAACCCGCCGGCAATGCCGAGCAGCGCGCCCACAAAGGCGATCGCGAACCCGCCCGCCGCGGCTGTCCAGGGACTGAAGTCGAAGTGCTCCCCGGCGAACCGCACGCGAATCTGCGTCAGACTGGTTTCGAGCGTGCGCGGCGCCTCCCTTGCCCCGTCCCGCGCCCCGCGCGAGGACGCCTCGCGCGCCCGGCGCAGGCGTGCATCGGCGGCGACCGCTGCCCCCCAGGCCTCGTAACCCACGCGTGCGGCCACCGCGAGCACGAGGAGCCCGAACGCGATACGGTACGCGCCGATGTCCGACAGCCACGCTTTCGAGGCCCAGGAACCGGCCACGGCCCCGAACGGCGCGCCGGCGCTGAAGGCGAGCGCAAGGCTCCACGAGATCCTGCGCTGCCGCTGGTAGAGCGGCACCGCGACGATCCGGCTGGCGAACTCGAGGATCTGGTTCAGCACCTTGATCTGGTTCGCGTCGGCGATGCCGAGGATCGACAGGTGACCGATGCCGGCGAGGACGCCGCCGCCGCCCACGCCCATCGACATCACGAACCCCGCGAACACGCACCAGATGAACGCGACCCAGGGATCGAAGGTGAGCGGCAAGCTAGCGCCGCAGGCGCTGAACGAGCCGCCCCAGCTCCGGCCGCAGCGCCCAGAGGATGAAGCCGAAGGCGAGCGCCATCAGCACGCCGCTCTTCGGCCGCGTGAAGAAGATGGTCAGGTCGTTGGCGTAGTTCGCCATCGAGGTGAGGAAGTAACCCTCCGCGAGCGGCCCGAGAATCACGCCGAGGACCAGCGGCGCAGTCGGAAAGCCGAAGCGCTTCATGTAGAAACCGAGGATGCCGAAGGCGATGCAGATGTAGACGTCGGCGATGTTGTTGCGCACCCCGAAGGCGCCGACCAGGCTGAACACGAGGATGAACGCGCAGATGATGGTCGGATCGGCGCGCATCAGCGTGGCGAATCCGCGCGCCACGAGGACCGAGATCACGATCATGAAGAGGTTGGCGAGCGTGAAGCTGGCGAAGATGGCGTACAGCATGTCCGGGCTCTTGGTGTAGAGCAGCGGCCCCGGCTGCACGCCGTGCAGCGTCAGCGCCGCGAGCATGATCGCCGCGGCCGCGCTGCCGGGAATCCCGAGCGTCAGCAGCGGAATCAGCGCAGTGCCGGTGGTGGCGTTCTTAGACGCTTCGGGTGCCGCGAGCCCGTCGGCGACACCGGTGCCGAACTCGCGACGTCGCGGATTCACCTGGCGCTCGATGCCGTAGGCCACGAGCGCGCCCACCGCCGCGCCGGCTCCCGGAATGATGCCGATGACGCTGCCGATGCCGGTGCCGCGGGCGACCGAACCGCGCAGCGCCCACAGCTCCCGCGGCCGCAGCACGCGCATGCGCGCCTTGTGCTTGGGTGCGAAACCGGCCGCCTGCCGCGCCGCGAGCGCATCCAGCACCTCGCCGATGGCGAAGATGCCGATCATCACGACGACGAAGTCGATGCCGTTGTCGAGGATCGGAACATCGAAGGTGAGCCGCGACACCCCGTACAGGGGATCGGTGCCGATCGAGCCGAGGACGATGCCGGTGAAGAGCGATACCAGCGACATCAGCAGATTGCCCTTGGCGATCGCCAGCACGCTGACCAGGCCGAGGAAGGTGGCGGCGAAGAACTCCGGCTGATCGAACGACAGCGCGAACTTCGCGAACGGTGGCGACGCAAACGAGAGCAGCAGCGCGCTGAAGAGGCCGCCCACCGCGCTCGCCGTGATGGCGATCGACAGCGAGCGTTCGGGCCCTTCGCGCTGCGTGATCGGGTAGCCGTCCCAGCAGCTCGGCAGCGAATCCGGATCGCCCGGGATGTTCACCAGCAACGACGAAATCGAGCCGCCGAACACGCCGCCGACATAGATGCCACCGAGGAACAGCATCGCGAGCAGCGGCGACATGAAGTACGTGAACGGCAGGGCGATCGCCATCGCGTTGACGAACGAGATGCCCGGCAGCGCGCCTGCGATCACGCCGACCAGGACGCCGACGACCATCACCGCGAGATTGAGCGGCTGCAGCGCGATCCAGATACCTTGGCCGAAGCCCGCGAGCGCGTCCATTGCCCTGCCCCCTCAGTAGATGCCCAGCAGGCGGTAGAGGGTGATGGTCGCGGTCTCGAACGCACCCTTGCCGCGATCCAGCGGCATCAGCGACACCTTGACAAACACGTAGAGCAGCGCCACGGTGCCGATGCCCGCCGTGAGCACCACCGTGCGCGGACGGCGCACGCCGCCCAGCAGCAGTACGGCGGCGATGAAGACGGCGGTGGAAAACGCGAACCCGGCGATCGGCAGCGCCCAGGCGTACGCGAGCAGCACAGCGATCGCCGCAGCGCCACGACCTTCGTGATACTCGCCCTTGCCCCCGTCCACATCGTCGGGCACGCCTTTCGCGAACTGCCAGAGGCGGACGAGGAACACGACCGCCGCGCTCGCGAGCAGGCAGGCAAGCATGGCCTTCGGCCACACCACCGGTCCGAGCGGGCCGCGCGTCATCGATGCGGTGTCCACGCCCGGCGCGAGGTAAAAGGCGGAAAACACGCCCGCTGCGACGGCGACCGCCAGCGGTCCGGCGAGCCGGAGCAGCCGGGTTACGCGGAACTGCCGGCCCGGCGCGTGTGCAGGCATGCCCCCCCTACTTCACCATCCCGTACTCTTTCATGAACCGCGTCACGTCCGCCGAGTTCTGCACAACGAACTTGAGCGTCTGTTCCGGCGACATGCGATCGATGCACGAGTACGTTTCAGCACAGAGCTTCTTCCATTCCGGGGAATCGAGCGCCCTGGCCGCGGCGGCGCGCAGTGTCGCGAGGGCCTCGGCCGGCACCTTTGCGGAGGCGACCACGCCTCGCCAGTTGGGCAGGTCGATGTGCTGCCCGAACTCGGCTGACGCCGGCGTATCCGGGAAGGACGGGTGGCGCTTGGGCGCGAACACCACGAGCGGACGGTACTGCTTGGACTCGAGGAACTGCACCACGTCGCCCGGCTCCTCGAACAGGACCTCGCTGTGACCTCCGAGCGGCGAGGCATAGCGCTCGCCCGGCTTCGCGAACGGCACGTTGACCATCGGGAAGCCCTGGGTGCCGAGGAACTTCACCGCGATGTCGTCGAGCGTGCCGTAGCCTGCGGTGGCAACGCGGATCTTGCCGGGATTCGCCTTTGCCTCGTCGAGCAACGCCTTGTAGTCCTTGAACCGGCTCGCGGCCGGCACGAAGAGCATGGAAGGAGAGGACTGGCCGATCGCGATATAGGAGAAATCCGGGATCTGCATCTTTCCCAGTCCGCTCGCCCAGGCGGAAATCGTCAGCCCGGTCATGGTACCGATGGTGTAGCCGTCGGGCGTGCTGGTGAGGACCTTGGTGAGTCCCGCGTTGCCCGACGCGCCAGCGACGTTGGCCACCGGCACCGGTACGCCGAGGATCGGTTCCATGATCTTCGCCATCGCGCGGCCGATCTGGTCGGCGCCACCGCCCGGGCCGAAGTTGACGATCATGTCGATCGGCCGGGACGGGAACTTGCCCTGGGCATGCGCCGCGAGCGGCACTACGGAAATGCATGCCGCTGCCATGACGACTGCGCGCGCGATCGTGATTCTCATCATTTTGGGCCCCCTCCGGTCCGCTTGACGATGCCTGAACGGATGCCGGCTTCGTTCGGCCGGCACACATCCCCGACTCCCTTACTGAGGCATGCTAATTCTGATTCCCTGCCGCCGATGTCAACTAGTTGACAGCGCCAGGGCGACACCGGACCCCGAATGCAGCACGTTCCGCGTGCCGCGGGTTTGCGCGGCGGTCGTGTGCCCACCGCTCACGGCGCTCGCGTGACGCGGCACAGCAGGGTCTTCAGGTTGGTCTGGTCGGAGATCGGATCCCGCTGCGTCGGGTCGGTGAGGAAGTTCACCGAGCGCCAGGGATGGAAGGGCTGCCGTTCGCCCCAACCGATCGGCACGAACACGCTCGACTCGCGGATATTCGGCGTCACCCAGGCCACCGCTTCGATCGCGCCGTGCGCGGTCTCGATCCGCGCCCGGGCACCGTCTGCGATGCCGGCAGCGGCCGCGCGCAGCGGATGGATCTGCACGTACAGGTCCGACCACATTTCCTGCGCCTGCCAGAAGTAGTGGGTCCAGCTGTGAAACTGCGGCGCGGGCGGCCGTCCGGTGATGAGCTCGAGGTCGAACCCCTCCGCGCGCAGGCGCGCGCCCGGGGAATCGGCGCCCGGCTGCCGGATGCGCGCCGGCGAGGCGCAGACCGGCGTCTTCGTGAAGGGGGTCAGCACCCCCGCGGCGTCGTCGCCCTCGTCGAAGCTCACGTAGGGGAGGTCGATCAGCTGCTCGCGCTCGCTGTAGAACTCCGGCAGCGCGGAGAGGCCCATGGCGCGGAACTTCGCTTCCATCGCTTCGGTGTAGAACTCGAGCCTGCCGCTCGGGGTCGGAAAGCGCTTTCCGGGATGGCCATGGGGCGAGCTTCCCTCGAGGAACAGCGTCTCTTGCTCGGCGGCGTCCTCTTGCGCGAGCGGAAAGCGCACCCAGCGCCACGGAGCCGCGTGAAGGCGCTTCTGCGTGATGCCGCGCATCTGCGGGTTGTCAATGCACATCTCGTCCCAGAAGCGCGCCGAGTCCTTGTACTCCTCCTTCAGCACGTCGTCGAAGCCGAAGCGCTTGCCCAGTTCGATCCAGATCCAGTCGTCGGACCGCGCCTCGCCCGGCGGCTCGATCATCTTGTCGATCCACACCACGCGACGGTCGTCGGTGGAGCGCGCGATCTCGCCCTTCTCGATGCCGGTGGCGGCCGGCAGTACGTAGTCGGCGAAAGCCGAGGTCTCGTTGGCGAAGAGCTCGATGTGCACCAGCAGGTCGAGCGCGAGGAACGCTTCCCGCGCCGCCTGCTGTCCCGGCCAGTTCGACATCGGGTTGTTGCAAGCGATCATCGCCCTGAGGGGGTAGGGCTTGCCCTTGCGCATCGATTCGATCCAGCCGGTCGGGCTGCGGCGGATCATCGGGCGCTCGACTTTCGCCCGCCGCGCCGGCGGCGCGGCGGGCGAGATCGGTGCGCCGATCGACAGGTTGAGGAAAGCGCCCCCGCGGCGGCCCCAGTTGCCGGTGATCGCCGCAAGAAACATCAGCGCGCGGTTGGTCTGCACAGCATTGGTGTGCTGGTTGATGCCGCGGCTGGCGAAAAGCACGCAGCCGTCCGCGCCGGCAATCTCCGCGGCCAGTCGCCGGATGTCCGCTGCCGCGATCCCTGTGATCGGCGCCGCCCAGTCGGGCGTGTAGCCGCGCTCCGCGATGAAGTCGCGCCACCGCTCCCAGCCCTCGACCCATTGCTCGCAGAAGCGCCGGTCGTGCAGGCCCTCCTCGAGGATGTGATTCGCCATCGCCAGCGCGAGCGCCAGGTCGGTCCCGCTGCGGATCGGCAGCCAGCGGTCCGCCTTGCTGGCGGTGACGGTGTACCGCGGGTCGACCACCACCATCCGCGCACGGTTGCGCACGCGCCAGTCGTTGATCATGCCGAAATTGACCGGACGTGCCTCGGCCTGGTTCTCGCCGAAGTAGACGTACATCGACGCGCTGCCGAGGTCGGCCGCCGTGTAGCTGTTAGGGCAGGTGGTGTCCCCTTGCGTCAGCTCGTAGGCGAGGTGTTTGCCGGCGGCGCAGAACGGATCGGTGCCTTCGACGTTCGGCGTTCCCCACATCTGCGCGAAGAGACGGATGTAGCCGTTGCGGGTAATCGTGCCGGTGCGCGTGCCGGCAAAGATGCCAAGCGCTTCGGCCCCCCAGGTCTCGCGCGCGCGCCGCATGCGCGCCGCGATCTCGTCGAGTGCCTGGTCCCAGGAGACCGGCTCGAAGCGCCCCTCGCCGCGTTCGCCGACGCGCTTCAGCGGCCGCGTCAGCCGCTGTGGATTGTTGTAGAGCTGCACCGTGAGTTGCGACTTCGGGCAGACCTTGCCGCGCAACACGGGGTCCTCCTCGTTCCCGGTGACCCGCACCAGCCGGTCGCCGCGAAAGTGGTACTTCGTGGAGCAGCCGTTGAAGCAGATGTTGCACCCGCCCGGCACTACCCGGTCGGCCTCTCGTTCCTCGCGCCGCACGCGGTAGGGGAAATCCGGCCGCGTCCCCTGCAGGCTGCCGCTCATCAGCGCCGGGCGCCGCCGGCCCTCGACCGCGTCCGCGACCGCGCCGCCGCGGGCCGGCGTTTCACGCGGCAGGCGATCGAGGTACACGGTCGCCGGCCCCATCAGGAAGTGGTCCTGGTCGCGCACCGTGCGGCCCTCGGCGGCCGCCTGCTTCAGGTGGCCGCTGCGGGGGCCGAAGGAAATGGCGTGACCCGGACAGACGCTCGCGCAGGCGGTGCTCGCGGCGCCGGCCGCGCGGCGCTCGGCGCACAGGTCGCATTTCACCGCGTGGTGATCCACGCGGTCGTAACCCATCGCACCGTACGGGCAGGCAATCACGCACTCGCCGCAGCCGGTGCAGCGGTCCTCGACCACCCGCACCACACCGGTGGCCGGATCCTTCTCGATCGCCTTCGGGTTAACCGGGCAGGCGCGCAGGCATGCAGGCCGCTCGCAATGCTGGCAGGTGACGGTGAGGAAATCGAGCGCCGGTGCGGCTGCGTCGCCCAGCCACACCACCTTGTTGCGGTATTCGCCCGGCCCGAGGCCGTGTTCCTGCTTGCACGCGGCCTCGCAGCTCTTGCAGCCGATGCAGCGCTCGAGGTCGATCATGAGGGCGAGACGGTCCATGCTCACCACGCCCTGAGGTGCCACCACGTGATCGGGCCGCCGTCGGCGACATAGCCCGCGAAGAAGGTCACCGTCACGACGTGGATCAGCAGGCCGATCACGAGAAGTGCTGCGAGCGCCAGATGCAGCGGGCGCCACCAGGCCTGATCCATGCCGACCGATGCGCGCGTGCCCACGAGGCGGTTCTCCTCCCGCACGAGCCTCAGATATGCGAGCGTCAGCCACGGCGCGCGCACCCAGTGCGCGAGGGAGGGCGAAAACGTCGCCTCGTTCGCCGCCGGGTCGAGCGCGGCGAGGACCGCGCGCTTGCGCGAGATGAGGTCGGCCAGCGCAGCCCGGTCCACGGCCGGCGTGACGCGGAATCCGCGCTCCTTGCTGCCGAAGGTCGCCGCCATGCGGGCCGAAAGCCGTACGCGCGCCCAGACCCCGAGAACGGCGAGACCGAGCAGCGCGAGCAGCAACAGCGCCGGTGGGCGCCGCAGGAACCCGCCCGAGTGCACCGCCACCAGCACTGCGCCGGCGCACGCGCACACGACGTGCGCCACGAACCACGCCGGCGCCGCGTGTCCGCGGCCCGAGCGCTTCACGATCAGGAATGCCACCGAGACGAGCAGCAGCCCCGCCCCCGCGACGCCGGCAAGGTACAGCTCCGGGCTGCCGGGCGTGTGCCACGCCTCCGGCGCGAAGGGTCGCAGCAGCGTGAACCAGGCCGCGATTGCGAATGCGGCCCCGCCGACCAGCGCGACGAGCAGGCGATCGGGCAGGTCGGGATGGTGTCCGGACATCCGCCCGATCCTACCCGGTGGGGCGCGGCTCCGGCTATGCCCTGAGCTGCAGGGCGTCGATCGCCGCGCGCGAGAAGAAGTTGATGCGCGAGCGCTGGTCCATGTCGCCGAAGGTCTGCAGATAGCGCACGACGCCAGACACCCCGCTCGAATCCCAGTGCGGGTAGTCGCTCGTGCAGGCCATGTTGCGGCCCTCGAACCACTTCATCGTCTCGGCGAGGAGCGCTTCCTCGGGCTCGAAGGAGCAGATCACGCACTGGCGCTTGAAGTACTCGGAGGGCGCCATCTTCAGGCCGATCATCTCCTTGGGCCGCGCCGTGTAGTGATTGTCGAGGCGGAACAGCATGTACGGCACCCAGGTCGCGCCCGCTTCGGCGAACATGACCATCAGCTTGGGATGCCGCTCGAGCACGCCGTAACCGAGCAGCCCGGCCACTCCGGTCGCCATCTCGAGCGGATGCGAGACGGCATGGGCGATCCAGTAACGGTCGTACTTGTAGTCGGTGCTGTAGGTCGCGTTGTACGTGCCGGTCGCCTCGTGGAACATCAGCGCCATGCCGAGGTCGGTCATCGTCTTCCAGACGATATCCCAGTCTTCGTTCCAATAGCGCACGCCCTGCATCACGTTTGGACGCATCCAGACCGCGGTCGCGCCCATTTTGTGGCAGCGCTTGATCTCGTCGACCGCCCACTTCGGCTTGAGCGGGATCGTGGCGCACCAGAAATGGCGCTTGCCGGTGGCGAAATCCTTGCAGGTCCAGTCGTTCAGCGCCCGCATCACCGCGTATTGGAAGTCCGCGTTCGTGATATCGGGCGTGAACAGTCCGAGCGTCGGGAACCAGACCGCACAGTCGATCCCTGACAGGTCCATGTCGATGTCGCGGTACTTGAAGCAGTGCTCGTGCGCATGCTGGTAGGAGAGGCCCTCGCCGCGCGGACGCTGGTCACCGCAACCCTCGGTGCGCCCGGGACCCCAGCCGGTCATCTTCTGGTACACGCGGCCCTCGATCAGCATCCGGGGCGCCCCGCGGTTGTCGGTCACGGGCTTGGGCGCCATGTGCTGCCATTCCTTGTCGAGGTACTTCGTGAACGCCTCGGGCGGCTCGATGATGTGGCGGTCGCAGTCGATGACGAAGTACTCCTTGCCGACCTTCTTCTTCGGCGAACGGTACTTCGCCTCGACCGCTGCGTAGTAGTCCTCGAGCTTCTGCTTGCGCACTGCCTGTCCCATGTGCTCCTCCGTGCTAGGTGGTTACCGATGCCGCGACGCCGCCCGGCGTCAGGCGATGTTGTCGATCAGCAGGTGTTCGACGACCTGGCCACCGACGATGTGCTTTTCCAGGACCTCCTGCGCGTCCTGCTTGGTCGGCACGTGGTACCAGGTGCCTTCCGGATAGACAACGACGGTCGGTCCGTGTTCGCAGTGATCGAGGCAACCGGCGCGATTGATGCGCACCTCGCCCTTCAGGCCGGCCTTCGCGGCCCCGCTCTTCAGGTGATTGAAAATATCTTCGCTGGCGCGGCCCAGGCAGCAGCCGCGCGGATGGCCGGCGGGCCGCTCGTTGAGGCAGACGAAGACGTGTCGCTTAAATCCGGCCATCGGCAATTCTAGTGTGAATCGAGTCGCAACCCTAATCGCACGGCCGCGCGCGCGCTGTCAACTACTTGACACGAGGCTTCGTTTTCCAAGAGGACGCGCGATTGCCATGGTTACAATCCGCCCCTCGTCGCATCGTCCGAACGGGGGCCCCAGCGTGGCGAAGAAGGTGGCGAAGAAGGCGAAGGGAACAGTGCTGTGCAAGGCCGATGCGGTACCGGCCGATGGCCTGCTGCAATGCGCAGCGGGCAGTCTTAAAGTCTGCGTCGCGCGCTCCGGCAAGGACTTCTACGCCTTCCAGTCCGAGTGCCCGCACAAGCGCACGCCGCTGTGCGACGGCGCGCTTGACGGGCACGTGCTCACCTGCCTCGATCATATGTGGCAGTGGGACATCCGCAGCGGCGAACCCGAGGGCCTTGCCGAGCAGCCGATCAGGACGTTCAAGCTGCGGCGCGACGGCGACAGCCTCGTGCTCGTCGAATAGAAGTCGCGGAATCGAGGAGGGAATCCGATGGAGATCAGCGCCTGCAACAGCATCGACGGGACCGTCACGTCGATGAAGAAGGGAAAGGCGACCACCGATCTGCGCATGTCGAGCGCGATCGGCGAACTTGCGCTGGTCGTGACGAGCTCCGCCGTCGAGGCGCTGGCGCTTGCGCCTGGGGACACGGTGGTCGCGTACTTCCGCGAGATCGACGTCATGCTGACGGCCGGAGGCGGTACGATCAGCACCAAGAACCGCTTTCCCGCGCGCGTCGTCGGTGAGGTCAAGAAGGGGAACGTCACGGCCGAGTTCCAGCTCGCCCTCGCTGGCGGCAGGACGATCACCGCCGTGGTCGCCCGGGCGGCTGCGGAGGACATGGGTCTCGCGCCAGGCAGCGAAGTCCTCGCCTGCGTGCGCGAAGGCGACCTGCTGCTCGCCAAGGGCGGCCAGCTGAGCGTGCGCAATCGCAGCACGGGTACGATCACCGACCTGCGCCCGGGAACGGTGACCACCGAGGTCACCGTCGCGGTGGAGGGGGGTACCGTGCAGGCGTTGCTCGCCCGTTCCACCGCGGAGGCGATGCGCCTCGCGATGGGCGACCGCGTGCAGGCCCTGTCGCGTGAGCGCGACACCCTGCTCGCGCGCTGAATCGGCGCGCGGGCCGCCCACGATAGCCGCTCGAGGCGGCGGCAAGTCCCTGACGCAGCGGCGCCGCGCGACCCCGGTCTGCGCGTCGAAGGGGCTCGTCGAGGGCGGGCCGGGCGTTCGCTTCGAGGCGACCTGGGTGGGCGACCCCTGGCCGGCGTTCCTCGTGCGCTTCGAGGGGCGCGTCTACGGATACCTGAACCGCTGCAGGAGTACCTGAGCGACATTTACGAGGAGGCTGACGAGCCGGCGTGGTCGGTGCCGCAGATCACCGAGACTCGCGCGGCGCTCGCGCGCCTGCTCGGCATCAAGCCGGCCGAGATCGCGTTCACCAAGAACACCACCGAGGGGCTGACGATCGCTGCCCACGCATTCGACCTCGCGGCCGGCGACAACATCGTGCTCACCGACATGGAGCACGTCGCCAACGTCTGGGTGTGGAAGCACTGGCAGGCGAAGGGAGTGGAGATCCGCGTCGCGCGCAACCGCGCCGGCCGGCTGCCGGCGGAGGCGTTCGAGGAGGGCCTGCGCCACGCGCGCGCAGGCCGGGGCTAAAGCCGCTTCCCCGGCAGCGCCTGAATGCGTCCCTGCACGTAGGTCGCGGCGACACAGCGGTCGTCGCCGAGCATGATGAGGGCGAACAGCTTCTCCGCGAGGCTCTCGGCGTGGCGCAGGCGCCGCTCGAGCAGCGGCGTGGCCGCCAGGTCGATCACCACCAGGTCGGCCTCCCTGCCCGGGGCGAAGCTGCCGATCCGGTCCTGCAGGCCGAGCGCCTGGGCGCCGCCCAACGTGGCGAGGTAGAGCGCGCGCAGCGGCGACAGGTTCTGCCCGCGCAGCTGCGCGACCTTGTACGCCTCGTGCAGGGTGCGCAGCATGCTGAAGCTGGTGCCGCCGCCGACGTCGGTCCCCAGGCCCACGGTCATGCCACAGGCCCCCGCGGCGGCGAGATCGAACAGGCCGCTGCCGAGGAACAGGTTCGCTGTCGGACAGAACGCGGCCACAGCGCCGCGCTCGGCCATCCGCCTGCGGTCCGCGTCCTCCAGATGTACGCAGTGCGCGAACACCGAGCGCGGGCGCACCAGGCCGAAGCCGTCGTAGACGTCGAGGTAGCTGCGGCTGGAGGGGAAGAGGTCGCCCACCCAGGCGACCTCCTCCCGGTTCTCGGCGAGGTGGGTCTGCAGGTAGAGGCCCGGGAATTCCTCCAGCAGCCGGCCGGCGCGCCGCAGCTGCTCAGCCGAGCAGGCGGGGGCAAAGCGCGGCGTCACGGCGTAGAGCAGGCGGTCGCGGCCGTGCCAGCGCCCGATCAGCTCCCGGGTCTGCGCCTCGCCGCTCTGGGCGGTGTCGCGCAGGTCCTCCGGGCAGTTGCGGTCCATCAGCACCTTGCCCGCGATCATGCGCAGGCCGCGCGCCTGCGCCGCCTCGAAGAACGCGTCCACCGACTGCGGATGCACGGTGCCCACCACCATCGCGGTGGTGGTGCCGTTGCGCAGCAGCTCCTCGAGGAAGAAGTCGGCGACTTCGCGCGCATGCGCCGGGTCCCCGAAGCGCCGCTCAACGGGGAAGGTGTAGCGCTCCAGCCAGTCGAGCAGCCGCGTGCCGTGCGAGGCGATCAGGTCGGTCTGCGGATAGTGGATATGGGTGTCGACGAACCCGGGCAGCAGCAGCTTCCCGGAATGATCCCGGCGCGCCGCGTCCGCGGGCAGCCGGGGCAGCAGCGCGCGCGCGTCGCCGGCCTCGAGCACGCGCCCGTCGCGCAGGAGCAGGATGCCGTCGTCAAAGTACTGCGCCGCGCCGCCCGCGGGTTCGTCGCCCGGGTCGCGCAGGAAATGAAGCAGGCTGCCCCGGAGGGCGAGTGTCTCGCTCATCCGGGGCGGCTTTGCCGCCGCACGCCTATTTCTTCGGCAGCTGGCCCTGCACGCCCTCGACGTAGTAGTCCATGGCCGCGAGCTGGTCGTCGGGCATGGACTTGCCGGCGGGCACGCGCACCTTGCCGGCCTGGTCCTTCACCGGCCCGGCGAACGCATGCAGCTTGCCCGAGCGCAGGTCGGCCTCGGCCTTGGCGACCATGTCCTGCACCTCCTTGGGCACCACCGGGTTGATGGGCGCGAGCTTGACCATGCCGTCCTTGATGCCGCCCCAGAGGTTCGACGGCTTGTGCTTGCCGGCGAGCGCGTCCTGCGCCACCTTGGTGTAGAAGGCCCCCCACTGGTGCGTGCTCGCGGTGAGGTGCGCCTTCGGGCCGAACTTGGACATGTCGGAGTGATAGCCGATGGCGTACACGCCCTTATCCTCCGCCGCCTGCACCGGGGCGGTGGAGTCGGTGTGCTGGGCGATGACGTCCGCGCCCTGCGAGATCAGCGTCGTCGCCGCCTCGCGCTCGCGGCCGGGGTCGTACCAGGAGTTGACCCAGATCACCTTGACCTCGGCCTTGGGATTGACGCTGCGCATGCCGCGGGTGAAGGCGTTGATGCCCTGCAGCACCTCCGGGATCGGGAACGCGGCGACGTAGCCGGCGACGTTCGACTTCGTCATCTTGCCCGCGACGATGCCGGTCAGGTAGCGGCCCTCGTAGAAGCGCGCGTTGTAGGTGCCCACGTTCGTGTCGCGCTTGTAGCCCGTGGCGTGCTCGAAGGCCACCTTGGGAAAGGATTTCGCCACCTTGATGGTCGGGTTCATGTAGCCGAAGGAGGTGGTGAAGACCAGGGTGTGGCCGCTGGTGGCGAGCTCGCGGATCACGCGCTCGGCGTCCGCGCCCTCGGCGACGTTCTCCACGTGCTTGGTGGCGACCTTTGCGCCAAGGGCCTTCTCCATCTCCCGGCGCCCGAGTTCGTGCTGGAAGGTCCAGCCGGCGCTGCCGATCGGGGTGACGTAGACGAAGCCGATCTTCAGCGGCTGCTGCGCGGCGGCGCCGCCGGCCAGCGCCAGCGCCAGGGCCGCCCCGATGATTGCCTTACCGAAATTGCTTGGCATGTGCATGTCTCCTCCTCAAGGGTTGGTCGTTGCCGGTTGCTTCAGGCATCCGGATGATAAGGCTTGCCCAGCGAAACCGGCGCGTTCAGGCGGATGGTATGCGGATTGCGCGAAATTAGCACCAGCACGACGATGGTCGCCAGGTAGGGCAGGCTGGAGAGCAGCTGGGAGGCGACCGCCACCCCGGCGCCCTGGGCGAAGAACTGCAGCATGGTGACGCCCCCGAAGAGGTAGGCGCCGGCCAGCACGCGCGCCGGCCGCCAGGTGGCGAACACCACCAGCGCCAGCGCGATCCAGCCGCGCCCCGCCGTCATGCCCTCGACCCACATCGGGGTGTAGACGATGGACAGGAAGGCGCCGGCGATCCCGGCCATCGCCCCGCCGAACAGGGTCGCCAGGTAGCGGATGGCGATCGCCGGATAGCCGATCGCGGTTGCGGAGGCCGGCGACTCCCCCACCGCGCGCAGCACCAGTCCGGCGCGGCTGCGGTAGAGGAACAGGCTCACCAGGACCGCCATCAGCCAGGACAGGTACACCAGGGGCTGGTGCGAGAACAGCATCGGCCCGAGCAGGGGGATCTCTGAGAGGAGCGGGACCGGCACCGCCTGCGGCGCCTGCAGCGCGACGCTCTCCAGCGGCTTGCCGGCGAAGGCCGACAGCCCCAGGCCGAACAGGCTCAGCGCAAGCCCGGCCGCCACCTGGTTGGCCTGCAGCGTCAGGGCGAGGACGGCGAAGACGAACGACATGGCGGCGCCGGCCAGCATCCCCGCCAGCACCCCGACCCACGCACTGCCGCTGGCGACCGTGGCGGCGAAGGCGGCGATCGCCCCGACCAGCATCATGCCCTCGACGCCCAGGTTGAGCACGCCGGACTTCTCGGCGACGAGTTCGCCCAGCGCGGCGAACACCAGCGGCGTGCCGGCGGCCAGCGTGGCGACGACGATCGGCACCAGCAGCTCGGTCATGCGGCGGCCTCCTCGCGCGGGGCGGGGGCGCGCGGCAGCAGCCGCACGCGGTAGTGGACCAGCACGTCCGAGCCGAGCAGGAAGAACAGCAGCATGCCCTGGAACAGTCCGGTGATCGCCGAGGGCAGGCGCAGCTCCATCTGGGCCGATTCCCCGCCCAGGTACAGCAGCGACATCAGCAGGCTCGCGAACACGATGCCCACCGGGTTCAGGCGGCCGACGAAGGCGACGATGATCGCCGCGAAGCCGTAGCCCGGGGAGATGGACGAGGTGAGCTGCCCGATCGGCCCGGCCACTTCGCCGACCCCGGCGATGCCCGCCGCGGCGCCGCCGGCCAGCATGCCGATCCACACCGTGCGCCCGGCGCTGAATCCGGCGTAGCGCGCCGCCGCCTCGGCGAGGCCGGCGACGCGCATCTGGTAGCCGAGGAAGCTCCTCTCGATGAACAGCCAGCCGCAGGCCACCGCGCCGAGGGCGACCAGGAAGCCGGCGTTCAGCCGCGTGGGCTCCACCAGGATCGGGTACAGCGCGGCGTCGGCGAACATCCTGGACTGAGGGAAGTTGAACCCCTGCGGGTCGCGCCACGGCCCGTGCACCAGGTACGACAGCAGCAGGGTCGCGACGTACACCAGCATCAGGCTCACCAGGATCTCGTTGGTGTTGAAGCGGTTGCGCAGCAGCGCGGGAATCGCCGCCCAGAGCAGGCCGCCCGCGGCGCCCGCCAGCACCATGAGGACCAGGAACCAGCGCGACTCGGCACCGGGAAAGGCCAGCGCCAGGCCGCCGCCGAAGATGGCGCCTAGGATCAGTTGGCCCTCGGCGCCGATGTTCCAGACGTTGGCGCGGTAGCCGATGGCGAGCCCGGTGGCGATCAGCATCAGGGGCGAGGCCTTGAGGACCAGCTCCGCGAGCCCGTTCAGGCTGGACACCGGCCGCACGAAGAAGGCGTGGAACGCGGCCAGCGGCTCGCGGCCCAGGCCGGAGAACACGATGAAGCCGGCGACCACCGTGAGCGCGGTCGCCACCAGCGGCGAGAGGTAGCGCATCGCCCGCGAGGGCGCGGGGCGCGCTTCAAGGCGCAGGCGCACGCGCCGCCTCCCCGGCATCCGGCGCGGCGCCGGGCCACAGGCCGCTCATCCAAACGCCGATCTCCTCGACGCTGGTGTCCCGCGTGCGGGCCGCGGGCGAGAGCCGGCCCTTGGCCATGACCGCGATGCGGTCGCAGATCTCGAACAGCTCGTCGAGCTCCTCGGAGATCACCAGGATCGCGGCGCCGGCGTTGCGCAGGTCGATGAGCGCCTGGCGGATGAACGCCGAGGCGCCCACGTCCAGGCCCCAGGTCGGCTGCGACACCACCAGCACCCTGGGCGTCTGCAGCAGCTCCCGCCCGACGATGAATTTCTGCAGGTTGCCGCCCGAGAGGCTGCGCGCCTCGGCCTCCGGGCCGCCGCACATGACGGCGAACCTGCCGATCGCCTCGAGCGCGAACGCGCGCAGGCGCGCGCGCTGCACCAGCCCCCCGCGCACCATGCCCGCCGCGCGGTGCGCGGTCAGCAGGGTGTTCTCCGACAGCGTCATGGTGGGCACCGCGCCGCGCCCGAGCCGCTCCTCGGGCACGAAACCGAGGCCCATCCGGCGGCGCCGACCCGGATGCAGCCGGCCGGCGGCGACCCCGGCGAGCTTCACCGCCTCGGCGCGCCCGAGCGTGACCTCCCCCGACAGCGCGCGCAGCAGCTCCTGCTGGCCGTTGCCCGAGATCCCCGCGACGCCGACGATCTCCCCGGCGTGCACCCTCAGGCGGATGTCCTGCAGCTCGGTGCCGAAGGGGTCCTGCGCGGGCAGGCAGAGCCCGTCGAGGACCAGCCGCGCCTCGCCGCCGGCGCGCGTCTCGGCGTGCTCGCAGACCGGCAGGTCCTTGCCGATCATCATGCGCGCCATGGAGGAGGCGGTTTCCCGCCGCGGATCGCAGGTCCCGGTGACCCGGCCGGCGCGCAGCACGGTCGCGGCGTGGCACAGCGCCTGGATCTCGTCCAGCTTGTGGCTGATGTAGAGGATCGAGCAGCCTTCCGCCGCGAGCTGGCGCAGGGTCTCGAAGAGCCTTCGCACCGCCTGCGGGGTGAGGACCGATGTCGGCTCGTCCATGATCAGGAGCCTCGGCTCTAGCAGCAGGCAGCGCACGATCTCGACGCGCTGGCGCTCGCCGACCGAGAGCGAATGCACCAGCCGGCGCGGGTCCAGGGGCAGCCCGTAGCGCGCCGAGACTTCCTCGATGCGCCGCGCCAGCGCCGCGAGGTCGCGCTCGCCGGGAAGCGCGAGGGCGACGTTCTCGGCCACGGTGAGCGTCTCGAACAGCGAGAAGTGCTGGAACACCATGCCGATGCCGAGGGCGCGCGCCGCCTGCGGGCTGGGGACCTCGATGCGGCGGCCTTCCCAGCGGATCTCGCCGGCGTCGGGCCTGGCCACGCCGTAGATGATCTTCATCAGCGTCGACTTGCCGGCGCCGTTCTCCCCCAGCACGGCGTGGATCTCGCCGGGCAGGACCGCGAGGTCAATGCCGTCGTTGGCGACGACGGCGGGATAGGCCTTGCGGATGCCGCGCAACGCGAGGCGTGGCGCCGGGGATTCAGCGCCCATGCACGCGCTCTGAGGGTGCGGCGAAGGCCATGCACCGAGAGTATATGACGCGGGGAAACGCGGGCTTTCGGGGGGGCGGTTCGCCACCGCATCGCCGCCCCGAGGGGCGGTCACCGGCGTCGTCGCGAGCGCGCGCGCACATTTTCGCGCGCCGTGCTCACGCCTCAGAACTTCGCTTGCACCCGGAGCCAGAGTTTGTCGGTGTCCACCGGGAGGGACTTCGTGTCGTAGGAGCCGAACCTGATGGGGCGGTTGGTTAAGTCCGCGGTTGCAAGGTTAAACGATGGTTCTGGTTGGCGCCGTATCGCTCGAATTCGAGCGATACGGCGCGGCGAACTCCGGCCGTTGCAGCGCGTCGGCGAGCGCGGCGCGCCAGCGTGTCGCCCGCGAGTGCCGGCGCGCCAGCGCATCCGGCAAGGGCGAGGAGCCCCGCGCCAAGCAGCCAGCCCGCGATTGAGCCTGCGGCCGCCTCAATCATCGGCTTCGGCTTGCGCCGCCGCCGCGTCCATCTGCCGCGCGAGCTCGGGCGGCACGGTCTTGTGGATGGCGACGCCATAGGCGGCCACCAGCAGCGCCGCGAGCACGCCGCCGTACACCGCCACCGAGCGCGTCTTCAGGTGCGCGAGCAGGGAGCGGAAATTGAGCGACAGGTGCGCGATCGCCGCTGCCACCATCAGGATGCCGAAAGTCTTGTGCACCGGGTGCATCTGGATGGTGAACGAGGGCCTCTCGACGACGAACATCATGAGCCCCGAGGTGGCCATGGCGACAAAGGAGACGGCGAGGGTGACGGCGGCGATCTTTCTCATCATGCCAGGCGGCACCTCGGGTGGCGGCGGGCGCACGGTCGTCTGCTGCGGGGGGCGCTCATTTCCAGCCCCCGGCCACCGCGATTAGGCGCGCGCTGACCGGGCGCTCCTCGATATTCGCACGCGCCACGTCGACGACCAAGCGGTAGCGGGCCTCCGCGCGCGGCGTGAAGTAGGTGCCCCAGCCGCCGTCGGCGCCAAGGCCGATGCGCTGCGGCCGCGTGGCGCGCGGCGCCATCGTGACGTAGATCTGCTGCCCGCGCTGGTAGACGAACCAGGCGTCGCCCGCCTCGGACCAGAGCCAGTCGGCAAGGCGCCCGTCGGCGTGGACGACGAGCTCGTCCTTCTCGTTTTCCAGGACGAGGCGCAGCGAAACCGCCGCCGGCGGCGCCTGCTCCCCGGGCCGCGACGCCAGCTTCAGGCCGAGGGTGAACTCCACGCCCGGCAGGCGCGCGAAGCGGAACTCCCGCCTGCCGGGCTTGCCGAGGTCCACGGGCCCGAGGTCGAGCACGTAGCGGCTGTGCGGCGCCTGCGCGCTGTTGTTCGTGAACGCGCCGTCGCCTTCGTGCGCGAGCGGCGGCGGGGCCGCGACGAGGAGCGACAGGCCCAGCGCTGCGCGCGCCGCCAGGCGAGCCGCCGCCGGCGCAAGGCGCCTGCGGTCATCGGCCTGCGCGGGCCGCAGAAGAACCGCGGCGCCCGCCGCCACGCCGGCGCCCGTCG
>Ga0194111_10002684_pt1 | contig 21488 bp, 12 predicted proteins | sample TA2KigC300mmetaG_FD_146194 | JGI IMG/M metagenome (GOLD analysis project Ga0194111, IMG submission 146194) | Freshwater microbial communities from Lake Tanganyika, Tanzania - TA2015033 Kigoma Deep Cast 300m | ecosystem: Environmental > Aquatic > Freshwater > Lake | place: Tanzania: Lake... | reverse complement strand
CTGCCATTCGTGGTGCTGACCGCTGTCGCCATCCTGGCTCTCGCCCTCACATTGGTCCCTTCCGCTCCTGCCTGGCAGCCCTCCGACTTCGACCTCGCCCGCCGCCACGCCGACCAGGCGAACGAGCTGTTCGCGCGCTCGCATCACTTCGTCGAGGGTTGGCTGACACACCGCGATCCGACCTCGGGGCTGATCCCCCAGAACCTCAAGAGCCCCCAGTGGACCCCCGAGAACTCGGCAGCGGACAACTACCCCTTCATGGTGTTGACCGCCTACTTCACGGATGAGGACCTCCTCCGCGGGCCGCTGACCGACATCCTCCATCAGGAGATCCGCCTGACAACAAGGGTCGGCGCGCTCCCCGATGCCTTCGGCTTCGGCACCCAGACCTTCGTCCGTCCTGAGGTCCAGCTCGACCCGCTGATCTTCGGGGCGGCGGAGTACTGCAAGGACGGCCTGCTGCCAGTCACCGAGGTCATGGGGCGCACCGAGTGGTTCAGCCGCCTCCGCGCGATCGCCGAGGGCCTCTGCGAGCGCGCGCCCGTGCAGACCGACTTCGGCCCGATCCCGAGCACCAACGCCGAGGTCAACGGGGATGTTATGCAGGTCGTCTGCCGCCTGTACCCCGCCACCGGCGACCTCCGCTTCCTGCGCCTCGCGGTCGCGATGGGCGACGCCTACTTCCTCGAGGTCCTGCCCAAGAACGGGTATCTGCCCTGCCACTTCTGGAGCTTCACCGAGCACAAGCCCCTCAACCCGCGCCTCGGACTCAATGACCACGGGTCCGAGATCCTGGGCGGCCTCACCGAGGTCTACGCCCTCGCCGTCCGCTACTCGCCCGAGAAGGCCGAGGAGTACCAGCCGGTCGTCATCCGCATGATGGACCAGCTCCTCGCGAAGTGCCGCCGCGAGGACGGCCTCTGGTTCAACAGCTACGACACCGCGACCGGCCAGGGCGACGGCGGCCCGCCCGACACCTGGGGCTACATCCTCAACGGGGTCTATACGTGCTACCTGCTGACCGGCGACGAGCGCTACCGCGACGCGGTCGAGCAGGCAATGAAGGCCATCTGCAGCCACACCGAGTGGAGTGGCGCCGATGCCTACGCCGACGCCATCGAGAGCGGAATCGTGCTGCTCAACCGGATCGACGTGCCGGAGACGTGGGAGTGGGAAGACAAGATGGTCGCCGCGATGTCGGCGATCCAGCAGCCCGATGGGATCATCGAGGGCTGGCACGGAGATGGCAACGTCGCCCGCAGTTGGCTCATGCTTGCTCTCGCGAAGACCGCCGGATGCCGTATCCAGCCCTGGCGCCCCGACCTCCGCCTCGGCGCCGTCGTCGTAGGTCGGGATTCCAATCCCGACGCCGCCGTCCTCATCTCCCTCCGCACGGAGCAGCCCTGGACCGGCCGGCTCTTCGTCGATCACCCGCGCCATCGCGACCACTTCGGCGTGGAGCCGAACTACCCCCGCCTGAACGAGTGGCCTGAGTGGTACACCGTCGAGGACGGCTCACGCTACTCGCTCCGCGTCCTGGGCAGCCGCAACGTGCCTCCCGAGCAGCCCGTCGTCTACGACGGCGGCGTGCTCCGGCGCGGCCTCCCTCTTGATCTCCCGGCCGATAGCGAGTGGCTCGCCGAGATCCGCTTCGTCTCAGCGCCTCCGCACGGCATCCCGCAACTGACCCTCACCGGCCCCGACTTCCTCGGCGGCACGGGTGACGTGCAAGCGCCTCTCACCGTGACCAACCTCTCCCCCGAGCCTCGCGAGGTCACCCTCTCCTCCGACTGGGGCACCCTCGACCCTCCTCGCCTCACACTCCCTGCCAAGGGCGCCGCCACCGTCACCCTCCGCGGCACGATGCCGGGGACTGTCCAAGTCTCGGTCCCGCAGGGCGGGACCGAGACGCATGGACTGTCCCCTGTTGACGTAACCTCCGCCCTCGTCGTCGCGCGGACCGCCAGCGCCGACTCCGCCGCAACTCACCGTCTCCTCCTCGTCACCGACGCCAACCTCACCGACTACCGCGACCTCGCCGGCAGCAACACCTACCGGGGCGAGGACTACTGGTGGCTCAACGACGGCGACCTGACCCTCCGTCTGAAGGTCCAACCCGGCAAAGCCCACACGCTCTCGTTCTACTGGGGCTGCAAGAACGACACCCGTTCCGCCCGCCTGACCCTCTTCGGCGAAACCCAGACCCTCACCCAGTCTGGTTACGACGGCTTCCGCTGGTTCGACCTCGACCTCCCCGCCGACAAACTCACCTCCCCCGACCTCACCCTCTCGCTCACCAAACCCGAGGCCGGCTCGGCCGCCTTCGTCGGCCGCGTCAAGCTCCGCGTCAGGTAGCCGTCGCCGTAGGAGCGCGGACATCTTGTCCGCATGCCGTTGCCGTGCCTGCGGCTCACCAGAGCCGCGCCCCCGTTGGGAGGGGCCGCATGGCCGAAGGCCATCCGGCACGCCGTTCCGCTCGTGCCTGCCGGGCTCGTGTCTCGCAGCCTGTGCCGTTGCCCGAGCCGGAGCACCCAGGCTCCCAGCCGGTCAGTACCGCGAGAAGAGGACCGCCATTCCGCGCCCCTGCTGCCTGACGTGCTGTACTACGCTTCGCAGGCTGTCAAGCCACTCGGGGACGGCCGTCTCGTTCTCGCCGAGGCCCCCGAACTCAGGCAGGTCGGGGCCGCCGAGGGACTGGAGTGCCACGGCAACCACCATTGGGCTTCGGCCCATGTCGCTGGGCACCCTCTCCGAGAACTGCGAAGCCCGGTCCGCCGGGACCCCGACCGACAGGAACCGGCGCACCGTGCGGCTGCCGATAGCGATGAGGGCCAGCCGGACCGACCCGTGGCGGTCGATCATGCCTCTGAACGCCTCCGGGTTGAACCACACGGTCGCCTCGCTGGGGCTCACGTCCTTGTTGAGTTCGAGCTTGAGGACCGCGGGTATGGCGTTCACCTTTACGCATGTCTCGTAGAAGGCGCGGCGCGCCTCGCTTGCCGCAACCTGCTCGACCTTGGCCACGTACAGCCCCTCCGCGACCTCCCGACTCACGGTCCAGACCGAGCGTTCGTCCCACCCCTCGACCTCGGCCTTCGCGACCGCAGTCGCATCGCGCCACTCGTCGACGTCGGGGAAGAGCGGCACACTGCTATCTACGAGCAGGTGCACGGGCAGCTCGCTGGACTTGGCCTGCTCCGCGAGCTTGGCGGCCAGGTTCGCGTACGCACTGGCGAAGTCCGGCCGCCCGTCAGGGTCATCGAAGACGAAGACGTTCCCCCGCGTCACCCCCATGCCCAGGACCCTCGGCAGTGCGGCTGGTTCTGAGAGCTTTCTGAAGTCCCCTTCGCCGGGGGGCATCTGCACGTGGCGAACGTAGGCTTGGTGCAGGACGATGGCGGACTCGACGATGTTCCGCACACGCGGGACGCCAGCCTCTGGCGTCTCGTAGAGGAACACGAAACCATCGCCGAGGAACTTGTGCATGGTGGGGTTCGCATGCAGGTGGCGCGCAACGAGTCGGTAGAACGCCTCGCAGAAGTCCTCGACAGACTCCTTCTCAGCCCTCGAGAATGCGGTGAAACCTTGCAGGTCTCCATGGACGATAACGCAGTTCGCGCGCATAGATTCCACTCCTTCCGTTCGCCGGGTCAGGCCGAGATGTCAGCCGCCAAGCAGCGCCACACACCGCCGGGTGCTAGATGCCGCTGGTTTGCGAGGTCGTGCGTTCGGACGACCTCCTTCAATGTCTGATGTGGCAACAAGACAACGATGCGCTGGTGGGCCAGGGGGAAGAGAACGACAAACGGCTGCAGCGAGTTGAGTTCCACACCGCGCGAGGGGGAGGGAGCCGAGACCCCGCTCACATCGCCGCCGCCACGAGGCAGCGAACCCTTGGCATACAACCTGGAGCGGGGGGAACCGAACGGAGGGACGGACGTCGCAGGAACGAACTCGGTAGCCATGGCTGGGCACACCTCATCATATCAGGGATTCGCACGGACTACAGGGCGCTCCCCCAATCAATGAGACGGCGGCGGCTCAGGCCTGCGCCACCGTTGGCCGACTCGCCTCCCCGCAACGACTTGCCGGGGCTAGACCGAAGCAACCCCGCAGGGCGGCGACGGCCCAGCCAATCAGTAATCGAGGTTATAAACGGGGGAGCTAGCGAGGCGAATCGGAATGCCTACGGCCAAGGCCTCCTTTCGGTGTATTGTACGATCGCGGGAATGGTACCCAACCCGGGTCCGCCCCAAACATCGCGTCCAATCCGTGAAGGCGGTGGCTTCGCACCACATCACAGCGACGGCGGTCACGGAGGGGGCCACCCCGGAGGTCCGACGGCGTAGAAGGCGTTCGGAGCGTCAGTAGGTCGCTTCCTCGGCATGGGCCGGTACGTCTCCTCTGGCGATCAGGTACTCGTGGATGGCGTCCGCTACCATCTCCCGACACTCCTCGAGGGTGCTCCCCTGAGAGCCGCAGCCCGGTAGCTCCTCCACGAGTCCGACCCACCACCCATCCTCGGGGTCCTGCTCCATCGTGACCGTGAACCGGCGCCCGTCCACACCGACCTGCTCGATGCGCGGCGACGTCGCAGCCTCGACGGTCTCCCTCGCCGAGCGCAGCCAGGCGGCAACCGGCATGGCCAGCTACGGGCCGGCCCTCCTCCTCGGTGCCTCGCCGATGGATCTTGGGACAAAACCGGCCCGAGAAGTAACCTATATGTATGGGGGACACTGATTCCGCGCCTCGGCGATCCGACCCCTTCCAGCCCGCCGCTGCCCTGAACCGTGCGGCTTCTGTCGTGTCCTCCTTGTCATCATTCTCACTCCTCAATTCTCAATACTCACTCCTGCCCCACTGTGATCTCCATCACATTTCCCGCCCTTTCCAAAAAAAGGCCCGGACAAAACTGCCCCTGGAAGTAACAAGTATATATGGAGGCCAACGATTCCCGGACCACGCCCACAACCCACACCCGGGGACACGATGGGATCGTGTCCCCGGTGTTCCCGGCGGACTGGAAGGGGGGCGCACAGGGGAGAATGGGGGTGCGTTACCCTTCGGTCGAACTATCCCCCTATATACGAAGTATATAGGGGGATAGTTCGACCGAAGGGTAAAGTCCGTACGGTGTTGCCGTTGGACGACCGGGTAGGCAGGCTGTCGGGTCACACCCGGTTCCCCGGGCTGCGGGGAGCGCCCGCTCGTGGTTGGGGTGCTGGGCCAGGCCTACTCGAAGCAGTAGATTCGGCGGCTCGTGGTACTGACGAAGAGGCGGCCGCGCGCTGCCGCGAGGCCCTTGGCGAGGCCGTCCACCTGAGCCGACCAGACCTGCGTGCCGTCCGCGGCGCGGAAGGCTGCCACCGAGTTTCCGCCGCCGGCGATCAGGTAGTCACCGGCGAGGATCAGCGCCTCGGGGTACTCAGCGGACACGCTCCACACGAAGCACGCCTTGCGGTCCTCTTCCAGCTTCGCGATCTGCGCCGAGAGCTGCTGCTGGGCGGCGGAGCCCTGCTCGGCCTGCTTGAGCTGGGCGGACAGCTTCGTCAGCTCGGCGCTGAGCTGTATGTACTGCGCGCGATCGAGCGCGAAGACCTTGTCCTGCGTGCAGGCGTAGGACCGCTCGGGTGTCACCACGGTGTGCTTCGCGCCGGGGAACGAGGCCAGCCGGTCGCGGCCGTCGCTCGCGAACTCCTCGAGCACCGCACTCGTCTTGCCCGGCCCGTAGATGATCGACCAGTCGCTGGTGAGCAGGGCGTACGTGCCGCCCCCGCCGCCGACCTGGCCCTCGCGTTGGCCGGTCTTTCGGTCGAAGACCCACGGGCTTGCGCGCCCGCCGGGGAAGTACAAGTGCTCGGGCGAGACGAGCACGTGGCCCTGCAGCGAGAGGTCGGTGAAGCGCTGACGGAATAGCCCCGGACCGGAGTCGCTGCCGGTCCCGGCGTCGAGCGCGCAGACATACACCCCTTCACCGGGGAAGATACCGGCGCCGCAGTACACGATGCCGTCCTGCACCACGACCCCCGTGCGACTCGGCCACAGGGAGATCAGCTTCCCGTTGCTCGGGACCTGGTAGTCGCTCGGCGCGGCGCGGTACCGCCACACGAGGCTGGCGTCCGTCGCGCGTACGCAGTAGATGTAGCCATCATCCGAGCCGAAGTACGCCTTCCCATCCACCACATGCGGGGCGAAGCGCACGGGGCCGTCGGTCGGGCAGACCCAGCGCGTCTCGCCGGTGCCCGCATCGAGGCAACGGAGCGCATCTTCGCCCGAACTCCCGAAGAAGACGCTGTCACCCACGACGGCCACGTGATAGGCCGAATCGAAGTCCAGTCGGTCCTCGTTGTCCACGGTCGGCGAGTTCGAGTAGTCGCGCTTCTCGGGGCCGGGCCAGGCCGCGAGCACGGGCATCCGCGAGGTGTAGACCCACCGTTGCGCCAACCCGGGAGCGTTCAGCGGTCCCGGCGATACTGCGCTCCGCCGGGCATCGTGCGCGTACGTGGGCCAGTCATCCGGCCCTTGCGCCGCCGCGCCCGCGAGGCACAGTGCCAGGGATGCCGCCCACGCCGCGCCGTGCCTTGCCGTTCCACTTCTCACTTCGCACTCATCACTTGTCACTGTCGTCAGTAGTCGTCCTTCACCCGATATGCGAGCGAGGTGTACACCGGCCACTGGCAGCTGCAGCCGCCGGCCGATACGGGTGACATCAGCAGGCCGTTGCCCGAGATGAGCCCGAGCCAGCAGTTGGAGCGCAGCCCGGGGAACTCGGTCTGCGTGTCCGTGTTCAGGTCCCAGACCTCGTCATTGTAGTCGCGGTAGTGCAGCAGGTTCGCGGCGCCGGTGATCGTGCCGCACTTCGAGCGCGAGGGGAAGGTGATGTCGATCCTGGCGCCGGTCTTCCAGTCGTAGACGTTCGGCTCCAGGAACACCCGGCCCTGAGCGATGACGGGGTGCTGGATGTGGTGACCGTGGTTGTCACTCCGCCACTGGTGCCGCGCCTCCCAGAGCGCGTCGCCGGTGTCGGCGGCGCGCACGGTCACGTAGTACTCGCCCTGGTACGAGGCGACGACACCCACCTCGCCCGCGTGGTAGACGACGTAGGTCACGGTAGGCTGCGTGGGCGCCTCGTAGCGTTGCTCCCACAAGAGGGCCCCGGTTGCTGTCTCCAGGGCGGCGAGCCACACATCGCTCCAGGCCTCCGCTCCCAGCTTGCGCACGGGTGAGGCGGTAGCGGCAGCGCTGTGGCTCTCGAGGAAGAAGACCCGCCCGTACCCGATCGCCACCGTTGGGTTGAGGACGAGACCGCCGGAGTGGGTCCAGAGGCGTGCGCCATCCGCGATCCGGTCGGCGAACAGCGTGTCGCTGCCGACGCAGAGGATGTCCGGCCCGGTTATGTCGTCGAACCACGCGTCCCAGCCGGCGTACTCGCGGTCCATGTTGCCGACGCGCACCGCGCTGCCGAGAAGGCGATCTCCGTCGAGGCCGACGTACCCCCACTCGTACGCGCCCCCCGTCTCGTCCGCCGGGTACGTCGCCTCCCGCTCACCCGTTGCGGCGTTGAACCGCCAGCAGTGGCCTCCCACCGCCAGGAACAGGTGCTCGGTGTCCACGCAGGCGTTCCCGCAGTTCCGGGGGATGTTCGTGCGGCGGGAGTCAGGAATCTCGACCGACCAGAGGATCGCCCCGTTGTAGGCGTCCAGCGCCATGACGCGGTCCCAGCCCAGCGCGAACAGTCGCCCGTTCGCCGACAGGGGGCCTTCCATGCGGACCTGGCGGTCGAGCATCGCGTTCGGGCCGGGCAGGCCGAACCACTGCACCTCCAGCGTCTTCCCCGGCACGCCGTTGACCAGTTCATCGTTACTGTTGGCCGTTTGCCCGGCGGTGCCATAGGCGTGCGTCCACTCCCCGGCGCCGGGCAGCGGGCCGGGGCGCTCCAGCACCGCCCAGCGCGACGTACCGGCGCTCAGCAGCCGGGAGTCGATGCCCTGCAGTGTCGGCAGCGCAGTCAGCCACCCCCTCAGCCCGGCGTCCGACCCGCCGATGTACGCTCGGCCTCCGCACGGCCGCAGCTTGCGGGCCACGGCCTCCGCGCTCGCCGACGGCGCGGCCCCGGCGACTGCCTCCCCGCTGACGATCAGGTTCGCACACAGGTCGGGCAACGGTAGTTGGTCGAGCGACGGGACGTACCGCAGTGTCACGCGCGAGCCGTACACGCCCTGTGCGATCAGCTGCTTTCGGCCGCGGTCGATGGCCTCGCGGTTCGTCGAGAACCCCACCACCCGCAGTCGCGCCCGTCGCGCGATCTCGTAACTCAGCCGCCCTTCTCCGCAGCCGAGGTCGAGGCAGTAGCCTCGGTCGATCCCTGAGCGCTTCAGGATCTCCCTTGCCGCGCGCTCGTAGGCGGCTGTGAGAGCGTCGCGGGGGAAGGGCGCGGCGTCGAGTGGCAGCTCCGGCACGCTGAAGTCATACTCGGTATCGAGGATGTACTCGGGCGTCGTCTGCTCGCCCAACCGGACGCGGTAGTGGTACTCTGTGTTCCGCTTGAGGTCGGTCAGCGTGACCGAGTGCAGCCGCGTGGGCTCGTCGTTGCGCCTGACGGTCCACTCCCCGCCGGGCGCGACGATCTCGAACACGGTCGGCGAGGGTTCCGCCGTCTCCCAGCAGACCGTGGCCCGGGTCTGACCGTCGAACGTCGACCACGGCACGTCGATGAGCTGGGCGCTCGCCGCGGCGGACAGGGCAAGGCAGACGGCAAGGCCGAGCGAGAGGAGGCGGAGGCAGCGGCGTAGCGGGATCGGTTGTCCTCTCCGGCGATTGCGGGTCACGGCGAGGGTCTCCGGTGAGGCGAGTGGTGCGAGGCAGTTCGTCTTGTGGGAGGGGAGGGCCTGCTTGAGGCGCGGCAAGGTGACGGAGGCCACCCCGGGGCCACCACCCGCCAGTCCAGCCGGCGAGACGCCCCGCGCTCCCAGGGGGACGGCAACAGCGGCAACGTCACTTGTAGACGTTGTGGCGGTGACCGATACGCACGATCACGACGGCGTGGCGTGACTCGTCTACCGAGTAGACAACGCGGTAGTCGCCGACGCGGAGCTTGCGGAGGCCGGCGAGGTCCTCGTGTAGTTCGGATGTCGAAGGAGGGAAGGGATCAGCCGCCAAGTCCTCGATGCGCGCCGTGAGGTCGCGGCGGATGTTGGCGGGAAGGGCGGCGAGGCTCTTGGTTGCGCGCCGCTTGAAGCGGATGGAGTAGGTCAAAGCCCCAGCTCCTGCTTGACCTCTTCCCAGGGGACGTCGTCTTCCGCCAGCTCCGCCGCGGCGGACTCGGCCAGCCAGCGCTTCTCATCGCGCCGCTCCAGCATCTCGTCGATCATCTCACGCAGCAACCGGGAACGCGTGAATCCGACTTCGAGGGCGAAGGCGTCGAGTTTGCTGAGAGTCTCCTGGTCGAGCGACACCATCACCCCGAGCTTGCGCTTGGCTGGACTCTGGAGGTTTCGCGCCATTGTGCTCCTTCTCCCTCGTATATCTATATAGATACTGTATCGACGGACCGGCACTACGTCAAGGCCCCGCGCCATACGCTCAGTCTTCGTTGCGTGCACGCTCGGTCGCCGGCTGCGTCAGCACCGCCTTCGCGTCACCTTCTCGTAGAAGCGACTGCGGTGACCTGCGTTCCAGACGTGGACGTTACGCCCCTAGTCGTCGATGGTGTAGGACGCCCGGTAGTCCCCAGCCCGCAAGCGCCAGTAGCCTCGAAGCTCTCCGGTCAGTGCGGTGGCCGCCGCGGGGCGAGGGTTGTCCGCAAGGGCTTCGAGCTTCCGCCAGAGCCTCCGACGGACGTCGGCCGGGAGGTCGGCTAGATCGTCGAGCGCCAGATCGTCGAGGATGACCTGGTAGCTCACAGGCCCAGCCTCCGCTTCGCCTCGACGAGAGGGATACCGGGGCGCTTCGCCGCGCGGCGCTCCTTTGCCTCGGCCACGAGGCCCTCGTCAACCAACCGCTCCTCGAGCGCCTCGAGTGCCTTCAGGTCCTCGTAGGAGATGATCGCGGCGACAGGCTTCCCGCGCCGCCGGATCACCGTGCGCTGACCGGCATACTCCGCGCGGCTCACCGTCTCGCCGATGCGACAGCGGAGGTCAGTTGTGCTCACCTCTTGCATGGTCATCGCCTCCTCGTATGTTACGTATTATGCGCGGTGAGGAGCGAAACGTCAAGGGCCGCCCCTACCCGGCCTTCGTTACCTGCACCTCCGGCCCCGGGCGGTTGGGGCGGAAGAGATAGTCGGGCCAGAGAGGGCAGTTCAGGTCGGTCCAGGTCTTCAGGCGGAGCATCTCGTCAGTGGTGAGTTCGACGCCGTGGTGGCCGGACTGCAAAAGGGGCCAGAGCTTGCTCTTCACGCTGCCGAAGGTGAGGGGCTCGCGCTTCTCGCAGCCGGCGGAGTTGAAGCCGCAGTCGATGACGTGCAGCCAGCCGCCGGCGATGAGGGAGCGGTAGGAGGCCGGGACGCGGTCGGCGTCGAGCGTGCCGGTGAGGTCAGGGGCTACGGCATGCATCGGCGAGGCCGCCGATGCCACCGTGGGGGAGTGGCAGGAGGTGCACTTGGCGTCGAGGACGGGTTGGACGACCTCGGAGTAGGAGAAGGGCTTGTCACCCCAGGAGTGGGGCGCGATCAGGTCAGGCGGCTTCGAGAGGGCGAGGGGCTGCCCAGGCGGAGGCGTCGAGTTGCGGGCGTCATGGCAGCCGACGCAACTGCGGGTCTCGCCGGGCTGCAGTTGCACCACGCTGCGCATCCGCTGCAGCTCGTTGTAGTCCTTGTCGAGCGCTTGGAAGTAGAGCACCTTGCCGGCGGGTGCGACGAAGCTGGCCGAGCCGTCGTCCTCGACGGGGACGAGGCCGAGGGGCGCCTTCGCGGTGTAGGTCGGCCAACCGTAGGGGCCGCTCACGATGTCCACCGGCGAGGCGTACCACTTCATGAAGTCCGCGTGGTCGAAGTTCGGATTGGAGGTGAGGTTGTGGCGGACCTCCTCAACTACGCGCAGCCACTTCACGCTGCCGCGCGGTATGGTCGGCTCAAGGCCCCGGTACACATCGAGCATCACGAAGCGGCCCTTGTCGGTATCAGGGCGCATCACGTCAGGCAGCGCGGGCGGCGGCTGGACGGCGCGGAACGGTGTGGGCGCCATGCTGCCGAAGGTCGGGTCGAGGTGCAGCAACTCCCGGTTGCCATAGCGGTCGATGGCATACAGCCCGAACCGATCCAGCGGCGCGTGCGAGCAGAGGAAGTAGTCCTTCGAGAGCGGGACGGGATCGCGGAAGCACTCGGTCGCGGGCCACATGCCGGGCCACGGGACCTCGGGGGTGAGGCTGCGGATGGCCTTCTGGTTGAAGCGGCCCTGTGAGAGATCGAGTAGCGCGATGGGCCCGTTGATGTCGCCGAAGTGGGACACGAGCGTGCAGCAGATCTCGCTCGTGCCGGGGACCTCGCGCCCGCAGGCGTAGCCGTTCGGCTGGATGATCGTGTTGCCGAAGACGAGTTCCGGATCGGTGCCGTCCGGGTTGATCGACCAGAGCGTCTGGCTGAAGTCCGCGCCTTTGTCGATGTACTCCCAGCGCGTCCAGATCAGCCGGCCATCGCTCATCACCGAGGGGGCCCACTCGCTGAGGCTGGAGTAGGACAGCGGGCGGAGGCCCGTGCCGTCGGAGCTCATGCGGAAGAGGACCGAGGAGGTCCAGCGGAAGCAGAACACGCGCGCGGTGCAGCGGGTCGTGATGAAGGCCAGCCCGCCATCGGGCAGCGGGCAGGGGTAGAAGTCATGGTACGGCCCGTCCGTGAGTTGGACGAGGCCGCTGCCGTCGGGCGCCATGCGCATGAGATGATAGAAGCCGTCGGCGGCGGGGCGATAGCCGAAGTAGATGTTCTTGAGGCCGAAGTCGGCGACCGGGTCGCGGGCGATTCCGCCGGCGGAGTCGAACAGGCAGGTCAGCCTCGCGTCGTCAGGCTCGAAGCGGCCGTCAACGCGCGGGATGTCGATCCGATAGACGCCGCCGCCCGGACGAAAAGGAGCGTCCGTGTAGTCCGTGTAGATGTGCGACGGATGATACGCGTGGCGCCTCACGAACAGCAGGCTCTCGATGGGAGCAAGGTCCGGCGCGCGCAGGAAGAGCCGGCGCTTCGCCAGGCGCGCGTCGTGGAAGGCCTGGCGCTCGGCGGCGGGATCGGGAGCTGCAGCTAGCAGCTTCGCGTGTGACTCGTTCAGGCGCGTGAGCTGCCCGCGTTCCTCGGCGACGTTCAGGCCTTCCGACTCGAGGCGGCTCGCCATGTCGGCCATGAGGTCGAGGGTGCGCTGAAGAGGATCGTAGCGGAAGAGGTGGAGGGAATACGTCTCACCCTCTGCGTCGATGGTGAGGCTGCACTCGGGGCCGATGGAGCCGGCGGTCGCGGGGATGGAGAGGGTCTGCGGTTCGCCGGGGTTGAGGGCGAAGGCAACTTCGGGGACAGGCGCCACAGGCCTTGGGGTGTCGCCCGGAATTGGGGGACACGATCCCAATTCGCAGACGACGCGAATTGGGTCATGTCCCCCAATTCCGGCGAGGCGGAGGGGGAAGTGGCCGGCGACGCAGGGGCCGGTCTGCGCGATGGAGAGCGGCGAGAAGACGAACTCCACCGGGCGGCCGACCGCGGGAGTGTGGAACCCGCCGAGGCCCAGGCCGATGCGCAGGCCGCGGCCCTCGGCGTTCGGGAAGAGCGCAAGCGGCAGGCGGAACTCGAAGGTCTTGAGGTCGGGGCTGAAGGCGCTCGCGAGAGGCGTGGACTCCTTCAGCTTGAGGGTCTTGTTGGCGTCCGCTTCGTAGGTGTTGAAGGCGAGGCCATCGAGCGTGATGGCCACGACGCCGCAGCCGTCCCAATCGGTGCTCGACAGCACGGCCAGGTGACTACTCAGCAGGCGATTCGCGCGGATCGCGAGGCAGAGGTCCGCGCCCGAACGGCCGGCCAGGACCGACTGCTCGACCAGCGGGCCCGCGTCGAAGTCGTCGGGCTTCGAGACGCGCACGACGCCCTGCGAGGCCTCGCTCCAGCACGGGTCATTGAGCTTCCCATCAAGCACGGGCGTCGAGGAGAGCGGTGGGAGGGGCAGGCGGTCGTCGCCGACGTGGCGCGGGTACTCGGTCACGCGACCGTTGTAGGGAACGAGCGCCGGATCGAGGTCGGCGCGGCCATAGGTCTTCAGCCACGCGTGTTCTTCGCCGAGGAAGGCGTAACGGAGTGACGACATGCCGGCAGGGGTGTCGGCGCTCCCAGCATCGGGCAGCGGGCCGATCTTGTCGAGGGGGATTCCGTCCTTCTGGCCGTAGACCTCGATCTCGTCGAGTCGCGCCTCGGAGTTGGCGCTCTCAATCGCGATGCGGACGTAGCGCGCCGTCACGGGCTTGAACTTGAACTCCGTGCGCTCCAGGAGAGGCGTGCCGGTGTTGCGGACGACGCGCTGCCAGGTCGGCGCGTTGGTGTCGGCGTTGTACTCGGTGGCGGTGAGGATGGAGAAGGTGGACGCCGCGCGGTCGCGATAGCGGCCCGAACCATCGTTGCCGAGCGCGACGAGGTAGACCCAGAACGTCTCCCCCAGGTCAATCTCCGCCCAGGAGGGCTCACCCTTGCTGATCCAGCTGTGGCTGTTGTCGGCCACGCCATCGTTCAGGTGGGCGGTCTGGTGGATCGACAGCGCGCCGTCGGAGTAGACCGAGGAGGAGGCGGCCTTCGCGCCCCCACGCAGGGCGAGGTTCTCGAAGCCAAGGGCATCGCGCTTCGGGACCTCCACGGCCCCGACCGCGTCGGCAGTAGCGATCTTCCCGTTGGCCGAGAGCTGAGGCGGAGGGGGAGGGTTGGGCAGCAGGGGCGCGGGTCCGCCGGCGCCGGTGGAGCCGTCGATGGCGGTCGTCGAGACCTGGCGGACCGTGGTCCACGTGTTGCCATCGAGGGAGAGGCGAATCTCGAACTGCGTCGGGATGCGGTCGCCGTACTGGCGGTTGCGATCGCGGGAGAAGACGACCTTGGCGACCGTCGCCGCGGCGGGCAGCTCGATCTGGGCCCACTCCTCGCCCGTCGTGGCGGGAATCCAGCTGCGCGCGTTGCCGTACTCGCCATCGTTGAGGTGCTGAATCGCGTGGGCCGCATAGCCCGGCAGCAGCGAGGAAGCCGAGGCCTTCGCACCGTTGCTCGCCAGCGCCAGATTGCGGTCGTCGGTCGCCCCGTAGACCTCAAGCTCGTCGACGCACGGCTGAGCGCCGTTGCTGGTGGCGGTGATGACCAGCCGCACGAAGCGCGCTTCCTGCGGGGGGAAGGTCATGGCGTAGGGCTTGTCCGAGCGGACCGGTGGTTCGCCGGAGGAGACGGCGGCGGCAAGCGAGAGCGAGAGAAGGACGAGGGAGAGGCGAAGGCGGCGTCGGGATAGGAATCCCGACCTACGAGCGACGGGGCGCGCGAGGGGGGTCATAGTGGGTGCATTATGGGAGGGCGACGGACGGGCGTCAAGGGAGGAAGCCGCGGCACTGCGGGCGAAGAGCGGAGGGATGTAATGAAGCGGGAGCGGTGATCGCATGGACGGATTGGCCAGCCTCTCCGTACAGTCGAACTTCGGCGTGGCGGATTGGGCGATCGTGATTGCGTTCCTGGTGGCCTCGACCATCGCCGGCATGTGGGCGATGCGGTACATCCGGGACATGGACGATTACGTGGTTGCGGGGCGGTCGGTGCGGACGTACCTGGGTGTGGCGTCGATGATCGCGGCGGAGCTGGGCCTGGTGACGGTGATGTACTCGGCGCAGAAGGGCTTCGCCTGCGGGTTTGCGGCCTTTGCCATCGCGGGCCTCTCGGCGATCGCGGGCCTGATCGTGGGGCGGACGGGCTTCATCGTGGTGCCGCTCAGGAAGATGGGGGTCATGACGATCCCCGAGTTCTACGAGGGGCGCTACGGGAAGGACGTGCGGCTGCTGGGGGGCGCCATCCTGGCGGCCTCGGGCATCCTAAACATGGGGATGTTCCTGTACGCCGACTCGGTGTTCGTGACGAACGTCATGGGAATGCACGACCCCGACACCATCAAGTGGGCGATGACGATCATCCTGGGGCTGGTCTTGCTGTACACGGCGGTCGGCGGGATGATCTCCGTGGTGTTCACCGACTACCTGCAGTACACGATCATGGCGATCGGGCTGCTGCTCACGTCCTTCCTGCTGATGCGCCACTTCGGGTGGATCCACATCCTCCAGGACGTGCAGCAGATCAAGGGCGCGGAGGGGATCAACCCGCTGCTCTCGCCCAAGATGGGCCCGTGGTATCTGCTGTGGATGCTGTTCCTGGGCTTCATCGGCTCGTGCATCTGGCAGACGTCCGTAATGCGGGCGACGTCGGCGGAGAGCGAGAAGGTGGTGCGGCGGACCTACTCGTGGGGCTCGGTCGGGTTCCTGGTGCGCTTCCTGATCCCGTACTTCTGGGGCATCTGCGCGATGGTGTTCGTGTACCGGGACCCACAGCTGCGGGCGATCTTCCTTCCGGCCGGCGGGGCGGCGCCCAAGGTGGAGCTGGCCGCGATGCCCATTGCGCTCAGCAAGCTGATGCCCGCCGGCCTGATCGGCCTGCTGACGGCCGGGATGCTCGCCGCGGCGATGTCCACGTACAACACGTACCTGCACACGTGGAGCGCGGTGCTCACGCAGGACGTGGTCTCGCCGCTGAGCCGGGCGCCTCTGAGCCCCAAGCAGCGCATCCTGATCGCCCGCGTGATCATGTGCGTGATCGCCTTCTTCCTGCTCGTCTGGGGCCTGTGGTACCCGCTGGGCGAGGACCTGTGGGACTACATGGCGATCACGGGGGCGATCTACTTCACCGGGGCTTTCGCGGCGCTCGCCGGCGGGATCTACTGGAAGGGCGGGAGCCGCGTTGGGGCGTACGGCGCGTTCATCGTGAGCCTGTTCAACGTCGTGGCGCTGAAGCCGATGCAGGACCTGCTGGGCGTGACGTGGCCGGGGAACGGCGAATGGCCCGGGCTGGTGATCGTGCCGGTGACGTGCATCGTCTACGTGGTGCTGTCCGTGTGCTTCCCTGACCGCCGGACGGAGGGGAACTGAGCGATGGAAGATACCGCGACGCAAGTCTGGAGCTGGGTCTGGACGCTCACCTGGTTCGTCGGCCTGAGCGTGTTCTCGGTCCTGTCGGTCCTGGTCATCATCTTCGGCGGGTACGACCTGGCGGCGTTGCTGAAGTCGCTGGCCGTGCGCCACGGCGAGGCGCAAGCGGCAGAGGCTGGCGAGACGCCGCCCTCCCCGGAGATGCCTTGAGAGCGGGCGCCATGAATGGCGCCCCTACACCTGGGCGCGATGAATCGCGCCCCTACATGACGGCAGTGCAGGCTTCTCCGCGAGGTAGGGGCGCGATTCATCGCGCCCAGGTGTAGGGGCGTGGTTCACCACGCCCGATGCCGTGCTTCCCCCAAACCGTCCTGAGAGGTGGCGGGTGTTCGCGCTCATGAGTGTTCCCCTGTTGCTGGCCCCTGTCGGCGCGGCGGAGGAAGGCGGCGAGTGGACCGCCGAGCGGGCCCTGGCGTGCTGGAAGCCGATGGTGCGGCCGGTCCAGCATGTCGGCATCCCCGGCTACCAGTTCCAGACGGGCGTGCTGTGGGATGGGTCGCTGGTTTTCGGGCCGCTCGGCTTCCGCGAGCTGAAGGTCATGCAGGCCGAGACCGCGGACCTCGGCGATAGTCTCCTGCACGTATCGGTCGCCTTCGGAGAGCCGCCGCGCTTCGTAGACCGCAAGGGCGCCAATGCGCCCGCGATCCGCCGGTGGCTGGAGGAGGGGCGACTGCCGATCCTCACGGTGGAGACGACGGACGGCGACCTGCTCTGGCGCGAGACCGTCTTCGCGCACCTGCTCGGGCGGAAGGCCGACGAGGGGATGACGCCGGAGCCGAGCGATGTGCTCGTCACCCACGCGCTCTTCCATGTGAGCAACACCGGCGAGACGCCGCAGCAAGCGCACCTCTGGCTGCACCTCGGCGATGTGAGCCAGGTCCACTTCGGCTACAAGTGCGGCATCGGCGAGGAGGTCGCACCGGCGATCCCGCACCGGTTCGAGGCTCCGCTAGGGTTGCTCGGCGAACGCGTGCGGTACGTCATCCTTCCGCCCGCCGAGGGTACCGTGAAGCAGCAAAGCGACGGATCGCTGCCGGGCGCGATCGAGTGGACCGTATCGCTGGAACCGAAGGCTGAGGCGACGCTGGAAGTGCGCTTGCCCTACGGCACGGTCGATCGCGCGACGGCGGAGCGAATCGTGGCCATCGACAGCGAGGCGGCGCTCCGCGAGGTGCGGCGGTTCTGGAAGCGACTAGAACAGGGCCCGTCGCAGATCGAGACACCCGACGCGTTCGTGAATGACTACGTCGCAGCCGTGCCGGCGCAGATGGCGCAACAGATCGGCTACCGCCGGCACAGCGACGTGTGGATGTACAAGACCAGCCCGAACCACTACGAGGGCTACTGGCCGTGTAACGCGGCGAAGGCGTTGCCGACGCTAGACCTGCGCGGGCTGACGGACCTCTCGCGGCCGGTCCTGCAGAGCTTCGTCGAGACCCAGACCGAGGATGTGGGCGCCCTGTGCGAGGAGCGCCGGGGCGGCGACCGCGACCAGGTGCAGGGCGAGGGGTACGCCAAGACGCCGGGCTTCCTGGGCAACTTCGGCGAGTGGACTGCGAACACGCTGCTGCTCAGCCACGGGTTGGAGCTGTGGGCGCTGAGCGCGCACTATCGGATCACGCGCGACCGGGAGTGGCTGGGCGAGGGCAAGGGCTCGCCGCTGCAGGCGATCGTGGACGGGTGCGACTGGTTGCGGGTGCAGCGCCGGCGCACGATGCGCGAGGAGGACGGGCGGAAGGTCGCGCACTACGGGCTGCTGCCGGCGGCCTCCGCCCATGACTGGCTGTCGGGCAATACGATCTTCAACGATGCCTTCTGCATCTACGGTATGACGGAAGCGGCGAGGATGCTGCGGGAGATCGGGCACCCGCGCGCCGAGGAGTTCTCGGCGGAGCTGGCCCACTACCGCCGGTGCCTCCACGACCGGTACGTGGAGGCGCGCGACCGCGCCAAGCCGATCCCACAGGCAGATGGCTCGCTGCTGCCCTACGTGCCGCGCGATGTGTACGAACTCGACTGGCGCGGCCTCGACTGGACGTACACGGGCTACAGCCCGGTGCGCGCCGGAGCGTGGGGTGCGCTGGACCCGCACGACGAGTTGGTCGAGCAGTCCCTCGCGTTCCTCGAACAGGGCATGCCGCAGGGGGAAGGCCCGTACTTCGGCGCGCACAAGCAGTTCCCCGACACCGCCGACGCGAACTGGGGGCACATCTCAGACCCCCACGCGGCGCGGCATCACCTCTGGCGGCACTACGTGGAGTACGAGACGATGTGGCCGGTCGGCGGGCCGCTGTTCCTGGCGCGCGACGACCTGCCACGCTTCTTCGAGTGGCTCTTCAACAACCTCGCGGTCGTGCTGCACCGCGACTGGCGCGTGGGAGTGGAGTCGCTGGACGGCGTGCCCTCCTGCGCGCCGGGCGACGGCGAGCGCTGGCAGATGATCCGCCGCATGTTCGTCAACGAGACCGGCGGGTACGACGGCTCGGAGCAGTCGCTCTTCCTGCTGCAGGCCATCCCGCGCGAGTGGCTGAAGCCGGGAGCGCACCTCGCGGCGCGTGACATGCGCACGTTCTTCGGGGGGCAAGTCGATCTCCACGTGAAGGTCGCGAAGGACGGGGATGAGGTGAGGGTGAAAGCCGGGCTTGATCTCGCGGTCGCGCCGAAGGGGATCACGATACGGCTGAGGTCGGGGGACGGGCGGCCCTTGCGCGAGGCGACGGTGAACGGCAAGGCGGTGGAAGTGCTGGCGGGGGATACGGTGCGGCTGCCGGAGGGCAAGTCGGCGGAGTATGTGGTGGCGGGGCGGTTTGCGCGAAATTAGGGACAGGCACCAATTTTGGACGTCTAAAATTGGTGCCTGTCCCTAATTTCGCACACAGTACACGTAGCCGTCCGCGCCCTGGAGGAGGATGGAGGCGGCGCCGGCGCCGGTTGCGTCGGCGATTGTCGGCGGGCCGATGGTCGCCGGGAGGTCCAGCTTCCAGAGCAGCTTCCCCTGCGTTCCGGCATCATCCACACCCAGGCAGTAGAGCACCGTCCCGATGGTGACGAGGACCTCGTCGCGGCCATCGGAGTTGATGTCCGCGGAAGCGGTGCCTGCGCCGGTGCCGGGCGAGAACTCGGCGAGGGTCCACCTCACCTTGCCGGTCGCCGCATCGTAGCAGCGCACCCCGTCGGGGTAGCCGATGCCGACCGCCTCGATGCGCCCGTCGCCGTCCACGTCGCCGAAGGCGGGAAGCGCGTTCGGGCTGACATCGGGGGCGTCAAACCAGACGAGGGAACCGTCGGGCCGGAGCAGCCCGGTCATCGAGGCGCGGGTGGTCGCGAAGAAGACGTCCATCCGGCCCGTGCCCTCGAAGTCGCCCGCGATCGGCAGGCCCCAGTAGACGTGGCTCGCGCGGACCTGCTCCCAGATCGCGGGCTTGGCGAGGATGTCATAGCCGGTGGAGCCACGCAGGATGTAGAACTCGCTGGGGTGCAGCGAGGCGATGTCATCGAGGCCATCGCCATCGAAGTCCGCAATCGCGAAGGGCGTGCCGCCGACGCCACGGTTCTCGATCTGCCGGTTCCTGCGCCAGAGCTCGCGCCCGTCCTCGCCGGAGAGCACCCCGGTCTCCTCGCTGTGCATCATGGAACGCCTGACGGTGAAGAGGACATCCATGCGCGTGGGATCGGTGAAGTGGCCCACCTGCCAGAGGATCAGCCCGCCTGTGTTCCACACCGGCGGCTGGCCGGGGATGTCGGGGAAGTCGTGACCCCAGAGCTGGCGCCTCCCGAGGTCTGTCACCATGAGTCGCGCGCACCCGGAGCGGGAGGAGGTCGCATAGATGACCTGACGGCTGCCGTCGCCGCGCAGATCGGCGATGACTGCGCCGCGCGCCTCCCACGGCCAGTCGGTGCTCTGGCCGCGGCCCGGGATGCGCCAACATTCGGCAGGCTGCCCGTCACGCTCCTCGAAGGCCACCAGCTCTTCGTCTGCGCCCTGCGCGATCGCGACGGGGCGGCTCGTCCCCGGGTCGCGCGCGACCACCACGCTCCCTACTGCGCCACCGCGTTGGCGGGCGGCCAGCGCGCGAACCTCGCCGCGAGTCGCCCGGAAGTCGCGCGGCTGGCCGAGCGTGCCGGGACTTCGCGCGAGGAGGCTGCCATCCTCGGCGAGGCCCACGGCCTCCAGGTGCTGACTGTGGAGGCCGCCGGTAGGCTCGAAGCCCTTCGCACCCCAGCGGGCGACCGTCAGGCGCTCACCGACGGATTCGAGTTCGCGGAGCACGACGGTCGAGGGATTGCCGGCGCGGAAGATCACGTCTCTCATGCCGAGGGTCGCGCAGTTGTTCGTGTTGCCCAGGCCGGGCGCATCCCACATCGCCCAGCCCGTGTCCCCCTGCTCCCAGAGCGTCACCGGCGCGCCCTCGCGCAAAGCGCGCACGCGAATCGGGCCGAACTCCGGCACGCCCGCGCCCGTTGTCACCGAGGTGAGCAACTCGGCGACGCCATCGGCGTTGACATCGTGCACGCCCTGCAGGCACTCGTCGGCAAGGTCGGCCTTCACCGCGCCGGTCATGCCATCGTGCACCGTGATGTGCCAGCGGCCATCGCCGGAGTCGTTGTACGTGCAGACGAGGACCTCCAGGCGGCCGTCGCCATCCACCTCCGCCGCGGCTGTCGGGTTCAGGCGCAGGATCTTCTGCGGGTTCGAGATGTCCGTCTCGATCTCCCGCTGCCACAGGAGGGCGAGCTTGCCGTCGCGGTAGCCGAGCACCTCGACGTGCTTGCAGAAGTCCGCCATGACGACGAACTCGCTCTTCCCGTCGCGGTCGAGATCATACGCGCCGAGGAAGCCATAGCTCCGGCCCTCAGTGAACCGGCAGTGGTCCTCGATCGCCCCGGTGCGCGCGTCGAGGATCATCAGCTCGTACCAGGGGAGGAAGGCGATCTCGGGCTGCCCGTCCGCGTCGAAGTCGCCCGCGACCGCCTGCGAGACGAAGAGCATGTCGATGGGCTGCGTCTGCCAGACCTGCGCCCACTGCCCGTTGTCCCACGCGAAGCAGCGCGCGACCGCGGGCTGCCACTGGCCGTTGACCGTGGGGATCGCGAAGCCGCTCTCGAAGACGACCTTCTCGAGGCCGGGCTTCTCCGGTAGCGCGTCCACGTAGATCGTATCACCCGAGGCGGGCAGCCGCTGAACCTGCCCGGCGACCTCCCCCATCCGCGCCGGCGGCAACCAGCGCGGGTCGGAGATCTCGCTCGCGTCACCGGGTAGCGTCGCGGGGTCCACGCTCAGGCGCGTGTCCTCCGGTCCTGGCTCC
>Ga0194111_10002663_pt1 | contig 21591 bp, 19 predicted proteins | sample TA2KigC300mmetaG_FD_146194 | JGI IMG/M metagenome (GOLD analysis project Ga0194111, IMG submission 146194) | Freshwater microbial communities from Lake Tanganyika, Tanzania - TA2015033 Kigoma Deep Cast 300m | ecosystem: Environmental > Aquatic > Freshwater > Lake | place: Tanzania: Lake... | reverse complement strand
AGGCCGAAATGGGCGTCTGGCATGATTTATATCAACCCCAACGAGAAATTAACCTCCGGCTGCGTTTGGCGGAATACCTCCGCTGTAGTCTAGAGGCCGGGATTTTTTATGCAAGTTAATTACCACCAGGAGGCCAACCATGAAGGGTGATTTCAGCCGCCAGACCTTCGACCGGAAAAAACATTACCGCGGCGTTCTCATGCAACAGGGGCGCGTACAGGTTGACGCCGACTGGAATGAACAGGTTCACCTTGAAGATCACCTCAGAACCACCGAGGCACAAGATGTCATCGGATTTGTGGGAGCACCTAAATACGCCCCCGGCTTCAAGGTCGGTCTTACCCCTGATAATAAGGACCTGACCATTGCGCCAGGCCGGATGTACGTGGCCGGCACGCTCTGTGAAATTGATCCCCAGGCCGTTGCCGTTCTTAAACTAGAAACAGACAGGATGGAGCTGGCCGAGTTAAACCTGGATGGCCAGGAGCTGGAACAAGGTCAGTGGATCGGCCTTATTGCCCCTGAGGTGGCCGTAAATTTCGTCAAAATCAGTGCAGTCAATGCCTCGGACCGGTCCCTGAGTTTTACCCCAGCCCTGACTGCCCAGGAAATTGCCGATCTTACCAAAAACGGGCTTCCCCTGGTGCAGCGCTGCCTGACGTATGCCACCCAGCCCCACTATCCCCTGGATGCTGCCATACCCGAGGACGGGTCCTATCTCGTCTATCTGGATGTCTGGCCGCGTCATGTCAGTGCCATCGAAGATCCGGCCATCCGGGAGATTGCCCTGGGCGGGCCGGATACGGCTACCCGGATGCAGACCGTCTGGCAGGTCAAACTGCACGAGGTCAACGATAACCTCGATTGCAGCCACTTTCCGCCGGGCTGGCGACACCCCGATGACTCTTATACCGGCAAGCTCGCAGCTCGCACTTCTCCAGCCCCTCCCGCCCAGGAACCCTGCCAGCTTCCTCCTGGTTCGGGCTATCAGGGCCTGGAAAACCAGCTTTACCGGATTGAGATTCATCAATCCGGCGGCGTGAATGATGCCACCTTCAAATGGTCTCGGGATAATGGCTCAGTGGTGACCGGGGTGATACCGGCCGGTGGTCAGGTGATCGAAGTCCAGGACCTGGGCCGGAGTGAAAACCTGGGCTTTGCTCCCGGACAGTGGATCGAGCTTCACGGGGACAGGCTGGAACTCTTAGGCGAACCCGGCAGCCTGCTCCTTATCGACGGCATCAAACCTGCGGAGAAACAGATTACCTTTCAAAGCGGCGTCTCTCTGCCTGACCCGGCTGAGCTAGGGCCTCATCCCAGGATTCGCCGCTGGGATCAGGGGAAGGATGCCCCGGCTGCCGGCATTACCATCACGGCTGATTGGATCCCCCTGGAAAACGGTTTGGAAGTCCGCTTTAGCGGCGACACCTTCCGGAGCGGCGATTACTGGCTGGTACCTGCGCGGACGGCTACCAGAGAGACCCAGGGGCACATAGAATGGCCTTTTGACGACCTAACCGGTGCACCTTTGGCCCAATCTCCCTTGGGAATACAGCATGCGTATTGTCCCTTAGCATTGGTAAAAAGTGCCAACCAGGCTTTTTTACCACCTCAGCCCACCGACTGCCGCAAGATCTTCCCCCCTCTGATTGAGGTGGCCGAAGAGGTCGGCCCGGGCCAGGTGTGCTGCACCATTATTGTGGGGAATGGCCAAGACAGCCACGGCGACTTCGACGATCTGCAGGAGGCCATAGAAGTCATTAAAAGCCTGCCGACCGACAGGGGCTACCAGATCTGCCTCCTCCCCGGTGACTATGAAGGAAATTTCATAATTTCCGGCCTGCAGAAACTCACCATCAAGGGCTGCCGCTGGCAGACCCTCATCCATCCTAAAGACCCCGACGAACCGGTATTTCAGCTGATCGATTGTCAAAGGATTGTCCTGCAAGATCTCGACATCGTGCAGATGACCGGCATCGGCATAGAAGCCCATCACACTGCCAATGGCAAACTCTCTGATCTGGAAATCCGGGCCAATAGAATTCATGCCAAAACGCACGCCATTAAAGTGACCGGCGGGAAAAACATCGCCATCCAGGACAATCAGATCGTCATGCTTGACTCGGAGGCCAGCCGTGCCGCCATTTTCCTGGCAGGGGAGGAAGGGCTCATTAAAGACAATATTATTTCGGTGGAGCCTGCCCAGAAGAACAAACAGGTAATCGATATCGGCGATAAAGAAACCTATCCCAACCCCCTGTACGAGTGTACTGACCCGAAAATTCTTTACCGAGAGAAGAAATTCAAGAAATATGCAAATCATGTCTGGCAGAATCCTCGCGACATGGTCAATTGGATGCCAACTGCAATCTACCAGGGCTCTGGCGGCATCCAGATCGGCGGAGGATCGGAAGCCGTCAGGATTATCGGCAACCGTATCCTGGGCGGCTCCTGGAATGGCATCACCCTCGGTGATTTTCCCGAAGACTTGCTGGCGAGATATCAAGATTATAGAAATTCTGTCGTTTTTAATAGATTGGACCCTCCAGCTAAAGAAATCCTTGCTGGCCAGTTCAAAAGTTTCCTGTACGACATCTCTATCCAGGACAACCACATCCAGGGTATGGGTCTGAACGGCATCGGGGTTTTAGGGTTCTTCTCGCAGAAAAATATCGGCGAAATCGTCTGCGTTGAGGGCCTGGCCATTACGAATAATCTGATAAAAGATTGCCTCAGACAGTTGCCCGATTATCTCAAGCAGCTCCCCTCAGGAGACAAGGCCGACCTGCTCCCGGAAATGGGTTTTGGCGGTATAGCCCTGGCCGACTGCGAAAAGGTGGTCATTCGGGAAAATACCATCCAGGACAACGGTGAGAGTCATCTGGTGCCGGTCTGTGGCATATTTATGCTGCATGGCGAGAAAGTGGATATCTCCGATAACCGTATCCTGAATAATGGCAGGCGGGATACCACTACTACGGGCGGCATCCAACCGGGCTGGCGAGGCGGGATTGTCATCGCCTTGAGCTTTAGAGAAATGATCCGGGAATATATCCAGGAGAAAGAGCTCTTTTATCACGATGGCATTCCGGCGGTAAAAATTCACCATAATATTGTGACGCAACCCGTGGGTCGGACGATCTCCCTCATTGCCTTCGGACCGGTCTCCATCGTCGGCAACCAACTGACCTCCCTGGGGGTTGATAACTCAAGCCTGGCCGCCTTATTAGCCGGCTGTGTGTTTATTCAGAACCTGGGGGTCTCCAAAGATCTGCTCGCAGCCATGCTGTTGCCATCCTATCGCGCCATGGCCCGGACTGCTCCCATGACCACCCACGTTTCGGTCCAGGCGCAGGCGGGAATAGGTGCAGCTGCCGCCCTGCTCTATCTCCCCAGCGGCAGAATTCTGTTTGACAATAATCAGGTCACGCTGGATATGCTGACCCCCGGCACGCAAGGCGCCATAAGTTCTCAACTCCTGGTCTCCCTTGATGACGTTTCTTATAGCAGCAATCAGGCGGAATGCACCTCATTTTTCGACGTCCTCTTTTTCGACGTGGGCCTGGTCGGCGCAACCGTCCGCACCTGCAACAACCGCTTCCAGGAAGGTTTTACCTTGACGCCCTGCTCCCTGTTCTCCCTGGGTTTCATGAATACCGTGGTGGGCAATCAGGCCACCCATTGCCTGATACCTCTGGGAATACCGATGTTTGTTCAATATTCGGCCAATTCCATCCTCGTCAACTTCAACTGCGCGCCATTGTATGAAACCACTGCGTCTTATTTCAAAGTGCAAAGCTTTGCCAAACAATAGTTCGGCTCCCCGCAGAAGGAGCCAATGAGGTATTTCCATGGAAAAGAGACAGATCAGTGACGATGAGTTTGTCGGTAAACTTGATGCCTCTTTAGATATGCTCGAGACCAGGCGCGCCGAGGACCTGGAACGCAGCAAACTTTTCCATACGGTGAAAAATAAAGCCCTGAGGCGGGAACAGAGCCGCCTGGCGGGAAAACTCGGCCAAAACCATCCCAGGGTCAAGCAGATGGCCTCCAGACTGGCATACCGCGAAAAAATGCTAGTCGATCTTGAGGAGGAAGCTGCACGGGCCCAGGTTCGGGTCCCCGCCTTTGAAGCCGACCAATGGCTGGTTCATGGAGTCGTGCTGGATAAGAATCGGAAAGGGAAGAGCGGCCTGACTATCGGTATTTTTGATGCCAAGGGGAAATGGCGCCAGGATTTCGGCTACGGCTGCACCGATGCCCGCGGCTACTTTTCCATTATACATACCCCCAAAGCTGCCGCTCAGATGGAAGCAAAGGTTCTGCCCCAGTATTATCTCTATGTCCTGGATCAGGCTCAGAGAATCCTGCTAAAAGATACGACCCCTCTCCCCCTGGAGGCCGGCTATATGTACTATCGCCGTCTCCTGCTTGCCGATAGTGCCGGGGTGTGTCAGGCACCTCCAACAGATTATACCGAGGGGACGATGGCTCCCCCTGACATCTGGATAGTACGCGGCCGGGTAGTTGACGAGAAGGGCAATGGCCTTGATGGCTTGACTGTGACCGTATATGATGAGGACCTCTTTTTTGATGACCGGCTCGGCAGAGTCAAGACCATGAATGACGGCTACTACGAACTTCGCTACCGGACGGAAGATTTCCGGGACCTCATCGAGGCCAGACCCGATCTCTACGTCCAAGTACTGGATAAAGAAGGCAGACAATTATGCGCGCAGCCGGCCAAGACCAGATTTGCAGCCGGGCGGCGGGAGGTCATAAACCTTAGCGTCAAAAAGAGGAGATAATACTATGCGGCAGGACCGGGAAGCGCAAGAGCTGTATTTCGGCCATGCCCCGGTTCCTGCCGAAAAAGGCCGGCAGGGCTCCGGGTTAATGTCAGAAATTCCCCTCGTACCAACCAGTAGCCTCATCTTCTATTGAGTTATTTGCATAGTTCACAGGTGACATATAAGTCATGAAAATTAGTAAGGCAGGCCTTGGGTGCCCGCCCTTATGAGGTTCGGCCTAGCCTTCCAAAAGTTCCAGGCGGACGCCGTCGCCAGGTTTGGGGGCCGGGGCCAGGCGATAGATGCGGTCAGCGTATTCCCGAAAGAGGCTGACGTCGTGATGGCTAATGACCAGGAGCTGGAAATTGAGCTTCTGGGCGATGGTGTGGATGATGGCCATGAGGCGGGGGACCAGGTCGGGGCGCAGCCAGCAGTCCTGTTCGTCCAGGATGAGAAAACGCCGGTGCTCCCGGTCCGGCAGCTGGGACAAAGCGATGAGGCGGAGCCCCACGGAAATGATGTTACACACCGAACCGCCCTGGCCGGTGAGGATATCCTCCCGCTGCCCGTCCCGCTCCACCGCAAAGCTGATGGTGGCCTTGCCCCTTTTGACCTCGGTGCTGCTCACCACCTTAAGGTCCTGTTCCAGGATTTCCTGGAGGGCGTAGGTCAGATTCCGCTCCACTTCGGCCAGGATATCCCCGAAGAGGTTCTGGGACAAGGCGTCCAGCCGGGTGGCAATGCCCGGAGCCAGCCCTAAAAACGCGGTGAGCTCCTCGTGCTGTGTGCGGGCCTGCTGTTGGCGGATCTGGAGCATCTGCCGCCGCACCTGCAGGGCCTGAAACCGCTGCCGGACTTCCTCCGGTCGGGGCAACTGATTGCCCGCCGCAGGTGTCACGACGCGGCCTCGGTCTGCTGCTCTTCCATGGCAGCCAGGCTATCCTTGATTTCCCGGACATGCTCCTCATATTGGGCCACCCGGGTCTCGTTTTCCCGGCGCCGGGCCTCCAGAATCTCCTCCAGAGCGGCGATGTCGCTGGTGCCGTATTCTTTTTCTGCCGCGGCTCGCAGCTTGGCCAGGTTTTCCTCCAGATTTCTGATGTTCGCCTCGGTGGTGATTTTCAGATTGTGCAGATTGGCGTGTTCTTTTTTGAGGGCCTCCAGCTTCTGCTGCACCGCGCTGTCCCGGGAGGAGACGTCGCCGGAGGGGGTGCTACTCTTGGTTTTGGCCATGCATAACCTCCTCGTAAAGTTCCCAGATCATGGCGTCAATGGGGTCCGCCGGGTTTAAGTTGGCTTCCAGAAAGGACTTCAGCCCCACTCCCTCCGTGGTTTTGCGCATCATGAGATTTTCCAGGCCCCGGATGAACAGGGATTCGTCCACGGTGTCAGGGTGACTGGCCGCCTCCTCCGGGAAAGGGAGAAAGACCTCGGCAAAGGGGCGGTGGGGCAGGGGAATGACTTCGGGCGCCGCCAGTCCGGGGCGCCAGAGGGACACGGCCGGCTCCCGATTCTGGGTGTAGATGCTCCGGCTCAGGCGGCTGATGCCCCCTGGATTGCACCAGAGGGTCCGCCCCCGCCGTTGCGGCGGTTTGGGGGTGTGGATGTGCCCGTTGACCACCAGATCGATGCCCGGGAGTTCCTTCAGGGTCCATCTGCCGCTGTCGTAATCGGGAAATTGCAGATCATGATGGCTCACCCAGACCACATGGTCATAGCCCTCCGGATCGATACCCTGGGGCAGGGGTGTCCAATCCGGGCTGGCGCCGATGAGCACTCTCCGCCCCCCCAGAGAAACGGCCCCCACAGGCCCGGCCTCGGCCAGCAGGGTGACAACCTGGGCCGCAGCCAGAACCGCCAGAGAGACATCCCGGGTCAGGCGGGCTTCGTGTTTATCATGATTGCCCACCAACACCCAGGGTTTCACCGGCCGGAACAGCTCCACGAGGTCCACCAGGAGGTGATTGGGGTTGTTCCGGGGCAGATGAAACAGGTCTCCTAAGATAATGGGCAGATAATTCTGCTGCGTGGCCAGATCAAGAGCAAAGGACAGCTTGCCCAGGATGGTGCGGCAGTAATCATCCATCCGCCAGCCGGGGGGCGAAGCGGCCAGGTGCGGGTCGCCGATGAACAGCAGGCCGTTGTATTCCGGGAGGGGGCTCTGCATCCGGACCGTTTCAGGCATGACGGCTCTCCAAAAAGTGCTCCATATCCAGGGGGCTGCCGCACAGGGGGCAGACTCCCGCAGCCTGTAGATATTCCTGAATTTCGGCCTTTTTTTCCTGAAGCTGCCGGGTTGCCTGGTCCAGGCGGTTCTGCTCCCGGCTGAGGCTTGCCTCGGCCTGACCCAGGGCGGCCAGGGAGTGCTCCAGGTCAGCAGTGGCTTCCAGTTCCGGCGGCGGCAGGACTTTTGCCAGGAGGCCGGCCACCCCCTCCCGGCGCTGCCGCAGTTCGTGCTGGCCGCCCAGGTCTGTTAGGAGGACGTGGAGTTGGCTCACCTCGTCGAGCCGGGGCGGGGGCAGGTGCCGGGCCAGGACAGTATGACGGTCCTGCAAAATCCCGGTTTTTTCCGCTAGCTGGCCCATGGCCTGAACAGATCCGGATAATCCCTTCACTTCTGCCAAGTCCGGGGGGACCGTAAGATCGGCCAGGAACTGAGAAATCGTCTGGGCCCCATCCAACCGGCTCTGGATGGCCCGGCTCTGACGCAGCAGGGCCTCCAGCTCGGCAGTGGCGGCCAAGTCAGGGGGGGCTGCAAGGGGAGTCAGAGTCTGAGAAGTTGCCTGGGCCTCATCGAACCGGCCCTGGGTGGCCCGGCTCTGCCGCAGCAGGGCCTCCAGGTCGGCGGTGGCGGCCAGGACCGGGGGGGTGGCCAATTCGTCCAGAACGCCAGCTCGTAGGAACTCCCAGCGGTTCTGCCGGGTTTTTTCTTGCAGTTCGGTTACTATCAGGTTCAGGCCGCTGATATCCTGCCAGACGGGCGGGCCCTCCAGGGAACTGAGAATTTCCCGGGACTGCCCGGCTGCGGCCAACCCGGCGTGCATCTCCTGGAGGCGGTTGATCACCTCGGCCAGGCGGGGAATCTCGCTTTCGGTCCGAATAATGAGGGCATAAAGCGATTCCGCCAGTTCAATGCGGTCTGCCAGGTCATCCAGGGGTTCCAACTCTTTTAACTGTTCGGCAATGGCGGCCAGCTCTGCGTCCAGGGCCTTCCGGGTGTTCTTGGCAGAATCAATCCGCCGCTTCAGGGCCTGCTGCATTTTGAGGAGGTAATCGGCTTCCGTGGAGGCGGCGAAAAATCCCGCCGCGTGGGAGCCGGGCCGGTCCAGGAGAAAGATGGGCTGGCGCTGATTGCCGATGTGAATATCCAGGTCGTCGGTGTCCGTTTTCACCGGCTCCAGGCGGAGCAGGGCCCGGACATCCTCCGGCACCTCGCGCCCGAACTTGTGATATTCCTCGGGGGGGTCGGCAGCACCGGGTTTTTCCGGATCGGTCCGCTGAATCAGGTAGGAGGCACTGGTCTCCCGTCGCTGCCAGGAAATTATTTCCCCGGAGTCCAGTTCCAGGCGGACCAGGGCCTGATTGGCGCCGTGGCGGATGACATTTTTAGGTGCCGGGTTGGCCACCAGATGTCGGATGGCCTCCACGATGGCGCTCTTGCCGATGTTGTTGGGACCGCTGATCACCGTTACCCCGGGAGAGAGCTCGATCTCGGAGGCCCGGTGCGCCATGAAATTTTCAATCCGGATTTTTCGGATCATCGCCTGTTGGTTAGGAAAAGGTTTTCGGTTTTACCGAGAAAATCCGCCTGATTCCCACTTTACAAAAGGGGGACTTAAAGGAGTCCTCATTAATAATTATATTATAAAGATATGCATGGAAAGCTGGTATAATTGAGATGGTCGCCAAACGATCTCAATATGATACCCGAGCTTTCCATGCAAGCAGATGATATCAAGCAGCTCGAGATAATGCAACGGAAGACCGATTTTTTAAAAAAACCTTTGACAGGACAGGCAAAAAAAGGTAATAATGCAAATTGACTTTGCATAAAAGTTCACATAGTCCTTTTTTATGTAATAACAAAACGTTATAAGAGGTGGCCGGTAGATGATTGACATTGATTGGACATTGTTTATGCAGATTGCCAATTTCCTACTCCTGGTCTTTCTCTTGAACATGGTTTTGTTCCGACCCATCCGAGGAACCCTGAAAGCGAGGCAGAGTCTTTTTTCTGGCCTGCAATCAGATGTCTCCTCCCTCAAGGAATCGGAGCAGGACGTGCGCCAGAATATCCACAGCGAGCTGCTCTCGGCTCGCAAAAGTGGGATAACCAAGCGCGACATGCTCAAGCAGGAGGGCGGCGCCATGGAAGCCGGAATGATGGAAAAGGCCAAAGCGGAGGTTGACGAAGAAATGGCACGTATGGCAGAGAAGATTAAAGCTGACGTCGCCGCCGCCCGGGATGCCCTGAGACCTCAAGCTCAGTCCTTTGCCCTTGATCTGGCTACCAAAATCTTGGGGAGGGAAATGGCATGAGGTGTGGTGCAATGAATGGCTTATGGGTCCGAGGAGCCTTGCTGGGTGGTGTTGCCGGTTTAGCCCTGGCCGGCGCTGCCTGGGCCAGCGAAGCGGGTGGCCATGGGGGTATTGACGCCGCCAAACTTAACGACCTGCTGTGGCGAACCGTGAATTTCGTCATTTTTGCCGGGATTCTCTACAAACTGGCGGCAAAGCCCATCAAAGAGTTTTTCGCCAGCCGAAAGAATACTATCGGCCAGGAGCTGCAAGACCTGGAAGGCCAGAAAATCTCGGTACAGAAGGCCCTGAAGGAAGCCAAGGCGCAATTGGCCGCAGTGGCCGCGGAACGGGAACAGATCATCCAGCAGTACATCGCCGAGGGTGAGGCCGAAAAGGCCAAGATTCTCGCCAAAGCCGAGCAGTCGGCCCAGCGCCTGAAAGACATGGCGGTCGTGACCATCGAAGCTGAAACCAAAAAAGCGGCTGCGGATCTGAAACGGGAAATCGTGGAAACCGCGGTCCAGCTTTCCGAACAGCTTATCAAAGAAAGAATCGTCGCCGAAGACCAACAGCGGTTGGTTGATGACTATTTAGCAAAGGTGGTGGAAGCTCATTGATTAACCTATCTCTTGCACGTCGCTACGCCAAAGCCTTGCTGAGCATCGGCAAGGAAGATGGCCGGTTTAAGGAATACGGCGAGGAGCTGAGCTCCTTTGCTTATCTTCTCGAACGAGAAGCGGAGCTGCAAAACGCCATCGTCAACCCCATGTATGCGAGTGACGATCGTAAAAAGGTCCTGGATAAAATCCTGGAAATGATCCAACTCAGCCCCATCGTCACCAACTTCATCAATCTCCTGTTTGACAAACAACGCATCGATGGCGTTCTCCAAATTAATGCAGTCTATCAACAACTGGTCGATCAGCTGGAGAATATCAGCCGCGCCAAGGTCACCACGGCGACTCCTCTGGATGAGGAGATGATCGATCGCATCCGCCAGGCGCTGGAAAAGATTACCGGGGGTACGGTGGTCCTGGAAGTCGCCGATGATCCGAAAATCATCGGCGGTATTGTGGCGCAGGTGGGCGATCTGGTGCTCGACGGCAGCGTGCGGACCCAGCTCCAGAGTTTAAAAGAAACTTTGATAAGAGGTGAGGTTGCTTAAATGGAAATCAGAGCAGAAGAAATCAGTCAAATTATCCGTTCCCAAATCAAGGATTACGAAAAAAAGGTGGAAGTGGCGGAAACCGGCACCGTGCTCTCCGTCGGTGACGGTATTGCCCGCGTTTCCGGCGTAGAAAAATGCATGGCCATGGAATTGCTGGAATTCCCCGGCGGCATTTTCGGCATCGCCCTGAACCTGGAAGAAGATAACGTCGGTTGCGCTATTCTGGGCGAGGTCACCGAGATCAAGGAAGGTGACCTTGTGAAGCGCACCGGCCGTATCGCGGAAGTGCCCGTCGGCGATTCCTGTTTGGGCCGCGTTCTGGACCCGGTGGGCGCTCCCATTGACGGCAAGGGCCCCGTGGAAGCCAAGGAATTCCGCCGCATCGAGTTGAAGGCCCCCGGCGTCATCGAACGCCAGCCGGTGAACGAGCCCATGTATACCGGCTACAAGGCCATCGACGCCATGACCCCTGTGGGACGGGGTCAACGGGAATTGATCATCGGCGACCGGCAGATCGGCAAGACCGCCCTGTGCGTTGACTCCATCATCAACCAGAAGGACTCCGGCGTCGTTTGCATCTATGTTGCCATCGGGCAGAAAAAATCCACGGTGGCCCAGGTGGTGGACGCCCTGGAGCGCCACGATGCCATGAAACACACCATCGTCATCTCTGCCACCGCCAGTGAACCTGCCCCGTTACAATACGTTGCGGCCTTCGCCGGCTGCACCATGGGGGAATTCTATCGGGATTCCGGCCGCCACGCCCTTATCATTTATGACGACCTGTCCAAGCAGGCCACGGCGTATCGTCAGATCTCCCTGCTCCTCCGCCGTCCTCCGGGCCGGGAAGCCTTCCCCGGCGATATTTTCTATAACCACTCCCGGTTGCTGGAGCGGGCCGCCAAGCTCAATATCGACTTGGGAGGCGGTTCCCTCACGGCCCTGCCCATCATCGAAACCCAACAGGGCGACGTGTCGGCCTACATCCCCACCAACGTTATCTCCATTACCGACGGTCAGGTCTATCTGGAGCCCGCTCTTTTCTTTGCTGGCGTCCGTCCGGCCATCAACGTCGGTCTGTCGGTTTCCCGGGTCGGCGGCGCCGCCCAGGTGAAAGCCATGAAACAGGTGGCCGGTTCTCTCCGCCTGGACCTGGCCCAGTACCGGGAACTGGCCGCGTTTGCCCAGTTCGGCTCCGAACTCGACAAAGCCACGCAGGCTCAGCTCAACCGTGGTATCCGTCTGGTGGAAATCCTGAAGCAGCCGCAGTATGAGCCTCTTCCCATGGAAAAGGAAATCACCATCCTTTATGCCGGCACCCGGGGAATCCTGGATGATCTGCCCGTGGACGTCCTGGGCAGCTTTGAAAAGCAGCTCTACGAATACATCGGCAACAAGCATCCGGAGATCTTTGCGACTCTGAAGGAAGCCAAGGAAATTAACGCCGATCTGGATGCCAAGATGAAAGCCGCCCTGGAGGCCTTCAAGGCTGATTTCAAAGCCAGCCTGGCCGCCTGATGACCGGCGCTCACCGGAAATCAAGGAGGGTAAAATAGTATATGCCAACATTACGAGATATCAGGCAAAAAATTGCGGCGGTAAAAAAGACGCAGCAGATCACCAAGGCCATGAACATGGTCTCGGCGGCCAAGCTGCGCGGCTCCCAAATCCGTATGGAGCAGTTCCGTCCCTATGCCGGGGCCTTCAAGCAGATGCTGGCCAGCATTGCCTCCCGGGTGGAACCGGAAGCCCACCCCTTTTTCAACCGGGCCGAAACGGTGGAAAAAGTGGAACTGGTCCTCATGACCTCCGACCGAGGTCTTTGCGGCAGCTTTAATATGAACCTGATCAATGCCGCGGAAAAATTCATTAAACAGAAAAAGGCCGAGGGCATTGAGGTGGTCCTGACCACCGTGGGACGCAAAGGACGGGATTACTTCCGCCGCCGGAAAGCCGACATCCGGGAATTTTACGTTGACGTCTGGAATAAATTCGATTTCTCCAACGCTCAGGTCGTGGCCCGGGATGCCGTAAGTCCTTTTACCAATGGCGAGGTCCAGGAAGTATACCTGATTTATTCCAACTTCGTGAACATGGTGGTCCAGAGGCCGGTTTTGGTGCCCTTGCTGCCCATCATTCCGGAAGCCGCCATCGAAGGCGCGGTCACTCAGGAATACCTGACAGAACCTCCGGCGGACGAATTCCTGGGATATCTGCTCCCCCGCTATATCAATGTCGTGGTTTATCAGGGTTTCCTGGAAAACTCCACCAGTGAGCATGCTGCCCGGATGACCGCGATGGATAACGCCAGCAGCAATTGTAAAGAAATGATAACGTCGCTTACCATGGTGATGAACAAGGCTCGGCAGGCGGCTATTACTAAAGAATTAATGGATATCATCGGCGGCGCCGAGGCCTTGAAAGGCTAAGCCGCCCACTGAGGAGGACCTTAAAAACATGATTATTGGAAAAATTTCCCGTGTCATCGGCCCGGTTGTGGACGTTGAATTTGAGGAAGGACATCTTCCCCATATTTTGGACGCCTTGTTAATCACCAACCCGGCCATCGACGACACCGAAGACAACCTGGTCGTCGAGGTTGCCCAGCACCTGGGCAATAACGTGGTGCGCACCATCGCCATGGACACCACCGATGGTTTGGTTCGGGGTGCACCGGTCAAGGCCACCGGCAAACCCATTGCCGTGCCCGTCGGCCACGAAGCCTTGGGTCGCGTTCTCAACGTGGTGGGCAAACCCGTGGACGGCCTGGGTCCGGTCACCGCCAAGAACTATTACGCCATCCACCGCCCGGCCCCCGCCTTTGTGGATCAGGACACCACCGTTAAAGTTCTGGAAACCGGTGTTAAGGTTATCGACCTCCTGGTCCCCTTCCCCCGTGGCGGCAAGATGGGGATGTTCGGGGGCGCCGGCGTGGGCAAGACCGTTATCATGATGGAAATGGTCCACAACATCGCCATGCACCACGGCGGCATCTCCGTGTTCGCCGGCGTGGGCGAGCGCACCCGGGAAGGCAACGACCTGTACCTGGAAATGAAGCACTCCGGCGTTCTCCCCAAATGCGCCTTGATTTACGGTCAGATGACCGAACCCCCCGGCGCCCGCGCCCGGGTGGCCCTCACCGGTCTCACCGCCGCGGAGTACTTCCGGGATGAAGAAGGCCAGGACGTGCTGCTCTTTATCGATAACATCTTCCGTTTCACCCAGGCAGGTTCCGAGGTTTCGGCCCTGTTGGGCCGCATGCCCTCCGCCGTGGGTTACCAACCTACCCTGGGAACTGACTTGGGCGAATTGCAGGAACGCATCACCTCCACCAAGAAGGGCTCCATTACTTCAGTGCAGTGCGTTTATGTGCCCGCCGACGACTTGACCGACCCGGCCCCGGCCACCACTTTTGCCCACTTGGACGGCACCGTGGTGCTTTCCCGTCAGATCGCCGAGCTGGGCATCTACCCCGCCGTGGATCCGCTGGACTCCACCTCCCGGATTCTGGATCCCATGGTCCTGGGCGAGGAGCATTACCAGGTATCCCGGCAGGTGCAGATGATCCTGCAGAAGTATAAGGAACTGCAGGACATTATCGCCATCCTCGGCGTCGACGAACTATCCGATGATGACAAAATCACCGTGGCCCGGGCCCGGAAGATTCAGCGCTTCCTGTCCCAGCCCTTCTTCGTGGCCGCCACCTTCACCGGCATGGAAGGCAAGTTCGTATCAGTGCCCGAAACCGTGCGCGGCTTCAAGGAAATCATCGAAGGTAAACACGACGACCTGCCGGAACAGGCTTTCTATATGGTCGGCGGCATCGAAGAGGCCGTAGCCAAAGCTGAGCGCTTAGCGGCTATGGGCTAAGCCCTCTGATCGAAGGGGGAATCATGGCAGATAAAAGCCTATTGTTGGAAGTCGTTACTCCGGATCGGCAGGTGGTTTCCACCGAAGTGGACATCGTCGTCCTACCCGGAGTGCAAGGCCAGTTCGGCGTCCTGGTGAACCACATCCCCTTCCTCTCCGCTCTGGAGATCGGGGAAATGTACTACCGCAAAGGCGGCCAGATAGATTATATCTTCGTGGGCGGCGGTTTTGCGGAAGTCACCGGGGAGAAGGTCACCGTCCTGGTGGACTCCGCCGAACGGGGTAAGGAAATCGATATCGAGCGGGCCAAGCGGGCCCGGGAGCGGGCGGAAAAACGCCTGGCCGCCGGCCGCACCGCCGAACTCGACTGGGCCCGGGCCGAAGCCGCCCTGCGGCGCTCCATCGCCCGCATGAAGGCGGCCAGCCACTAGCAGTTGTATACCTGTTAAGGAATAAACTAAAGAGGCAAGTCTATCCGGCTTGCCTCTTTTTTTCCCTGGCCGCCAGCCAAAAATAAGGCAGGGCGCTTCTCACCCTGCCTCGTGTCTCAGGCCGTTTATCGGCGTTCGGACCTTATCGCCCCAGGCGCCTCCAGGCAAACCCCCCTAACCCCAGAAGCCCTGAGCCCAGCAGGAGCAAGGAGCCGGGCACAGGGGTGATGGTGATGGAGGGGTCCTGGGAAATAATAAAGGCGTGGTTGGTACTGGTGACCCCGACAATGTCCCCGGCGGCATTGATGCCCGTTGCCGCCATCAGGGAGACGCCGGGAGGCAGGTTGACCACCAAATCGTTGAGATCTTGAACTGCCCAGGCATTATCATCGTCCCAGAAGCAGGCTCTTCTGACATTGGCGGCATTATAGGTAAAACCCACCGTCTGGTTGCTGTCATTGACGTCAAAGGCGTAACTGTAATAATCATAGCCGCCATAAACTCCCTGTCCGCCTAAACCGGCTAACGCTACCACGAAGCCGCTGTAGAGCGGTGACCAAAAAGCCTGGCGGACGCCGCTGTCGGTTTCAGCCACACCGATAATCAAGCCGGCGTTGTTGATGGCATTGGCCTCACCCGAACCGGTGTCTGGATCGGTTCGAAGAGTCCCCATCTTCACCATACCTGTCCCCTCAGTCCAATAGAAGGGGCGATCATGGTTGGTATCATTTATGTCATATTTCTGGGTATGGGAAAAACCCACGATCTGTTGGGAATTATTGATATCCATGGCCCGGCCGGGGGCTAGATCCCCACCCAAGGAGCCCAGGACTTGAGGAGCCGCGGCCGCATTCCACCAGACCACCGCCTTCATGGAAGCATCGGCATTATTTGAAAAACCGACGATGTTGTTCGATTCATTCAGGGATTGCGCCAGGGTGTAAGGGAAGGGGCCGGACAGAATCTGGAGGACCTGGGAAGGGGCTCCTGCAGGTTTGTAAAAGCCTTGCTGGATATCGGTGCTATCCCAGCCCCAGCCGGCAATATTACCTGAGTTATTTACCCGATAGCCCCGGTAGTTTTTGCCCGGGGCCAGCGGGCCCAGGAGTTCCATGCCCAGGGCCTGAGTCCAGGAAAATCCTTGGAAGCCGCCGGCATAATTGATCCGGCCCACCACCTGGCGGCTGTCGTTCAGACCTGAAGCGGAGCTGCTGATGCCATCAAAGACCCCCAGATCCCGGAAGTAGTACGTGGGAGATGCCAGTCCATTACTGCTGGTGGCTAAAAGAACCAATACGATGAGCAATAATTGCCAAGGTATAGCTTTCTTCATGAGTTATCCTCCCAATTTAATCAATTTTCATAACATAAAAATTCAAAAGCTTGATCTAAATATTTAAACAATATGCAATATCTGTGCCATATTTCTTCATAAATATAACCAGTTAAAATATCAATAAATATTCTACTTCTCTTAATTAAATTAATTTTTAAATGTTTAATTATTGAAACATAAATTTATTGATATAATAATTTTATTAGTATTTATAGTCAGTTAATTGTGTTCATGAAATTAAACATTCATTCGAAAAGTTTAACAATGCTACAGCTAGCCACAGAACGGGTAAGTTACCTGGTTAGAGAGATGTCCGCCGCTTGGTCGCTAACCGCTAGACTCTTTATCTTAAATCCGCTCCCGAAGAAATCCTCCCTGACGGCTGCCAGATTAAAGCCAGCCTGACCGGTCTCCGGTTGTGCCCTTCTGACAACATGGCTCGGCCGCCTCAGGGCCAGCGCCTGGTATTGCCCACCGGTACTTTTTGTGCATTATTTTTCATTAAAAAGAGTTAACCTGATAGTCCATAAAGCAATTACATGGTAGTATAAAAATATCCCCGAAACATTTCTATCCGGCAAAGGAAAAAACAATGCACGTTTCTCTGACAAATATAGCCGCCGTGGTCCTGGCGGCCGGCAAGAGCACCCGGATGAAATCCCGGTTGGCCAAGGTTTTGCATCCCATCATGGGCAAACCCATGCTGGCCTACCCCCTGGAAACCCTGCAGGGCCTGGGGCTGGGCCAAATCGTGGTAGTGGTGGGGCACCAGGCCGAGGCCGTTAAGAGTCAATTCTCCCACTATCCCGTGGAATTTGTTGTTCAGGAGCCACAGTTGGGCACCGGGCACGCGGTCCAGGTGGCGGCGCCGGCCCTCACCGGCCTGCAAAAATGCGTTATCGTCCTGTGCGGCGATGTCCCTTTGTTGCAGGCTGATACCCTAAGGGAATTATACCAGCGGCATCAGGACACCGGCGCGGCGGCCACCGTCCTTACCGTGGAACTTTCGGTGCCGGGCAGCTATGGCCGCATTGTCAAAGACAGCCAGGGGAATGTTCTCAAAATCGTGGAGGCCCGGGACGCTACTCCCGCGGAATTATCAATCCGGGAAATTAATACCGGCATCTACTGCTTTCAACAGCCTTTTCTTTTGGAGGCGCTGCAAACCTTGCGGCCTGATAATGATCAACAGGAATTGTATCTTACGGACGTGATTGCCGCGGCCCGGGATCGGAATTTGCCCGTGGCCAGTCTCAAGACCGCAGATAAACAGAGCTTTCAGGGAATCAACACCCGGGTGGAGCTGGCCGCCGTGGCCTCCCTGGTGCGGCGGCAGATTAACGAAAAACACATGCTCAACGGCGTCACCCTCATGGACCCGGACGCCACCTACATCGAGAGCGAGGTGAGCATCGGGGCTGACACGGTCATCTTTCCCAACTGCTACCTCATGGGCCGCACCAGCATCGGGGAGGAGTGCCTGGTGGAGCCGAACGTCAAGATCAGCGACAGCCGCATCGGCAGCCGGGTCACCATAAAAATGGGCACGGTCATCGCCGAAAGCCAGGTGGCCGATGAGGTCCAGTTGGGCCCCTACGCCCACCTGCGGCCCCTGAGCGACCTCCGGCTCAAGGCCAGGGTGGGGAACTTCGTGGAAGTGAAAAAATCGGTGCTCCATGCCGGGGTCAAGGCCAATCACCTCACGTATATCGGTGATGCTGATATCGGCGAGGGGGTCAATGTGGGGGCCGGCACCATCACCTGCAATTATGACGGCAAAAATAAGTTCAAAACCACCATCGAGGCCGGGGCCTTTATCGGCAGCAACACTGCCCTGGTGGCGCCGGTGACGGTGGGGGAAGGCGCCTACGTCGGCGCCGGTTCCACCATTACCAAGGATGTGCCCCCGCATAAGTTAGCTGTTGCCCGGGGGAGACAGGTCAACTTAGACCGCAAAATAAAAAAAAGTTAAGGGTATAAGGAGTTACCTATGTGTGGAATAGTCGGTTACCTCGGCGCCAAAGAAGCCATGCCCATTCTGCTGGATGGACTGAAGAGATTGGAATACCGTGGCTATGACTCCGCCGGCATGGCGGTGATGGGCGACAACGGCATGGACATCCGCCGCAGCGTCGGCAAGCTCAAGGAACTGGAAACGCAACTGCTCACGTCACCCTTACGGGGCTCCGTGGGCATCGGCCACACCCGCTGGGCCACCCATGGCCGGCCCACGGAAAATAACGCCCATCCCCATCAGGTGGGCCATATTGCGGTGGTCCACAACGGCATTATCGAAAATTATCTGGAGTTAAAAAAGCAGCTTATGGCTGAAGGCCACACCTTCACTTCGGAAACCGATACCGAGATCATCTCGCAACTCATCTATAAGTACAGCTCCCAGGGGGCTGCCTTCGCCGAGGCGGTGCGGCTGGCCCTGCACCAGGTGCGCGGTTCGTATGCCATCGTGGTCATCAATGCCCGGGAGCCCCGGAGCATCATCGGCGCCCGGAAAGAAAGCCCCATGATCCTGGGCCTGGGGAACGGCGAAAATTTCCTGGCCTCGGACGTCCCTGCCATCCTGTCCCATACCCGCCGCATGGTATTCCTGGAAGATAATGACCTGGTCATCATGACCGACGCCGGGGTGACCATCCAGGATCTGGCCGGCAACCCCCTGGACCGCCCGGTGACCAACATCACCTGGAGCCCGGCCATGGCGGAGAAAGCCGGGTATAAACACTTCATGCTTAAAGAGATCTTTGAGCAACCCCGGGCCCTCATCGATACCTTCCGGCACCGAGTCGACCCCCATCAGGGGGAAATCATCCTGGAGGAATTTCACCTGACCCCGGAGGAGGTCAAACGGCTGCAGAAAATCACCATGGTGGCCTGCGGCACCTCCTTTCATGCGGCCCTGGTGGGGAAATTTCTGCTGGAGAGCCTCTGCCGCCTGCCTGTAGACGTGGATCTGGGGTCGGAGTTCCGCTATCGGGATCCCTTTGTCAATCCTGAAACCCTGCTCATCAGCATTTCTCAGTCGGGGGAAACCGCGGACACGTTGGCCGGACTGCGGGAGGCCAGATCCAAGGGGGCCCGCTCTCTGGCCATCTGCAATGCCGTGGGGTCTTCCATTGCCCGGGAGTCCGAGAGCGTTTTTTACACTCACGCCGGACCGGAAATCGGGGTAGCCTCCACCAAGGCCTTCACCACCCAACTGGTTTCCCTCTATCTTATCGGGCTGTACCTGGCCAAGGAGCTGGGATATCGCTCCGCCGAGCAGATCCGGGGAGATCTGCAGGCCTTGTTTCAGCTCCCCACCCTGCTCCAGGAGGTCCTGGACGGGGACCAGGTCATCAGGGAAATCGGCCAGAACTATATGAAGGCCAACAACTTTCTCTATCTGGGCCGGGGCATCCACTATCCCATCGCCCTGGAAGGGGCCTTGAAGCTCAAGGAAATTTCCTATATTCACGCCGAGGGCTATCCCGCCGGGGAGATGAAACACGGCCCCATCGCCTTGATTGACGAGCACATGCCGGTGGTGGTGTTGGCCACCCGGAGTCCGGTCTTTGAAAAGATGATGTCCAATGTGGAGGAGGTCATCGCCCGCCGGGGCCGGGTCATTGCGGTGAGCGAGGCTGATAATTTCACCGTGAGGGAGAAAGTTGAGACCACCCTGCCCGTCCCCGCCACGAGTCTGGAATTATCACCTATCCTGCTGACGCTGCCCCTGCAGTTGCTGGCCTATCACATCGCCGACCTGCGGGGCACCGACGTGGATCAACCCCGAAATCTGGCCAAGAGCGTGACGGTGGAGTAAGGACGGCTAAATTTTAATCCGGCTTACCAGGCAGGCCCGGCAGGACCCGGAGCGGAAGCGGGCCGCGTCCGAGAGGGAAAGAACCCCCACCAGGTCCTGGGGTCGGTCTTTATAGACAAAAATGCGGTGCAGGTCGGCAAAGATCAGCCGCTTGATGACGGTCAGAAGCAACTCCTCCTGATCACAGACCACCACGGGGGAACTCATGACGAGCTTAGCTTCGGTTTCAGGATCCAGGCCATGCAAATAAGCCATTACCAGGTCTGATTTGGAAACCACCCCGGTGGGCTGGCCGCTGGAGTCGGCCAGGGGGACCGCCCCGAACTTGAACTCGGCCAGGCCGCCCATGACGTCGAATAAACTATCGGTCTCAGAAAAAACGGTCACCTCCGGAGTCATCACCTCCCGAACCAGGAAGCTTTCGTCCCAGTTCAGGTCATCCTGCCGTTCCCGGCGCTGCAGCAGGCTCCGGTCGCAGCGATAGCAGAAACGATACAGCATACCCACGATATCGGGAAAAGCCAGCACGCCGATGACGGCTTCATTCTCCCCGCCCCTGACGTAAAGACGATGTACTCGAAATTCCCGCATCTGATCCAGGGCCACATCCAGGGAATCCTGGGGCTGGCAGAACAGGGGCGGCCCCACCATAATGCTCTCCAACGGCGTCTGTAAAGGCAGGCCGCCATAATAGGCCGTCATCAGGTCGGTCTTGGAAACCACTCCCAGGGCCGCCTGGTCCTGGCCCATGACGAGTAAGGCGTTCACCTTGAACTTGGTCATGGCTCGAATGGCCTGGTCCAGAAAGGCATTCTGATCCAGTCGGATGACCTGCCGGCGCATAGCTTCCTGAACCGTCAGACCTTTCAATACCTGGAGATGATCGATGATCGGCATAACCTTCTCACCGGCAGGCCGCGGCGGCGCCGGTCAACTTTTCCAACAGGCTGTTAAATACTCGGGAAATATAAACAATTCCCACAACCTGTCCGGCATCGATAACCGGTATGCGCCGCACATGTTTTTTAATCATGATGTCCAGGACATGGAGCAGGTGCGTGTCCGGGGTGATGGTGATGAGGTCGGTGGTCATGATGTCCCCCACCAGCATCTTGCCGGCCTGGTGGCAGGCGGCGTCGATGATGCCCGAAAGTTCCAGGTCGCTCATCTCCCCCCAGATATGAATGTGTTTGGGACGGATGAGCAGAAAGATATCGTACATGGAAAGCATGCCCACCAGCTTCCCCTGGTGATCCGTCACCATCAGGCCGAACACCCGCTCCCCGGTGGCTTCGGCGGCCTGCCGGAAAACCTGCACTGCAGCGGTGATGGTCTGCTCCGGAGTGACCGTCAGGAAGCGTGGTTCCATGACATCTTTGGCAAATTCTCCCATGCCCCTACCCCTCTAAATCGGTTTTCGGTTTTCAATTTAGTGATTATATCATATATCCGACCTGATTCATGTTTTTTACTATGAACTCCTGGGTGCTCATGAAAAGCCTCCAAATCTTCTGCCTGTTCTTGACAAGTGGCCAATAGAATTGTTACAATTTCAAAGACACAATTGAGCTTGGATCCAACTTAGGTGGACTGAGACTCGCCGTTTGCCCATACCGCAACTCCAGCGAATCAGTCTGGAGTTTTTTTTTGAGGTG
>Ga0194111_10002660_pt1 | contig 21597 bp, 22 predicted proteins | sample TA2KigC300mmetaG_FD_146194 | JGI IMG/M metagenome (GOLD analysis project Ga0194111, IMG submission 146194) | Freshwater microbial communities from Lake Tanganyika, Tanzania - TA2015033 Kigoma Deep Cast 300m | ecosystem: Environmental > Aquatic > Freshwater > Lake | place: Tanzania: Lake... | reverse complement strand
TGAGAAGCCTCTATCTCCGGGAGAGGACTGACATAACGTGGATTTCCAAAGTCGCGAGGAATTTGAGCTGCATGTGCACAAGTGCTTCGGCAAAATTTTCGAGCTTCTGACAAAAGTGGACGGCGTAATCAAAGTGGCCGCAGACAAGGACGAAGCCGAAGGCAAGCACGGTGTGATGAGCGATCTGAGGGATTGGGTGGAAGAGACGATCTTGCACTGCCATCTGGCATGGCAATATCATCGCCTCGCGGCATCCGCCAACACCCAGAGAACCTGGGACTCTGTGGAACGAGCCTCGAGAAAGGATTCCGGCGTACGAGAACTCGAAGAGGCCCGGAACCCCGGCGGCGTCGGGAAATCTGCCAAACAAGCCCAATCTGCGTCCGCACAGAACAATCCCGGGGGTTCGGAGTAACGCGTCCTTCTCCAGGCCGACGGAAGCTGCCGCAGATGTTTCGCGGCTCAAGACCGAGCGACGGCGCCATCGGATTTCAATCACAGGGCCGGAATTGCTCTGTGGCTGTGACGCGCGTAGGATCGCGTGGTGAACGAATGACGAATAGAGCCTTTTCACGCTGCGCCCGGCAGACCGACCGGAGAGCTGCAAGCCCAGAGGTCGCAGCGGCGGCGTTGGGAAAATTGAGCGCCTATGCGGACTGAGTAATTGCCATGCTTGTTACTGCGGCAACCAGATATGGAGTAAGGGCCATCTTCGATCTGGCTTTCTACGGCAACGGCCAACCCACCAAGATTAGGGACGTCTCGCTACGTCAATGCATATCGGAACGTTATCTGGAGCAGATCTTTTACAAGTTGCTCAAAGCCGGCCTACTCAAAGGCAAGCGTGGACCGAAGGGAGGGTACATCCTGGCGAAGGACGCCTCCCACATCACCGTCGCGGACATCATTCATGCTGTGGAAGGCCCGGTATCTCCAGTTCCGGTGAAATGCCTCTCCTCCGACGAGGAAGAAAGCAAGAGCTGCAGAATACAGGAACGCTGCATAGCTCGTCATGTGTGGAGACGCACGGAGGCGCTCCTCAGGGACTATTACACCTCCGTCTCCATCGCGGATCTCTGCTCCCTGGCTCGGATAGAAGGCATACCCAGACTCGACGAAGACAGCGTACTTTTGTGATCTTCACGCAGGCGCCGGCGGAGAAACCGTCCTGCGGAGCCGTCAAGGGACGGTCGAAGGATCGATGAGCTGCCAGTGTCCTGCCGGGATCATGAGGTGTTCCAGCCAGTCTTCAGCGGCTTGGTTCAGATGGAAGGAGTCCGGCGCGTCCGGCCCGACCATGACCACGGGCCCCTTAAAGGACCAGGCAAACCCTTCAACGGTATTTGTGCCACCGAAGCTTGCTCCTGTCTTTTCGTATCCGATCACCAGAACGTCGTACTCTCCCCTGCGAAAGCATTTTCTCAGTTCCCATTCATCCGCGCCTTCGCAGAGACGAAACCCAACGTCCGTGTAATCTCCCAGCCGGTCGTCCAATTGCTCCCGCAGTTCCTTGTCCTTTTGCGCAATGAGTTCCGGTGTGACCGGCGCGGTCTGAGTGCGGGTCGCGTCAACAAAGACCACATCTCGGCGCAGTTTGTACGGTGATTGCAGGAAGTAAAAGATGTTGAGCCTGCATTGATGGGCTCGCGCCAGGGCCAAAGCATAATCGAAGGCCCAGTCGCCTTGACGGGAAAAGAGGGCGCACAGCCCGACACCCTTTACGTTCCCTGCGGCCTTCCGCCTCTTATAACGTGAGATGCTGATCACTCGTGGAGCCACGCGTTCTAGTCCTCCGATGGACCCTTGAACCTCCGGCGCCTTACTTCACTCCAAGGCAGTCATACCACGCAACCCGATGTCTCTTCAACATCTGCGCCGCTCTTATGCAGAATCGCGCCAACTGCCGTAGTTGACGAGCTGCGACGAATCATGAAAAAACCTCTTGACAGGACCTTTGATCGGCGCCGTAATCAATTATTACACCATCGAGCGGCTTTTTTCGTGAACGAACGCCCATCAACCACGTTAATTCGCACCGAATTTCGAAGTAGGCCCCCCATTCCGACCTTTTAAGCGACCAAGGCGAACATTCGATTCGCCCCATCTCCCGAGAAGGAGTTGTGACATGAATTCCAGAGCAAAGATGTTAGCTTTCTTGGCGACCCTCCTCGCCCTGGTGATCCTGCCGTTCTCTCCGGCCCTCGCTCAGAAGCCTATCGTCATCGGCTGTCCCCTTGCAACGGCCTTCCTCTACGGCTGGGACGCTGAACGAGCTATCAAGCTCGCGGTGGAAGAAATTAACGCGGCAGGCGGCGTAAAGGTCGGCGCCGAGAAACGGCCGTTCGCGGTGGAAGTGATCGACACTCGCGACCTGGAGCCCGGAGTCCCGGTGACCGAAGCGCTCCTGGGGGTGGAGAGACTCATTTTGGAAAAGAAGGTCGACTACATCGTTGGCGGCCCGGTGCGGTCTGAGGCTGCTCTGGCGGCCATGCCCCTTCTCTCCAAACACAAGATGATCTCCATACTGACCACCGGAGTGCTTACACCGAAGTATCACGAAACCGTGGCCGGTGATCCGGAAAAGTTCAAGTATTGCTTCCGGATCACAGGGGAGGCGGGCTGGATGGTGAAGGGTGAGATTATTCCGTGCCTGGATGCCATTCAGAAGGACTTCGGACTGAACAGGCTCTTCATCCTGGTCCAAGACGTGGCCCATGCCCGCGCGGGCGGCGGTATCCTGGCCAAGGCCATGGCTGCGAAAGGTTGGACCGTGCTTGGTGAGCCCGTGGTCTTTCCCACCGGCACCACCGACTTCTCCATGGCCCTCCTGGAAGCCAAGAAACAGAACGCGCAAGTGATGATCATATGGATGGACATGCCCGAGACCGCGATTCTGCTCAAACAATGGCATGACATGAAGGTCCCGGCGCTCCCGTTCGGCACGATCATTGCCGCAGCCGAGCAGCCCGGGTTCTGGAAGGCCACTGACGGGAAAGGGGAGTTCTGTTTGGCGAACGTGGTGAACGCGGGGAATGCGCCGAGCCGCGCCACGGAATGGACCATGAAGTTCGTCGAAGCGTACCAGAAGAAGTACAGCCTCGAACCTGAAGGATACGGCACATCCTCAAGCTATATGGCGGTCTATGTTCTGAAGGACGCCATCGAACGCGCGGGGAGCTTGGATTCTGACAAGGTGGTCGACGCTCTCAAGACAACCGACATGATGGGGGTCTACGGGCGCATCAAATTCGATCCAAAGAGCAATCAGATCATCCCGAGCCTGGACCCCGCGGAAGGCGCGGTGGGAACCATATTCCAATGGCAGGCAGGCAAACGAGTGGTGGTCTTCCCGCCCAAGATCGCTGTGGGCAAGATCCTGCTCCCGCCCTGGATGGAAAAGAAATAGGTTGGAACTTAGTCCGAGACCATCTGAGAAATCCGGTCGGATCACGGCGTAGGGGCGCGATTCATCACACGGGACGATCGGAAGTGTGGTGGAGCCCGCCCCTAGATGGCTGGGCCTCAGTTTCCGATGGGCGCCGGTTGGCCCTTGTCCTCAATGCCCGCGCCGTTCTTTTGTCCGCGCCAGGATTTATCGACTGACCAAGAGGCCGGCTCATGGAGATCGTAATCTACGGGATTATCAACAGCATTACATTGACCCTCATGGCCTTGGGATTCTCGTTGGTTTACGGCGTGAGCCGTCTTCCGAACTTTGCTCACGGCGCCCTGTATGTGTTGACGGGATATTTGGCCTGGCTGCTTCTCAACAGAGTCGGTCTGTACTACCCGTTGGCCATCATCGGAGCGCTGGCGCTCACAGGGATCATCGGCGCGGCCATGTACTACTTTGTGTTGGTGCGGATACGCGGTATGCCCATATCCGAAATCATAGCGTCGTACGCCATTGGCTTGGCTATTCTGGAAGGGCTTCGCTGGGGCGGCCTCAAAGGCGGGACGTTTACATTGCCGCCTTTTATTGAGGGAAGCACGCAACTCTTCGGTGTTTCGGTGGATTACCAGCGTCTGATCGTGGTGGCTGCGGGGTTGCTCCTTATTGGAGGCTTGTGGCTCTTTGTGTCCAAGACAAAGTTGGGGCTGGCTCTCAAAGGGATCGCTCAGGATGAACGCGCGGCCCTGACCCTGGGCATCGATTCGGATCGCATGGCAGTGGTGTCTATGGCCCTTGGATCGGTGCTCGCGGGAATTGCCGCCCTGGTGCTCTTTCCGCTGGGGAGCATTGTGGTTGAAGCCGGGTATCAAGTGCTGATCATGGCGGTAGCCGTGTGCATCGTGGGAGGGCTTGGGAGCTGGAACGGCGCGATCCTCGCGTCATTCCTCATCGGATTCGCCCAGATTCTCACAGTCTCCTTTATCGCAACTCACTTCCAGGTGGTGGTGGCCCTGGTGGCTATTGTGGTTACCTTGATTTCTCGGCCCAGCGGTCTGTTCGGGCGTCAGAAGGAATTGGAGGAGCGGGTCTGAAATGGCCGAGACAACGCAAGATCGACGGAAAGAGAGACTGGACCGGGGAATCAAGGTGCGCACGGACAGCGTGTACGCGATCTCCCATTGGCAGGAAATGACGTACATGCTGGCCCCGCGTCTCGTGTTCATTCTGGGGCTTTTGGCGCTCCCGCTGATTCTCTCCTTTTTTCCTTATTGGCAGCGGGTAATTTCCATTGTGTGCATTTATGCGTTGCTCGCAGTCGGCTTTGATTTTCTGGCGAATCACGTTGGTCTTGTGTCGCTTGGTGGTGGCTTTTACGTTGGCGTGGGAGCGTACATGGCCGCGCTCCTCAACCTTAAGTTCGGCCTCCCTCCGGTGGTCACCGTGCCGATTGCGACCTTTGCGGGAGGGGTGTTCTGCACGCTGCTGTTCCTGCCCTGCTTGCCTCTGAGGGGAGTATATTTCGCCATCGTAAGTCTCATGTTTCCCTTGCTCGCGGGTCGTGTCATAGAGGCCCTGGACATCTTCGGAGGAACTGACGGGCTCCTGGGAGTGGAAAGCTTCGGCAACCCCTGGGTTGAGCGTTACCTTCTCATCGGGAGTGTGTTAGTGGCGGTCTTTGTTCTTCGGCGGTTGCTTATCGAGGATGTGGGGCTGGTCTTCCGCGGGGTCAAGGACAACGATCAAGCGGTGAAGGCATCAGCGATCAATATCACGGTGTACAAGGCGCTGGGAGTATATTTCGCGTCCACGCTGGGTTGTCTGGGGGGCGCGTGCCTCACTCACATTTACATGTGGGCCGGATTGTCCCAGTTCGCGCTCGACTACTCAATTATCCCCATTGCCGCTACGGTTGTGGGAGGCGGCGGGACCTTGATCGGCTCGGTTCTGGGTTGCCTCATCCTGGTGCCGATCTCGGAGATGCTGCGTGACTTCGGCACCCTGAGAATCGCGGTCTACGCGCTCATACTGACCGCGTTCATCGTGTACAAGAGTGAAGGGCTCATGAACTACGGCGCCCGTAAGTACGAGCAGTTTGAACGATGGGTGCGGATTTAGGAATGAATGGAAGAGGCTGGAAAGGCCCTTCAGCAGGGGAACTTACATGAGTCAGGAACCGTTGCTCACCGTGGAAGGCTTGAGCAAATCTTTCGGTGGAGTTCTTGCTCTGTCGGCAGTCGACCTGACGGTCCACGCGGGGGACATCCTCGGGATCATAGGCCCCAACGGATCGGGAAAGACCACCTTGGTCAACGCCATCACGGGGTTTGTGCATTCCGACCGCGGCAAAGTGGTCTTTAAAGGTCGGGACATAACCAACTGGGAACCCCACAGGATCGCTGACTTGGGGCTCACGCGCACTTTCCAGGTGATGCGGCCGTACTATAGCCTGCCGGCGTACAAGAACCTTATCGTCCCACTCTTCTCGAGGCGCGCGCGTAGGTCCGGCGGCTGGCGCGGGGGCGGCAAGACCGGGAGCCGCGACACCGTCGCAGTGGATATCCTGGAGGAGATCGGTTTTGAGAGGGATTCATACGTGCCGTATAAGACGGCTTCATCGCTTCCCACAGGGTATCTCAAGCGTCTGGAGCTTGCACGGTGCCTTGCGCTCCGGCCCGATCTAATCATGTGCGACGAGGTTTTCTCCGGACTGAGCATGAGCGAGATGGCGAGCATGGTTCCGCTCATGGAAAAGCTCCAGATGGAAGGGATCACGCTGATCATGGTTGAGCATCGCTTGAGAGAGCTTTTCCGTCTCGCCAAACGCGTCATGGTGCTCAACTTTGGTTGCAAAATAGCGGAAGGGACCGCGGATGAAGTGCTGGGAACCAAGGAGGTCAAGGAAGCGTACTTCGGTTCCGAAGAGGAGGTCTTAAGCCATGTTTGAGGCGCGAGGGCTCATGGTCTTCTACGAAAACATGCTCGCGCTGAATAACGTGAGCGTCGCGTGCGGCGCGGACCAAATTATCGGGGTGTTCGGGGCGAACAGCGCGGGCAAATCCACCCTTATGTATACGTTGTCGGGGATCATGCTCGATATCCAGAAAAAGGAGGAAATGGCAGGCGGCGAACGGATCACCATGCGCGGAGAAATCATATACAACGGCCGCGACATGATGCGGCTCAAGCCGTCCGAGCGCGCCAAGGCGGGCATCGTCCTCTGTCCGGAGAGACGTCGCATATTCCCTGAGAGCACGGTCCTGGAGAACCTCATGATCGGCGCGTACCTGGCTGATTCGCGCCGGACCGCGGAGACGTTGGAGTATGTTTTCACCATCTTTGCTCCGCTCAAAAGGTTGTCCAAGCGACTGGGCGGGTTCCTAAGCGGCGGCGAGCAGCAGATGCTCGCTATAGGACGGGCGCTGATGGCTCAACCGAAGCAGCTACTCTTGGACGAGCCGCTGCTGGGTCTCAGCCCCGTGGTTCAGTATCTGCTTGTGAAGTCGATCAAAGAAATACGAGACCAGCGAAATACGGCCATCATTGTTTCCGAGCAATACGCGCGGCCGGTCATGCCCATTATCGACTACGGATACATCCTGGAGAACGGGGCATCGGTCGTGGCGGGAACCAATCGGGAACTCATGGACAATCCTGACGTTCGATCAGCCTACTTTGGGAGCTAAAAAGGAGGCGGGCTATGGGGACGGAGCTGACCTTCACCCGCTTCGAGGAAGCGTGCGCGGCATACCCTGACAACACCGCGATCGTGTTCCTGGGAGACAAATTCACCTATCGGGAACTCAAGGACAAGGTGGATCGCTTTGCTACTTCCTTGGCCGGGCTCGAAATCAAGAAGGGCGATCGATTGATCGTATATTTATCGAATTCCGTGCAGCTCATCATCGCTTTTCTCGCGGCTCAGAAGATCGGCGCGGTGGTGGTGCTCGTCTCGCCCATCTATACCTCTCACGAATTGGAGTACATGATCGCAGACTCCGGCGCTAAGACGCTCATCTGCCATGACACAAACTTCGGGTACGTCCAGGAGATCCTGCCAAAGACCGGGCTGAAGAACGTGATTGTAACCAATCTGTTGGATCTGGTCTCGTGGCCCAAGCGGGCTATCGCCACTTTGCTCGACAAGGCGCCCCGGGGGAAGGTTCAGCGAAGTCCGCGGATACACACTTTTCGCAGTCTTCTCAAGGGTGACCCATCGCCTCCGAGCGTCGAGATCGACCCGATCAAGGATCTCTCGTACATCCTGTACACGGGCGGCACCACAGGATTTCCCAAGGGAGTGCCGGGGAATCACTGGGGTCACACGTCATACGTGAATGACATCACGGATGTGGTCTTCAAAGATCATCTCCTTCACGGTCGAGACACGTACATCGCCATCAACCCACTCTTTCATATCATGGCCCTGGGTCTGTTCTTGGCAGTGGGATTAAACGTTGGCAATACTACGGTGCTTATGCCCGTGCCTCAGGTGGACGCGATCCTGGTCGCGATTCAACGCTACGGAGTCCGATGGATGCTGGGCGTCCCGGCCCTATACCGGATGATACTGGAGAACGACCGACAGGACACGTATGACCTGAGTACGCTGCGCTACTGTTACTGCGGCGGGGACGTGCTCCCTCGAGAGGTCCTTTTGAGGTGGAAGGAACGCGTAGGCGCGCCCATCTACCAGGTTTACGGCTCCACGGAAGCGGGGCACGTCACCTATTCCCGGCCGGAAGCAGGGGAGCCGCCTCCCATGTCCATCGGAGAGCCTCTCCCTTCGCGGCGGACCATCATCGTGGACCCGGATACTTTGCAGCAAACGCCTAAGGGTGAAGTGGGCGAGCTTTTGGTCACGTCGGAGAACGCGATTAAACAATATCTCAACAAGCCTGAGGAAACCGCCAGGTCATTTGTCGCGCTCAACGGGGTCATCTATTACCGTACGCGCGACTATGTCCGAGAAGGGGATGACGGGCAGATATACTACGTGGAGCGATCCGCGGACATACTCAAACACAAAGGGTATCGAGTCTCCGCGTCTGAGGTGGAGGCCGTGCTCCAGGATCATCCGGTGGTGGTGGGCGCGTGCGTCATTGGGGTCCCCGATCCGAAGGTTGGGGAGCGCGTCAAGGCGATCGTGGTGCTCAAAGACGACGCCAAGGGTGTGGGAGCTGCGGAGCTGATAAATTTCTGTCGGGGTCGTCTCGCGCCGTATAAGGTGCCCTCTTACATTGAATTCCGGGACATGCTCCCCAAATCCAAAGTGGGCAAGCTCCTGCGCCGAGAGATCCGAGACGAAGAGTACCGTCGGCTCGACAAGGAGACCCCGGCCGGCTCAGGCTAGATCGGGCCCTTCAAATCATCTGACCCTCGCTTGTCTGAAGAAGAGAAGATCGATAGATCAGGGGGGAATTATGAACATTAGGCGCATAGTTGAAATAGTTCTTACCCAGGTGATTTTCGCCCTCTTCCAATGGGCAGCGCACGCCGCGCACGGGTGGCTCACGCTTCTGGGGGCATGGGGTCTTATTCTTGCGCTGACCTGGGTGCAAGAAGAGAAGACGCTTCCGGTGCGAATCGTTCAGGCGGCGGTGCAGACCGGATGGCTGCTGTTCCTTCTGGGCGTGTTCTCGGGGAGGCCCGCGCTATGAGGGGCCCCGTGGGCTGCGCCGGAGTCTGGGGGGCAGGATTGAGAGGGAATCCGTTCAGTAGCGCGCAGCCTCCTTGAAGCGTCCAGGTTACGCCCTAGACCCCTCCTGTGGTTTTCGGAGCAGAGTGGCTCCAGATCACGCTTGACACCCTTAGAAGCATCCCATATGCTAAATAATTAGAGTTTCAAGTACCGCTGCGCGGGCGCCAAGGACGAGTCATCATGCAGATTTTCGTTTCGGGGTCGTTGGCCTACGACCGGATAATGGATTTCCCCGAACGGTTTTCCGATCACATCCTGCCGGACAAGATTCACATTCTCAACGTCTGTTTCCTTGTGAACGGCTTGGAGGAACGCTTCGGCGGGACCGCCGGAAACATCGCCTATAATTTGACGCTCCTGGGAGAACGGCCGCTGATCTTGGCCTGCGCAGGGAAGGACTTTGGGGAATACGGTGAATGGCTGAAAAGCCGCGGCCTCTCCCTGGACGGAATTCGGATTATCTCGGACGAACTCACAGCCAGCGCCTATATCACGACAGATAAGGCCGATAACCAGATTACCGGTTTCAATCCGGGAGCTATGAAGCATCCGAGCCTATTCAATGTCGACGGCGCGAACCCGGCCGACACCCTTGCCATCGTTGCACCCGGTAACGTTGAGGACATGCAGAGCTACACAGCTTTGTACCGGCGAAAGCAGATACCGTATATCTTCGATCCGGGTCAGCAGGTCCCGGTTCTTTCGTCGGAGAGTCTGTCCAACATGCTCGCCGGCTCAATGATGCTCATTTCAAACGACTACGAGCTGGAGATGATTAAGCGGATCACTGAGCTGAGCCTTTCTCAAATCGTTGAACGGTGCGGAGCCGTCATTACCACGTTGGGGGACAAAGGCTCGGTCATTCGCACCGAGAAAAGTGAAGTGGAAATCCCCGCCGTTCGCTCATCACAGGTGATCGATCCCACCGGCGCCGGTGACGCATACCGGGCCGGCCTCATCAAGGGCCTGACAACGGGCAGGGATCTTGTTACGAGCGCGCACATGGGCGCGGTGAGCGCAAGCTTCAGCGTCGCGTGCCAAGGGACCCAATGCCACCTTTTCTCCGAACACGATTTCTGGGACCGTTACCAGGGCGCCTTCGGCGCTCTGCCGTGACCATTGAGGAGTTGATCATGCGCTGCTCAACAGAAGATAGACCCCTCCTGGCCGCGGAGCTCTGTCTGGAAGGTTCGCCCGCCGATCTCCTGGACCAAATCAGGAACTTGTTCACCGAGCTGGGAATTCTCGAACAGACACTCTTCGTGGAATACCACGGCAACCGCTACCGAGTGTCGTGCAGCGACGACAGCTTCGTCGTGTACCGAATCAATAATCACCGCGGCACCAGACACCATCTGCCTGGCTGGCCGGTGTGCCTGGTCGACGAACACTCTGTTTTCGAAGAACACACTGTTCCCGCCATTGCCCGCGATCGCTGCGCGTGCAGAGCAGATATTCAGAAATGGCTTGAGATAGTGGAACTCTGCACCAGAGGTGGATTGGCCATAGACCAGTGATCTCCGGGCGACCGAGACTCCGCGATTATGTGGTCCGAGCATCAGGTCGATTCGAGGAACCCTTGCGCTCCCTGGCTCTGCCTTTTTGCCTCAAGATGGGCCAGCGCGACCGCTAGGGCCAAAAAGACACAATAAAAGGGCATGAAGTTAGAATGGTGACCCGGATGGAAAAAGCGGAACGCAATCGATCCGATGAGCGCGCCAAGCGCGCCGGCAGCCGAACAGGCGATCATTCTGTCCGGCGATCTATTGGTTCGCCACAAACTGACGCAGGCGGCAATCAATATCCAATAGAACAGGACTGTGCCGATGACTCCTCGTTCTGCGAGGTGCAGCAAGTACTCATTGTGAACCGGCGCGGCCAGTTGCCAGGGGAACCTGGCCCTCACCGGAGTGTACTCCACGATGTGGAACAGGTAATTGCTCGCGCCTACCCCGAGAACCCAATTGTCCTTGAACATCCCGGCCGCGGTGTGTATCAGTGGCAGTCGTCCCTCCCAGGAGCCCTCGGCTTGCTGAAAACGAATAATGATGAAAGGACTGAGGAGGACTAAGACCGGGAAAATTATCACGAGGGCCTTGCGCAGCGCCGGCTTGGATATCCAACCATGCAAACGCCCCAGCGCAAATACAGTAGCGCACCCCGCGATAATCAGGAACCCCGCGGACCTGGTCTTCGCCGCGAAGATACCGCCCGCCATAATGAACATCGAAAGAAGGAGCGCCATGCGGTGACTCGGTCTCTTCAGCAGAAAACAGTAAGCAAGGCCGACCGGAATCATAAAAGCGAGCATTTCAGCCGCCGCGATGTCACCTCCGAAAAAACCGCCTGCCCTGAATCCCACTTCCGCCTCGCGCTCCTTCACGAAAAAGCCGGTCAAGTTATAATTAATGCCGGCGGCAAGCTGAAACATCATGAACAGGGCCTGGGCCGTTTGACCCGCGAAGAGCGCATACATCACAACGCGGATGTCTCGCTTGGCGCGCAGATTGTTTGCAAGATACAAGAACACAAGGAAATCCAGGAAAAGAGCGACACATTCAAAGAAGGTATATCTGAAATCCACCGCCTTGAACCACCCGACAACCAGGCTGTACAGAATCCACACCAACAAGAGAACACCAATCGAGTCACCGAACGTGAACGCAGCGCGCTGCTTCTTGAAAGACGATTCCATCAGCCAAATGAAGAAGAGGAGCGCAAGAAAAGCTCGTACCCCGTCAAAGACTATCCCCTCAACATACGTCGGATAATCATAGTGCGCCAGCGGGATTCGGACCAAATGGATTCCCAGCCCAAAGGGGATCGCGAAGACCATTGAGAAGAGGAAGAATGTCCGGAGATCTCGGAGGAATACAGTAAGACCCAGGAAGACCGCGACCCCGATATTCATCACCGCGAAGGCCTTCAGCCCCAGGGCAAAGCTCTGAACGTACGCGTATGCAAAGGCCGGAACCAAGATGAGACAGGCAATGATAAGAGGGAGCTGTCTGAGCGATGACGCAATGGGTTGCATGAGACAGCCTCGGGTCAGGTGGTTCCCTGCGCGGGTTAGTCAACGGATGAACATCTCGTAACTTGTTAAAATAGCCCATTTATAGCCGTTCGTCAACCGGGAGAGGCTCGTGGACGCCTCAAGTCGAGACTTCGTCCCTTGACTTTCCCCGAAAGGAACTGAAAAATAGTGACATATAAGGAAGCGCAAGCCTTGAAACGCGAATTCCCGGATTCGCCCCAGGTAACATCATGGCGCTTTGTTTTGAAAGCGTTGACATCAGCTCTGTGGATCAGGCTGAACTTGATCAATTTCCTGATAGAATGGTCCACCAAAGCCTCCCGTGGCTGCAATTCATCGCCGATGCCCAGAATGCTCGGCCGGTCCTGGCGCGACTCCGAAACGATCGAGAAACCCTCGGATATTTCTCCGGCCTTTTGGTTAAGAAATTTGGATTCACCATTCTGGGTAGCCCCTTCCCCGGGTGGAGCACCACGTACATGGGGTTCAACCTTAAGCCCGGCGTGCCCCGGTCCAGCGCAATCGGCGCCCTGACACACTTCGCCTTTTCACAGCTTAGGTGCCACCACCTGGAATTGATGGATCGCTTCGCGACCGAGGAGGACTATGAACCGTTCGACTTTCATATCTGGATGTTCCAGGGGTACGAGATAGACCTGCGGCTTGAGGAAGATCGCTTGCTCGCCGACATGAGCGCTACCTGTCGCAACTCGATCCGCAAGGCGACCAGGCTCGGGGTGCGTATCGAAGAATCGACCGTTCCGGACTTTGTTTGCGATTACTGGGCCCAGCTTAAGCATGTGTTTGCGGTAAAAGGGGCCATACCGTTGTTCGGTCCATCGCGTGTGGAGCAGCTCATCGAGCGCCTTCTTCCCACTGGGAACCTGCTATTGCTCAAAGCCATGAATGAAGAAGGAGAATGCGTTGCCACAGGCTTGTTTCCCGCTCTGAACAAGACGGCCTTCTTCTGGGGCGGCGCGAGCTGGAGACATCATAGCAAGCTTGGGGCCAACGAAGCCCTGGTTTGGTACGCTATGAAATACTGGAAGCGTCGAGGCATCCAGACCTTCGACATGGTGGGGTTGGGCGATTACAAGAGGAAATTCGGCGCGTACCCTATTGCCATTCCTTGGGCTTCCAAATCCAGGAACAGGTCCATAGCATTTCTGCGCAGATCGGCTGAATCAACGTTTCGTCGATCGCATCGAGTCGCAGGCCGGGTCGTGAGGTTTGTGGAATCAATCAGACGCGGTGGGGAAAAGAACGGGTGATGCAAGCATATTCCTGAATCCCGCGCAGCACAGGCATGTGAGAAATGGTTGACGGAGCGGCTCGCGGTTAAGTACGCTCAGGAACAGTCAAAACCTGTTCTTGAAGCGAGATCGTTGCGCTTGAACTCCTCGGGCGGCCAGGGGAGACAACGTGGCGGCATTTGGGGGTTGGAACAGCCGGCGTTGAACGATCGAGACCCGGAAAACATCTAAGACGGTAAGCGTGGGGCACAGTTCCCGCTTAGTTCTTTCGCATATAAGGGGAGAGTTCACTCCATATGGATTCAGCCTCGACGCCTGCGCCAGTAAAACCCGGCCCAGGACAAGCGTCTGCTCCTTCCAACGGCGGGTGGACGTCCCGAATCGTGAATGCCGTCATAATTGCGGCGATGATCGGGCTCGTGGGGGTCTTCGTCTATGGGTTTGCCCAGACGGGGAAGTGTGGTTCGCAGACTCTCAATTACTTGTTCATGGCCCTTGCACCGATGGGGCTCCTCTTTCTTGCGTCGACGTTGAGATGGTCCCAGGAAAGACGAATAAACTTTGCCGTCGCAATTGTGAGTGCTGCCATAGCCGTTTATCTTTTGGAGATAGCATTGTACGCGGTGCTTCAAGCGGCTCACGATCGGGCGAGGATCGCGCGGTCCGAAGGCAAGCCTTTTGACACGCGCAGCCAGCTTGAAATTGTCCGCGATTTGAGAAAGGAGGGGGTTCAGGCTTATCCAGCGGTCTCACCGCAGCAGTTCATCGGGTCCGAGGGTCTCCTGAGTGCAGACGGTCGGAAGATCTTTCCCCTGGCCGGAATCTCGCTACGCACCACAGTGCTCTGTAACGAGGGCGGTGCGTACGCAACGTACAGAAGCGACGAACACGGTTTCAACAATCCCGCGGGAACCTGGGGTTCAGGTCCCATCGACATTGTCCTCACGGGAGATTCCCTGGCGCATGGCCAGTGTGTGGATCCGTCTCATACCGTGGCTGCTAACCTCCGGCGAATTACGGAGAAGAAACTGCTGAACCTGGCTTTCCACGGCACTGGCCCTTTGGCTCAACTGGGGACCGTGAGAGAATATGCTGGCCGAATCCGGCCGAAGATCGTCCTGTGGCACTACTATGAGGGGAATGATCAGTCGGACCTCGTCGAAGAGGCACAATGTCTCACACTGATGGAGTATTTGAAGCGTGACTACTCCCAGCGCCTGATAGATCGCCAGGGCGAAATCGATAGGACGCTTGAACGATACATTAACCAATATCTGGAGCGCACAACTGATCAGTGGGGAATTCGACGCATCCCGTTCGGTTTCTGGGCCAAACTCACCAGCGTAAGGTTGGCTTTAGGCGTGGTCTCAGATTCCCATCACTGCGACTACGATCTGTTCGCAAAAGTCATGGAACGGGCACGTGACGAGGTGTCGTCATGGGGGGGTGAGCTATACTTGGTGTACCTTCCCGAGTACAGCCGGTACGCCGCTCGAAATTTCGACGACCAGTGGCGGAAGAAGGTTCTCACCATAGCAAAGCGATTGGGCATCCAGTCGATAGACGTTCACGAGGCATTTGCAGGCCATCCGGATTGTCTGTCCTTGTTTCCTTTCAGAATAGCCGGTCATTACACGGAGGAAGGGTACCAACTCGTCGCCACGGCCATAGCGAATAGCCTGGCAACAAAGAGGTCAGGCACGGGAACACCCAGATAACTCAGAACAAGAGCATTGAAAATGATTTCCGCTTGCCTAGAACTGGGTAGGCTCTTCCTATCGTACGATCGACTGTAAGACGTACGAAACAACGCTGACAATGACCGATCCCAGTAGCGCCCACCAAAACGACTTCACATGAAAGCCCGGCACGATGGCGCTTGCGAGCATAAAGAGAAGCGCATTGATGACCAGGAGGAAAAGTCCGAAGGTGAGTATGGTGATGGGCAGGGTGAGAATCACCAGAATCGGCTTGATCAGGGCGTTAAGAATCCCCAAGACCGCGGCGGTGATTGCGGCCGCGCTCAAACTCCGCACCGTAACTCCCGGAAGGATGTACGCGACCACAATGATTGCCACAAACAGAATCAACCACGCGACGAAGATACTGAACATATCCTCACCTCCTGAATCACAGCGGAGCGGGCGCTTCCCCTCTATCACAAGACCTCTGCAGAGCTAATTCGGGAATGCGCGTGAACTTAGTATCCGCTCGTTTACGCGGAACTCACCCGGAAGCCTTGACAGCGGCTCTCATTTCCACCGGTCATCTTTGTCGCGGCGCATGTCAATGATGCGGGGATCTCCCGATCGGTGGATGATGATGGTTCGTTCCATATCGCTGCTCGGCAAAGCGGAGTTCATGATCCACGACACGACGCTTACGATGAGCGATCCAAAAAGCGCTGACCAAAACGAATCAATATGCAGGCCCGAAACCACCCATCCTGCAAACTGGAACAACAGGGCGTTGATGACCAGTATGAACAGACCGAGCGTTACGATGGTGAGGGGCAGTGTCAGGACGATCAGTATGGGTCGAATCAGGGCGTTGAGTATGCCCAGTATGGCCGCGGCCGCGAGCGCGCTGCCAATCCCCTCCACGCGCACGCCGGAGATAAGATGGGGGATCATCAGGATAGCAAGCGTAGTCACCAGCCAGCGAATCAGAATGCCGGGCATGCTATCTTCCCTCCCACGAGAGGCGGCCGTTCCGGAATCCTAAACCGACCCGCACACGATCACTCTCAGAGGCCCTTTGTTCACTCTTGTTTCGCCTTCAGGCGATGTTTCACGAAGGGTTCCAAGAGATCGATAGGAACCGGGAATATGGTGGTGGAGTTCTTCTCGGCAGCCACCTCAACGAGGGTCTGGAGGAACCGCAACTGGAGCGCTGTGGGCTCCTCAGCAATAATCACGGCAGCTTCTTTCAGCCGTGAAGCAGCCTGATACTCGCCTTCCGCCGCGATGATCTTGGCGCGGCGCTCTCGTTCCGCTTCAGCCTGGCGAGCAATGGCTCGTTGCATTTCAGAGGGCAAGTCGATGTGCTTCACCTCGACCGCGCTCACCTTGACACCCCAAGGATCGGTATGGCGATCGAGAATTTCCTGCAATTCCACGTTTATTTTCTCGCGTTCCGCCAGGAGCTCATCCAGTTCCGACTGGCCGCACACGCTTCTGAGGGTAGTTTGAGCGAGCTGGGACGTGGCGTAGAGGTAGTTCTCCACTTCGATCACGGCCTTTGTAGGGTCCATAACCCGGAAGTAGATGACCGCATTGACCTTCACGGAAACGTTGTCTCGCGTGATTACGTCTTGCGGGGGCACGTCCATGGCCACGGTTCGCAGGCTCACCCGCACCATGCGATCGATGACGGGGATGAGAAGTATCAGACCGGGACCCTTATGGTCTATCACCCGGCCCAGACGGAATATGACCCCGCGCTCATACTCGTTGAGCACCTTGATGGCCATGAACAGGAAAATGACGACGAGAAAAACGACAACAGCCACAGTGGTTAACATACGCCCCTCCTTAGATATGCGTCCCGGGCAGGCCGCTTGGCACGCGGTTCATGAGCTTTGCTCGGTCTCTATTATGGACCAAGCCCTCGTTCACATCAATGGTTCGGCCTCACTCCGGATGTGAGGAATTATGCGGATGCGTTTTCGTATCGGTTCCAACACAGAGCCTAATTGCTATTCCCTGATCACGAATACGGAGAGTTTGTCAACCCTAATAACCCGCACCCGTTCCCCTTTGGGAACAAGGCTCGCGGACCGAGCATTCCAATATTCTCCGTGGACTGCAATCTTGCCCGTATCGTGAATGTCAGTGATAGCCACGCCCACTTCTCCCATCAGGCCCTGTTCGCCGGTTCGCGGCTTCTTCCTCCAGGCCCTAACAACCAGACCCAGAGCGAAGATGAAAAAGCTCGAAATTATCGCAACTGTGGGAACAATCACTGACCACGAGACTCGCATCGCAGTCTCACCGCCTTCAAAGAGCATGATTGACCCCAGCGTGAGACTGATAATGGCCCCAATGGCTAACAAACCGAATGAGGTAACTTTTAATTCCAGAATAAACAAGACAATGGAGAGAACAATGAGCATAAAGCCCACGTAGTTCACAGGCAGCACCTGGAGCGCGAAGAGGGCCAGCAGCAAACAGATCGCGCCGACCACTCCGGGAAAGATCATGCCGGGATGATACATCTCCATGATGAGGCCAAGGGTCCCCAGCATCATGAGTATGTATGCGACGTTTGGATTGGCAACCGCGTCCAAGATCCGAAACCGGAAGCCAGGCTTGATCCTCTCAACCTGAGCATTCTTGGTCTTAAGGGTAACGTCCCCGATTTTCTTTTTGATCACGCGGCCGTCAATCTTTTCGAGCAGCTCCGGCACGGAATCTGCTATCAGATCTATCGCCTTCAGGTCCAGCGCTTCTCTTGCCGTCGCTGAGACACTCTCCCGGATCGTCTTTTCCGCCCACTCCGCGTTGCGGCCTTTTTCGGTGACTATGCCCCGTATATACGCCGTAATGTCATTGATGACCTTCTCGGACATCGTCTTGCTTATTTCCTCGCCGCCTCCACCCACGGGATGAGCTGCTCCTATGTTCGTCCCGGGGGCCATGGCCGCGACATCGGCACAGACTGTTATCATCGCACCTGCGGATGCGGCTGATGAGCCGGTGGGGCCCACGTACACCACAACCGGAACGGTGGAGTTGATCATGCTCTTGATTATGGTCTTGGTGGTGGTGAGGACCCCGCCCGGAGTATCCATGCGGATAACTAGGGCAGCGGCCTTGTCGGTTTCAGCCTTTTCGATTCCCTTCATGATGTAATCGGCAAGGGCCGGATTTATGGAACCATCCACGTCCAGCAGATAGACCAGAGGCTTGCTCGCAGTATCTTGCTCGCCGTACAAGAGTGCGGGACCGTCGAGTAGCGACCACCCAAGTCCCGCGACAATGAGAAAGATATATATGAGAATCCTCTTTTGATTCATGGTGTGTCTCCGGAGTTGGCGCCGGAAAGGCCCAAGAGGCCCATGACCAGCTTGAGATCAGCCCATGCTTCGCCTTTCCATCGTCGTTCCCGCTCCTGACGGAGCAGAAATGACGGATGATAGGTCGGCATGATCGGAATGCCGCCGCGGTCGTGAAACCTTCCCCGCAGCCGCGACAAGGGAGCCTTTGCGCCCAGAAGCGTTCCCGCGGAAATCCTTCCCAAGGCCACGATGACCTCGGGGGATATGGCCTTTATCTGGCGCTCCAGAAATGGAAAACAGGTTTCGATTTCCAGTGCTTCGGGATCTCTGTTTCCGGGCGGCCGGCACTTGACGATGTTGGTTATGTACACATCTTCCCGCGTGAGGCCCATTGCTTCGATCATCCGGGTGAGGAGCTGACCGGCCCTGCCCACGAACGGTTTGCCCTGAAGATCCTCGTCTGCCCCGGGCCCTTCGCCGACGAACATCAGTCTCGCGGCGGGAGCGCCTTCTCCGAACACGATCTTCTTTCGCGTGCGGTGCAACGGGCACCGGGCGCATTCACCAAGATCATTACGAACAACATCCAACGGCCCCAAGGGACCGCTCGGTTCCACAAAGGGTGGAATTATCACTTCCGTGAGGCCCTGGCGCACCTGGAACTCCAGATAATCCTTGGCCTCCTGTAACCATTTTGCCGATATCTTGTCCATTTACGCGGCGAAAGACGCCTCCTGTCCTTACCAGACTGCACCCGTTACCAAAATCTCGTCCGATTCGAGGCAACGTGATTGCGTCATTCCTGCGGAAGCAGGAATCCAGTCTCGTCAATCCCGCGTTCCCCGCGGGACTGGATCCCGGCTCTCGCCGGGGTGACGGCGTTCAATAGGCCGAAGCTTTTGGCAAATACTCTAAACGCGGCAAAGCCGCTTGACTCGCACGCGCTTGGACCCTATCTTTCGCCGCCTGTCTTCAGGTTTTTTCGCAGATCGCGCACTCGATCCAAGATCAGGTCCGCGACCTTCCTTTTTGGCATGATCTCAAATTCTTCTTCAAGACCCGATCGATGGAGAAAGCGCGCGATGTTGGTATCATAATCGAATCCAGCCCCGGGCCGCGTCACGTCATTGACTACCAGCAAATCCAGGTTCTTGGAAACAAGCTTCTTGCGCCCGTTTTCCACCGCATCGCCGGTTTCCGCGGCAAACCCCACAAGAATTTGATCCGGCCGCTTTCTTGCACCCAGAGCCTTTAGTATATCAGGGTTTGGCGCCAGCGGTATGTGCGGTTCCGCGAATTCCTTCTTGATCTTGTCCGCGCTCTCCACGGCAGGGCGGAAATCAGCAACGGCCGCGGCCTTTATGATAACGCTCATCCTGCTACTGACTTCCATGACTCGATCATGCATCTCTTGCGCGGTCCTCACCGGAACATGCTTCAAGCCCTGCGGAACAGGTATGTTTATGGGTCCGGCTACCAGCGTAACATGCGCGCCTCGTGCCAAGGCTCGCGTCGCGACCGCCACACCCATTTTTCCCGAAGACCTGTTGGTCAGAAACCGCACCGGATCCAAGGGCTCTTCTGTCGGACCCGCAGTGACCAGCACGTTTTCGCCTTCCAGGTCACGGGGCGCCAAGAGTCCGCGGATCTCCTCAACAATGCATTCCGGCTCAGGTAATCTTCCTTCGCCGACCCATCCGCACGCCAGGTATCCTGAAGCGGGATCGAGCACGTGGTATCCGAGTTCTCTCAATCTGTTTAGGTTCCTTTGGACCACAGGATTGCGGAACATGTTCACGTTCATTGAAGGGCATATAAGCGCTGGGCATGTCACAGCCATGAACATCGTGGTCAACAGATCGTCGGCTATGCCTGATGCTATTTTTCCGATGATGTTCGCAGTCGCGGGCGCAATCACCGCGACATCCGCCTGATCCGCGAGCGTTATGTGCTCGATTTGGGGCTCGAACGGCTTTTCCCACATATCGTGCTCAACACGATTTCCACTGACCGTCGCCAAAGTGAGCGGCGTGACAAATTGCGTCGCGGCCCGGGTCATGACCACGTGAACGTCCATGCCCGACTCTACCAGCAAGCGTACGAGCCACGGTGTCTTGTACGCCGCAATACCGCCGGTGACGCCGAGGAGCACACGTGATTTCATAAATCGCGCCTTTCCGTGAGCACGGAATCCGTTCGGTACCTCAAAGCGTGGCCCCCATGCCGATCATGACGTCTTTGAGGTCATAATGCTGCGCCGCGTTGCAGGAGATCCCTCTAACCTCTTATGATCATTGCAGACCTCAAATATGCACTATATCAGGCTCTCCGAGGAGAGTCAATCTGCGCCCGGACCGATCAGCATCTATGGACCGCGGCGCGAAGGAATTCTCTTCGCCCGCTAAGCAATCAGTGTCATGAGCGCTGTCACATGTTCCAACATGTTTGAAGGGACAGTTCCGCGCAATCCCGCGCTTGCGCGGGACTGTCGGACCGGCTTCCGGGCACACATTGGTTGACAGATCCGCTGCCCGCGTGTACCAATGAGCACTAGGCAGGCGGCTTATAGCGCGGCTATCAGTCGTCGGCCCGCAATGTCACACCGGCTGCGCCCGTAGCTCAGTTGGATAGAGCAACGGACTTCTAATCCGTAGGTCGCAGGTTCGAATCCTGCCGGGCGTACCAAACAAATTTCGCAGTTTCCGGGATCCCAGGGGCGCTCTTAGTAGAGCCTGGGTCTGGTGAAGCATCGGGCATAATGGAGCTAAGCTAGTGATAGATTCCAGCACGCTCCAGGAAATCATCGATCGAATCAAGGTTCGGTTTCGTCCGGAAAAGATCATCCTCTTTGGTAGTTACGCGACGGGTGAAACGACTGAAGAAAGCGATCTTGATTTGCTCATCGTCGCCGAAACCGACCTGCCCGCTAAGGAACGCTTTCCCGTCCTGAGCCGTTTTCTGGCCGAATACCCCGTCGCGTTTGACGTCATCATGAAGACCCCGGAAGAATACCGACGCAGCCGATCTGTGGTGAATCACATCGTGTACTTCGCGGATAAGTACGGGAAGGTCGCGTATGAAAGACCCAACCCGTAAAGCCGGGTTTATGCCTCGACCATCTTCAAAAGTTCGGCGGGTTTGATGCGATTGAGCTTGAAGCCTAATTCATCCGGGGACAGGCCCAGTGCGAGCCCGAGAATCTGCGGGTAGTAAACAACC
>Ga0194111_10002658_pt1 | contig 21600 bp, 18 predicted proteins | sample TA2KigC300mmetaG_FD_146194 | JGI IMG/M metagenome (GOLD analysis project Ga0194111, IMG submission 146194) | Freshwater microbial communities from Lake Tanganyika, Tanzania - TA2015033 Kigoma Deep Cast 300m | ecosystem: Environmental > Aquatic > Freshwater > Lake | place: Tanzania: Lake... | reverse complement strand
AATTTGGCCGTCCTGCGCCACCTGGGCATCAACCTGCTGAAACGGGAACATACCCTCAAAGGCGGCATGCAAACCAAGCGCCTCAAAGCCGCCTGGGACCACGCCTATTTATTGAAAGTCCTGACGACTTGATTTTTACATGCGATTGCCCTGCTGAGAGGGTCAATCGTGGGTACGGTATAGATATAGTTCCTTGGGGCATTGGCGCTAACTTAAGCAAGCAGTGGGTATGCCAAGGGTAACCTGTTGAACAGTCAAGATAATTCCCCCCTTACCCCCCTTTGCCAAAGGGGGGAATGAGCAGTCGGTGACCCGAAGTCCCCCTTTGGAAAAGGGGGATTTAGGGGGATTTTAAATAAAATCAGTATGTTATGATGTAAACTGGTTTTTTCTTAAGTTAGCGCCAATGGTTCCTTGGGGTGGGATGCTGCAAGATTAAATAGTAATAACAGATAGTTATGAAGTGGCGTCCCCACGGGGATTTGAATCCCGGTCGCCGGCGTGAAAGGACGGGGGAGCGGCGGCTCCCCCGCTTGTTCCCACCGCAAACTTGCCATGCAGGAGCTTGGGAACAGGAGTTGAGAGTCGCGCCTCACGCTTGCCGGAACCCGGAACCCGGCCCCTGACTCCGACCCCTGACGCCTACAAAAAACTTGACAGCCGCGGCGCCCCCCGATAAATTCATTCCCGACAACACGCCCAGGCATCCCGGAACCCGGTGTGAATCCGGGGCGGACCCACCGCTGTGATCGGGGACGGGGAAGGCAAGGCAGCAGCCACTGTCGGGGTTCACCCCGGCGGGAAGGCCGCCTTCCCCGGTGGAGCCGAGAGCCAGAAGACCTGCCGGGCGTTTCAGGGTTGCTCCTGATGGCAAAGGGAGTTCCGCCGCAAAGGACGGGGCTCCTTTTTCTTTTGGGCCCCGGGCGGCGGTATGGCCCAGCTTAATCTCAAGGAGGCAGGCCCATGGAAAAAGACCGGAACATCAAACCCATCAGCATCAGGTACGCCTGCGCCCCCAACGGCGACCAGGTGGGGCTTTCCCACTACCTGATGGCCGACGCCGCCAAGGACCGTGAGGCCCATGGCCGTTAACGCCCACCCTGATCTGGAGCCGGCCGCCACCCGGGTCAACGTGGGGGCCGGCCCCCATTTCGACGTCATCCACCTCGGCTCTCGGGACCATGTGGCCCTGGTGGCCCCGGACACCGCCTTCTGGGCGCTGCTCAAGCCCGAAGAGGCGCTGGATTACCTGCTGGGACGGGAGTTGCCCCGGGCCTATCTGGCCAAAGAGACCGAGCTGCAGCGGGACCTCCACACCGTGCGCTTCGGCCTGCTGCCGTCGGCGGTCTACTTCAATCCCACGGAGCGCTGCAACCTGGACTGCGGCTACTGCTACCTCCCCCGGCAGGCCCGGCGCACCGGCCGGGACATGAGCCCCGCCCGGGTGACCGAGGCGTTGGGGCTGCTGGCCGATTATTTCACCGCCACTCTGCCCGAGGGCGCCCGCCCCCAGTTGGTTTTTCACGGCGCCGAGCCGCTGTTGGTGCGGGAAGCGGTGTTCGCCGGCATGGAAGCCTTTGACGGCCGCTTCCGCTTCGGGGTGCAGACCAACGCCACCCTGCTGGATCGGGAGGCCCTGGCTTTCCTGACGTCCAAAGGCGCGGGCGTCGGCCTGTCTCTGGACGGCCCCACCTCCCAGGTGGCCGACCGCACCCGGCGGACCTGGGGAGGGAGCGGCGTCTTCCCCCGGACTGTGCAGGTGTTGGAGGAGTTGGCCGACTACCCCGGACTCAACGTCATCGCCACGGTGACCTCGGCCAACGTGGAGTCCCTGCCGGCCCTGGTGGATTTTCTCCATGAACGGGGCATCGGCAACGTGCTGCTCAACCCCGTGCGGGGCACCCAACCCGGCGGCCGGGCCCTCATGCCCGACCAGGAGGCCCTGGCGCACTTCTTCTTCGCCGCCCTGGACCGGACTTACCAACTGCTGCAACAGACCGGCCGCAAGCTGGTGGTGGGCAACTTCGCCAACCTGCTCCTGGGTCTGGCGGCCCCGGGGGCCCGGCGCCTGATGTGCGACATCTCGCCGTGCGGCGGCGGCCGCTGCTTCTTCGCGGTGGGGGCCGCGGGCGAGGTGGTGCCCTGCAGCGAATTCCTGGGCAAGCCGGAGTTCCAGGGAGGCAACATTTTTGAGAACCCGGTGGCGGAGATCCTGCAAACCCGGCCCTTCCGGGAAGTCACCACCCGGGTGGTGGAACATCTCACCCCGTGCCGCCGTTGCGCGGTGCGCCATTTCTGCGGCGCCCCCTGTCCGGCAGAGGTCCACGCCATCCACGGCGCGCTCGACGCCCCCGCCCCGTATTGCCGATTTTACGTCGACCAGGCCCGCTACGCCTTCCGGGTCATCGCCGGGGGACGGTTGGACGCCTTCCTCTGGGACGGCTGGCAACAGGGTCTGGAGCAGATCGCGGTGCTTTAAGAAATTCGCCTGTTTCTTGAATTCCGAAGCAACCAGGAGTTGAAGGGTGTCAAGGCGGGCAGTCGCCACAGAGCTTAAGGGCCATGCCCCATCACCCCAGCCCTCTCCCCCCACTGGCAATCGGAGGGAGAGGGGGCTCCGACTGAGCTTTTTCAGGGTTACCTCTCCATGCATGGGAGGTCTGACCAGGCGGACGGCGGGATGCGCTTCGCTTTCCCGCCCTACAGCCCTGGCAACAGGGCCTGGAGCAGATCGCGGTGCTGTGAAGACTAACCCGGTAGGGGAATATCCTTCCCGGCAGGAGTTCGTGGCGGGGGCCAAGGGTCATAAGCCCCCGGCCCCTCTCTTCTCTCGCAACCCCGGAGCGTTTTTTGATGGGCCGGGATGCCCGCCGCTTTCCCATCCCGCCTTTTGTTCGGGTGGCAGATGTAGGACATCCGCCCCCGGGTGTCCCGGCGCAGCTCATAGGGCGGCCCGCGGCCGCCGATGCAGGCGTGCACGGCACGCCCTATGCCCATGCATGACATCCGCCCCCGGGTGTCCCGCCGCAACCTCATAGGGCGGCCCGCGGCCGCCGATGCAGGCGTGCACGGCACGCCCTATGCCCATGCATGACATCCGCCCCCGGGTGTCCCGCCGCACCTCATAGGGCGGCCCGCGGCCGCCGATGCAGGCGTGCACGGCGTGCCCTATGCCTGAGCTTTTTCAGGGTTACCTCTCCATGCATGGGAGGTCTGACCAGGCGGACGGCGGGATGCGCTTCGCTTTCCCGCCCTACAGCCCTACAGCCCTCCCCTCGAAAGCTGAAACCTGAAACCGGCAAGCGGAAACCTAAAACCTAAAACCTAAAACCCGATTCCCAATTCCCCGGCGCAAGCAGCAAGCTTACTCTTGACATCCCCGCCCACCCATATAAAATAAAAAAAGTCCGGGCACCCTTCGGGGTTTAATAGGGAAGACGGTTGAGCCGTCGCGGTCCCGCCGCTGTGACCGGGGACGAACCCTGCACCAGGCCACTGTGCCGTTGAAGCGGCATGGGAAGGCGCAGGCAGTAGGACGATCCGGGAGCCAGAAGACCTGCCCGCGGGCCTGACGCCGCTGCGAGAGACTGCGGCGCAGGCGGTTCGGAGAAGCCCTGGAACGGCGGCTCCCCCCACCCCTTAAGGACGACGAACTGGGTAGATCCTTAAGTCCCTGTGGACTTGGGGATTTTTTTTTGGGGGGCTTGGCGCCGGCGTCGGGGTCGTCTCCGGGGAAGGCGTGTGCAGGCGCGCCGCGGGACCTTTTGCCCACCGGCCTTCCGCCGATCATCGGCAGCGGCCCGGCGTCCAAATTCGCCACAGGGGAGGCAACTCATGCATGGCACACGCTTCTGGACATCCTGTCTGACGCTGGCGTTTCTGGTCATCAGTTTCCTGACGGCTCCGGGCGCGGCTGCAGCCGAACCGAAACCGGCCATCGTCCTCACCGCCTTCGGCACCACCACCGCCGCCGCGGACACCTATGAGCACATCGACCGGCTGGCCCGGGCCCGGTTTCCGGAGCACGAGATCCGCTGGGCTTACACCTCCCGCAAGGTCAGGCAGAAGGTGGCGGCCGAGCAGGGCAAGGAACTGAAAGACCTGCCCCAGGTGCTGGGGGAACTCAAGGCCGCGGGCTTCACCAAAGTGGCCGTGCAGTCCCTGCACGTGGTCCCCGGCGAGGAGTGGGAGAAGAAGGTCGTCCGGGGGGCGGGGAAGATCCCCGGCCTCAAGGTGGCGGTGGGGAAGCCGCTGTTAGCCGGCAAGTCGGACCATGAGCGGGTGCTGCAAGCCGTGAGCCGCCTGTTTCCGCCGGACCTCAAGGGCGCCGCCGTGGTGCTGGCGGGCCACGGCAGCCCGGCGGCCCAGGGCGAGGCTGCTTACCTGGCCTTCGAAAAGCTGCTCCGCGCCCGCTTTGCCGGGAAAAACGTCTTCCTGGGGGTGGTGGGCGGCAAACCTGCGGCCCAGGCGGCGCTGCTTGCTGTGCAACGCTCCGAGGCGCAGAGCGTGCTCTTCATCCCCTTCATGGTGGTGGCCGGGGACCACATGGACAACGATGTCATGGGGGACGAGCCCAAGAGCTGGAAATCGCAACTGCTCAAAGCCCGTCCCTTCAAGATCGAGGGCCTGCGCCGGGGGCTGGGCTTCAATGACGAAGTGGTGACCGTGTTTCTGGACCACCTGGCCCAGGCGATGGCCTCCCTTAAATGAGGTCAACCTGGAGAAATAGAGGGGGAGAGCCCGGTGGCCAAGGCTCCCCCGCCTCCCCCCGCAATCATCCGTGCTTATGACCACTCCCCCTCTGGCGGTGGGCAAGCTCAGCCCTGACGCGGACCTGGCCGCTGCCCGGCAACAGTTGCAGGTCAGCGGCCGGCGCTATACCCTCCTCCTGGCGGCCCTGGGTCTGGCCTTGGTAGGGTCCGTCCTGCTGGGGACGGCCATCGGCCGCCTGGAGGTGGGCTGGAGCACCCTGGCCGCGGTTCTGGCCGGCAAGCTGGGCTTGGCTGCGCCCTCGGTGGACCGCACCACCGAGGTGGTGGTTTGGGGCATCCGCTTCTCCCGGGTGGTCCTGGCCGGTCTGGTGGGGGCCTCCCTGGGGGCGGCCGGTGCGATTTTCCAAGGCCTGCTGTTAAACCCCCTGGCCGACCCCTTCACCATCGGGGTCTCCACCGGCGCAGCCTTCGGGGTGGCCCTGCTGGTCATGCTGGGGGTGGGCGGCAGCTACTGGGGCCTGAGCCCCCTGCCCCTGGCGGCTCTGGCCGGGGCCTTGGGCGCCCTGTTCGCAGTGCTGCTCCTCTCCCGGGAAGGGGGCCGGGTGCGCAAGGAGTCCCTGGTGCTGGCGGGCATCGTGGTGAGCACCTTTCTCTCCGCGCTCATCAGCCTGATCAAAAGCCTGGACGAGGAATCCCTGTCCGCCATCGTGTTCTGGATCATGGGAAGCTTCTCGGGGCGGGGCTGGATTCACGTGGGCTTTCTCCTGCCCTATGTGGCCGCGGGCTTTCTGCTGGCCGGCGCCTACACCCGGGAGCTGGACCTCCTGGCCCTGGGGGAGGAGCAGTCCCACCACCTGGGGGTGGCCGTCTCCCGGGTGCGCCTGGCCCTGCTGGTGGGGGCTTCACTTCTGACCGCGGGCGCGGTGTCGGTGTCAGGGGTCATCGGCTTCGTGGGGCTGGTGGTGCCCCATGTGGTGCGCCTGCTTTCGGGACCGGCCCACGGGCGGCTGCTGCTGTTGTCGGCCCTGACCGGCGCCCTCACCCTCATCTGGGCCGACGTGGTGGCCCGGACGCTCCTGGCCAGCGGCCAGGAACTGCCCGTGGGGGTGGTCACGGCCCTGTTGGGGGGGCCGTTTTTCCTTTACTTGCTGCGGTCCCGGCGCATTAGGGGGATGTGGTGATCCGCACGGACTGCCTCCATCTGGGCTACGGGGACCGCCTGGTGCTGGCGGACCTCTCCTTTCAGGTGGCTCCGGGGGAATTCGTGGGACTGCTGGGCCCCAACGGCAGCGGCAAATCCACCCTGCTCCGCGCCCTGGCCGGGCTGCTGCCGCCTCTCAGGGGGAAACTGCTGTTGCAGGGGAAGCCCCCTTCGGCCTGGCCCAGCCGGGAGCGGGCCCGGACCATGGCCTCGGTCCCCCAGGCCACGGACCTGCGCTTCCCCTTCACCTGTCTGGAGGTGGTTATCATGGGGCGCTACCCCCACCGGCGGCGCTTCGCGGCCCTGGGGGACGAAGACCTGGCCCAGGCCCTCCGGGCCCTGAAGCAAACCACCACCCTGCACCTGAAGGACCGGCCCGTCACCGAGGTCTCCGGCGGCGAAGGGCAGCGGGTGGTCATCGCCCGGGCCCTGGCCCAGGAGCCGGTGCTGCTGCTCCTGGACGAAGCCACCTCAAACCTGGACGTGCGCAAAAAGCTGGAAATTTTCGAGGTCTTGCGGGAATTGAACGAGACCCGGCGGGTCACCGTCATCTGCGCCCTGCACGACCTCAACCTGGCGGCTCTCTATTGTCGCCGTCTGCTGTTCCTGAAGGACGGGCGCCTGGTCATGGACGGCCCCGTCGAGACGGCCTTCACCCCCGAGGTCCTGGAGCAGGTGTACGACACCCCCATGGAAGTGCGCTGGCATTCCGGCCACCGGCGTCCGTACGCGCTGATGCTGCCCTTGTTGGAGGGCCGTCGGGAGGGGATCGTCCCCCGGGAGTGCCTCCAATGAGGCATCTTCCCAGCCTGCTGCCGTGGGTTCTGGCCCTCCTGGTATGGGCTGCGGCTGCCGGCGCGGCGCCGTCGGTGCAGGATGACCGGGGCAAAACCATCGCCCCGGCCCGGCCGCCCCAGCGAATTATTTCTCTCTACGGCGGCCTTACCGAAATTCTTACAGCCCTGGGAGCCGGACCCCGGCTGGTGGCCCTCACCCAGGGCGACGCCACGCTGGCCGGGCTGGTCACCGTGGGCACGCATCTCCAGCCCAACGTGGAGATGATTCTGTCGCTTAAGCCCGACCTGGTGGTGCAGGGCGGCGTGCCCAAGGGCTTTCCCGCGCTGGCCCGACTGGAGGCGGAAGGTATGCCGGTGGCTATGTTTGCGCCCCATGATTTCGCCGGCCTGTTCACCGTGATCACCCGGCTGGGGGCCCTCACCGGCACGGACGAAACCGCCCGGGAGTTGGTGGCCGCCATGGAGCGCAAGCTGGCCGAGGTGGCCCGACGGGTGGCGGGGCGGCCCCGCCCCACGGTCTTTTTTGAGGTGCGCCAACACAACCTGCTGGCCGCAGGCCAGGGCTCCATCGTGCACGACATCATCCACCGGGCCGGGGGCGCCAACATCGTCAAGAGCCCCAGGAAATTGCTCCAGTTCAATCTGGAAGCCCTCATCCAGGCGAACCCGGAGGTGTACCTCATTCAAAAGGGGCCCATGAACCGGAATCCCGAACCGGTTGAGCGCCGCCCCAACTTCGGGGAACTGAGGGCGGTGAAGGGCAAAAGGGTGCTGCTGGTGGACGAAAGCCTCTTTTCCCGGCCGGGCCCCCGTTCCGCCCAGGCGGTGGAGCAGCTCGCCCGGTTCCTGCACCAGGAGGCGTGGGGGAAGGATGATTAGGAATCTTTGAGGGGAGGGCCGGGGAGGCGGGTTTAGGTTTTAGGTTTCAGGTTTCAGTCATAGGGCGGCCCGCGGCCGCCTACCCCATGCTGTAGGGGCTGGTTTGAAACCCGCCCCAATCGGCAGGCTTTTCATGCTCGGCCCGTTTGGGTCATGAGAATTTCACAGCAGTCGCGGCTGGACCGTTGGCCCGCCTGTAACACCTGAAAAGGGCTTTCCGGGGGGGCCAGGGGAGCAGTGGCTCTTGTGGAGCAGGCCTTCCCGCCTGCTTTGGCCCCTGGCCCCCTGCCCCCAAAAACCTTACTTATGCATATTGCTACAACTCCTCCCCAAGGCCTGGTCGTCGCCGGCACCCACAGCGGCGTGGGCAAAACCACGTTGACGCTGGGGCTCATCCATGCCTTCCGGCGTCGGGGGCTGACGGTGCAGCCCTTCAAGGTGGGGCCGGACTTTATCGATCCGGGCCACCACACCCGCGTGGCCGGGCGCAGCTCCCGCAACCTGGACGGCTGGATGCTCTCCCGGGAGGCCAACCTGGCCATCTTTGGCCGCCGGGGACGGGGCGCGGACCTGCTGGTGGTGGAAGGGGTGATGGGCCTGTTCGACGGCTTTGCCGGGGACACGGAAGACGGCTCCACCGCGCAGATGGCCAAATGGGTGGGGTTGCCGGTCCTGCTGGTGGTGGACGCCCGCTCCATGGCCCGGAGCGTCGCCGCCCTGGTGCAGGGCTTCACCGGCTTCGACCCGGACCTGGCCTTTCTGGGCTTGATCCTGAACCGCGTCGGCGGCCCCCGCCACCGGCAATATCTGGAGGCGGCCCTGGGCCAGGCCCCCGGAGTGCGATCTTTCGGGGCCCTGCCCCGGGAGGCGGACCTGGCCATCCCGGAGCGCCACCTGGGTCTGGCCACCACGGAGGACCATCCCCTGACGGACGCCTATCTGGACCGCCTGGCGGACCTGCTGGAGGCGCACCTGGACCTGGACGGACTGCTGGCCGCGGCCCCGGCGGTGCGGTTGCCCGCAGTCGAGCCTCTGTCCCCGGCCTCACCCGCCGTCCGCCTGGGGGTGGCCCGGGACCGGGCCTTTTGCTTTTATTATTGGGAAAATTTGGAATATCTGGCGTATTATGGGGCCGAGCTGGTCTTTTTCTCACCCCTGCAGGACCGGGAACTCCCTGCAGACCTGCACGGCCTCTATCTGGGGGGAGGGTATCCCGAGCTGTCCGCCCCGGCCCTGGCCGACAATGACTCCCTGCGCCGGGCCATCCGGGAGGCGGCCGCCGCCGGCCTGCCCATCTATGCCGAATGCGGGGGTTTGATGTACCTGTCGGACGAGATCAGGACCACCGAGGGCCGGGCCTTCCCCATGACCGGCGTATTGCCGTTGCAGGTGCGCATGCTTCCCCGCCTCCAGGCCCTGGGCTACCGGGAGGTGACCCTGGCCGCCTCCTGCCTGTTGGGACCCGCCGGGGCCAGGGGCCGGGGCCATGAGTTCCACTATTCGGAAATCGTCTCCGGCGCGGACGGATTGGCGCGACTCTACCGCCTGACCCCTCGGACCGGGAAGGAAGAGACCCGGGAAGGCTTTGCCGTGCATAACGTGCTGGCCAGCTATGTGCACCTGCACTTCGCCGGCAACCCGGACCTGGCCCGCCACCTGGTGGCCGCCTGCCGGGAGTATAAGAGAAAGGCCACGGGGACCTTCTGAGGGTGGAGCGGGGGAGCAGGCAGCAGGTTGCAGGTTTTGGGTTCCGGGATCCGGATTTCGGGTGTACGGCAAGAGCAAGGCCGACAGAAAGGTCTGGCGGCACAGGGGTCTGTGACTTCCGGTCCCTCCCCCAGAAAACACCCTCACCTTTACAGGAGCGCGCATGACCTGGCAGCCCCGTTTGCCCCAGGAGATTGAGGCCGAGAGTTTCCGGCGCATCGAGGCCCTGGTGGGGAACCACGGTTTCCCCCCCGGCGACTGGTTCGTGGTGCGGCGCATGGTGCACACCAGCGCCGATCTGGAGTATCTCCGGAACGTGCGCCTCCATCCCCGGGCGGTGGATGCGGGGGTGGCGGCGCTCAGAGCCGGGCGGCCGGTGGGCGCGGACACCCGCATGCTGCTGGCCGGCATCGGCACCGGCCGCCTGCAGCGCCTGGGGGTGGAGTCCTATTGCCTGCTGGACGCCCCGGGCGCCGCGGAGCTGGCCGCCCGGCAGGCCACCACCCGAACTGCGGCGGCCGTGGAGCTGGCCCTGCCCCGGCTGGCGGGCGGCATCGTCGCCATCGGCAACGCCCCCACGGCCCTGCTGCGCCTGCTGGAGTTATTGGAGGCGGGAACGCCGCCCCCCGCTCTGATCGTCGGGGTGCCCGTGGGCTTCGTCAATGCCGCGGAATCCAAGGCCGCCCTGGCTCAGCTCCCTGTTCCCCACATCACCGCCCTGGGGCCCAAAGGCGGCTCCGCGGTGGCCGCCAGCATCATCAACGCCCTGGCCGTCATGGCCTTGGAGGAGACCGCATGACCACCGCCGGCACGCTTTACGGCATCGGCGTGGGGCCGGGCGACCCGGATCTGATCACCGTGAAGGCCGTCAAGGTGCTCAGCCGGGTGGGCCACATCTTTGCCTCCTGCTCCACCAAAAACACTTACAGCCTGGCTCTGAACATCGTCCGCTCACACCTGAACGGCGCTGGCCTGGAGCACCTGCCCTTTCCCATGACCCGAAATCCCGAGGTCCTGGCCGCAGCCTGGGAGGAGAACGCCCGGCGGGTGCTGGAGGTCCTGCGGCGGGGGGAGGATGCGGCCTTCGTCACCCTGGGCGACCCCCTCACCTACTCCACTTTCGGCTACCTGCTGAAGACCCTGAAGCGCCTGGACCCCGCCGTCAGGGTGGTCACCATCCCCGGCATCACCTCCTACCACGCCGCCGCCGCCCTGGCCCAGATTCCCCTGTCCGAGGGCGAGGAATCCATCAACGTGGTTTCCGGCGCGCTGGGCAGCGCCCGCCTCAGGGAGGTCATCGACCGCACGGACAACCTGGTGCTTCTCAAGACATATCGCCATTTCGACGACATCTACCGGGCCCTGGAGGAGCTGGACCTGCTGGACTGCGCGGTGTGCGTCAGCCGCTGCGGCCTGGAGGGGGAGACGGTGGTGGATGATGTGCGCTCTTTGAAGGGCAAGGCGCTCCCCTACCTTTCCCTCATCATCATCAAAAAGAAAGGCAAGGGGTGTTGATGGCCGTGTCTTCGCCCCCTCGCCGGGAGCGGCTCTGGCCGCACCTGCTGGTGTCGGGTCTGGTGCTGGCCGGGGTGGCGGCGGCTTCTCTCACGGGGGCCCTGCCCCGGCTGACCGCCTCCCGGCTGGCGGACCAGCTGCTGTGGCCGCTCCTGAGGCTGCTCTGCTTCATGGGGCTGGGGCTTTTAGTGGGCCAGGCCATCGAGTCCCTGGGCTGGGGGGCCAGGCTGGGGCGCTGGCTGGCTCCGGTGTTGCGTTGGGGGCGACTCAAGGCGGAGAGCGGCGCGGCCTTCACCGCGGCTTGCTTTTCGGGTCTCCTGGCCAACACCCTGCTCATGACCATGCACCAGGAAGGCCGTCTGTCCCGGCAGGAGCTGAGGCTGTCTTACCTCTTTAACAGCACGCTGCCGGTTTTCCTGCTGCACCTGCCCACCACCTTTTTCATCATCGTGCCCCTGACCCGGCAGGCGGGGCTCATTTACCTGGGTCTGACTCTAGCCGCGGCCCTGCTCCGGGCCGTCGCCATCCTGGCCTACAGCCACTGGCGACCGGCGTCGTCGGCAGAGGCGGGACCCGGCGCGGCGCCGCCGCCGCCACCACCGCCGGCCTCCCGGATGGACATCTGCCGCAAATTCCGCCGCCGCTTCCTGCGGGTGCTGCTCTATACCCTGCCCATCTACGTGGGGATCTTCGTGTTGAATGACCTGGGCCTGTTCACCTGGCTGCGGCAGTTATCCGCCCACGTGGCCCTGGATTTCCTGCCCATGGAGGCCGCCGGCGTGGTGATTTTCAGCCTGGCGGCGGAATTCACCGCGGGGATGGCCGCGGCCGGGGCCTTGTTGGACGCCGGGGCCCTCACCGTCAAGCAGACGGTCCTGGCCCTCATCCTGGGCAACCTGGCGGCCACGCCCATCCGGGCTCTGCGCCATCAACTGCCTTCCCACGCCGGCATCTTTACCCCCCGTCTGGGCGCGGAGCTGCTGCTGCTCAGCCAGGCTCTGCGCCTGGCCAGCCTGGTCCTGGTGGCGGTGGTTTACGGAGTCTGGGGATGATGCCCGACGAGCCGCCGCCGGGGGTGCGCCGCCGGGAGTTGCGGACCGGTTTTTCCACCGGCACGGCGGCCGCGGCCGCAGCCCAGGGGGCGTTGTACGCCTTGCTCGATCTGCCCGTCCCGGCCACCGTGCCCGCGCCCCTGCCGGACGGGCGGCATCTCCCGGTTACGCTGCATCGGCACGGCCGCCTGGGCTCCCGGGGCGAAGCCTCGGTGATCAAAGACGCGGGCGACGACCCGGACGTCACCCACGGCGCCGAGATCGGCGTCCGGGTGGGCTGGCTCAACGGGGCGGGGGCCGAGGCGCGGGTGGACCTCCGGGGGGGCGAGGGTGTGGGCCGGGTGACCCGCCCGGGGCTGCCCGTGGCCGTGGGCGAACCGGCCGTCAACCCCGTGCCCCGGCGCATGCTGCGCCGCAGCCTGCGGCTGGTCTGGGAGGCGCTGCGACCGGGGGCGCCGTTGCGCCTCGCGGTGGAGGTCTTTGTCCCCGGCGGCGAGGACCTGGCCCGGCGCACCCTCAATCCCCGCCTGGGCATCCTGGGCGGCATCTCCATCCTGGGCACCACCGGCCTGGTGAAACCCTTTTCCCATGCGGCCTACCGGGCCACCATCCTCACCGCCCTCAAGGTGGCCCGGGCCGCCGGGCTGGACCACGTGGTCTTCTCCACCGGCGGCCAGAGCGAGGAGTTTATGCGGATCCGCCTGCCCCATCTGCCGGAGACGGCCTTTGTGCAGATGGGCGACTATGTGGAGTATGCCCTGAAGGCCGCAGCCCATCTGGGCTTTGCGCAGATCAGCGTGGCCGCCTTCTTCGGCAAGGCCCTGAAGATGGCCGAAGGCAAGGGCCATACCCACGCCTCCCGGGGCCTGCCCAACCTCAAAGCCCTGGGCGCGCTGACTCTGGAGATCACCGGCAACCCCGTCCTGGCCGTGGCCGTGGCCGGGGCCAACACCGCCCGCCAGGCCCTGGAGCTGCTTCTGGCCGGCGGCGCCGCGGCGGTGCTGCACCTCGTCGGCCGACGGATGCTGGGAGCGCTCAGCGCCTTTGCCGGGCCCGTCCCCCGTCTGGGAGCCGTGCTCTTCGATTTTGACGGCGCGGTCCGCTGGGAGGGGAGCCGATGAAGCGGCCCATCCTGCCCGTGCACGTGGTGGGCCTGGGCATGGGGCCCGGCGACCTCGCCCCCCATGCCCGGGAGCTCATCGACCTGGCCCAGGTGCTGGTGGGCGGCCGCCGTCTGTTGGACTATTTTCCTGAGCATCCTGCGGAAAAAATCATCTTGGGCAAGAATCCCGAGACCGCTCTATCGCGTCTGCCGGCCCTGGCGGCTCAACGGCTGGTGGTCATCCTGGCTTCGGGGGACCCTAATTTCTTCGGCATCGGCGCCCTGGCGCTCAAGGTTTTGGGCGCCGCCGCCGTGGTCTTCCACCCCAATCTCACCGCGGTCCAGGCCGGGGCGGCCCGCCTGAAAATCACCTGGCACGACGCCGCCCTGGTGAGCCTGCACGGCCGGGGCTGGGAGGAGCTGGCCGGGGCTCTGGCCCGGGCCCGGAAGATTTTTGTATACACCGATGCCGAACATACCCCTGCGGCCATTGCCCGCTTCCTGCTGGATCGGGGCCTGGCCGACGCCCGCCTGGCCGTGTTGGAGGATGTGGGCCGGCCCACCGAACGGCTGGGCTGGCACTCTCTGGAGGAGGCCGCCGGCGCCGCATTCGCCCCCCTGAACACCGTGCTCATCGTCCGGCCGGCGCCGCCTGCGGAGCCCCTGCACCTGGGGCTCCCCGAGGGGTCCCTGGAACACGAAGGGGGCCTCATCACCAAGAGCGAAATCCGGGCCGTGGCCCTGGCTAAATTGCAGCTTATGCCCGGCCATCTTCTCTGGGACGTGGGCGCGGGGTCCGGCTCCGTGGGGCTGGAGGCCGGATTGCTGCTCCCCGGCGGCAGCGTCTACGCGGTGGAGCAGGACCGACAACGATGCGCCCGGATCGCCGCCAACCGGGCGAAGTTCGGGGCGGCCCATCTGGTGGTGGTCTGCGGCAAGGCCCCGGACTGCCTGGCGGCTCTCCCTGACCCGCACCGCGTCTTCGTCGGCGGCGGCGGCCGGGACCTGCCGGGCATCCTCGGCGTCTGCCTGGACCGCCTCCAACCCGGCGGGCGCCTGGTCGTCGCCGCGGCCCGGCTGAAAACCCTGGAAACCGCACGCACGGCGCTGGCCGCCGCAGGCTGGCGCCAGGATATCGTTCAGCTCCAGGTGAGCCGCTCCCAACCCCTGGCCCAGGACCTGTTTCTCAAGGCCCTGAACCCGGTGTGGCTCGTCAGCGGCTGGCAAGAGTGAGGCAGGCGCCAGGGGTCAGGTTTGATGGAATCGTAAAAAGTAAAAAAGGCCGTACTATCTCCAAAAGGTGGCTCTCGCTGCCATTGATAACTGAATGATTTGCCTCATTAACCCCCCTCTCCCCCTTGGGGGAGAGGGCTGGGGTGAGGGGGTGAATGGACTTTTTACGAGGCCATCAGGTTTGGGTTTTGGGTTTTGGGTTTTGGGTTTTGGGTTTTGGGTTGCGGGGTTAGGGGTTTTTCTGGTTCCCAAGCTCCTGCTTGGGAACCGGCTTGGCCGCCAAGCTCTGCTTGGCCCGAGCATTGCATCAAATCGGTCACTCTCGTTCCCAAGCGCAACTTGGAAAACGAGTTGAATCCCCCACTGAAATCTTTCCAGGCGAATGCCCATGATTGAATCCCATCCCGTCGTCTTTCTCGGGGCCGGGCCCGGCGATCCGGAGCTCATCACGGTAAAGGGTCAGCAGGCCCTGGGTCGGGCCGACCTGGTGCTATACGCCGGGTCCCTGGTGTCCCCTGCGGTTTTGGGGTGGACCCACCCCGCGGCCGAGTTGGTGGACACCGCGCCTTTGAACCTGGAGGAAATCACCACCCGTCTGGCGGCCGGTTATCGGGCCGGAAAACGGGTGGTGCGGGTGCACTCCGGCGATGTCAGCCTCTTCAGCGCCATGCAGGAGCAGCTGGAGGTCCTGGACCGGGAAGGCGTCCCTTACCGGGTCATCCCCGGTGTCACCGCGGCGGCGGCCGCGGCCGCGGCCCTGGCCCAGGAGCTGACCCTGCCGGAGGTGACCCAGACGGTCATCCTCACCCGGGCTGCGGGGCGCACGCCGGTGCCCGAAAGGGAGAGTCTGGACCGCCTGGCCGCGCACCGGGCCTCTCTGGTCATTTATCTCAGCATCAGCCTCCTGGAGCAGGTGACGGCCCACCTCCTGACCGCCTATCCCCCGGAGACGCCGGTGGTGGTGGCCTACCGGGTGAGCTGGCCCGACGAGCGCTTCATTGTGGGGACGCTGGCCACCATCGCCGGGCTGGTGGCCGAAGCCGGCGTCACCCGCCAGGCCCTCATCATGGTGAGCCCCGCCCTGGGAGCCCGGCACCGGGGTCTGGAAGCCCGTTCCCGGCTCTATGACGCCGGTTTTTCCCATGGCTGTCGGTCGGGCGACACCGATTAACGTGGCGGCCCTCACCCCCGGGGGTGCGGCCCTGGCCCGGCGGCTGGCCCGGAAACTCCCCGGAGGCCGCTGCCATCTGCCCATCCGCCTGGTTCAGGGCGCCGACGAGTTCCCTTTCAGCCGGGTGGCGGAGGTGGTGGCCGGGGCCTGCGCTCGGGGCGAGCCGCTGGTCTGCGTCATGGCGGCGGGCATCGTGGTGCGCTGCCTCGCTCCGCATCTGCAGGGCAAGGCCCAGGACCCGCCCGTGGTGGTGGTGGACGAAGCGGGAAAATTCGCCGTCAGCCTCCTCTCCGGCCACCTGGGCGGGGCCAACGACCTGGCCCGCCGCGTGGCGGCCATCACCGGCGGCGTGCCCGTCATCACCTCCGCCACGGACGTGGCCGGACTGCCCGCCTTGGATGTGCTGGCCCCGCGGCTGGGCCTGGCGTTGGAGAATCTGGCCGCGGTGCGGCAAGTGCATCTGGCGCTGCTGGAGGGCCGACCGGTGACGCTGGTGGACTCGGACGGCCTCCTCACTGCCGCCCTGGCCCCTCATGGCGACCTGTTCCGGGAGACCGCCGACTTGGACGCGGCCCTGGCCGGGGACGAGCCCGGGGTCTACGTCGGCTGCGCCCTGCGGGCCTGGCCGCCCGGCTGGCTGGCGCTGCGGCCCCGCACCCTGGTGGCGGGCCTGGGCTGCCACGCCGGGACCCCGGCCGGGGAAATCCTGGCGCTGCTGGAGCAGGTTTTTCTTAAAGAGGGCCTGTCTCTCTTATGCCTCCAGGCCATCGCCACCATCGAGGCCCGCAAGGACGAAGCCGGGCTGGCCGAAGCCGCCCGCTGCCTGGGAGTGGAATTGTTATGGTTCACCCAAGACGAACTCAAGGGCATTGCCGTGCCCCATCCGTCGCCCTTCGCGGCGGCGCACCTGGGAGTGGCCGGGGTCTGCGAGGCCGCGGCCCTGAAGGCGGCGGGGGGGCCGCTGCTGGTCGCCAAACGCAAGGGGAAGAACGCCACCCTGGCCGTGGCCCGGGTTCCCTGAGCATCGTCAGCCTGGGTCCCGGCGACCCGGCCTGCCTCATCCCCCGGGCCCGGGCGGCCCTGGCCGCGGCGGACGTGGTGGTGGGCTACCAGACCTATCTCGACCTGATCCGGCCCCTCTTGGGGGATCAGGAGGTGGTGGTGTCGGGGATGCAGGCCGAAGTGAAGCGCTGCCGGGCGGCCATCGACCGGGCCCTGGCGGGACGGCGGGTGGCCCTGGTGTCCAGCGGCGACGCGGGCATCTACGGTATGGCCGGACTGGCCCTGGAAATCCTGGCGGCCCAGGGGCGTCGTCTGGGCCCGCCTGGCTGCGAGGCCCCGGTGGACCTCTTTTTCGAGGTCATCCCCGGCGTCCCGGCCCTGGCCGCGGGCGCGGCCCTGCTGGGCGCGCCGTTGATGCACGATTTTGCGGTGATCTCGTTAAGCGACCTGCTGACCCCCTGGGACCTCATCGAACGCCGCCTCGAGGCCGCGGCCCAGGCCGATTTCGTCATCGTGGTCTACAATCCCAAGAGCAAAAAGCGGGACTGGCAACTGGCCGCGCTGCGGGAGATCGTCCTGAAACACCGCACTCCAGCCACACCCGTGGGCATCGTCTCCCGGGCCTGGCGGGAGGGACAGGCCGCCACGGCCACCACTCTGGCGGAGATGCTGGAGCACCCGGTGGACATGCAGACCATCGTCTTCATCGGCAATTCGCAGACCTACGCCTTCGGCCCTTACCTGGTCACCCCCCGGGGCTATGTGGGGAAGTATGAGGTGGGGGCAGGGCCGGGGGGAGAGGGGTAGGTTTTGGGTTTTGGGTTCTGGGTTCTGGGGTTGCGGGGTAATGATATGAACCCGACCAAAAGGGGGAAAATGGCTCCGGCGCCTCGGTTCTGGTTCCCAAGGTCCTCCTTGGGAACCGGCTTGCCCGCCAAGCTCCCGCTTGGTGCAGGAGGTTGACCGTCATGCCATATCGCCCCCTCATGGTTCTGGGCAGCGGCTCGGACGTGGGCAAAAGCGTCCTGGTGGCGGGCCTGTGCCGCATCTTCCGGCAGGAGGGGATCCGGGTGGCGCCCTTCAAGGCCCAGAACATGGCCTTGAACAGCTTCATCACACCGGAGGGGGGCGAGATGGGCCGGGCCCAGGTGGTGCAGGCCCAGGCCGCAGGTTTGGCCCCCCACGTGGACATGAACCCCATCCTGCTCAAGCCCACCAGTCAGGTGGGGTCCCAGGTCATCGTCCGGGGGAAAGTGTACGGCAACTTCCCGGCCCGGGACTATTACCGGCGCAAACCCCGCCTGGTGCGCACGGTGATGGAGAGCTACCGGCGCCTGAGTGCCCAGTACGACCTCATCGTCCTGGAAGGCGCGGGCAGCGCCGTGGAATTGAACCTCAAGCGCCACGACCTGGTGAACTTCGCCATGGCCCGGCGGGCCGGCGCCCGGGTGCTGCTGGTGGCCGACATCGACCGGGGCGGCGTCTTCGCGGCCACCATCGGCGCCTTTCATCTCATGACCCCCGCGGAGCGCCGCCTGCTGGCCGGGTTCGTCATCAACAAGTTCCGGGGCGACCCGGAGCTGTTCCGCGACGGCGTCCGCATCATCGAAACCCGCACCCGGCGGCCGGTGCTGGGGGTGCTCCCCTATGACCCGGACCTGGCCCTCCCCGAAGAGGACAGCGTCGCCCTGGGGCGCAAGACCGGGGAACCCTGGGCGGCGGCGGCGGTGCGCATCGCCGTCCTGCGGCTGCCCCACCTCTCCAATTACACCGACTTCGACCCCCTGGAACAGGAGCCCGGCGTGGCACTGCGTTATCTGGACCATCGCGGGGATTTTGCCGCGGCGGACGTCCTCATCATTCCCGGCACCAAGAACACCATCAGCGATCTCCGGCATCTCAAGGAAACGGGCCTGGCCGAGCGCATCCGGGCCTTCGCCCGCCGGGGCGGCCGGGTGGTGGGGATCTGCGGCGGCTATCAGATCCTGGGGGAAGAGGTGCAGGACCCCCTGGGGGTGGAGGGCCCGCCCCGCACCGAAGCGGGACTGGGTCTGCTGCCCGTGGTCACTGTCATGGCCGGGGCCAAGACCACCTCCCAGGTGCGGGCGCACGCCGCCGGCCCGGACGCCGCCGGGAGCGCCCTGGAGGCCTATGAAATCCACATGGGCGAGACCCGGGCCGTGGGACCGGGGGCGCCGGCCTTCGTCATCGTGAAACGCCACGGCGCCGCCGCCCAGGTCATGGACGGCTGGGCCGCCCCCGGCGGACGGGTCTGGGGCGCCTATCTGCATGGGCTCTTTGACAACGACGGCTTTCGCCGCAGCTTTCTCGGGGAAATCCGCAGGGAGGGGGGCGCCCCCCCGGCCGGCGCCGCCCCGCTGTCCTTCCGGGATTTCCTGGAGGCCCAATTGGACCGACTGGCCGCGCTGATGCGCCGGCACCTGGACATGGAGCTGCTGATGCAACTCATTCAACCCGACCATGACCGAAGATAATCTTCTTTCCCACACCCCCCCGGCCCACGGGGGCGACGTCTACCAGGAGGCCCGGCGCCTGGGGGTGGCGGTGGAGGACCTCCTGGACTTCTCCGCCAACCTCAATCCCCTGGGCTACCCGCCGGGGTTGCCTGAGGCCCTGGCCCAGGCCCTGCCCCGGGTGGTGCACTACCCGGACCGGCGCTGCCGGGAGTTGACCCGCGCCCTGGCCGCCTTTCACGGCCTGCCCCCCCCGGAAATCCTGGTGGGGAACGGCTCCACGGAGCTCATCTTCCTGATCGTGCGGGCCCTGCGGCCGAAAAAAGCCCTCATTGTGGCCCCGGCCTTCAGCGAATACGAGCAGGCCCTGGCCCGGACGCAGACGCCCGCCGCCTTTCACCTTGCCGATGAGGCCGCCGGTTTCACGCTTTCGGGGCCGGTGGAGGCCCAGGGCGCGGACCTGGTCTTCCTGGCCAACCCGGCCAGCCCCAGCGGGGCGCTGCTGGCTGCGGACCTGTTGTCCGCCGCCGTCTCCCCCTGGTTGGCCCAGGGGGTCCGGGTGGTCCTGGACGAGGCCTTCATCGACTTCGCCGAAGAGGCGTCCCTCAAAACGCGGCTGTCCGGGATGCCCGGCCTGCTGATTCTCCGCTCCTTCACCAAAATATACGCCATCCCCGGCATTCGCCTGGGGTATCTCCTGGCCGCGCCGGAGTTGACGGCCCGGGTGGCGGCGCACCAGGAGCCCTGGTCCGTGGGGACGCTGGCTCAGGCCGCGGGCCTGGCCTGTCTGGCGGACCGGAACTATTTGGAGCGCAGCCGCGCCCTGGTGGCCCTGGAACGCGACTATCTGGTCCAGGGACTGCAGGCCTTTTCGGGCCTCACGGTTGTTCCGTCGGCGGCCAACTATCTCCTGGTGAAACTCACCCGGCCCGGCTGGACCGCCGCCCATCTGCGTCGGGTTCTCCTGCAGCAGGGGATCGTCATCCGGAATGCCGGCAATTTCAGGGGACTGGATGAGCGCTTCGTGCGCCTGGCGGTGCGCCGTCGGGAGGAAAACAAGGCGCTGCTCACCGCCCTGGCCCACGTCCTGGGGGAGGGCTGAGGGTGCCCCTGGCCTGGCCCTTCCTGGCGGGCTATCTGGCGGATCTGTGCCTGGGGGACCCGCCCCGCTGGCCCCACCCGGTGCGCCTCCTGGGCCGCTTCTGCACCTTCTGGGAAAATCTTTTATATCGCCCCACCCGCCTGGCCGGTGGGCTATTCTTCCTGGCGGTCCTGGCCAGCAGCCTGGGCCTGCTGTGGGTGGTGCTGCGCCTGGCCGCTCACCTCCCGGCCTTGCTGCAGGCCTTGGTGGCAGCCTATATCATTTACGCCGGCCTGGCCACCCGCAGCCTCCACCTGGAAAGCCGGGCCGTGGAGGAGGCCCTGCGGGCGGGCGACCTGCCCCTGGCCCGGCAGCGCCTGTCCCTGCTGGTCAGCCGGGACACGGGGGACCTGGACGAAGGGGGCGTCCGGCGGGCGGTCATGGAGACGGTGAGCGAAAATCTGGGCGACGGCGTGGTGGGACCCATGTTCTGGACTGCGGTCCTGGGCCTGTGGGGCCTGGTGCTCTACAAAACCGTCAGCACCATGGACAGCATGGTGGGCTATCGGAATGAACGCTACGGCCGCTTCGGCACCGCCGCGGCCCGGGCCGACGACGTGTTGAACTATCTGCCGGCCCGTCTCACCGCAGTGCTCCTGACCGGGGCCGCCCGGCTGGCAGGACAGGACTGGCGCGCCGCCTGGCGCCTGGCCCGGCGGGACGCAGGCAAACTCAAAAGCCCCAACGCGGGCTGGCCCGAAGCCGCGCTGGCCGGGGCCCTGGGCGTGCAACTGGCCGGACCTTCAAGCTACTTCGGAAAGGTGGTACAAAAACCCTTCCTGGGGGACCCCGGCCCGCCCCTCGGCCCCCGCCACTACACCCTGAGCGTGGCCCTGCTGTACCTCACCAGCCTGCTGATGGCCGCCCTCACCCTCACGGCGCTGGCCCTGAGCCAATCCGGCCTCCTTGGGTGACCTGGTAAGGGGCTGGGTGGGTGAGGAGGCCAGGGGGCGGTGGGTCCCTGCCCCCTCCCCCAACCCCTTAGTGCCTATTTTTCCAGTGGCAAGCTGATTCTTTCTAAGAAGAACCTAGATCTTGAATTTTCTTCCCAGGGGATTTAAGAAAGAGTGAGCGCGGGGTTGCCTGGGATCATAACCGGGTGGTTTATGCTTTTTTGCAGGGCTGTCCGGCAAGGATCCTGCAGTGGCAGGGTTTTAACCCCCCTCCCCTCGGTGGGAGGGGGTTGGGGGAGGGGGGAGTTTAGGCCACCGTTTTGCTGCCATGTCCCAGGAACAGTTTTTCAGACCGAGCCCTGGCGCATGAGGCCGGACCATGCGGATATGAAGGCATCCCCCGGGAAAAGCTGCCTCTAAGGCAAAATGCTTGCCGGACAGCACTGGCCTTTTTGCAGGAATTAGGTGGCACATCGCGGCCTTTAGGCCGCAACCAAATGAAAAAATTGCCGGCGTTTTCCTCTTGTTGTAAGTTTCAGGTTCACGCAACCCAAACAACTTACCAGCAGAAAGGAAAACGCCTTGGAAACCTTTATACAGAAATATGAGCATGATGTCATGGGGTCTCTTTCGGGCTTTGACCGTTTGGTCTTGCGGGGCCTTCTGCGCCGCCTGTTCTATCCCGATGGCATGGATTATTGCCTGGCTTTTTTGGGGGTGC